>JAEEGH010004729.1_pt1 | contig 34687 bp, 30 predicted proteins | sample 9134181 | NCBI WGS metagenome assembly JAEEGH01 (sample SAMN16246544, study PRJNA631951) | gut metagenome | biome: gut microbiome; feature: rumen; material: DP-attached | host: Bos | place: Iran: Karaj | collected 2018-10
AGAGGAAATTGCTTTCCTATGATATAAAAAACGCTCCGCTAAGGATGCGCACTCGCGCGATAGGTAAATGTTGCATAAATGCAACCGCGCTCGGCGCGAGAATGTCGCAAGCGACATTCTTTGTTCTTTTTAAAATTTGGAAAATTAAACTATATTTTTGATTTTATATGAATTGTTAATAAAATTTAAAGAATTGAAATACAATTTAGACACAGTCTGTCTTTATAATAGCTATTATGATACTTGATAACCATTGATTTTTGTAACTAACAGTCAAAAATCCCATTCTTTAGAGGAGGAAAGGTATGTACGGGTATAATAATGACAGAGAGGCAGATATAGCTTTATACATTGGTAATTTTGTCAGAAGAACTGGTTATGTTCCAACAGTTGGTAATATGATCAATGACCTTGGTTTCTTATATGTCATGGCTTCTGGCGCTTATATAATTCAACTTATTATTTTAGGAATGTTGAATCCATCATATTTAGTTGCTCAGCCTATGCTATCTATGAAATCAAATTTGTACGATAAATAGAATTTATGTATTCTATGACGTCAAACAGAAAACCGCACTAGCTGCGGTTTTCGTAAGACAGTGAAACAAGAGGCAACCAAGCCCTTCGATGTTAATCGACTTTAAATGGCTTGGTTGCAACATTTTTGAACTTTATGTTCAAAAATTTATGTATTTTAGCCACTACGTGTCAAAAATACTGCAAATAGGCTATTTGAAGGCGACTTCGTCGTAGAGCCTATTTGCCTCTTGTATAACTTTCACATGAAATCCGCAGCAAGAAAGTGATACAAGAGGTAAATAGGCATTACACTACATCAGACTGTTAAATTCATCAACAGGCATAGGTTTTGCAAAGTAGTAACCCTGTATCATATCGCAACCCAGCTTGCGGATAAGTTTGTACTGGCCGTCTGTTTCTACACCTTCTACAACAATCTTTAAGCCTAGCAATTTTGCCATATTAACAACAGAAGTTACGATAATAACACCTTTATCAGATCTTTCAATGTCTTTCATAAATATCATATCTATTTTGACTATATCAATAGGCATATTCTTGAACATATTCAGATTGGAGTAGCCACTTCCAAAATCATCCATCATAACAACAAAGCCATTGTTTTGAAGATTTTGCATAGTATATATAATTAATGATTCATTCAAGTTAAAGGCACTCTCAGTTATTTCAACTTTGATAAGGTCATGAGGTAATTGATACTTATCGACAATTTTGACGATATTATCTACCAGATCCGGGTTATCAATATCAACCCTTGAAATATTAACGGAAATTGGAATCAGTGGCCTATTATTTGATCTCCAATTTGATAATATATGACATACATGGTCTAACACATACATATCGAGCTCAGTAATGAAACCATTAGCCTCAAATGCAGGGATAAATTCGTTTGGAGGAACTATTACATTGTTTTGATCGATCCAGCGGACCAGAGCTTCTGCGCTGACACATTTCTTGGTTTCAGTATCATATATTGGCTGCAGATATACTTTAAATTCATCTTTTTGTATGGCCTTCCATAAACGTTTTTCAAAATCCTTCTGACGTTCATATTCCTTACGGATTTCACCATCAAAATATCCAATATTTTTATAAAAGTTTCCTTTTACTTTAGATAGAGCAAAATCAGCGCGTTCAATTATTCCTGAGATATCAGTTGAGTATTCCTGGTTTATAGGGCAAAAGCCGACATAAATGGAGATCACATAGTCATTTTGAACGTTGTAATTCTTTACAAGATCCTTTAAATGGATATTTAAAGGGGTATTTTGTATATCATTTTTATCAAGCAATATACCAAAAGAATTACCTCCAAGTCGGCAGCAAGCGCGATTTGAGGTTTCATAATCTTTTTTTAATTGCTCTGAGATAGATTGAAGGATCATATCGCCATATTCGCGTCCAAAACGCTCATTTGTGTCCTGAATGTTATAGACTTCCAATCTACCAAAAATATAGTCTGGATTAGGCTTAAAATAGAATAATTCACTTAATTTACGTTCAAATCCAACCCTATTTCTGAGACCTGTAAGTTCATCCTGCGAAACATCCGAGAAATAGTAGATAAGAACAAGGAGCAGGACGATAGAACTTATCATAAAACCTGTTAATAATAATCCGTCGAAGATTATCTGAAGGGCAATAACAATAATACTGATGAACATTGTGACAATGATCGTTATAACCTTGATCTTTCCAAGAAGTCTTTTATGAATAAGCGAGATCGTTATCACATAGATAAGTGACATGGCATAAAGTAAGTATGGCACATGATTCAGCGGCCCTTGAACATAGGTATAGGGTTCAAGGATTACGTTATAAAACAAATGAGTATATGGATTTGTACATAGCAAAGCAAAAATAACTATTATAGGAGACATTAACAGGAACTTATTGTAGCTAAGTTCACACATTTTCTGGATGAAAACAGTAATGAAATATGGGTAAATGATGAGAACAATAAAATATATAAACAGTAAAAAAGTGCATAGATTATAAAACCTTGACATATTAGGCCTTAATAAAAGTGCCGTGGATATATCAAGAACATTATATAATGCAGAACAGATCAGAAGAAGTAACAGTTCTGTAACTACAAGCTTTATTCTTTTTTTCCTTAGTGCAAGACATACAATAGTCAGAACGATTATAACCAATCCGGCTATGTCATAATGTAATATGTAGTTCATACATGTCCCCAATTGAAAAGTATCTAAGTAAATAATAGACCAAATGGAGAATAATAATAGACTATATTATATAAATTTAGTATTAAAAAATTATGCCTTACTTAATAATTTTTTTATTATAAGTTTAGCGAAAAAATATACATATTACTTATACTATAAAGTGTAATAATTAACCATATAGCGTTCTTGTATTTCTGTGAATAAGGATTATCTAAGTTCAATTTCTAAGAATCTCAAGATAATATTGATAGAAATACTGTTTCTTATGAGAGGGCAAAATGAAGAAAAATCGCAAATTAGTAGCATCTATCATGATGATAGTAATTCCTGCAACATTAGTATTGGCAATTGTTTTATCGGCAATTGGGATTCTGAGAGTTCAGAATGCTTACTTAACCTCTTTTTCCGAAGAATTAAGAGCCTGTGCTATCCAGTTGGAAGATGAAGTTTCCCACGAATATGATGGCGATTGGGAAATGAGAGAAGATGGAGAGCTGACTAAAGGTGGCGATGTAGTTCATGATGAGTATCAGGAACAGATGGATGATATGACTGATAAAACAGGCGTTAAATATACGTTGTTCTGGGGAGATACGAGATATATTACAACAATGTATGATGCAACTACAGGAGAACGCATGGAAGGAACCAAGGCAGGATCCGCAGTAGTAGATACAGTTATCAATAAGGGACAGGAGTATCTTGCATCAAACGTAGATATCGGAAATAAAAAATGGTATGCATACTATATTCCTCTCACAAATTCTGATGGAACAGTAGTCGGAATGGTTTTTGCAGGAAGAGAAACGGATGATGTTAATGCCAAGATCAATTCCACTACTATACTTATGATCATAATTGCTGTAGTAGCTCTTGCAATAATAATCACGATCTGTCTTATTATCATGAAGACATCTACAGATGCTATGAAAGATATTGTCGATGGTCTTGTGGAATTATCAAAAGGAAATCTTAATTTTAGTTTCAGCAAAAAAACCATAGACAGGCGCGATGAAATAGGCGTAATAGCAGAAAAATCCTATGAATTGAGAGATAAATTAAACGAAGTTATAACTACCACATTAAACCTTTCAGAAAAGGTAACTCATTCAGGAAATGAATTATCTGATTCTGCAGAAATTGCAGCAAATGCATCAGAAATGGTAACTCAGTCAGTAAGTGATATAAGTAATGGCGCAGTATCACAGTCCAAGAGCGTTGAAGATTCCGTGAATAATACCAATGAAATAGGTGAAGATATTGATGGAATAATCGAAAGTGTAAATGGATTGAATGATTCCTCAAATGAGATGAAACAAGCTGCCAACCGTACTGTAGGAGCATTGGAAAAGCTCATGCAGCAGAATAACGCAGTACTAGAATCAATGAAGGATATTGATAAGCAGATAAGACTGACTAATGATGCGGTAAAAGAGATTGCTCAGGCATCAAATGTTATCACTGATATATCCAGTCAGACCAATCTGTTGGCCCTTAATGCATCAATTGAAGCTGCAAGAGCCGGTGAGGCAGGAAAAGGATTTGCTGTTGTAGCTACAGAAATTGGATCCCTTGCAGATCAGTCAGGACAGGCTGCAGTTTCAATAAATGAGATAGTTAATAACCTTGTTACTGAATCACAAAAGAGTGTAGACACAATAGCTCTTTTAAATGATGACCTGAACGAACAGAATCTGCAATTAACATCCACCAAGAACGACATGGACGGTGTGGTTGGTAATGTTGGAAGTGTAGAAGATGGTGCAAAAGGCATTTCTGAAAAGATCAAGCACCTAAATGCTTCAAAAGAAAGACTTGCCGGAATTATTACAGACCTGTCAAAGGTTTCAGAAAGTAATGCTTCATCAGCAATGGAAACAAACAACTCTATGAAAGAATTAAATAATACATTTGAAGTTATCAGCAATGCTGCAGTTGCCTTAAAACAGCTTGCAAACGACCTTAATGAACAAATGCAGTTCTTTGAATTGAATCAATAATGTAGTCGTAACATGCTAAACATAGTAAGCATATCATAAATAACTAGCGTTACTACAAAATACAGGTGATACGCATAAATATACTAGCAATTGTAACCATATTGACGATATAATAGTAATAGAAACTGTTGATTTCGAATAATGGGAAATATAATATGGTAAAACATTGTAAGATCTGCTCTAAAGTATTTGATGATTATTTAGATATGTATGATATGTGTCCCGATTGCAGAGAAAAGGAAGAAAAACTGCTTCGTGATGTTAAGGACTATTTATGGGAAAATCCGGGAACTTCTGAAAAAAAGCTTGAGGAACTATTTGGCGCAACGCATAAGCAGATAGTTAAATGGTTACGAACTGAGAGACTTGAAATCACACCAGCATCAAGCATCAAACTCACTTGCAAACGCTGTGGAAGCATGATATTATCAGGAAATTATTGCAAGGACTGTATGTCAAAAGTTGGTAATGACCTGAAAGAGCTTGAAAAAAGTATGAAACCGAAAGAAGATAAGCATTTAATGTCTATGGTGATTGATAAGACCCATAAAGCAAAAATGCACTTTGTAGAAAAAGAAGATGGCAAGAAATACTAGAACTTTATATCGCACACTATGCAATGCTTGCAAGTGAATATGACTGAATGTATAATGAACTTTGTTATAATAATTTATAGCCGAGGGGGATATATATTATGACCTATGAGAATATCGTAAAGAGTGCTGAAAAAGCAGTAAAAGAGCTCGAATATAAAAATGTACAGGAGCATATTGCTGTTGAAGTAGATGTAGAAGGTGAAGGTGAAGGAGCTTTTTACATCGAATTTTCAGAAGGAACAGTTAAGGTTGAACCATATAATTACTACGATAGAGATGTACTTGTAAGAGGTAATGCCGATGCTATTTTGAATGTACTTAACGGAAGACAATCACTTGCTGATGTTAAGGACGAAGTAATTTGGGAAGGAAATCTTTCCAAGGCAGCAATGTTAAAGGACATTTTAAACTCAAGAAAAAGCGAGCCTGAGAAAAAGACAGTAAAGAAGGCGTCATCGAAGAAAACAAATGCAAAATCAGCTACTCCTAAGAAAAAATAAGTTCTCATAGCGATGGGAGTGGAGATGCAGTTAAAAGTAACAGAGGAAATTAAGCAACAGGTGGTTCAGCAGGTTTGTCATCCAGGTGAGTCAATCAATGCGGTAGCATATGGCACACTCATGGACAACAGTCTCGGGGTAATGATCTTAGGCACTTATTTTGGAGCTATAGGAGCTGCAATTACAGCAAGCTATCACAGATATGGCTTCATCATTGCTACTAGCGAAGGAATTAGAGTTGTATCACTTAACTCAATGAATACTTCAACAATCAAGGAAGTATATGAAATTCCTTATTCAGAAATGACAAAAGTAAAATATGTCAAAGGATCATTTAAATCACATTTCGTAAAATTCAACTATGGAAAACAGAAGTACAAACTGGTTTTACGTGAAAAAGCTGGAAAATCAATCCAGAATCAGAAAGAAAACGTACAGTACATGGTACAGATGTTAACAAATCTTCAGGCAAGTCAGAAGGTTGCTTAATAAAATGACAAAGATTGTCACACAATTAAAGTGTGACAATTTTTTTTAAAATTATACTTTAACAGTTAAAAGCGTTGAATGAGCAACACTTTAAATTGTAAAATATTCAAGTAATTCTCATATAAGCAAAAGCCGCACCAAATGTGCGTTATGGAAGAATTAAAACGAATAGGATCGAAAAAAGAGATAGTGACACATGATCAATGAAAAATTGAATCAAAAAAAGATCCAGGGGGCAGAAAATGGGGAATGTAGAATTTCAGGAAACAACAAATATCGATGTTTTAGGTGCGATGACAGGTGATGTAGTTGATAAAAGTGATATGGAGCAAGGAAGTACAGAGCTTGGTACGCAGTTGCACGTTTATATAGTATTTGAGGAAGGTGTAAGCATCGAAGATGGAATAAAAGCAATAGAAAACACGGTTTTAGATGGTGAAGAGCTCGAAGTTGTGAGAAAAGATACTACAGGAAATGCTGTAGTAGCAATAGTTACAAGCGCACAGAACAACGAAATAGAGCAGATGCAGGAAGTAAAGACTGTAAAAATAAATGAAGCAGTGGACACAACTGTCACAACAGGAGAAAGTTCCCAGTCTGATACTACTACAAAAACAGGGAGTAATGGGAGTCTGAACTCAAATCCAAATGGAACAGATCAGGAAAATGCAGGAAATGGGGAAACTGCATTATCAGAAGCTGATCAAAGCCAGTCAGGAAATAGCTCACAAGAGGCACAATCAAATTCGGGAAAAGCATCATCAAAAACAATCCAAAGCACAGAAGAAACATCAATAGTGACAGGTCAGGCTACAGAAGAAACATCAACTCAGGAAGGCCAAGCCACAGAAGAATCATCAACCATAGCTACTACCGAGACAGAACAGGGGAATTCTAATAATACTGAAATATATATAGCAGGATCAATAATTTTGGTATTAGTGGCAATGGTAATTGCCTTTGTATTTAGAAGGAGATAGAGCCTTATCAGAGATAAATATGTAGTGATCAAAAAAAGGTAAAAATCTTTTTAGGGGATTTGATAACTGCATTTTTATAAATAAAAATAACGGAGGAAAAAAGGTATGAAAAAAAACTGGGGATCAAAAAGAGCCCTGGCTGTAATTTTGAGTGCTTCTTTGGCGTTTTCGCCAGCAATTACAGCAAATGCCAGTAATGCCGCAAGTGTAGCAGGATCAAGCACAGAAGCTGCAGATACTGGTAACTCAGCAAGCAGTGCTACTGCAAGTACTGACAGTAGTACAGAAAGCAGTACAGAAGAAAACGCGAGCGCAAACACATCAGGCAGCACAGATGAAGCAACTGGAGACAGCTCTGCTTCAAAGTCTTTAAGCAGTAGTGCTTCCGATTCATCATCAGAAGAAGATAGTGCAGCGAAAGCCACTAGTGGGGAATCTGTTGAGTTCGAGGAAGTCGATCCTGAAGAGGAAGGACTTGAAGCTTTATCAACATCTATAGCAGAAGATGTAGAAGAAATACCGGTTGAAGAAAAAGATCCAGAAGAGCAGACCAGAGTAATCATCGTAATGGAAGGTGATAGCGTAATTGACAGCGGATATGATATAGAGAATATCGCAGAAGATCAGTCTGCCATCAATTTATCCGAATCCATCATCGAAGATCAGGATAAACAGGTTGAAAAAATTGCTGATGAAGCATTGGATGGAGAAGAACTTGAAGTAAATTACAATTTTACAATCCTTACTAATGCTGTATCAGCAGACGTTGCTTACAAAGACATAGAAAAAATTGAAAAAGTAGATGGAGTCGAAGCTGTATACGTAGCACAGCGCTATGAGCCAATGGAAGAAGATACCATGACCATAACTTCCGGAGATATGGTTGGAAGCTACACTACATGGGCTGAAGGATATACAGGTGCAGGAACAAGGATCGCAGTAATCGATACAGGTATCGACGCTGACCACCCATCTTTTGACGGAGGAGCATTTGATGCCCATATTCAGGAAACAGCTGAGGCATCAGGCAAAAATGTAAGTGATTATAATCTACTTTGCGAGGAGGAGATAGCCAATGTATTGCCATATCTTAATGCCACTCAGCGTAATGGTGATATAAGCGCTACAAGCCTCTATCTTAGTGAAAAAATCCCATTTGCATTTAACTATGTAGATAAAAACCTTGATATCACACATGATAATGATGAAGAAGGCGACCATGGAACACATGTATCCGGTATTGCAACAGCCAATGCATATGTACCTAACAGCGCTTCTGCAACGGGCTATTCAGCACAGGCCAATGGAGTAGTGGGAATTGCTCCGGATGCACAGCTGATCACAATGAAAGTATTTGGCACAAACGGCGGTGCTTATAGTGATGACTATATGGCAGCCATAGAAGATGCAATACTTTTGAACGCAGACGTTATCAACCTGAGCCTAGGTTCATCAGCTGCAGGTTATTCATCAGATTCAGAAGCATATATCAATGAGATCTTTGAAAAACTTGAAGGAACAAGCACTGTTGTATCAATCTCAGCAGGAAACTCAGGACGTTGGTCAGATGACTCTACATATGGAGTTAATTTAAGTGCTGACGTAAATCAAGATACAGTAGGTTCACCAGGTTCATACACAAATGCTTTTACAGTAGCAAGTGCAGTTAATAGCGGCTTTACAGGCAATTACTTTGAAGCTAATGGAGCAAGAGCATTTTATGTAGGTGCCAATGATACATTAGCTCCAGAATTCAAGACACTTGATACATCTTCAGATCAGACAGGAACAGAATATCCATACGTATTCCTGGCTGCAAAAGGTGAAGAGAGTGATTACGAAGGCATTGATGTAACAGACAAGATCGTATTTGTTCAAAGAGGAAGCATCACATTTGGACAGAAACAGATGAATGCAGAAGCTGCTGGCGCAAAAGCAGTAGTGATCTACAACAACACTACAGGCAGCATCAGTATGACAATGCAAGGCAGTACAGCCACAATACCTGCAGCATCTATCACACTTGCAGAAGCACAGGCAATTGCAAATGCTTCAGAGCAGGTTGCTGACAACGTCTATGAAGGAACTATCAAAGTTGTTGGTAATGTTGGTACCAACTTTGACGCAGCTGATGGCTATACAATGAGTACATTCTCATCATACGGTGTTCCTGGAACACTTGACTTAAAACCAGAGATCACAGCACCAGGCGGAAATATCTATTCAACAAGAGATAACGGCACTTATGGCAATATGAGTGGAACATCAATGGCAGCACCTTCAATTTCAGGTCAGACAGCACTTGTAGAGCAGTATATTAAAGAGAACAACCTGGCAGATGTAACAGGCCTCTCTATACGTACTCTTGCACAGTCACTCCTTATGAGTACAGCAACACCTCTCCATGAAGGCAATGATGCAAGCCAGCCTGAATACTCACCTAGATCACAGGGTGCAGGACTTGCCAATGTACATGATGCTGTTTCAACACCAGCATATATCCTTGTTGGCGACAAAGAAGGCAATGATGGTAAAGTAAAAGCCGTTCTTGGAGATGACCCAGAAAAAACAGGTAATTACAGCTTTGACTTTGATGTATACAACATGACAAATGAAACACAGTACTACGTGCTTGATTCAACTGTCATGACAGAGCAGTTATATGACGCAGGCGGAGTAACTTATTTTGCAGGAACATCACACGTTCTAAGCCCTTCAGTATCACTCTCTGCAGACGATACAGTACTTGTGTATGACCTTAATGGTGATGGCAAGATCAACAAGAAGGACCGTAAGATATTCCTTCAGGTAGTTAACGGCTCTATGGAGCTTCCTCTTATTACTCAGAATGAAGATTATTTTGATTTCAACGCTGATGGAGTTGTAGATACAAAAGACGTATATGCATTTACAAAACAGCTCAAGACAGGCGCACAGGTTGCAGATTTTGACCTTAGAGTTGTTGAAGTAAAAACAAGCACAAAGATATCAGTAAACATCAACCTTTCAGACAGTGACAGAGAGTATCTGGCAGGATTTGAAAATGGTATGTATGTTGATGGTTTCATTTATGTAAAAGGAAATGTAGATCTCTCAGTACCATTCCTTGCATTCTACGGAAGCTGGATGGATTCTTCAATGTTTGAGAATTTTGATTTTGAACAGTATGCACATGATGCAGAATATGCACAGAATGCTCAGACATACTGCGGAATCAGCAAAACTAACTTCCTTTCTATCTATCCTCTGGGAGTTGAAGATGAATATTACTATATTCCAAACCGTTTTGCAGATGATGCTAAATACATCGCAGATAGAAATGCAATAAGCTCAGAAAATGGTACCGTTCTGGGAGGTCAGTATTATTCACTTATCAGAAATGCTAATAGAGTAATAATGACAATCACAGACAAAAATACCGGAGAAGTATATTTCAAGAATGTTGAATATGAGAACTATGCAGAATTCTCATACAACGGAACATGGAAGAATTATTTACAGGTACAGGATCTGTTCTGGGCAGGTACAGACGCAGAAGGCAATGCTCTTGCAGATGGAACACAGGTAGACATCACTATTGAGGCTGTTCCAAGCTACTATGATGATGTAGAAGATCCATCCACTCTGACAGGTAAAGGCCTGTACATGACAACACCTATGACTATCGACAATACAAGACCAGTAGTCACAGATGCTACCAAGAATGATGAAGGACAGTTTGAACTTACACTTTATGATAACCGCTATTCAGCAGCTGTCATCGTACTTGCAAGTGACAAAAAGACGATCATCGGAAGATATGCAGTTAACCAGGAAGTTGCAGATGAAGATACAGTAGTAACTATCGATGTACCTGAAGACATATTCTATGTTGAGGTATTTGACTATGCTTGCAATGCATCTGTATACAGATTCAATAATACAGGACATGCAGATACCAAGATCGTGTCAGAGATCTCAGTAGATAAGGAATCAGTAACACTTAATATCGGTGAACAAACAACAGTAACAGCCAAGGTAGGACCTGAATGGCTTGTTGAAGGCTATGATGCAGTTGAATGGATGAGCCTTGATGAAGACATCGCAACTGTAACACAGGATGGAGTCATTACAGCTGTATCTGAGGGCAAGGTAACCATTATGGTAGCTACACTTGCAACAGATAAAAAAGGAAATCATCTGACTGCCACAGTAGAAGTTACAGTAGTAGATCCTGATTTTGCAGATGCAGCTACATCTACAAGCACAACTGCTACAAGCTCAGATAAAGCATCATCAAATGACGCAGCTTCCACCGTTGCAGCGTCAGAGGAATCAGCAGACGAAAGCCAGGATGCTACAGCTTCAGAATCTGCAAGCACTGACAGTTCTACAGGCATTGTAGACGAAATCGTGGATTCTACAGAGAGCAGTTCTCTAAATGATGGAGTAATTGAAAATCCTGCTGATGCATCATCATCTTCAGAAGAAGGAGAGACAAATGAATAATATAATAAAAAGAATTTTTGCCTTCATCCTTACTGCGTTAGTTGTTTTTACCGGGATTCCTGCCATATCTGCTTTTGCAGCTGATAATGCGCCGGTACATACAACTATTACTACCAGTGGAAAAGGCGATAGCTTAAAAATAACATATAAGCTCAGTGTAGATAAGCTTGTTACATCTGATGGTAGGATCGCTATTCTATATGATCCAGACGTTTTTGAATTAAAAAAAGTGAATAAAGACATGAGCTTTTCAGAGCTGGATATCAATACCGACTATGTAAACGGTGATGATGAAGGCCTGTCATACGCATATGTAAATGAAAAACCTAAAAAGGTCTCAGGATCACTTTTAACCCTTAAATTTGTGGTAAAACCAGGTGTAGAGTACCAGGATACAGTTATTAAAACCTGCGTATATGGAATCAACAATGAAGAAACAGAACTACTTGCAAATGCTACACTGGAAGATACTGTTACTGTTGGTATAGGAGAACTGTCAAAGCCAAGTTTAAAGACATTGGATCAGACACTTATCGGAGTTAATGTTAAGTGGGATAAAGACAAAAATGCTGACGGATACGTGATCTACCGCAGTACATCCAAAGATGGAAAATATACTCAGGTGGGAACTTCAACAGGAAGTAGCTATTGGGATGTATTTGTAAAAAACAATACAACATACTACTACAAGATTAAGTCATATCAGGGTTCTGGCGCTAACAGAGTATATTCTGAAGAATCTGATGTACTGAGTATCAAAGTTAAAAAATTCCAGTTTTGATTTTTTTGTGAACTCTATTGAATAAAATAGTTTCCAGTATTATCATAAGTACCGTGCAAATAAATTAATAAATTAGCAAAACCGGAGCAATCCGGCGACGCAAAGCTAGAGGGGCTCAAGTTATGAGTCAGCCAGTTGCAAAATGTAAAACAGATAATACAAGTAGAACTGTGAATCTTTTAATATTATGCTGCTGGCTCTAGCCAGCAGCTTTTTTATGATAAAAGAAGCAATCTTACGCTGGCTTATGATTTGATAAGGAGAGATGAAAAAATGGTTACATTACCAAACTACAGAAGAACCGACTTAAATCACAGTTGGAGAAAATGTCACAATATCGACGATTTCATGAGATATGTTAAGTCAGTATCAGACAGCTATAATGATTACATGAATAATGTTCAGATAACATCTATTGAAGATGCAAAAGTATATGATATTGCTCATATTTCCAAGTACTACCAGGGAGACAAATCTTACAAGATGCTCTTCATGGGACAGTCTGAGAGTGGAAAGAGCTACTATGCTATCATGACAGCTTAAACAGCGTCATGTAACATAGTAATGTCTGGATAACCACATGCATAAGCCATCTACTCCAGGGTAGACGATTCGCTCATTTGCATTGAGTTTATCCAGCATTTCTCTTACTTCCCATTTTATTTTTTTAGAGATTATATATTTCTTGGTGTGAGTAGTACATAATTCAAGAAAAGTCTCAATATGCACCATCTTTTGAGGAATTACTGCAAAATAAGCAAACTGATTCATGATACGCTGATCTATAGTCGGCGGCTCAATTACTATTAGCGAGTTCTCGCCCATATCCGCATCATATTTTTCCAAACTTATATTTTCCTGCTCAAGCATCTCCAAAGTAAATAAAAATGCGCTGTGCTTTTTTATGATATTACTGTATGCAATAGGCAAAAGAGAGTTTATCTCAACAATATCGATTTCCCAGATCGCAAAATCATTTTCCTCATAATTTTCCAGAGGAACACCACTTGTGGCAAAATGCATAGCAATAAGAGGCGAATAGGTCCAATCCATAAGCCTTGTAGGCAGACCATGATGCTGACCTACAACCATAGCCTTCCATTCAGAATCGCTGATATAAGGTTCCGATATAGCAACATATTTTTCAAAATTTCGTAGGATACTGTGCTCCAGACGGGCGCTCTGATCCTTGCAATTACGCCTAAGAGACGTAGTCATTGAGAAATCAGCATTACTGATACCACGATATAGGAATCTGGACCGTGTCCTTCCGATTTTTTCATCAAATCTGCAATTCTTGATTATTGGCCAAAGACCGTCAATATCATCGATATAAACTTTCTGAACAGGCATGATACACCTCCCGGATCATCTGCAGAGCCTATCTTTCAGGCATCTGACTCATAAAAAATATCTCAACAGCTATCTGGATACATACAGCAGCGGCGCAGATACCAAGGACGATAGGATCGTCAGCTTCAGAAGTCTTACTTGGAAGCGCATCTACAAGATCCATGAAATTCTGGGTTTCATCCAGCACATCCATGGCCGTATGTTGCCTTTTTTTACTAAAAAGCTTTGAAATACGCTTTTCATATAGTGAAAAACATTCGTTAACTATATAATCACCGGCTTCTTCAGGAGAAGAGTGAGTAAATTCAATGTATTGCCGGAGACAATCTGCGGAAAGTGCGTTGTTTTCAATCAGAGTACGAAGTGAATCATGGAGCCAGTCAAGAAAATAGTCCATCTGCTCTTTGTTTATGATGGTATAGTTAAGCCCCGCCTGATTGTCAGTGATAACAGGATAATCTAGATAGAGATTATAGAATTCAAAAGGGCCAGCAGGAGTGAGGTAATTGATCGTCTTCATATCGGGCTGATAATCCAGCCAGACATACTTATATTCCGTTGCATCGATAATAGAATTGTAGCATATAACGTTCTTTTGACTGATGGTGATACTCTTTTTCATTCTGCTCATTCCCTCGAAAAAACACCTATACCTCATATCTATTATCGGGTTGATCACAGAAAATCTTTAGTGGGAAAAAAAGATGTTGACATGTATAGTACAAAATACTATACTACAAATAGTAAAAAGTACTTCACTTCAAGAAGCCCAAGAAATACTTGGATCGTGAACTGCTTAAAAAAAGTGCAAGCGTTGTTATTACGCACTTAGAAAGGATTATATAATGTATAAACCGGAAAATAAAGAGGAAGAAACATTTTTAGCTGAATATAATGCAGATAAATATCCAAAACCATCTGTCACACTGGATATTGTGATATTTACTCTGGATGAAAAAAATGAGTTGAACGTCCTTTTGATAAAAAGAAAAGGCTTCCCATATAAAGACCATTGGGCAATACCTGGAGGCTTTTTAAACATGGACGAGTCCATTGATGAAGGCGCTGCAAGAGAACTGGAAGAAGAGACAGGACTGCAGGGAATCCATATAGAACAGTTCCAGACCTTTGGCGAAGTGGACAGGGATCCAAGGATGCGAGTTATATCCATCGCATATATGGCCTTTGTTCCAAAGAGCAAACTGAATCTTGTGGCAGGCGATGATGCAGCAGACGCGCAGCTTTTTAAAATAACATACGATCTCAATGGATTTGTTTTGATAGGAGAACGAAATGTTGTTAAGGAAAAAGAGTTTGCTTTTGACCATGCAGAAGTACTCAGAACCGCACTTATGAGACTTAGAAACAGAATTGATTATACAGAGGATGCATTTGATTTTCTGAAAAACGATCAGTCTTTTACAATGTATGAACTTAGAAAGATATTTGAAACCGTCAAGGGCAAGGCAATTGACGCAGGTAATTTCAGAAAAGAGTTCATCAACAAATATATCAATACAGGACTTGTTGTAGAAACCGGAGAAACGGTTGTTGAAAAGGGAAGAAAGGCTGCAAAAGCTTTTAAAAGAAAGAAATGAGGATAAAAGTTATGGAGAAGAAAATCTTAGTAGTAGTCGACATGCAGAACGATTTTATTGATGGAGCACTTGGTAGTAAGGAGGCAGAGAAGATCGTAGATAACTGCGTTTCTAAAGTAAAAGAAGCTTTTAACAACAATGACACAGTTATTTTTACAAGAGATACACATTACGAAGATGAATACATGAACACAGAAGAAGGCAAGAATCTTCCGGTTCCACACTGCATTCATGATTCAATAGGATGGTGCATCTCACCGGCATTTAGAAATTATGAGACCAATTCCATCAGGATCGATAAAGAGACCTTTGGTAGCAGACTTCTTGGTGAAAGAATTGCTGAAATGGCCAAGAAAAACAACATAACTCAGGTAGAGCTTATCGGATTATGCACAGATATCTGCGTTATCAGCAATGCACTTCTTGTAAAGGCATTTAATCCAAACATTCCTGTATATGTAGATGCAAGCTGCTGCGCAGGCGTAACACCAGAGAGCCATGATACAGCTATCAAAGCAATGGAAAGTTGCCACATTCATGTGACAAATAAGGGACAGGAGCCATGGAGATAAACCAAAAAATCGGACTATTCGGAGGAACCTTTGATCCGGTCCACAAGGGACACATCAATATGATGGTAAGTGCATACAGGGAATTTGAACTGGATAAGCTCATCATCATACCAACAGGGCATCCTTATCAGAAAGAACGAAAAGGCAGGCTTATAACTGCGGCAGAGCATAGGATAAAAATGCTGGAGGCTGCAGTTGCGGATCTGGACCTCAACCTGGAAATATCTACGATTGAGAGCTCAAGTACCAAGCCAAATTATACAGTAAACACTATCGATTTTTTTCAAAAAGAGTATCCAGGGGCTAAATTATATTGGATATGCGGAAGCGATATACTCTTCGGGATAGATACCTGGAAAAATCCTGCAAAATTGCTTCAGAAGATAGCTTTTATTGTGATCGTAAGGGGTAATGACACTTTATCAGAAGTAGAGGCTAAAAAGCGATTTTTGGAAGAAAAATACGGGGCCGAAATTTATTTTTCACAATACCATGGAGAGGATATTTCTTCCACAATGATCAGGAATGCTACAGACCAGGATCTGTCGCAGGTTCCGGAATCAGTTAAGCAGTACATTTTGGATCATAAACTATATGATCAGGAATAAAAAATAAAAGCAAAAAGGTTTAAGGGGAAAAACTATGCTAAATCAAATCATTACAAGTCTATTAGAAACAGATCTTTACAAATTTTCAATGGGACAGGCTATATATCATCAGTTCCCAAGCTACACAACAACATGGTCATTCAAATGCCGTAATAAAGACGTTCATTTCACAGAAGAAATGGTAGAAGAGATCAAAAGACAGATAAAACTCTACTGCGAATTGCAGTTCACAGAGGAGGAGCTTGAATACCTCAGCAGCATCACATGGTTCCAGCGTTCATATGTTGATTTCTTAAGACTCTGGCACCCAAGATTTGAGGAATATACTATCACTACAGATGCTGAATGTGGCCTGTTTATTGAGACTAAGGGTACATGGCTCAACACATCAATGTATGAGATTCCAACTCTTGCAATCGTAAACGAAGTTTATTTCAGAATGCAGTACGACTACGACGATCTCTACGAGAGCTTTAAGGAAAAACTTCAGGAGAAGGTCAACTGGCTTGTAACAGGTAAGTACAAGATTGGTGCATTTTCTGAATTTGGTATCAGAAGAAGATTATCAGCTCAGGCCCAGGAACTGGCTGTTATTGAGCTCAAAAAGGCACATCTGGACGGATCACTTTTTGTAGGAACTTCAAATGTTTATCTTGCTAAAAAACATGGCCTTAAGCCTGTTGGCACAATGGCACACGAATGGATCATGTGCGTTGGTCAGGGTAATCACAAGCACAATCCTGCATATTCCAACTGGTATGCACTTGATGCATGGGTAAAAGAGTACGGCGTATTAAACGGAACTGCTCTTACAGATGCAATTACTACAGACTGCTTCCTGAGAGACTTCCAGCTCACTTATGCAACACTCTTTAGCGGCGTACGTCATGACAGCGGAGATCCAATGGAATGGGGCGACAAGATGATAGCACATTATGACAAGCTGGGACTTGATGCCACTACCAAGACACTCCTCTTCAGCGACAGCCTTGATTTTGAAAGAGCACACAAGATCAATGAGTATTTCAAAGGAAGAGCAAAGGTTGCATTTGGTATCGGCACATATATTGCCAATGATACCAAGGTTCCTGCCCTCAATATCGTAATGAAGACAACAGAATGTAACGGACAGGACGTTGCCAAGATATCAGATGTTGTAGGAAAAGGAATGTGCAAGAACCCTGATTATGTAGATTATCTGCAGAGATGTATTGACTGGCGCATGAATCACGAATGATCAATAGCAAGTAAAAGAGGATGAGAATATGCTAAAAGACGTAGAGAAGACCGTTAACGAGCTGATCAAATGGACTCAGGATTATTTTGAAAAAAATGGAAAGAATTGCAAAGCAGTACTTGGAATATCAGGTGGTAAAGATTCAACTGTTACTGCAGCACTTCTTGCAAAAGCACTTGGACCAGACAGAGTAGTAGGTGTGCTTATGCCTAATGGAGAACAGGCAGATATAGATGATGCCAAACAGGTTGTGGAAGTTACAGGCATTGAACACAAGATCGTCAACATAGGGGATACCACCAAAGCACTTATAAACAACCTTACAGAGGGTGGAAGCGATATTACTGATGATGTCAGGATCAATATCCCTCCAAGAGTGCGTATGACAACTCTTTATGCAGTGGCTCAGGGACTGAAGGAAGGCGGAAGAGTCATAAATACCTGCAACAGATCAGAAGACTATATTGGATATAGCACTAAATTTGGTGATAGTGCAGGAGATGTATCACTGCTGGCAGGATTTCTGGTAGAGGAAGTCAGACAGATAGGCGATTATCTTGGACTTCCGGCTAATCTGGTTCACAAGAAACCATCAGATGGCTTGTGCGGCCTCACTGACGAAGACAAGATCGGTTTTACATATGATACTCTTGATAAGTACATTGCTACAGGAATCTGCGAGGACGAGGCTACAAAATCTAAAATAGATAGAATGCATTTATTAAACCTTCATAAACTCGAGCTCATGCCACATTTTGAACTATAAAATATGGTAAAATACAATAGAATAGCACGGAATATCAATAATGGGGTCAATCTAAGGGTTGACCCTTTATTATAAGGGGATGCCTATGAAAGCTGCAGATGATGGTGTATTGTATAGGAACATCAGAAAAGTATTGATGCTCATAGCAGTCATATGTCTTTTAGGCTATATGATATGCATCAACGCGGAAGTTTATATTGTAGCAGACATTTTTTCGCCCCTATGCTGTGTGGCAGTAATGCTCACTATTTTCTCAGTAGCCGGCATAAATAAGAAATACAGATTGAGCATTTTATTCCTGGCTTCGGGCGCTTTATTCTGGTTTCTCGGAGACTTCTTTTATGGCTTGTACTATGAGGGCATATGTGAAGTCGATATCATAGACCAACTCTCAGTTAGTATGTATGAAAATACCAGTTATGTTTACCTTATCGGAATCCTATCTTTTATCTGGGTTGAATATAAAAACGAAAGTAAGATAAGCCTGACTGTAAATGCCTTTTTATACTCTGTTGGCGTATATGTCATTACTACGTCTGTTTTCGGTGCCTTTCTGCACAGGAATTTTAATATCAAATTATTACAATTGAAAAATGTCATAAACATATTTGTAGCAATGCTTATACTTGTGCTGATGCTGATGATAGTCGTGGAAAAAGGTGTTGAAAAACAGACACTTACAAGCATCTGCATATTGGTAAGCCTGGCTATATATGGCCTTTTGGACATCCGCTATACATATATTGATGCAGCAGGAATCGAAGCAGATTCAACTGTAGTAGACACGTTGTTTTTGGTGAGCCTTGTTTTAATGGGCTTTGCATTTGCCAATAAGTATTCAGAATCTGGTATTTTCAAAGAAAAAACTGATTATACACAAAGAGACGCAAGTCTGGGAATTGTCGTATCAACTGTTATGTTTGTATTTGGACTGTTGCTCTTTGTGGCAGGAGCCATGAGAGAGAGTAATTTCCTGATATTGTTCATATCTACCATTGCATATTTCCTGGTCATCAAGGTTGTACAGGTCAATGACCTGAATAAGAAGCTCATTGCACACCAAAAAAGAGAAAAAGAAGAACTGCAAAACAAAGTTGCCATACAGCAAAAAGAATTGTCCAACGTGAATGCCAAGCTGGAAGATGCTACAACAAGAGACATGCTGACAGGGCTTCATAATCGCAGTTACTGGAAAACATACAGTAAAGAAGCAAAAAATTATAAAAACAGAAGGATCATACTCTATTCGCTGGATGTTAATTATTTTAAGGTGATCAATGATACATACGGACATACAGCTGGAGATCAGGTGCTGATGCAGATAGCCGAGAGACTTAAGAATCTCCAGGATGAAAATATAGAGATATTTAGATTTGGTGGAGACCAGTTTTTAGTGGCGTATTGCGATAAAGGCACAAATTGTGATGTAGAAGCCTTGGCGGTTTCTTTGATAACGACATTTGAAGAGCCTATTGAGACAGGAAGTGGCAATATTCAGATCGATGTTTCAATTGGAATTGCAATCTATCCTGAAAATACCAACAGTCTGGAAAAACTGCTCAATTACGCAGAATCAGCAAAAAATACCATTAAACACAATGGTAAGGAATCAGCTTATGCGTTTTTCAATGCTGATAATATGCCAAAGATACAGAGAAAACTTACCTTGGAACAAAAGCTTCATCAGGCAGATTTTGATAAAGACTTTTTCATGTATTATCAGCCGCAGGTTGATGCCAAAACAGGCAAGCTCATAGGCATGGAAGCCCTTGTCAGATGGGTGGATCGTGATCTGGGCTTTATATCACCTGCTGAATTCATACCAATAGCAGAAGAAGTGGGCGTAATGTCCAGTCTTGGACAGTGGATCAGCCTTCAGTCTTTGAAACAGATCAATACCTGGAATGAAGAATATGGCAAAAATCTGACTGTAGGAATAAACGTTTCTCCAATACAGATGCAGGAAGATTCCTTTGTTGACCGTTTTGTCAATTCCATGAAGCTTGTCAAAGTGCATCCGGAATGGGTTGATATTGAGATTACAGAAGGAATAGCTCTTAACGGAAACGAGAAAAATAACAGGACAATAGAGAGATTAAAAGAGGCCGGAGTATCTTTTTCAGTAGATGACTTCGGTACCGGATACGCCGCATTCTCAAATATGCTGAACTTTTCTTTTGACAGGATCAAGATAGCAAAAGAGCTCATAGATGACCTGGCATCCAATAATCATGCCAAAGTCATAGTAGGAGCCATAATCAGCATGGCCAAAGGAATGGAGCTGACAACCATAGCGGAAGGTGTTGAGACAAAGGAACAGTTGGATATTCTGGTTGAACTGGGATGCCAGCAGATTCAGGGATACTATTTTGGAAGACCGATACCGGCTGAAGAATTTGAAGATTTATGGTTAAAACATAATTTATAAACTATGGAAAAAAGTATTATTAAATAAACATAAACCTATATACTGTAAAACGTTCACTGCGCTAAAATAAACGTGTATCTAGATGTTTTTTTAAAAAAGAAGGAGACATAAGATGGCAAACAGTGAACAAAGACAAACAAGTAGCGCAGAATTTAAAAAGATTAATTTCTTTAAGACAGTTACAGGTATGAGTGCCATGAGCTATGCAGCTCTTCTTGTGATTTATATTGTATCTATTGCAGTAATTACAACTCAGGTCATGAGTATAACCAAAACTTCAATTCAGACCACAGAAACAATAGAGACAGTCATGGAAGACATAAGAGTATTTGAAGTAGACATGCGAATACTTGATAATGATGGTTTTGCACTTGCATCTATGTATGACACAATTGTTTCAATCGGACAGCTTGAGACTAAAGTTACAGAGATGAATACATGTCTGACTGAAATGGATGCAGCCTGTACAGAGCTGACTACGCTCATATTAGCTATATCTGAAAATCAGGAAGCAAAGGATGCGATCCAGTTATTACAGGAGAACTATGCAGGATACAGTCAGGGTTATAAAAACATTCTGACTGCTACTCAGACCAACGATGTTAATACAATTGTAGGCGTAGTATACGGAGATGCTTCAACACAGCTTGCTACAATGAAAGAACAGTTGGAAATACTCAATGCAGAATTAAAGGTTCTTGAAGCTGGTGCTCAGCAAAGGGTTCAGGCAACTGCAAATTCTGCTGTAAGAGTTGTTAACATCATGGTAATAGTATACGTTGTGAGCATAATAGCATTCATTTTCTGGAATAACCGTACAGTAGGCCGTAAGGTTAATCAGATAGCTGATGAGATCAATGACATTATCAGAGATATCAATAATGGTAAGGGTGATCTGACGGTAAGAGTTACAACTAAGACTTCATCAGAACTTGTACATATCAAGGATGGATTTAATCATTTCATTGAGACATTACAGGGAATACTTAGAGATGTAAAAGATGGAAGCGAAACATTATCAGATTCTGCTGAAGACATGACAGGCATGGTACAGAAGGCAAGTGATAATATTACAAATACATCTGCTGCATTGGAAGAGTTATCTGCAAGCATGCAGAATGTATCAGAAACAGCGCAGGTAATGAACAGCAAGCTGGATGATGTCAATGATGCAACAGGAAATATCAATAGTGGCGTAGAAGATGGTACTGCCAAGGCTGAGGAAATCAGAGCAGAGGCTATCGAAATCAAAAATGATGCTCAGAACAAGAAAGACAACACCGGATCAAGAATGGAAGAACTCTCTGGGGTACTTGAGCAGTCAGTTAAAGATAGTGAAAAGGTTGCACAGATCAACGAGCTTACAAATGTAATCCTTGATATAGCATCTCAGACCAACCTTCTTGCACTTAATGCTTCAATCGAAGCTGCAAGAGCTGGTGAGGCAGGAAAAGGCTTTGCAGTTGTAGCAGAAGAGATCAGTGCCCTTGCTGAAAATTCACGTCAGACTGCTGGAAATATCCAGAATATCAGTAATGAAGTGACAGCAGCTGTTAAATCTCTTGCAGACAATGCTATGCAGGTGCTTGATTTCATCAATACAACAGTACTTAGTGATTATGATGCATTCGTTGATACTGGTGAAAAATATGAAGAAACAGCCAGATTTATCAATGAGATGCTGGACGGTATCTCAGAGCAGACTCAGAACCTCAATAGCATAATGGCTGAAATGTCCAGTTCAGTTATGTCTATTTCAGATTCTGTGCAGGAAGCTTCAGAAGCTATCAACCAGTCAGCTGAAAATGCTCAGGACATCGTTGATGAGATCACAGGTATCAGCTCTGCAGTTGAGTCTAATAATAGTGTTACAGAGAGACTTAACGATAGTACAAAACGTTTTGCAAATATCTGATAACTGCCAAAATAGATCAGTTGCAATTGCTAAGGCAATATAGGTAAAAAAATTGCAAATCCCGTAGAACTGGCTGGAAAAGCCTGTTTTATGGGATTTGTTTTTTTGATTTAAAAGTGATAGTCTATTTTTTGTATGTTTTACAATGAAAAGAAAAAAAGAGAAGAATATATTGATATATCAAGAGGCCTGGTGATACTACTGATGCTCCTTGGACATTCAGGAGCACCTAAGCTGCTAACGCAATTGATATATGCCTTTCATATGCCGTTTTTCTTTATTTTATCGGGCTATTTGTACGATCCTGAGAAATGGGAGGCAAGAGGATTAAAAGCCCTTATAAAGGCCAAATTTAAGGCATATATGATACCATATTTCGTGTTGTGCATGATAAATATCGCAATGGAGGTCATTAACGCGTTTATAAACAATGTCCCCAAGAAGGTCATTATATATAATATAGCGCGGAGCCTATATTGGAACATGTACTCCTACAGCACCAGAGCGCGGATGGGGACTTCAACACCATTGTGGTTCCTGCCTTGCATCTTTTTGAGCACTATATTTGTATATCTTATCTTTAAGTTAAAAAAAGCTGAATACAGGCTGGCAGTTCTTTCTTTAGCATGGCTGGTTAATATAGGTCTCAACATACTCAAAGTAGACCTTTTGCCCTGGCATATAGGAATTGCTCTGATCGGGGCGAGTTTCATGGTTGCAGGAGTTTATATAAAAAAGTACTCCTTCCGTCTGGATCAGTTGAGGGGCGGATTTATGATGCCTCTTTTATTTGTGATATACGTTGTATGTGCGCTGGAGAACAGCAAGACAGACATGAATCTGAGTGATTTTGGCAAGTATCCTATGTTGTTTATCATTGGCAGTATCGCTATGACCATATGCATTATGTGGTTTTTCAAAAACTATGTCACTAAATCCGCTGTACTTAAGTTTTTTGGTCAAAATACTATGATAGCCATGGGCTTTAATTATGCGATCAATACTTATTCAGCGCAGATCAGTCAGATGGCTGAAAGATGGTATTTTAACTTTGTGATCAATGTCATACTGATTTCTATTATAGCGTTTGGATATAAGCTCATACGTGATCAGCGTATGATGGGCTATGTGAAGAAATCCTGACAGAGCGTGAAAACGGGCTGATAATCAGCATATTGTAAGAGCTTAGGGTAAATAAATATATTTAAGGGAAAATAGAAAAACGGAGTTGGTTATAGTTCAAAACTATAACCAACTCTATTTTTTATGAATTATACAAGCTTTCAAAATGGGTGTACATTTAATTCATCAAAACAAAACACAAGCAAACAGCCGATAGAGCTGATGCTTTAGATAATTGGAGGAGAGCACTATGAGCGAACATGAATTTAAATTTGAGACAAAACAGTTACACGTAGGACAGGAGCAGGCAGACATTGCAACAGATTCAAGAGCAGTTCCTATTTATCAGACAACATCTTATGTATTCCATAGTGCACAGCACGCTGCAGACAGATTCAATCTCAGAGATGCAGGAAATATCTATGGACGACTTACCAACTCAACACAGGGCGTCCTGGAAGAAAGAGTAGCAGCACTTGAAGGCGGCGTCGCAGCTCTGGCAGTTGCAGCAGGAGCAGCCGCAGTAACATATGCAATACTTGCACTTGCCAAGGCTGGAGATAACGTAGTAGCACAGAAGACTATCTACGGCGGAAGTTACAACCTCCTTGATCAGACACTTCCTGGATACGGAATCAATACAACATTTGTTAACATACATGACCTTTCTGAAGTTGAAAACGCCATCAACGACCATACAAAAGCCATTTTTATTGAAACACTTGGAAATCCTCATTCGGACATTCCAGATATCGATGCACTAGCAGAACTTGCTCATAAGCACAGTATTCCGCTAGTCATCGATAACACCTTTGGAACACCATATCTCATCAGACCAATTGAACACGGCGCAGATATCGTAGTACATTCAGCTACCAAGTTCATCGGCGGCCATGGAACAACTCTTGGTGGAATCATCGTAGATAGCGGAAAATTCGACTGGAAAACATCCGGCAAGTTCCCACAGTTCACAGAACCAAATGCAAGCTACCATGGAGTATCATTTGTAGATGCAGCCGGACCTGCAGCATTTGTAACATATATCAGAGCTATCCTGCTCAGAGATACAGGCGCAACACTTGCTCCTATCAGTGCATGGATACTGTTACAGGGACTTGAGACACTATCACTCAGACTAGACAGACATGCAGAAAATACAGCAAAGGTAGTGGAATTCCTCGCAAACCACCCACTGGTTGAGAAGGTAAACCACCCATCACTGCCAGATCATCCTGATCATGAGCTGTATAAAAAGTATTTCCCTAATGGCGGAGCATCTATTTTCACATTTAACATCAAGGGCGGCCAGAAGGAAGCATATGCATTTATCGATGGACTCAAGGTATTCTCACTCCTTGCCAATGTAGCAGACGTAAAGAGCCTTGTAATTCATCCATATGACACAACACATGCTGAGATGAGCCCTGAGCAGCTTGAGGAAGCTGGAATCTATCAGAATACTATCAGACTGTCAATTGGAACAGAGCATATCGACGATATCATCTGGGATCTTGAGCAGGGATTTGAAGCAGTAAAGAATTTATAATAACAGTTAAAAGGAGCTGTAGTATTGTTCTACAGCTCCTTCCATTTTTGATAAAGCAATGGGAAATTCACCCATATTTTTTCATTTCTTTGATAAAGCTCTTGGCGATAGGGCTTAACTTGATATCGGAACGTTTGATATATCCGATATGCATTTTTTCATCACTCTGGAGAGGAATGGCCATGTAGCCTTCACCGTTAAGCTCCTTGCAGATAACGCCGCTGCAGAGAGTGTAGGCGTTGAGGAGCTTCATCATGTTCAGAGCAGTAGCTCTGTCATTAACGTGGATCAGCTTTTTATATGGATAAGTACTCAGAACCTCTTCTGCAAAGTAAAAAGAGTTCTTGTCGCCCTGATCAAAGGAAAGACAAGGATAATCCTCGAGTTCCTTGATAGAAACACTGCTTTTGCCTGACAGAGGGTGATCTGCGCTGAGGTATGCATAGGTATCGCATGCAAAAAGCTCTGTAAAGATTAGTCCATATTCCTTCAGTTCAGCTGAGAGAATCTGCTCATTAAAATCATTAAGATAGAGTATTCCCAGTTCACTACGCATATTTTTGACATTTTCTATAACTTCATGTGTCCTTGTTTCATAGATGGCAAAATCATACTCATCCATGCCGGCTTTCAGAAGTGTCTTTGAAAAAGCCTCTACAGCAAAAGTATAATGCTGAGTTGATACATAGAATTTCTTTTCATTATCTGCTTTTTCATGATAATGATTCTCCATAAGGTTGTACTGTTCAAGAACCTGTCTGGCATAGCCAAGAAACTCTCTGCCTTCCGTTGTCAGGAGGATTCCTCGGTTATTTCTTGAAAAAATTGTTATTCCAAGTTCTTTTTCAAGCTCTTTAATAGAACCTGAGAGAGATGGCTGCGAGATAAATAGAGACTTGGCAGCCTCATTCATTGATCCTCGTTCTGCAATCTCGATTACATACTTCATCTGCTGTAGTGTCATAGCTTTTCCCCATTAATCTATGATTATAAATTTTTGTCTTTTGAAATGATAGTTGCACCGCCTGCAATCCAGTCATCGGTATATAGAACAACAGCCTGACCAGGTGTGGCAGCTCTTACTTTTTCCTCAAAAGTAATCTTGATCAGATCTTCGCTTTCATAGTGCACCTTGCAGGCTACACTCTGCTGTGAATAACGTATCTTGGCGTGATATACAGTATCCTCATCAAATCGAGGTACGCCCATATACTGAATGTCTGTAGCAAACAACACATCGTTAAAGAGATCCTCGTTGGAACCAAGGAATACCTCTCCGGACTGAGTATTGATGCCAGTTACATATACCGGGCGGCCAAGGGCTACGCCAAGACCTTTTCTTTGACCGATAGTGTACTGTACAGTGCCTGTATGCTGGCCGACGATCTGTCCATCCAGAGTCTTGAAAGGTCCAGGCTGTCCCAAGGTACCTTTTTCCCTCTGGATAAAACCTGCATAATCCCCGTCTTCAACAAAACAGATATCCTGACTGTCTTTTTTATGAGCAATTGGAAGATTCAGATCTTCTGCAATCTTACGTATCTCAGGCTTAGTATAATCTCCAACCGGCATGAGAGTAGCGCTGAGCTCATCCTGAGTCAGACTATAGAGTACATATGTCTGATCTTTTTCTGTAGTAACAGACTTCTGTACTGTATATCTGCCATTTGGAAGCTGCATAACGCGGGCATAATGACCGGTTGCAATGTAATCAGCGCCTATCTGCCTGCATCTTTCCAGGAAAGCACCCCATTTAACATATCTGTTACAAGCTATACAAGGATTAGGTGTCAGGCCCTTGAGATAACTGCCTGTAAATCTATCTATGACTTCTTTTTGGAAAGTATCTCTAAAATTCATTACATAATAAGGAATATCAAGGCATTCTGCCACACGTCTTGCATCCTCGACAGCTGATATGCCACAGCAACTGCCATCACGCTCAACCTTGCATTCATCAGCCTGCCATATCTGCATGGTAGCACCAATTACTTCGTATCCCTGCTCTTTAAGGAGCCATGCACATACTGATGAATCAACGCCACCAGACATTCCTACTACTACTTTTTTCTTCATATCAAATAAAAAATCTCCATAAAAAATTGTGACCATTATTAATCAGACATCACAATTATACACGACAAATAGTCTTTAATACACTAATTGTTTTTAATATCTCTTCCTGAGTATTGTTTCGGCCGATGCTAAATCTTAAAGTCCTTTCGGCTTCTTCAGGAGTGAGTCCGCAGGCAATAAGTACATGTGATGGTTCAATCGCACCAGCACTGCAGGCACTACCCGCAGATGCACATATGCCGCTTTGATCCAGAGCTATAAGTAACGCCTCTCCCGAGATATTAGGAAAAGTCACATTGACTGTGCCTGGGAGATGATGCTCATTATCACCATTGATGCATACGCCGGAAATGGCTTTTTTAATTTCGGCTGCAAATAAATCACGAAGGGCTGAAACATTTGTAATATCTTGTTCTAAGCGATCATATGCAATTTCAACAGCTTTAGATAAGCCAATGATACCTGGCACATTCTCAGTTCCCGGTCTAAGGCCTTTTTCCTGGCTGCCGCCAAAGAGTAGTCTTCCAAAACTCCTTCTATCGCGGATATAGAGGAAACCTACGCCCTTTGGACCATATAATTTATGACCACTAACACTCATAAGGTCTATGTTGCAAGCCTCTACATCAATCGGAATATGTCCGAAAGTCTGAACCGCATCAGTATGAAACAGAATACCTTTTTCATGGGCAATACGACCGATTTCCTCGATTGGTTCAATAGTTCCCAGCTCATTGTTGGCATGCATTATGGATATCAAAACTGTATCCTCACGAATAGCCTCTTTTAACTGAGTAATATCTATGCGCCCGGTTCGGTCAACACCTACGTAAGTCACATCATAACCGTTTTCCTGAAGATATTTAAATGTATTAAGTACAGCAGGATGCTCAATAGCACTTGTTATGATATGCTTTCCTTTTTCGCACTGTAACTGCGCTGCAAGTCTGATTGCCCAGTTATCTGATTCAGTTCCACCGCTTGTAAAAAAGATAGTGTCAGATGGAACACCAAGCTTTTCTGCAATACTTCGCCTGGCACCTTCCACCTGCATACGTATCTTTACAGCACCCTGATAAAACGCAGACGGATTAAGGTAGCTTTCGCTAAGATATGGAAGCATTGCTTCCAACACTCGGCTATCCATTTTGGTTGTAGCAGCATTATCTAAATAAATCATATAAATCCTCTATTTTCATGGTAAAACAAATCCTAGTTGTTCAGTAGGTAATATAATGCAAAATAGGGTACAATGTCAATAAATGGGTGTGGGGTGAGTCACCGGGGAGTCACCGGGGACGTATCATTTTGACTCATTGCGCACAATGAGTCAAAATGATACGTCCCCAATGACTCACTGACACATTTCGTAAAAAGTGTTATTATTAGTATGCTTTGAAAAAGGAACAATAATAAAAAGAGGAGAAAAACAATGAAAAAGAATCAGAAAATCATTATCAGTGTAGTGGTTGTAGTAGCCCTTATTGCAGTACTTTTAGGTATCTATACATTCTTTAAGCCAAAGGCAACAACAGGATCAAAAGAATATACTGTAAACGTTGTTGATGCTGAGGGAACAACAGTTACTTATGACGGAACAACAGATGCACAGTACCTGAGCGAACTTATGGATGAGCTCGTAGAAGAAGGCGATTTCAGCTACGTTGGTGAAGCAGGAGAGTATGGTCTCTACATTACAACAATCAACGATATCACAGCTGACTATGCTACAGACGGAGCTTATTGGTCAATCTATGTAAATGGTGAATATGGCCAGTATGGCGCAGATTCACAGCCTGTAACAGATGGTGATGAATATTCATTTGTTTACGAAGTATATGCAGCACAGTAATTCCTCAGAAAAAAGCAGATTCACAATAATCGATCTGGCTCAGATGGGAATGATGATAGCAGTGATAGAAGCGGCCAAGCGCGCGTTGGAGTTTGTCCCCAACGTGGAGCTTGTGACGCTTCTATTCATTGTTTTTGCGCTTTATTTTGGCAAAAGAGTGATCATTGTATCATTTGCTTTTACATTCCTTGAAACCTTTGTATGGGGACTTCATACATGGGTTATAATGTATTTATACATTTGGCCACTTTTGATCATATTGGTGTTGATTTCCAGAAAGCATGCATCCTATTGGTTTTACTGTTTTTTATCAGCACTGTTTGGCTTGTTTTTTGGAGCCATGTGTTCAATTCCATATTTGTTTATTGGTGGTCCGGTTATGATGTTTAACTGGTGGATAGCAGGTATACCTTATGATGTACTTCATTGCATAAGTAATTTCCTGCTGTGCCTGGTTTTATTCAAACCGTTATCTAAGACTCTTGAAAAAATAACAAAGAAAAAAATTGTTGAATGAGTCAGTGGGGACGTATCAATTTGACTCATTTTTGTCACTTTGTGACAAAAATACTGCAAATAGGCTATTTAAAGGCGACTTCGTCGCAGAGCCTATTTGCCTCTTGAATCATGTTCTCACGAAATCCGCAGCCAGTGCGGATTTCTATTTGAACTCACACAAATAATATATACCAATGAGTCAAATTGATACGTCCCCACTGGCAAATAAAAAGGAGTATGACATGAAAGTACTTATCACCGGATCATCCAGGGGCATCGGCCTGGCCTGTGTCAAAAAATATGTTGATATGGGACACGAAGTCATTGGATTAGACATAAATGGCAGTGACTATAGTGATCCATCTTATACACATATCATTACAGATATCACAGGAAAGCTCCCGGATATAAGTGACATAGAGGTATTGATAAATAATGCAGGAATCCAGGAAGGGCCGAATGTAATAGATACCAACCTAAAGGCAACCATTGCGGTTACTGAAAAATATGCTTTTCAGGATAAAATCCATTCTGTGTTATTTATGGCTTCTTCAAGTGCCTCTAATGGTGCTGAATTTCCAGAATATGCTGCAAGCAAGGGCGGAGTGGTGACTTATATGAAAAACACCGCACTTCGACTGGCGAAATACGGTGCTACATCCAATAGTATATCAGCTGGCGGCGTCTACACACCGCTTAATGCACATATAATTGATGATCCAAAGCTCATGCAGCAGTGTCTTGACGAGACATTACTCAAACGCTGGGCTGAGGCAGAAGAAATTGCTGAATTTAGCTATTTTTTGACTAATGTTAATACAAGTATGACTGGTCAGGATCTTCTGATAGATAATGGCGAACAGCTAAAATCAAATTTCATTTGGTGATATATCTTTTTTGGCAAAATTAGTCAGTTCATAAGGCAGACGCTTCAAACATACTTCAACTAACACGATTGCAATCAGCTTATCGATATAATCAGTAACAAACTGTGTCAGAAAAGAGCTGCCGAGCAGCTTAAGACCTGTCTGAGCAAGAGCCTGCACAATAAATGTTGTAACAGCAGCTGATGTGATACCGCCAAAAAGGAATGTCTCGATGCAAGCTGAGAGCGCAGAAGCAGGCAGTACGATCAAAATGTTTTTCCATACTATTGATAAAATAGTATGCTTTCTGTTGTGAAGAAGCAGTCCTGCCATGATACCCATAAGCATACCACTCAGTGAGAAATAAATAGCATAAATATCGCCTAATACACCGTTGATCAGTCCGCCTACAAGGGCTGTAAGAGCTCCGGCAAAAGGTCCGATAGCGATACCGGCCAGCATAGTTCCGATACTGTCCAAAAAGATCGGAAGATTAAATAAAAGCGCAAGCTTACTTCCTACAATGTTGATAGCCACAGCAATGGCAATAAAAGTCAATTTCTTAACGTTGTTCATGATAGTTTTTTTCCTCTTTTCACAGTTTAATTATTCTTTCCAGGAACATATCCCAAAATCTTTGTTTATCAACCTCAGTATAGATTACAGCGTTACTGTCTTTTCGATAGAATCCCATGGAGTCCACAACACTCTGACCAATGCTGATTCCATCGGTTTCTATCTGGGTAAAAGCTTCAAGTCCATTTAAAATATCCGGATCAATGAATTGAGCTACCGCAAGCGGGTCATTGATGACACAGCCTCTGATGTGCTCCCATTCCCAATGAAATTTGAAGTAAAAGTAAGTGATCTTTTCAATAAAATCGCCGACCTTAGGATTAGCTTCCTTCATTTTTTTCAGAATCTCAGGTGTCAGAACGATTTCTCTAGTTACATCAAGACCCACCATCTCTATTTTTTTATGATTCTCATAAAGCGTATCGTAAACAAGTGCTGCGCTGTCAGGGTCTTCCCAGTAGTTGTATTCAGCAACAGGAGAGCAGTTTCCATGACTTCTAAAATTGCCGCCCATAGATACAAGCCTTTTAATTGACAGGAAGGCTGCAAGATCAGTATCGATCAGCTCTGCCAGGTTGGTAAGAGGGCCAAGTGCGATCACTGACACATCCCCGATATTCAGAATCTCGCTCATAAATTCCACTGCAGTCTTGGACGGAATGTCCTGATCAGGTACATCAGGTAAAAAACTCTCTCCCAGGCCGTCTTCGCCATGTGTATCAAGAGCATTGATATAGTCTCGTACTCTTGGTTTCTGCGCGCCAATATATACTGGTACATCAAGCCTTCCCATAAATGAAAGAATCTTTTTTGCATTCCTAAAGCCCATCTCAGCAGGCGAATTGCCAGCAACGATAGTGATTCCAACCACTTCAATCTCAGGGCTCTTTAAAGCAAGCATTATTGCCAGGGAATCATCAATTCCCGGATCACAATCAATTATTACTTTTTGCATTTTAATAACTCCAATATTGATAAAACGGGGACATGCATTTTCGAATGAAAGATCTACACTGCGAGAAATGGGGATATTATTTTCATTTATTAGAAATGCGTTTTGATTCCTGATAAATAAAAAAGGCTCTGCAAGACGCAGAGCCACATAAAAATCCATAGTAAATCTATAGTAATTCCATGCAGTCCTGGTTTTGTTTAGCGACAGGAAGGTACAAATGAACTGTCGTTTATAGCGCTTGGAAATTATACTTCATGGCTGACATTTTTGCAAGCGCCAAGTTAATCTTAACAAAGCCTTGTTGTAGGGGGTTCATAACCGGGAAGCTCATCCTCCTTGTAAAGAAGATTCCCAGCCTCTACAGACTGTCCGCTATATAAAGTATTGCCCTTCTTTACCTTGGATTTATCTGAACTCTTAAATACAAGCTTACGACTTTTTCCGCCGCCCCCATTTACAGTTTCTAATAATTCATCATCAATTCTGTTGTCCTTATTCATAATATTGCCTCCTCAAATATGAACTATGTTTCTATCTATTTATACGAACCAAAAACATTTGTGGCAAAAAATTCTTTTACAATTTTATGATGATTTATATAATTGCTTATGTCAAATAAACTTCCTGTAAACTCGGAAAATACCACGGTTATTATTTAAAGAAGTGCTTTATGGCCTCATTTATAGCCAGATCCTTGTCGGCGCTGCCGGTGCTCTTTTTATCCTTTACCTTGGCAATCTCCTGAGATGTTACACTTATCTCAAATACTTCCTTAACCCAGTCGATAACGTCAATGTCCGTAGCCTGCCCCTTCTTAGGCACCTTTGGAGGAGGTGCAACTACTGACTTACTGCTGCCGGCTGCTTTTGCAGAAGCCTTCTTGCCGGAAGCCTTGTTTCCTGCCTTGCCAGCGCTCTTCTTGTCGTACTCACCCTTGGTAAGAAGAACCACAGTCTCAACAGACCTGGTAAAAGGGAACATATCCACAGGAACTGCCTTCTCTGCCCTGTAGCCGCTCTTTTTAAGGAGCTCCAGATCCCTTGCCAGGGAGTCAGGGCTGCAGGAGATATAAACTACCTTCTCAGGCACCAGTACCTCCAGTGAGCTTATGAACTCCGGTGTGGAACCGGCTCTCGGAGGATCCATGAACACGAGGTCCACCTTGTCTCCCGAAGCAGCCATCTGCTGCATGAACTTGGTGGCATCATTCTCATAAAAAGTGATGTTGTTTACATCATTGATCCTGGCATTGATCTTGGCATCCTTAACCGCGTCCTTGTTGAGCCCCACGGAAATAACCTCTTTTACATGAGGACTTGCAATGATTCCGATGGTACCAACACCGCTGTAACAGTCAAGGGCGATCTCCTTGCCTGTTAGCTGCGCCATCTCAATGGCGGTATTGTAGAGAACCTCCTGCTGAACAGGGTTGACCTGATAGAAGGACTTGGGACTAATCTTAAACTTCATGCCGCAGCAGGTATCATAGATAAATCCGGGACCATACAGCGGCTTCTCCTTATCTCCCAGGACCATACTGGTCTGCTTGTCGTTGATGTTGAGCACGATGGTTGTGATCTCAGGATGTTCTTTTCTGAGGGCCTTAACAAAGTTATTCTTGGAAGGGAAAATCGGTGAAACCGTAACAAGAACCACCATGATCTCACCGGTATTTCTGCCGATTCTTATAAGTACATGACGAAGAAGTCCATAGCCATTGTCCTCATCATAGGTCTTGATCTTGAAGGACTTAAGCATTCCGCGGATGCTGGCAATGATGGCATCGGCCTTCTGATCTTCAAGAAGACAGTTGTCCACCGGCACCACGTCATGACTTCCCTCGCTGTATATTCCTGAAACGGGATTGCCCTTTTTATCATGGGTAAAAACGGCGTGAACCTTGCACCTGTAGTGCTCGGGAGTCTTCATACCCACAAAGGATTCCACTCTGCAGTAGGGCTCAAGAAGCTCCTGGACGCGCTCATGCTTGATCTGAAGCTGCTTCTTGTAGGGAGTGTTTATCATCTGGCAGGCGCCGCACTTCTTAAATACAGGGCAGCGGCTGGGTTCTTTCTTAGTAGTATCCTTTTTTGCAGTGTCCTTCCCGGAAGTGTCCTGTTTTGCAGAATCCTTCTTAAAGGTATCTTTCTTAT
>JAEEGH010004731.1_pt1 | contig 34666 bp, 26 predicted proteins | sample 9134181 | NCBI WGS metagenome assembly JAEEGH01 (sample SAMN16246544, study PRJNA631951) | gut metagenome | biome: gut microbiome; feature: rumen; material: DP-attached | host: Bos | place: Iran: Karaj | collected 2018-10
GTCAACTACTTCGTTCTTTGAACGATCTACAGCAACGAAGTTAGACTTCGAATCAGCTGTGAAGAAATCGAACTTATCAATGTAAAATCTGTAGAACATAGCGGTCTTCTGAAGAAGAAGGGGATACTTAAGGCCTTCAGCCTTAGCATCTGCAAGGATGCTCTCAAGGTCTGCAAGGGTCTTAACGTTTGCGATGTTCCAGTTGTACTTGTCGATGAGGTCCTGACGGAACATAAGATCGTAGCCTTCTACGTTGTCCTTGTAAACAGGAACGAAATAGCTCTTACCATCATACTTTGCAGCTTCCCACTGACCTGCGTCCATGGAGTTGTAAAGTGTCGATCCCTTAAGAAGATCTGTGATGTCGTAAACATAGTTCTGGGGAACCAGATCGTTGGTGCCGATGGTGCTCTCCCAAGAAGCTGTCCAAAGAAGGTTGATCTCCTTGTTCGCAAGAGCAAGGTTAGCCTTCTCGGTGTACTCACCCGAAGGGATGTCATGGATCTCGATCGAAACATTGATCTTATCCTTGATGTACGCATTGATAGCGTCCTGAACCTTCTTTACCTGTGCCTCGTCGGGGCCGCCCTCAAGATTGAAGCAAGCTCTGTAGAGACTGATCTTTGTTGTGCCGTCGCCCTTTTTGCCGCAGCCTGCAAGGCAGGAAACAGCGAGCACAAGCACGAGTGCTAAAGCAAGAAACTTTTTCATAAAAACTTGTCCTCCATAATTTTTTATATATATCCAAACAGGGACTGTCCCTGCCAGATACCGGTTTTAATGCGGATCAGCCCTTTACCGAGCCGACCGTGAGTCCCTTTACGAAGTACTTCTGGAAGAAGGGATATGCTACCATGATGGGGCCGATAACCACTACTACCGTCGCCATCGTAGCCGACTGCTGCGGGATCGTTCCGCCCATCGCAGCACGTACCGATGCGGGTACGTTGTTGTTATTCAGAAGGAACTCGATGCTCTTCTGGATGTTAACAAGAAGCAGCTGCAGAGGCTTCTTGCTGTCCGTGGTAATGAAGATCAGCGCGTTCTGCCACTCGTTCCAGTAAGCCGTAGCCATCATGAAGCCTACCGCTGCAAGAACGGGCTTCATAAGCGGAAGCGTGATCTGGAAGAAGGTCCTGTAATCGCCCGCTCCGTCGATCTTCGCGGCTTCCATCAGTTCCAGCGGAACCGAGTTAACTATATATGTACGAAGAATGATGACATTCATCGTAGATACCGAAAGCGGCAGGATCAGCAGAAGGAAGCTGTCCTTCAGTCCGTAAAGCGATGCGAATACCAGGTACGATGAAAGGATACCGCCCGAGAAAAGCATCGGGATCAGCAGATATACGGATAAAAATCTGGATAATCTGAATCCGGGACGGCTGATCGCATATGCGAACATACTCATGATGAACAGTCCGAAGAGTGTTCCCACAACCGTAATAAAGATCGTAACTCCGTACGAGGTGATCAGCTTCGATCCGTATTTGAGAACGGCGTTGATTCCGTTTGTGGACCATTTCTCCGGGAAGAAGCTGTATCCGTTTTGAACGATGCTCATCTCATCGGTGAACGCCGAAATGAATACGAGCACGATCGGAAGTCCGCAGAATAATGTGTAGAGCAGCAGGAAAAATCCTAAAATGTACTGCCCAATGCCCTTCTTTTTCTTCTTTTTCGAAGGAGCGTTTTCAAGATTTGTCTTTGCCATCTCAATGCCCTCCTTCAATCAGAATAATGCGTTCTCGGGTGCGATCTTGCGTACCAGACCGTTTGCTCCGAGCATCATCAGCAGACCGACGATTGACTGGAAGAAGGTCGCCGCAGAGGTGAAGCCCCAGTTCGGCTTGCTCCTGATCTGTCCGAGGATGTATGAATCGATAACCTGCGTCTTCGGATAAAGACCGCCGATATCTCTTGTTACCTGATAGAAAAGACCTGTATCGGACTTCATGATACCGCCGACCGAGAGCAGCAGCATAACGGTGATCATAGGGATCAGCGAAGGCAGTGTGATATGCCAGATCTGCTTCCACTTGCCCGCTCCGTCGATCTGTGCGGCCTCGTAAAGGCCCGTATCGATACCTGCGAGAACCGACATATAAAGAACCGAACCGTATCCGACGGAGTTCCACATCTTTACTACGGTAAGGATCGTAGGCCAGTAATCAACGCCCGAAGACTTATAATACTCAGTGTGAAGTCCGAGTACCTGATTGATGATTCCGGTATCGGGGCTTAAAAATGCGTAAACGATAAATGTAACCGCCGCGTACGATACGAAGATCGGGATGATCATGATCGTCTGCATGGTCTTCGCCACTCTCTTGAACACGAACTGGTCGATGGCTATCGCGAGAACTATGTTAAGGAATGTACCGATCACGGTAAAGATCACGTAGTACATAAGTGTGTTCTTCGTCATCGTAAAGAACAGCTGCTTCGATGCGCTCAGCACTTTGAAGTTTTTGAAAAGGGGATCCGCCCAGGGCATGGTGTAGAAGCTGCCGGCGGTGAAATCATATGTTTTGAAGGTCAGGATCAGTCCCGTCATGGGAATGTAGGCCATCAAAAGCAAAACCAGAAATGCGGGGAACGCCATAACAACATGCGCACGGTTCTTCCATGTGTTCTTCATGCGGTTCCTCAACAGAAACAGACCAAGGAAAACAACAGCCGTGATGGCCACGATCAGAATAAGAAACGTCAAGTTTTTTCCCTCCCCAATGTTTCGGCGCGGAATCGGAAACTTCACGAAAATGAGTTTCCGAATCTCCGAAATCGTTTTCGGTTGTTCGTAAAAAAATAAAACAACTCTCTCCTGCTTTGTTCATTTTAGACAAAAGATAGTTGTTTGTCAACGTATTTTTAAGAAATATTTTTTAGCACATGTTACAAAATGTAAAAAATGTCGGTATTTCGTGCATTATCGACATTTCTTTAAGAAAACGTTTTAGTATTTACTTAACCTTTTTTACCGAGGTGACGGTGAGTACATTGTCCTTCGCTTCGAATGTCACATCGTACACTGAAAACCGGAAAGAATAGGCTCTTTCCTGCGCTTTTTGGTAGGCCGGACGCGGATCCTGTGCCAGTACCGATTTCAGTTCCAAAGCCTCTTCGGGCTTCAGAACAGCGGTAATTTCCTCCGGAATCACGGCCTCGACTTTTGCGAATTCGTTTTCGTCGGTAAATCCGCCTTTTGCTTCCGGTCTGCAGTCCGCGTACGGGATATAGGGCTTGATATCAAGTATGGGCGTTCCGTTCATCAGATCTGCGCCTTTTACATATATCACGGGCCCGTCGGCAGTGTCATATTCCACTCCCGCAAGCTCCACGCATGAGAGTCCTATCGGGTTGGGTCTGAACGGCGAACGCGTCGCGAAAACGCCCATACGGGTATTCCCGCCGAGTCTGGGCGGACGGACCGTGGGCCGCCAGTCGCATTTGCTTTCGGACGCCGCTTCGGATCCGCTTTCCGCAGGGGTACTCTCCGCCTTAGCGCCCCTGCGCTTTGCCTCGGAGAACTCCCAAATAAGCCAGATATGCGTGAAACCCTCAAGCCCGCGAAGGGCCTCAGGATTTCTGAATTCCGGTTCAAAAACGATAAGGCTTGTCACTTCACTGACAAGCCCGCTCTGTCTCGGTACTCCGAATTTTTCGGTATAATTGTTCTCTATGTGTGCTATGGTATGCATTATTGGTTATTATACTTGTTCTTATGCTCCGTGATCAAAGCACCGTCGTCGAAATAGTTGATCTTCATGGCCGCACGGACGTCGGAAAGAGTCTCTGCCGCAACACGCTCGGCCTCTTCGCTGCCTTTTTTAAGGATCTCGTAAACGCCTTCGATATCCTGCTCCCATGCGTGACGTCTCTCCCTGATGGGTGCGAGCGTATCTTCGAGAACGCTGATAAGGAACTTCTTGCACTTAACGTCGCCGAGTCCGCCGCGCTTATAGTGATCCTTCATCTCGTCAAGGTTCGCGTAGCCGGGATTGAACATTTCGAAATGCTCAGGCTTTACGAACGCATCGAGATAAGTAAATACGGTATTGCCCTCGACCTGTCCGGGATCGCTCACATTGATGTGGTTCGGATCGGTATACATCGACATAACCTTTGTCTTTACGGCATCGGGCTCGTCGGAGAGGTAAATGCAGTTGCCGAGAGACTTGCTCATCTTGGCCTTGCCGTCGGTACCGGGAAGTCTTAAGCAGCTCTGGTTCTCGGGAAGCATGATCTTCGGCTCGACAAGAGTCTCTCCGTAAACGGAATTAAACTTGTGAACGATCTCCTGTGTCTGCTCCACCATGGGCATCTGATCCTCGCCCGCGGGAACGAGAGTGGCTTTGAACGCTGTTATATCGGCAGCCTGGCTGATCGGATATGTGAAGAATCCGACCGGAATGCTGTCTCCGAAGCCTCTCATCTGAAGCTCCGACTTGATCGTGGGATTGCGCTGTACGCGCGATACCGTAACCAGATTCATGTAATAGAAGGTCAGCTCGGTAAGCTCCGGAACCATCGACTGAATGAACAGAGTCGACTTCGCGGGATCGAGTCCCGCCGAAAGATAATCGAGCGCTACCTCAATGATATTCTGACGTACCTTTTCGGGATTCTCCGCATTGTCCGTAAGGGCCTGCGCATCCGCTATCATGATGTATATCTTGTCGAATTCTCCGGAATTCTGCAGCTCCACCCTTCTGCGCAGAGATCCGACGTAATGTCCTATATGGAGTTTTCCTGTAGGACGGTCCCCTGTAAGTATGATCTTTGACATTCTTTTTCCCCTTTTCTTCCTCAAGCCCTTATCCGAGCTGTTTATTTATATATGTGATCAGATTGTCCCTCGTGGTTGATTTGAGCACGTAGCCGTCGGGCTTCATCTCCATGACCTTGGCCACCTCTTCCTTCGTGCCGACGCCGGTAAGGAATACGATCCGCTGATCCTTCGTGGAAGCCTCCTGCCTCAGCATCTTAAGGACCTTGGGGCCGTCGACGCCGGGCATCTCATAATCGAGCAGAACGAGATCGACCTTGTTTTTCATCAGGAAAGAGATCGCCTGAAGACCGTTGGTCACGATATCGACCTTATAATGGTCCTTGATCCACTCCCTGACCATGCCTGCATAAGAAGGATCGTCGTCAACGATGAGTATTCTCTTTTTCGCGCCATGGCTTACGGTACCTTTTATGGACTGCTCGACCGCAACACCGAGAGCCTCGCTCTCAACGGGTCTGTCAAGCCAGCCGTAATCGTCGATCGCGGGAACTGCCTGCGACAATTCGAAGTGGTACTTCGTCTCGCCTATGAGCAGCATCCTCTGCTCGAGCTTTTTGATGGTATTGCAGACATCCGAGAGTTCCTTCAGCTTCACCCTGTCATCCATGATATCACTGGGAAGATATACGATAAACAGATTCGTGGAAGACGAAACCATCTCGATCGAATCGAAATCCTCGGTAATGACTTCAACCGAATAGTTAAGGTCGCACAGGTTCCTCTCTATGCCTTTTACAACCACACTGTAGCGGAACAACAGGATCTTAATGTTTTTCTGCTCACTCATTGCCTAACTTCCTCCTGGGTGTATCTATTCTACACCTTTATTTTGAAAAAATAAACCATTATTCTCCAATACCGCAAGTATCCCGTCGTAGTCAAACTTGTCCGCCCTGTCGCGTATCGCTTCGAAGCGTTCGCGCTCCGCCTCGGGTATCGAGTAATCGCTCATTTCCTTAAGGATCACTCCGATGGTATCGCAGTCCATGGATTCGGCCGCACCGCGCAGATCCTCGTAAACGCTCCGCATCAGGTTATCGTCGGCGACCGGCTTATCACTCTGTTCTTCTGTTTTGTCTTCTTCCGAAGACGATCCGAGCGCTTCCTTAAGACTCTCGCCCAACTGCTCGTAAGCCTTTATGAAGTCGGGATGCTTCTGCAGGATATAGGCCGTATTGCCTTCTTTTCCGGCAGTTTCCAGAAGCTGCGCCTCCTCGGCGATCACTTCTGCGCCTATAAGCCTTGCCGAGCTCTTGAGCGCATGTACCTTGATCGTGTAATCCACCCAGTCCTCGTCAGAGAAGTAATCCTCGATCTCTTTGGTCTTGGCATCCACGGAATCGACGAATATCTTGAGTATCGCGGCCAATGCTTCCTCCGAGCCGCTGTTCTTTACAGCCTGCTCTCCGTCTATGGCTTCGAGCTTCTGATACCATTTGAGCTCAGGCTGCGTCGGGTCTTCTTCCGCCGCTTCGGTGTTCTCCGCGGCAGTCTCCGGCACGCTGTAATCCGCTTCTTTCCCGGACGCTGCCTCCTCGTCCTCCGAAACGATCAGCGAACCGAGGTTGTATGACTTGTTCGACTTTACGAAATAGAGTATTCCTACCGTACCCGGGCCGCAGTTGGAGGTTATCGCCGCCGAAGCCTGCTGGAATACGACATGCTCGAAATGCTGTATCTTACCGATCTCTTCCTTTATCCAGTTCAGCGTCTCAAGCGGAACATCGGCGTAAGTTATGAATACCACTTCTTCGTCGGGAATGATATTTGCAGGGAAGACTTTGCGAACATAACTCGCGTAAGCCCTCTTTATATTGCCGAACCAGAAGCCCCCCAGACCGACCTTTTCGTCCTTCATCCGCAGATAGGGATGAATGTTCAGAACTTTTGCCAGACTGTTCAGCCTCGGGCTTATCAGATTGTGTTTTGTCATGTATTCCGTGGAATCGATGACGAAGCTGCATCTGAGACGCTCCTTTACCTCTTCAAGTTCATCGATTATATTCTCAACCGGAATGCCCTGCTGCGCCAGCTTTGACGCGATAAGCACCAGAAGTCCCGTCGATGAGGAAAGAGACTCCGAATTTATGACAGTAACATTATCGAACGACTTCGCGGCCTCGCAGGCTCTCGCATACTCCTGACTGATCTTGGTCGAGAGTGCGATATGGATCAGATGATGCGCGCGCTTAAGCGCCGAAGCAAAGAATTCGGTGAAATCTTCAACCTCGGGAGGCCCGGATATCGCGGTTTTTCCGTCATTGAAGAACCGGATAAGCTCGTCCGCTTCCAGCTGCTTTCCGTCCTTGAACTCGCCCGCATCGGTACGCAGTATGAACGGAAGAACAGGAATGTTAAGCCTCTGCGCGATATCTTCGGGAATATCGGCCATGCTCGTCGTCGTAATGATCACGGGCGCCTTTCTCGCGTACATGGCCATAGTGTTGATATCCTCGCTCATACGCATCATCTTGCCCGTAACCTTCAGCTTTTCCTTCGGGATATACTTCATCAGCGTCTCTTCGAGCGACTCGCCGGATACCGGCTTCACAAGATAGCCGTAGAAGCCGGCTCTGCTGTAGAGGTCTCGGTTTTCGCTTCCCGCGTTCGCCGTAAGGACAACGACCGGCGTCGTGCGGTTCAGGCCGCCCGTCTGCTCCTTGATGCACTCAAAGCACTCTATTCCGTCCATTTCCGGCATCAGATGGTCCATGAGGATCACATCGTAACGTTTCTTTACGGTCATCTCAAGAGCCGCTCTTCCGCTCATAACGGTGTCGATGGTAAGCTCCGTATCGAGCAGGAGCTTCTTCTCGACTTCAAGGTTCATCTCATTGTCATCGACAATAAGGATCTTTGCCTCGGGAGCCTTAAAGCTGCTCTCATGGCGGCTGTGCTTCGCAAGCTGCTGGTTCTGAATGTTCAGCTCACCGATACGCGTCTTGTCGGAAATACCCTGCTTTAACGTAACGGTAAAGGTCGTACCCTCGCCGTAAACGCTGTTGACCGTGATCGTACCGCCCATCAGCTCTACGAGCTGCTTTACTATGCTCAGGCCCAGTCCGGTTCCTTCGATGTATCTGTTCTTCTCTTCGTCGATACGCTTGAATGCGTCGAACAGATAAGGGATAACCTCTTTCCTGATACCCATTCCGGTATCCGTTACCGAAATGAGAAGCAACGCAGTATTCTCATCCGACAGCTCGCTCTCGATATGGAGCTCGACCGAACCTTCGGCGGTGTATTTTACGGCGTTGTTCAGCAGATTTATCATTATCTGCTTGATCCTGACCTCGTCTCCGTAGAGCACGGCGGGAACCTTGGGATCCACGCTGACTTCGAGCTTAAGGCCCTTGTCGTGCGCCTTGATCCAGATCATATTTACGATCTCGGAGAGCAGATTGTCCACGCGGTAATCCACAGGGACAATGTCCATGCTTCCGGCTTCCATCTTGGAGAAATCGAGAATATCGTTGATCAGCGCGAGCAGCATCTTGCCCGATCCCTGAATGCCCGCAGCGTCCTTTAAGACCTCTTCCGAAGAACTCTGGTCTCGCAGGATCAGCTCGTTCAGGCCGAGGATCGAATTGATGGGCGTACGTATCTCATGGCTCATGCTCGAGAAGAATCTGTTCTGGGTCCTTGTGAGCTCTTCCGCTCTTTCCGCTTCTTTTTTCGCGCGGGCGTTCTCGTCGTGGTACAGACCGTTCTGTGTCCAGGTCATGAAGAAGCACACAAAGCCCACCAGGATCAGTGAGATATAGTTGTCGATATAGAATACTTCCTTTGAGTGCTGTACAACGGTATTGGGATAATAATATGCGTCATAATAACAGCCGAACGAAAGGATAACGAGCAGGACAAGGATAACCCTTCTCCATTTGCCCGAAAGCACCAGTCCGACATACATGAACGCAAAGATAAACCATAAGACGCCGCCGCCCTCGAGGCCTCCGCCGAAGAAAAAGAGCGCGGGAAGGATACCCATGATCAGACAGGTGACTACCAGCCTGATCGCGAGCTTGATCTTGTTCTTATAAAGACAGGTAAATGTTATCAGCGGAACCAGAAGAATAATGGCTACCAGCGTGATGATCTCGCCGATGTTCTCGCCGACGATGATATCCCCGACAAGTGCGACGAGAACAGCCAGCACTGAGATGATCGAGAAGAGGACGAAAACTCTCTCGGAGAAGTCTCTCTCGGGATTCTTTACCGTATTGGTGATAAATCTGATAAATCTTTTGATCATGCCCTTTTACCTCCCTTTTCGATCTTTGATTCGGGAAGTACCTGAAGCATAACCCTCTCGAAGTTCGCCATGTTGATGGGCTTCGCGATAAATCCGTCAAAGCCCTCGCGCATGAACATTTCCCTTGCACCCGAGACCGCGTTCGCGGTAAGCGCGACGACCTTAATGGTCCTGTGCATCTCTTCTGCGGTCTTCTTGATGCGTTTCATGGCTTCCACGCCGTCCATTTCGGGCATCATATGGTCCATGAATACGACGTCGTAATTACCGCTGCGGAACTTTTCTATCGATTCTGCGCCGCTGTTCGCGGTATCTATCGACATATCGTAATCCTTGAACAGACCGGTAGCCACGATCAGGTTCATTGGCTCGTCGTCAACGATCAGCGCCTTGACCTTACTGAATGAAGGCTTTACGTCTTCTTCGCGGAAATTTATCTGCTGCGCGCCGGGACCCTCGTTTAAGAGCTTGATGACAGGATAAGCGTACAGAGGCTTCGGCATCGAGATAACCTTGCTCCCGGGCGGAAGCTTGAATGTCGCGGAAGTTGTGACCGCCACTACCACGCCCGAACGGCTGAGAGCCTCGAAGTACTCGGGATCCTCCTCATATTCCTCTCTGCCCGTGAAGATAAAGGTAACGTTAAGCTTCTCCCTGAGACGCTCGATCTCCTTTACCGAATCCGCCGAATAAAGCGGCACCTTAAGTCCCACCGCCAGATTCGAAGCCATAGCGCTGTAGAAATCACGCACCTTGGGAACAGTAAATTTGTCTGTTTTTACGTGGAAAAGTATATCTCCGAAGAATGAGCCGGGCAGCGCAAGACACGGCCGCTCGTCGACCGTCTTCTGGGGAATCGTGACGCGTACCGTCGTTCCGCCGTTCTTTCTGCTCTCGATCTTTACAAAACCATTCATCCTGTGAGCAAAACCGTACACGATATAGAGTCCGAGGCCGATGCCGCCCGAGCTGCGGTTTCTCTTTTTATTCGCCTGATAAAGACCCTCCGCCACAGCGTGGATGGCCTTCCTGTCCATACCGATGCCCGTGTCGGTCATCTCAATGCACAGATTCACTCCGTAATCCTTGCGCTCCGCCGACATCCTTACATAGATACCGCCGCGCTTTGTGAACTTCACGGAATTCTCGAGCAGATGCCTGAATATCATGTGGAGCTTCTTGATGTCGCCGTGCATCTTCGTGGGAACCGACGGATCGAGATCCACTACCAGTTCCAGCGCGTCCGAATCGTTGACAAGACGGAAGCTCTCAACCACATCGTTTATCAGCGAAGTGCTCATGTAATCCTCTTCTTCGAGCATTACCTTTTTGCGCTTGCATTCGGTATAATCCTGGATATCCTCGATCTGGTACGCCAGACGGATACCGGCGTTTTTGATATTGTACGCTTCGCTGCCCGCGTTCTTCTTGATCAGCAGCTCTGACATTCCGTTTACGACATTTACGGGAGTTCTGAGTTCATGCGAGATATTTGAGAGGAAATCCTCCATGTCCGCATCGTAGGACTCGATCAGATCGTCCTTTTCCTTCGTGGAGACTTCCACCTCCTGGCGATCCCTGATGACCTTGACGCAGCAGGCGTAGACCAGGCCCACGACCATCGCGTGAAGTATGATCCTCGATATGTTGAGCGCCGAGAATTCTGTGGATGCCGCCCTGAACGCGAGCACATGCTGTATGATCATTACGATCGTGTACTCCGCAAGGAACAGGTGCATCATGTAAACACAGCCGAGGAAAGAGAATCCTACCATCATAAGGACGGTAACCATCGAGACGTCGAAAAAGCTGGTTTCATGAACGCCGTGGAACAATGAAGTCAGCATTGCAAAGATCAGATAAGCGACCTTTCTGACTTCAAACGGCGGTTTTTCGGTTATGTTCATGACCCACAGCGATACCGTACCGATCACAATGAGCGGGGGGACCCAGAATTCCCAGTCCATCATTATGCTCTCGATCGTGAGACCTATGCAGGCCAGCGATACGAGCAATATGATAAAATTCTCGTTTCTTCTCTGAATCATCGGTATTCCTCTTACTTACTGATTTCTTTATCTTCAGGTTCCTCTTCCCTTATCTTGTCTTTCGGAAGAAGATTTCGTATCATATCGTCAAGCTCCGCGGGATCAACGGGCTTCGAAAGATAGCCGTCAAAGCCTTCGTTCAGGCACTCTTCCTTCGCTCCGCGTACAGCGTTGGCTGTAAGGCAGACCGTGGGAGTCCCGACATTCTGGTTTGCCTGCTCCGCCTTAAGCTCATGCAGCGTTTCGACTCCGCTCTTTTTCGGCATCATGTAATCCAGGAAAATGATGTCGTATTTCTTTCTGCGCGTCATCGCGATGCAATCGTCGCCGCTCTTTGCGGTATCGATCTTCATCTGCGTGCGCTTGAGCAGGTTTTCGAATACCATCAGGTTGACGGGATTGTCGTCGACTGCGAGAACCTTTGCGGTAGGCGCGGTAAATATCTTCTTCTCCGCCTGTTCGGCCTCCGCGGTCTCATTCTCGATATCGGTGTAATTACCGAGCTCCGTCCAGTCCAGAACTCTCTGGGGAAGCTTGAAACCGAATGTCGAGCCCTTGCCGTAAGTGCTGTCCACCTGCAGATGCGATCCCATCAGGCTGAGCAGGTTCTCGGTAATATTGATCCCGAGTCCGGTTCCCTCAACATTACGGTTGCGCTCTTCTTCGATCCTCTCGAACTTCATGAAGAGCTTCTTCATATCTTCGGGCTTTATACCTATTCCGGTATCCGTCACGTCGACATCGAGCAGGATACTCTTCGGATCGTCGGGATCCTTCTCAAAACCGACCTTCAGCGTAACGCTGCCTTTTTCGGTGTATTTGACCGCATTCGTGAGAATGTTCGTAATGATCTGTTTAACGCGGATCTCATCGCCGCGAAGATGTCTGGGGGTTTTGCTGTCGAAATCGAGCTCCAGCTTCAAACCCTTATCCTCGGCACGCTTGCCGATCATGTCGACCAGCTCGCGCAGCATTTTGGCCAGATCGTAATCCACGGGGATTATCTCGAGCTTGCCCTCCTCGATCTTCGAGAAATCAAGGATGTCGTTGATCAGACCGAGCAGCGTCTTTCCGGCGCTCTTGATACTGTTCGAATAATCGCGCGTGGTATCGCTTACCGACTCTCTGAGGATCATCTCGTTCATTCCGAGTATCGCGTTGATCGGCGTGCGGATCTCATGGGACATATTTGAGAGGAAGTTCGATTTCGCTTTGTTCGCGGCCCTCGCGCTCTCACTCTCGAGCTCCAGCTTTCTGTTAAGATCGCTCTTTTTGGCGGAATTTATCGATACGATCACAACGATCACGATAAAGATACAGGTTACCAGAACCGTGATCATCAGCGGGATCACCAGACGGTTATATGCCTTTGTCGCTCCCTTTACAGAAAAGCAGAGCCAGCTGTTCTCCAGAAGCATCGAGTATACGACGTACTCTTCTCCCGCGTAGTTCACCGTGAAATGCCCCTCGGTATTGTCTCCGTATGCCCTGAGCACTTCTGCTCCGAGCGAATCCGTATCCTGCAGGTAGTTCCTGCCGATCTGCGTCCTGTCCGAATGCGCAACGACATTGCGGCTGCGGTCGAGGACAAACTCGCTGCTGTTTTCCTCGCCTGCCACTATCCCTTCGGTGATCTCCTGCAGGCGCTCCATCGTCAGGTCCACGCAGATCACGCTTTCCCCGTCGTAGAGCATCTTGCTGAATGATATAACGATCCCCCCGGTCTGTGAATCCAGATAAGGATCAACTATCGCCAGATTGCCCCTGTCGGCAATGGCCTGAGTATACCACGGACGCTCCTGCGGAACATAATCTGCGTCGGGTACCCAGCCGCCTCCGTCCATATACTCACCGTCCGCATACGCGTAAAGCCCCGTAGAGCTCTCGGGGAGCAGCTCCAGAACGGCGCTGGTCTGCGTCGTGAGGTAATCGACCATGTCGCTGTGTGACCGGCCTTCCCGGATCATATTCTCCAGCGCATACGCTGACAGCATGATGGTGTCCTCGCCCATGGTCAGATAACGCCCGATCCTGTCCGCAGCCATAACGGCATTAAGCTCTCCGTCTTTAACGATGTTGTCCTCGGTCGTCTTCCTGATCATCTGGAAATACGCGATGATAACTCCCGAAAAGAAAAGAATGATCACGGCAGCGGCTATGAAATTAAGAACCTTGAATTCCTTATTCTTTTTACCTTCCATTATGCGCCCGGCTCTCCTTTAGTGAAAAAAAGGGCCGCAGTCATCTGCGGCCCGGACTTCACTATAAGCTTAATACGTTTTTGCGATTTTGTAAAGGTTTTCGTGGTGTTTGTGCGGAATTTCCATGCTTAGCGCGGTTTTGTTTGCGAGTTCGAAAACAAGCGGCCCATGCGCATCACAAAAAGTAAAATCGCAAACTGTCAGATCCCATTATTTTCCTCCCAGTGTCGCGTACATTACCGCTTTGATCGTATGCATGCGGTTCTCGGCCTCATCGAATACGATGGATGCGGGCGACTCGAATACTTCGTCGGTCACTTCCATGCAGTCGATGCCGAATTTGTTATAGATATCCTTGCCGATCTTCGTGTTCAGGTCGTGGAAGGAAGGCAGACAGTGCATGAACTTGCACTGGGAGCCCGCGATGTCCATGATCTGCTTCGTAACCCTGTAGGGCGTAAGATCGCCGATGCGCTCGTTCCAGACCTCGTCGGGCTCGCCCATCGATACCCATACGTCTGTATAGATCACATGCGCTCCCTTGACAGCCGCAGCCGGATCGGTGATGAACTCGAGCTTCGCTCCGGTCTGTGCCGCGATCTTTTGGCACTCGTCGATGAGCGCCTTGTCGGGGAAATACTTCTCCGCGGTGCAGGCCACAAAATTCATGCCCATCTTTGCGCAGCCGACCATCAGCGAATTGCCCATGTTGTAGCGCGCATCGCCCATGTATACGAGCTTCTTGCCTTTAAGGTCTCCGAAGTACTCTTTGATCGTCATGAAATCCGCAAGGATCTGCGTCGGATGGAACTCGTTCGTGAGGCCGTTCCATACGGGAACTCCCGCATATTTCGCGAGGTCCTCGACGATCTCCTGTCCGAAACCGCGGTACTCGATGCCCTCGAACATGCGCCCGAGAACCCTTGCGGTATCCGCGATCGACTCCTTTTTGCCGATCTGCGATCCCGAAGGATCGAGGTATACGGGATGGAGTCCGAGATCCGCCGCAGCAACCTCAAACGAGCAGCGTGTACGTGTGCTCGTCTTTTCGAAAATCAGTGCAATGCTCTTTCCGTCCGCGATCTTGTGGCTGATGCCCTTTTTCCTCTCGTCTTTAAGCCTTGCGGCCAGATCAAGGAGATATCCGATCTCCTCCGGTGTATAATCAAGCAGCTTTAAAAAGCTCCGTCCTTTAAAATCCATAACTCTTTCCTCCGTTCTTTCGCTTCAGGCACCCGCAGTTCCGACTTCGGCAAATCTGCCTGCCTTTTAAAAATCACAATACTTTGGCAAGGAAACCCTTAAGTCTCTCCGACTTTGGATTCCCGAATACTTCCTCGGGCGTCCCCTGTTCGACGATCACGCCTTCGTCAAGGAAAACAACCCTGTTCGATACTTCTCTGGCGAAACCCATCTCGTGAGTGACTACCACCATTGTCATGCCGTCCGCTGCGAGTTCCTTCATTACCTCGAGAACCTCGCCTACCATTTCGGGGTCGAGCGCCGATGTGGGCTCGTCAAAGAGCATAACGTCCGGCTCCATGCAAAGAGCCCTGACGATCGCCACACGTTGCTTCTGTCCGCCCGAGAGCGTGTTCGGATATTCATTCGCCTTGTCCGCAAGGCCAACGCGCTCCAGAAGCTCCATGGCCTTTTTCTCGGCGGCCTCCTTAGGCGTCTTCTTAAGCAGCATCGGTGCGCAGGTAAGATTCCCCATCACCGTCATATGCGGAAAAAGGTTGAACTGCTGGAACACCATGCCCATCTTCTGTCTGTGAAGATCCAGATCGATGTCCTTGCCGGTCAGATCGTCCCCTTCAAATATTATCCGGCCGCTCGAAGGCTTTTCAAGAAGGTTCAGGCATCGGAGGAAAGTCGACTTACCGGAGCCCGAGGGCCCGATAACGCACATTACGTCGCCTTTTTCGATCTCCACGCTGACGCCTTTGAGGACCTCAAGATCCTCAAAATTCTTATGCAGATCCTTAACGCTTATCATTCTTGGCCAGCCTCCTTTCCATCTTCCTGAGCAATGCATCGAGGCCGAATACCATCACGAGGTAAGTCACCGCCACGAGGAGCAGCGGATTGACCGCGTCATAGGTATTGTTTCTGACCAGATTGCCGGCACGGGTGAGGTCGACGACAGCGACATAACCCGCAACGGAGGTCTCCTTTAAGAGCGCGATGAGCTCATTGCCGACTGCGGGAAGGATATATCTGACAGCCTGCGGGAAAATGATGAGTCGGGTACACTGAAGTCTCGACATACCGAGGCTTCGTCCGGCCTCCATCTGTCCCTTGTCAACGGCGTTGATGCCGCCGCGGATCAGCTCCGACATGTACGCGCTCGAATTGATCCCGAACGTGATGATGCCGACCACAAGGCCTTCCGAAGACTTCATGATGACAAAGTAAAAGATCAGCAGCAGTACAACGACAGGTATGCCTCTGATGACATTGACATAAAATGTCAGTATCTTTACGACCGGCTTCATCGCGGGCACATCCTCGCCGAGGTACCTGACGACCGCGATCAGGGAGCCCAGAACGATACTTATCGCCAGCGCCCCGAGTGTGATTATTATTGTGTTTTTAAAACCATCAAGCATCAGGCGGTAATAGCCTGATGCTATAAAGGTCTCGTTCAGTTTATCAAACCATGCTGACACGATGATATTTCCTTTCAGGGTTTTGTATAAGGTGCCTCGAACTTCTCGAATACCGATGCGATGGTGCCGTCGTCGAGCAGCTTCTTGAGAATCTTGTTGATCTCGTTGATCAGATCGTCGTTGCCGAGCTTTGTAGCGAATCCGTAAGGCTCGGTGGTCATTGCCTCGTCGAGGATAACGAGCTTGTCGTCATGAGTCTCGTTGTAGGAAGCAACCATCTCTGCTGCCGTGAGGTCATCGATTACCCATGCATCAACCTTGCCGTTTACGAGCGAAAGCTCTGCGTCGCTGTTGGCCGCATAGGAATTAACCTTGTAGCCCTCTGACATACAGAACGACTCAGCCGTGGTGCCGGTCTGAACCGCTACAGCCTTGCCGGCGAGATCGGCCTTACTCTTTATCGAGCCGCTTGCGGTTACAACGATCGCCTGTGCAGCGAGGCAGTAAGGATCGGTGAACAGCGCGTTCTTCTTGCGCTCTTCGTTGGCTGTGATGCCCGAAACGCCCAGATCGAACTTGCCCGCCTGTACTCCGGGAAGAACCGATTCAAAATCCATCTGCTCGATAACAAGCTCCACGCCGAGCTCCTTGCAGATCATGTTCAGGATATCGATCTCGATGCCCTCAACACTGCCGTCCGACTTGAGTTCCTCAAAAGGAGGGAAATCGGGGCTCGTTGCGATAACGAGCTTGCCTGCCGCCTTGATATCGGCCACGGTCTTTCCGGACGCCTCTGTATTCTTATTGTCTTCAGTCTTCTTATCGCTGCCCGAGCAGCCTGTAAATGCAGCGCACATGAGTGCGGCCGCAAGAATTAATGCGATGATCTTTTTCATAACTATATTCTCCTCTGATCTGACTTTATATTAATCTTTCCTTTTCGTAAACAGACTTATCAAAGCTTGCCCTGCTCCCTGTAGGCCTGAACCTTTGTGGGAAGTCCCCAGAGATTGATGAAGCCTGCTGCCTGAGCCTGGTCGTAATCGCTCTCGCCGAAGGTTACAAGATTCTCGGAGTAGAGTGAGTAAGGCGACTCCATGCCCGCGGGGATGATATTGCCCTTGTAGAGCTTTAAGGTTACGGAACCCGTGCAGTACTTGTCCGCCTCGTTCGCAAAAGCGGTGAGCGCCTCCTGAAGAGGAGTATACCACTTTCCGTTGTAGATGAGGTCAGCGTAATCAATGCTGAGCTTCTGCTTCTCGTGAAGGGTCTCCTTGTCGACGGTGATCATCTCGAGCTGCTCGTGAGCCTTGTAGAGAATGGTTCCGCCGGGCGTCTCGTATACGCCGCGGTCCTTCATGCCCACCAGACGGTTCTCAACGATGTCGATGATGCCGATTCCGTTCCTTCCGCCGATCTCGTTAAGCTTCTCGATGATCTTCGAAGCCTTCATCTTCTCGCCGTTTAAGGAAACGGGAGCGCCCGCCTCGAATCCGAGTGTTACGTACTCGGGCTTGTCGGGTGCCTGAACGGGCGATACGCCCATCTCAAGGAAGCCGGGCTTGTCGTACTGGGGCTCGTTCTTGGGATCCTCGAGATCAAGGCCTTCATGGCTTAAGTGCCAGAGGTTCTTATCCTTCGAATAGCTGGTCTCACGTGAGATCTTCAGCGGAACGTTGTGCGCCTCGGCGTAGTCTATCTCCTCGTCACGCGACTTGATGTCCCACTCTCTCCAGGGAGCGATGATCTTCATGTCGGGAGCAAATCTCTTGATGGCAAGCTCGAAACGAACCTGATCGTTGCCCTTACCGGTAGCGCCGTGGCAGATAGCGTCCGCACCCTCTGCGAGAGCGATCTCTGCAAGCTTTTTGCCGATAACGGGACGTGCAAAAGCTGTTCCAAGAAGATATGTCTCGTACTTCGCGTCCATCTTCAGCGAAGGGATGATGATGTCTTCAACCATCTCGTCAACGAGGTCCGCAACGATGAGCTTCGATGCGCCTGTCTTTAACGCCTTCTCCTCAAGTCCGTCGAGCTCGTCGGCCTGGCCTACGTTACCGGCTACCGCGATGATCTCGGGATTATTGTAATTTTCCTTAAGCCACGGAATGATGATCGATGTATCAAGTCCGCCCGAATATGCAAGTACAACCTTCTTAATGTCTTTCTTATCCATATGTATATCCTCCTGCAATAACATTGTATATTTATGCACTTCTTGTGTAAATCTATGCATATTATACACTTGTATACTCTTTTGTCAACCCCTTCTTCAAAGAAATTTTTATTTGGAAAAAGACCGCATAAAGCGGTCTTTTCCTGTGTAAATATATAAGTTTTGTTATTTAAAGATTCAAACGCCGTTCACCTTAACGGGAACAGTCTCATCCATGCGTGCCTCCACGCTGAATACGAGCTTACCTCCGAGGTTTGTGCGCATACGTCCGAGGTCGCTGCCGCCTACCTGAACGTCATATTCCTTATCCGGCTCGAGTTCGAGGGTTATCTGAACGTCCTCCGCACCGGCTACCGCAAAGCTCACCGTATTCTCATCGGCGATGAAATTGAATACCGCCGAACCGGGTACCGATTCATAAACAAAATTCTCATTCCTCTCGAGCTTCGTGATCTCGTTAAAGGTCTTAACCTTGTAGAGATCTCCGTTGTGACTGAAATCCGAAACCTTACCCTTCGCCGCGAGTGTGAAATCGCCGAAGCTGAGGCTTCCGTCCTCTTCACTTCTGATCAATGATCCAACAGTCTTCATTTGTGTCTCCTTGTCTGTGTAAAACAATGAAAACGGAAATCGGACACCGAGATCGTTTTCTGTCCCATCCGTGTAAAAATTCTATCACAGATCCTTCCGTTTTTCAATCTCAAACAACACTCACTCGTGATTTTTACAAAAACTTCACAAATACTTTATTTCTCTTTTTTCCTTGAAGTGCGTTCCTTAAAGGTCACCAGCTTCTTATCCTTATCATAGGCAACGGTAACGGTATCGCCTTCCTTAGCGCGTCCCTCGAGGATCTCCTCAGCGAGTCTGTCCTCCAAATCTGTCTGGATCGCGCGTCTTAACGGTCTCGCGCCGTATTTCTCGTCAAATCCCTTCTCGGCGACATATTCCGTAAAGGTATCGTCGATCTTCAGCTTAATGCTCATCTCTTCCGCCGCACGCTTCACGATCTTGTCGGTCATGATCGTAACGATCTTGCGGATCTCTTCCCTGCCGAGCGAGTGGAACACGATCATCTCGTCGATACGGTTGAGGAACTCGGGCTTGAACAGGCGCCTTACCTCATCCATAACGCCTTCCTTCATGCGGTTGTAATCCGCCTTCGCGTCTGTGGCGGTTGCAAAACCGAGCGTCTTGGGAGATACGATGTTCTGCGCTCCCGCGTTCGAGGTCATGATGATTATCGCGTTCTTAAAGCTGATCTTGCGTCCCTGTGCGTCGGTGATATGTCCGTCGTCGAGTACCTGGAGCAGGATATTGAATACATCGGGATGAGCCTTCTCTATCTCGTCAAAGAGCACTACCGAATAAGGGTGGCGCCTGATCTTCTCAGAGAGCTGTCCGCCGTCCTCAAATCCCACATAGCCGGGCGGCGATCCGATCATCTTCGATACGCTGTGCTTCTCCATGTATTCGGACATGTCAACTCTGATGATCGAGTCTTCCGTACCGAACACTGCCTCCGCGAGCGCCTTCGAGAGCTCTGTCTTACCAACGCCCGTAGGTCCCAGGAACAGGAACGAACCGGTTGGACGGTTGGGGTCTTTTAAGCCCACCCTGCCTCGCCTGATGGCCTTGGCTACCGCGGATACGGCGCCTTCCTGGCCCACAACGCGCTTATGCAGTGTATCTTCGAGCTTCAACAGACGGGCCGTCTCGCCCTCCGCAAGCTTCTTTACGGGTATCTTTGTCCAGCCCGCAACGATATCCGCGATCTCGTCCGCGGTCACCTTAAGCTGCATCGACTCCTTGCGCTCCGCCTCTTCGGCTTCGAGCTTCTCGATATCCTTGCGGATGCGCTGCTGCTTTTTCTTAATCGCGCCTGCTTCCTCGTACGCCTCGGCCTTTATCGCGCTCTCCTTCTTCTCATCGAGAGCCGCAAGCTTCTCCTCGAGAGCCTTCTTGCGGGGAGACGCCTTGTAAACGCTCAGGGCCACCTTCGATGCGGCCTCGTCCATCAGATCGATGGCCTTGTCGGGAAGGAATCTGTCGTTAATGTATCTGCCGCCGAGCTTTACCGCTGCCTCTATCGCGTCATCGGTAATGGTAACCTTATGATGCTCCTCGTATTTAGGGCGCAGTCCTTTAAGGATCTTCACCGCCTCTTCGGGAGTGGGCTCCTCGACCGCAACCTGCTGGAAACGTCTCTCGAGCGCGGGATCCTTCTCAATATATTTTCTGTATTCATCAAGCGTCGTTGCACCGATCAGCTGGAGCTCACCGCGCGCGAGCGAGGGCTTTAAGATATTCGATGCATCGATCGCGCCTTCGGCTCCGCCCGCTCCGATGATGGTGTGGAGCTCATCGACAAAGAGCATGACATTCCCTGCCGAAACAACCTCGGCGACAACCTTCTTGATGCGTTCCTCGAATTCGCCCCTGTACTTGGAACCTGCTACCATACCCGAAAGATCGAGCGTTACAACGCGGCGGTCCCTGACGGTACCGGGCACGTCGCCCGCAACGATCTTCTGCGCAAGTCCCTCTACGATGGCTGTTTTGCCTACGCCGGGCTCACCCACGAGACAGGGATTGTTCTTCGTTCTGCGGCTGAGGATCTGGATCACGCGCTCGATCTCCTCCGCCCTGCCCACTACGGGATCAAGCTTGCCCTCACGCGCATACGCGGTCAGGTCGCGGCTGTACTGGTCCAGTGTGGGCGTGGCTGTCTTTTCGCGCACGCTGCCGCCCGCAGCCTTCAGTTCGTGCTTGAGCTGGTTTACGTCAACGCCCGATGCGGCCATTGTATCGTAATAGAGCTTCTGGATATTTACTCCGATGGTATTGAGCAGGCGCACAGCTATGCAGTCGCCTTCCCTCAGCATCGAGATAAGGATATGCTCGGTGCCGACCTTCTTTGAGTTCAGCTTCGCTGCCTCCTTAAAGCTCCTGTCGATGATCCTCCTGGCTCTGGGCGTAAGGTTCTCAACCTCCGCAAATCCCACGCGCGAACCGGGCGAAATGAGCTGGTTCACGAGCTCTAAGAGTTTGTCCTCGTCGACGAGGTTCTCCTCAAGGACACGCGCAGCCACTCCGCCGGCCCTGGTCAGGCCTATCAGCAAATGCTCGGTCCCGATATAATTATGCGCAAGTCTGGACGCCACCTCGCCTGCCTGGTTCAGTGCTTCCCGCGCATGTTCCGTAAATCTGTCATCCATGTCGTATTCTCCGTTAATTTCCGAAATTGCTGAGCGAAGGAATCTTTTCGTTCAGATATGATGCTCTCGCGCGGTCGATCTCTTTCGGATCGGTCCCGCATTTATAAAGCTTCGCGATATTCGCCGGCTGGATCTGGATCATGATCCTGAACAGATCCGAACCGTCTCCCGAAAGCCTGATAAGGCCTGCGTCGGACCCGAGCTTCAGCTGGGCGAGCAGCGTCATCGCATCCTTCAGGGTAATGAGCCTGGTGTGCTTTAAGACTCCGTAAGAGCGGAATACCTTATCCTCCACCTCGTCCCTGTCGTTCGCGATCCATGCGCTCCTTCTCTTCCGCTCGAAGCCCACGAGCTGACTTACGACCTGATCGAGATTCTCGATGATCTCCTGCTCCGAACAGCCGAGAGTCTTCTGGTTCGATACCGCGTAGATAAAGCCCAGATTCTTGCCGTCGTCGGCGTACATATCCTTAAACACCGCGCCGCACTTTCCGACTTCATCCTTGATCGCGTTCAGCTTGCCCGAAATGGCAAGCGCCGGAAGGCTCAGCACACAGGTGGCCTTCATGCCCGTACCGACGTCCGATACTCCCGTGGTCAGATATCCGTATCTGTCGCTGTAGGCGTACCTGAGCCTCGAGTCAAAGTAATCGTCTATGCGGTCGGCCGCAGCGAATGCGCCTCGCAGGTTGTTTCCGGCCACGATCGAGCTGATGCGGATATGCTCGTTCTCGTTGATCATGATGCTGATACTCTCGTCCTCCGAGATTATCAGTCCCGTGGCCTGCTTTTTATCGGCGAGTTCCCTGCTGATCGCGAACATCTCAACGAGAGTGTTGCGCTCGTTCTCGGGAAGTTTATTGACGTTGCAGGAGAAGTACTCGGTACACTCTCTGCCCGCAAGCTCCGGAGTCAGCTCCCTCACCTGCTCTACAAGCCTGATCGCGTCGTCGTTGCTGATCTTGTCCCTGAAATCATACTCGGCAAGATTCCTCGCAAAACGGATGCTGCTCGATACCACAACGTCGTCATAGCCCTTCTGCTTCATGTACCACTTTACGGGATTAATGTTCATCGCGGGCACCTCCCTTCGCGGAGGTCCTGCGCTTTGCAGCGGGCTTTTTCGCCTTCGGGGCCGCTTCCTTCGCAGACGCGGTCCTGCGCTTTGTCTTCGGCTTCGGGACCTCGAACTCGGTCTGCTCCGCAGCCTCAACCGCATGTATCAGGTCGCGCAGACGCGCCGCTTCCTCGTAGTTCTCCTCGGCGAGCGCCGCAGAAAGCTGCTTTTTGTAATCCTCTATGCGGGTTGCGGCGTCCTTTGACGTATGAAGGGGCTTCTCGGCCTTTTCCGAAAGGCTCTTTGCCTTAGGGCTCTTTTTAGCCTTTTTGATCGCCTCGTTCTGTCTTACGATCTCCTCGGTAGCCGCGTTCATGACTTCGGCCGCCGTCCTGCCCACGGTCTGAGCGGGACGGATCTCTATCTTCGCCGCGTTCGCGGGCACCTTGCCGTGATGCTCCACAGAGCCCTGTACGGTCTTCAGATTCTTCTCAAGGATCATCGAGAACGCATTGTAGCACTCGGGACATCCGAGCCTTCCGTCCTTTATCAGGTTCGACGCCGTCATGCCGCATCGCTGGCATACGGGCTCGTTCGCGGATTTCGCCGCGAGTCCTTTCGCGTAATTCTGCAATATTCCGGAAAGGATCGAGCCTATCGATATCTCGTTCCCCAGTTTGCCGGTGATCGCAAGCGTCTGCTCTCCCGCGCAGACCTGACACAGATGCTGCTCGCGCTTCTGACCGTTTATGATCTCGGTATATGTTATATTCGCTTCTCTTGTATGACAGATCTCACAAAGCATAATTGTCCTTTCATCAAAGCCTTACTGCTCCGTTATCTCTTTTAACACTTCGTCCACCGCGGAATGTATCTCGTCGGTGGAAATACCGTTGCACAGCGCCTCGGCCAGGCTGACCTTCAGATTCGCCTTAAAGCTCTCGAGCTTCCTCTGCCTGTCCGGGTTCACCGAAACGACCGCCCCGCGCCTCCTGTCGAGCCGCAGATATCCTTCCTGACGCAGGATCGCGTAGGTCTTGTTGACCGTGTGCATGTTGATGCCGATGATCTCGGCCATGTCACGCACCGAAGGCAGGCTCTCTCCGTCTCTCAGCCTCGCTGTCGCAATGCCCATGATGATCTGGTTGCGCAGCTGAAGATAAAACGCTTCGTCACTGCTGAAATCAATGTAATAGATCAAAACGCGAGCCTCCTTTCCGGTCAGTGTTATACGCTAACTATAACACGAAAACAGCCCTCCCGTCAAGCAACGGGAGGGCTGCCGCCCTATTAAAAAACTATAAAGCACTATCTCGTATTGCGCGTGCGTGTTCCGGTCCTGCGGGCCGGTGCGCTCTTCTTTTCTTTGCTCTTTAAAGCAAGCCTGATCGTAAGGATCAGCAGGAGCATGCAGATACCGCTCATTATCGCGATCACAAGGGTAAGGTTGTGAAGACTCTTTTCATATTTCCCGGTCAGCTCGGCCTCGTTGATATTGGCGTAGCCCGAAGAGGTCTTGCTGTTGATCGTCGTATCCTTCTTTACCGAAGAATAACGCTGGACAGTCTTCTCAACACGGTCAAACGTATAGAGCTCGGGCTCACCGCCGTTCTTTGAAAGGATCAGGAGCAGGAAGTCGCTGCTCAGGTCTTCTGTAGGCGAATATGCGGTAACCGTATGTCCGCTGATCAGGATCGAGGTCTTGAAATATCCCTCGGGGATCTTGACCGATCCGGTATCCTTCTCGATCGTATATCTCGAGCCGGCGTTCAGATAAACCAGCCCGTCCTCGTCTGTCGCATAAAAATATGAACCTTCCGCGGGCGCCGTCTGACCGCCCTCATTCGTGTTCTCCGGGGTTCCGCTCTCAGTATTCTCACCGTCCGCGGGTGTTCCGGTCACGTCTGTCCCTGCACCGCTGTCGCCGTTCTTTTCGGGCTCTCTGGCGGCGTAGATCACGTATTTGTTCAATGATCCGTCCTCGGCCGTTACCAGGAGCAGAACACGGTTCTGTCCGACGTCGAGCTCGTCATTGCCTTCGATCTTAACATTTGCCTTCGCATCCGAGGTCACCGCGCTTACGAGCAGAGTGGTCGTCTCGTAAGGTACCGTAACGCTGTATTCGAATATCTCCGGAGAAAAATCGGGGGTAAGCGTTCCGGGGCTGATCTTCATCGCCGCGAGCGACGCGTCCGACGACGCCCTCTGCGAAGCCAGGACATCTATCGTCAGGGGGCTTGAGGATACCGACATCGGAAAATCCGTCTCGGCCTGATATATCTCGGGATTACCGCGCATCTTGATATCGCAGCTGCCGATCCCCGTCGCCTTGAAAAAGATCGTATAGCTTCTTTCGTTAAAGCGTGCATCGGGATCGCTGTCGTTGATCTTTAAGATCCCCTCGCCGCCGACTATGGTCTCGGGGCCGGTTACGAAAGCGAGCACATCGCTGTTGTAGGAAATATATCCTTCAAAAGTTCCGATGATCGCGTCTGCCGTTAATTTTAGCGTAACCGTAACCACATCGTCGACCCTTACGGTCTCAAGGTCTTTCTCGAAGCCGATCGCCGCGCTGGCCGCCCGGGCCTCGGTCCCCGCCATGAGCGGTGAGATGATCACCGCCATCGCAAGCAGCAGCGCGATCCCTGTTTTCTTAAATGCCTTCATTACACAGCACTTCCTTAATCCTTTTTCTATATCCTAAGTTTTACTCATCGTAGCCGCCGTCGGGCGTTCCTTCACCGGTCTCGCCTGTTCCGTCCGTGGGAGTTCCTTCGCCGGATTCTCCGCTTCCGTCCGCAGGCTGTCCCTCACCGTTCTCACCGTTTCCTGAGGTATCCTCTCCGCTGTTTTCAGAAGGGCTTCCCTCGCCGTTCTCAGCCGGATCCTCCGGGATTTCGGTGTTCTCTTCGCCGGTTTCTCCGGTATTGTCGCCGGTTTCGGTATCACCCGCATTCTCCGTATTCTCCTCAGCGGGAGCGTCCGGATCGGGCTCACGTGAAATGTAGATCTTGTACTTTCTGACCTTACCGCTCTCGGCCTTAACCTTGACCGTGATCAGATTCTCTCCGACATCGAGGTCGAAGCGCGAGCCGCTCGTGATCTCGGCAAGCTTGCTGACCGTAGCCGCATCGACGGTTACGCTGCTTACGCCGTAATCCACAATGATCGAGTAAGACTGCTTGACCGATGAATCAAAGGTAGGCGTAAGAGGAAGCTCGGTGCCGTTCTGATCGCAGATTTTGAGCGACTTGAGCCAGTTGTTGGGGTTATATGCTTTTTCGGGAGCCACGCAGGTCTCCTCGGGCATATTCAGGTAAACGGGGATCGTGAATTCGATCGCCATATCCGCCGCGTGGTCGTAACCGCGGGAGGTGGATGTACTCTCGGTGCAGGCCGCCGCAACATTGGTCATGTACTGATGCGTGAATACGGGATACGCGCCGTCCGAAACCACGTTAAAGCGCTCGAAATAAAGCGTATCCTGGCCTTTGTTGACGTAATTGTAGCCAAGATAGAACGCGCCGCCCAGGATCGCCCTGAAAGGATTGCTCCAGGGGATCAGATAGAGTTGGTTCATCGCAGCGCTTCCGCGTCCCTTCTTCGCGAACTCCAGACCGTTCCTGATATTCTGTCCGGGTATCGCGCTGTCGTTCGCGCCGACGTTATAGAAATTGTACAGGCCCTCGTAGCCCGATACCGTGCCGCTTACGCTGTTGCTCGGAGTTCCGTTGCCGATCTCGTTCTTTGAACGCGAAACAAGATGGTAAAGGCTGACGCCCGAATACTCCGCCGCCATCAGGAAGGTATCGACATAGCTTGTCTTTCTCGAAACGCCGTAATCGTCCTTGTATGTGTAAGTCGCGCCGTTGCCGAACACCGTGGTCTTAAGGATGTCCGCAGCGCCCTCGCCCGTCTGTATCGAAGGGTTGTAGGTCAGATTCTCAAACATGAAGATTCCCGTATAAGTCAGGAAATTCCTCGGATCCATATAGTATCTGACCGCGTCCTCGGAGGCCGCAACCCAGTATGTTCCGTCAAAAACGGTGAACTTGTCCGTCTTCCAGCTGTACGCGCCTTCCTCGAACGAAAGCCACTCAAGACTGTAATAATTCGGGAGCAATGAAACGCCGACCTCGGACTCTGCCGCTACAGCCTCGTTCCAGTCGATGCCGGTATGATACGCCTTGAACTCCCAGAGAGGGTACTGCGCGTGAAGCTCACGGAGCAGAGGCTTATAGGACTCGGGGAAGCCCTCTCTTTCGAGCTTTGTCTCAAAATCGAGCGGTACCGAGGAAGCCTCAGCCTCGTTGCTGAGGAGGTTCAGCAGTACATCCGACTCGATGTGAGTGGAGCGGATATAGCCGAAATACTCCATATTGTTGAAGTAAAATCTGATATAGCACCAGATCTTGCCGTTATCGGCCGCAACGTCGATGATCTGCACGGGATCGCCGGTATAGAGCAGGACTGCTTTGCCGTCCACGGTGTAGAGCATCTCCGACGAATTCTTTGCCGAAGTCCTGACCGCAAGTCCCGCAGCGTCCCTGATGACCGCGTTCGCACCTTCGAAGGCCGCGGTGGAATCGGGCTTGCCGGGCTCATCATCGGGCTCGTCATCGTCGGGATCCTCGGGAATATCGGGTTCTTCCGGCTCCGCAGGCACCAGATACTGCACGGTGTATGAATCCGCAGTGGAAACGAGCGCGAGTCTCGAAGCCATGATATAGCCGTTGTAGGTCTTGTCCTTATACTCGACCGTCACGCCAAATTTCTTTTCTCCGGTCTTGGTCGTATAATCGCCCGTTATCGTAACGACAGTGCCCTTCGCGAGCTTGATGTTCTTGCCCTTCGCGTATGTAAGCTTTGTCGTCTTATTGATCTTTTTATGAATGATCTGATTCTTGTACGAAGTTTTTGCGGTAACGCCGGTAAAATCGGTGATCTCGGTATAGGTGCTCACCACGTAGCCGCACATATAAGTTCCGTCAACGTCGGCCACAACCCTGTACCATTTCTCGGAAACCGTCTTCCCTTTCGAATCGGTAACATCCACAGCCTTGGTATTGATGATCACGATCTCTTTTTCGTAAGGGAGCACCGCAAGGATCTCGGCGCCTTCCACAGCCGAACCGCGCAGGTTAAGACCTGTTTTCGCAGTAACCTTCGCAGGGATGGCGTACTTTGCCGAGTATTTCGTGGTCGCGAGCTCATAGCCCTCGGGAACTCCGTGGGACAGATCGGTCGGGGATGTGGGAACGTAAGGAACGTCCTCACCGGTATCGCCGGTATTGTCATCTTCTCCCTTCGGATCTTCCTGTACCGGATCCTCAGGCTTGTCCTCGGGCTTCTCGTCCTGTTTGCCGCTGTCGGTCTTGCCCGGTGTATCGGTAACCTCGACATAGCTGCCGAGGCAGTAGCCTTCTACAATATTGCCGTTAAACGCGGCCGTGATATGATACCAGCCGTCGGTTTCGCCCATGATCGTAACCTTGCAGCCCGAAGTCAGGACTACATCCGCACCGCCGGCCTTTACAATTGCATTGTCCGTTCCGGGACCCTTACGAACGTTCAGCTTTGTAGCTATTACCTGACCGTAAGAGTACTCGGGCTCGGTAAAGTTCACGGTCTCACCGACCTCGATGAATGAGCCGAGACAATAGCCCTCGACGCGCGCTCCGTTCACCGTAGCATAAAGGTGATACCAATCGTTCTCCTCGCCGATGATGCTTACTTCCTGACCGTACTTGAGCACAAGATTCTCGCCGTTTAAAAGGACCTTCTCATAGTCCGTCGAAGGGCCTTTGCGCACATTGACCGTGCCTGCGATGACCGTACCCTTTTTATAGCTGCCCTCGACGGTCTTCCCATCGGGGATCTCGATATACACGACATCGCCCTTCTTGCTGAGCGAATAACCGGTCACGAGCGTTCCGTTGTATACGGCGCGCAGATAGTACCAGCCGCCCGACTCGCCGAGGACCGTTACTTCCTGTCCGTATTTCAGGATGACGGGATCTCCGTCCACGCACACCTTCGCGAAATCTGTTCCCGCGCCCTCGCGCATCACAAGCTCGGTAGCACGGATAATGCCCGTGACGGAGCTGTCGGCCTTCGCCCTTCTTGCGGCAAACCCCGACGGAAGTATCAGCGCTATTATCAGCAAAACGGCAGTTATCCTGCCAAACAAAGCTCTTTTATTCAAATCTGCCAGTCCTCCGGTGATTTTTTCAGTGGGTAAACTCGCGAATTACTTCGCAATTTGCTCGTTATAAACCGGATCGCTTCGCGATCCCGACAGGTCCCCGGCTTCCCCGGGTACCTGTCAGAGCTTCCCTGCCACCTGACGGTGGTGGGTCAGCTCTTCGTTTTATATATCGGCTATTTTATTCTACAAATGTATAACTTTGCTACAATTGTAGAAGGATTGTGTGGCAAGTTAGTGTCATTTTTATAAAATGTTGATCGTGTCCGGGATCGAAAAGCTCATGAAATACCAAGAATATATATGACCACATAGAGTATCAGGGACACGCCGTTCACGATCATTCCTGCGATCGGAACAGACACAAAAATGTCGCGTTCGCCCGCAGCAACCGCGCATACTATAACGCCTATAAGAGATATAACCGCTGCGGTCACGCCCATTACGCCGAAAGAAAATGCACTCTCGCCCCTGATCGCGGTCAGTATCGCAAGCACTATAAACAGCACTAACGCCAGAATTCCCGTTATAAGAAAGAGGATCGCACGCCATGAATTGTGGCGGCCCCTGAATTTTACAGATTTAATACCCATCTAATACTGCTCCTTTTAGGATCGGCTTTTGCCAAAACTTGTTTTCTACAGCTGTTTTAAGTATAATACTCCTTGAATTGAGTATCAAGCGTTGCCCAAAAATGATACAGGCTGCGGCACCGGGCCGCTGCCATATAGGAGATATAGAATATTGTTCAGGACATTTTTCAAGCAGCTTTTCACCGGGATCGATTCCTTTTTCAAAAAAACAGCGGATGACGGAGTACCCGCATATGCCTCCGACACCTCGCTGTTTATCATCGTTTCGTTCTTTCCGTTTTTGATGTTCCTGCTGACTCTGCTCCAGTTCCTGCCCTTTACGCAGAAGGAGCTGATGGATGTCATCCGGAATTTCGTGCCGCTCCAGGTAGCCGACATGATCGGAGTGCTCGTTGAAGAGCTCTATTCCACCACATCGCTCGTTTTGTCGATCACCGTCATCCTGACCCTCTGGACCGCATCCCGCGGCATTCTGGGCATATACAGAGGTCTGAACCGCATCTACGGCATACAGGAGACACGTAACTACTTCGTGCTCCGCCTCTGGGTCATGCTCTACACGCTGGTCTTCGTGGCCATGCTGTTCATGCTGCTCGGACTCTACGTATTCGGCGGCGTCATAATCGGCTGGCTCACTAAGCAGTTCCCGATCCTCATGATGAACAGATACACGATCCTCGTGGTCAGCCTGCGCAGCATCATCGGTATTGTCATCCTGATGATCTTCTTCCTCGTGATGTACGAAGGCATCCCCAACCGCAGATCAAGGCTCATCACCGAGCTCCCCGGAGCCATTGTCGCCTCCGCAGGCTGGGTACTCTTCTCATATTTCTATTCCTTCTACATCAACAATATGGGAAGCCTGATGACCACCTACGGAAGCCTGACCGCCGTAGTTCTGTGCATGCTGTGGCTGTATTTCTGTATGAATATCTTCTTCCTCGGTGCGGAACTCAATTCGTGGATACAACAGAACGCAAAGAAGCGCAAGGCTTCGGCCTCCGAGACCGTAAGCATTGCGCCTCCTACAGAGAATACATCAGTATTGCCGCCGCAACAGCAGCATTCAGAGATTCCACCTCTCCCGCCATCGGTATAAATACATTTTCCGAAGCGTGAGATACGGCTTCATCCGACAGACCGTTGCCTTCATTGCCGATAAGGATCGCAGCCCTGTTAGTAAAGTGTACCTTACGGTAATCCGTTCCGTTGCGCAGATACGCAGCGTATACCGCGGTTCCATCCGCCTTCAGGACGTCGAGCGTTCCGGGCAGATCATCCGTATAAATAAAGGGCACTCTGAATATCGCTCCCATCGTGGCACGCGTTACCTTCGGGGAAAATATGTCCGTGCAGCCCTTGCTCATTATTATCCCGTCAATACCGGCCGCTTCCGCGGTCCTCACCATTGTTCCCAGATTTCCGGGGTCCTGTATATCTTCAAGGATCAAAAGCTTCTGCCCGGATCCTCTCTTGCACATATCCTTTTCGTAGCTGAACCGGGGCTGCTTTACAATGCACATAATCCCCTGCGGAGTCACAGTCTCACACATACTCTCAAAGACCGTATCCTTAACGATCGTCAACAGGTAAGGCAGATGCTCTGCCCCTGAACCTAGTTCTTCAAGTTCCGGATACTCCGTCCAGCCTTTTCGGTTCCAAAAACTCTCGCTCACCAAAACACTTTCAATAAGGGAATGTGCGGACTTAAAAACATCGCGTGCTATCCGAAGCCCTTCGACCGCAAATACGCCTTCCTCCGTCCTTGATTTTTTGGACTTCTGGAGTGCCGCGGCTCTTTTTATCTTTTCGTTCTTGTTGCTGGAAATGATCTCCATAGCCTTCCGCTCCTTATCCCTTATTTTGCGCTGTCTGTGTCCCGTCTCAGCTCTCGCTCATCTTCAGCAGCTTCGCCGCCTGATCCGCGCCTGTCAGGGCGTCGATCAGCTCGTTCAGATCTCCGTTCATCACGTCGTCCAGAGTATAAAGCGTGAGCTTAATGCGGTGATCTGTGCATCTGCTCTGCGGAAAGTTGTAGGTTCTGATCTTCTCGGAGCGGTCGCCCGTGCCCACCTGGCTGCGGCGCAAGTCCGCTTCGGCGTTCTGCGCCTTCTCCATCTCGAGCTCGTAGAGCTTGGCTCTTAAGACCTTCAGCGCCTTGTCCCTGTTTTTAAGCTGCGATTTCTCATCCTGACAGGAAATTACGATGCCTGTCGGGATATGCGTGAGCCTTACGGCCGAGTCTGTCGTGTTGACGCACTGTCCGCCGTTGCCCGATGCTCTGAACACATCGAATTTGCAGTCGTTCATGTCGAGCTTTACATCCACTTCTTCGGCCTCGGGCATGATCGCCACGGTCGCGGTCGAGGTATGAATCCTACCGCCCGATTCAGTCACCGGTATGCGCTGCACACGGTGCACTCCGGACTCATATTTGAGCCTCGAATAAGCACCCTGGCCGTTCACCATGAAAACGCACTCTTTAAAGCCTCCGAGCCCGTTCTCATTGAGCGATACCATCTCTATCTTCCAGCGCATCGTATCCGCGTATTTGCTGTACATCCTGAACAGATCCGAAGCAAAAAGAGCAGCCTCGTCTCCGCCCGCGCCGGCTCTGATCTCGACGAATACATTCTTATCGTCGTTCGGGTCCTTCGGCAGGAGCAGGATCTTCAGTTCTTTCTCACAGCGTTCCTTGTCGTCACGGGCCGTGGAAAGCTCGGCTTTGAGCATCTCGCGCATCTCCTCGTCCGATTCGCTCTCGAGCATCTCGAGGCTCTCGTCTATGGTCGCGGCCGCAGCCTTATACTCGTTGTATTTGTCCACGACAACGCCCAGGTCGTTCTGTTCCTTCATGAGCTGTCTGTAGCGCGCCATGTCATTGACCACAGCGGGCTCATTCAGTTCGTTCTGTATTTCCTCATATCGTCTGACCAGTTCTTCCAGCTTGTCAAACATGGTTGCTCCTCCGTTCCGATCCTTTACGCTTACCCGGCCGTGCCTCAGACCGCGGCCGCCGTTTTACCTGCCTTTTAAGGCACTCGCAGTCTGTCTGCCTTCCACAACTCTGTCGAGCCCGGCGAGGTCCTTATGTACGGCAACCTGTTCAAAACCTGCCGCCTTCATGAGAGCTGCTACCGCCTCGCCCTGTGTATCTCCTATCTCAAAAACAAGCCATCCTCCGGGTGTGAGCCTTTGGGGTGCCTCATTGATTATCCTTCTGTAAAATACCAGTCCGTCCTCGCCGCCGTCGAGCGCCGTCATCGGCTCATACTTCCATATCTCGGGTATGAGTCCGTGAATGAGTCCTGTATCGATATACGGCGGATTGGCCGTTATGATGTCATATCTGCCTTCGAGCCCATCAAAGAGGTCGGCTTCGATGAACCTGAGCTTAGTCCCGTTCAGCTCCGCGTTTTTCTTTGCGACTGCCAGCGCAGCCGCTGAAATGTCAGCCGCCTCCGCATCGGTGATATCCCCGAGCTTTGTGACCGATATCGCGACGCAGCCGCTGCCGGTGCAGAGATCGAGATATCGGATCCCATCGCGGTCGCGCCGCAAAACCTTAACCGCCTCGAGCGCGCGTTCCGCGAGTATCTCGGTATCCTGCCTCGGTATCAGGCAATCCTTATTACAGATAAAAGGCAGTCCCATGAACTCCTGACTGCCTAATATATACTGTATCGGTTCCCTAGCGCAGCGTCGCTGTGTCAGCTCCTTCAGGCGCAAAAGGCTGTCCGCGGGGATCTCTTCATCACGCGCGAGCAGATACTGCGCCTCCGTCAGATCCCCGACATATTCTGTTAAATATCTCGCATCTATGGCAGGCTCGGGCACTCCGGCCGCCTCAAGCTCCGCAGCTGCCTGCCTGTAAGCCTCAAAGTATGTCAAATCGTCAGTCCTTCTTCTGCTTAAGAATGAAATACTGGTCCAGCGCCTTAAGGATCTCGTCGTCCTCCTCGTCGTCGGGCACGGGAGTGTTCAGATCGATCTTACCCGATCCGGTCCTAAATACCTTATCTTCGCTCTTCGTCCCGGCAGGTTTCTCTGCCTGGGCCTCTTCCTTAAGCTCCTGTGCGGCTGCCTTTACTTCCCCGGCCACCTCCTTTGCCTTTTTGCGCGAAACGAAGATATCGTCTCCGTCGAGCTCGGGCTCCTTCGCCTCAGGCTTAACCTCAGGCTCTGTCTCAGGCTTCGCATCTTCCTCAGGTCTGGACTGCTTAGCCTCAGGCTTCGTCTCAGGCTTCACCTCGGGTTTAGCCTCCTCCTTCGGTTCGGGCTCCTCAGCCTTAGCCTTTACAGGCTCGGGCTTATGCTTTTTATGCTTGTTCTTTTCCGCGGGCTTTGCGGGCCGGTCCTCTGTCTTTGCAGTCTCCGCGGCAGCGGTATCAGCCGCATCCGCAGGCTCGCATACAGCAGGGCATGCGGTACCTTCGGGCTGCTCATCGTAATGAGCCAGGAAATCCTTCCAGTCGAATACCGCCTCTACGGAAGCGATAGCGCACTCGATCATCGACTCGTCGGGCTCTGCCGTTGTAAGGTTCTGCAGCGCCAGTCCGGGCTTGCTTAAGAATTCAACGATCTTATTGTTGCTGCGTCCCGCCAGACGGATGAACTCATACGAAATACCCGCGATGATGGGGATAAGTATGAGTCGTGCCGCGATCCTCAGCCATGCGTTGTCAAATCTGATGAACATGAAGAACAGCACACTGATGAGCATGACGATCAGCAAAAAGCTGGTGCCGCATCTCTTGTGATGACGTGACTGCTTTTTAACGTTTTCCACGGTCAGCTCAAGGCCGTTCTCTATGCAGTTGATCGATTTATGCTCAGCGCCGTGATACCTGAACACGCGCTTGATATCGTCCATTAACGAGATCGCCGCCACATATCCGATGAACAGGCCGACTCTGATCACGCCCTCGATCAGCGCCAGCACACCCTCAGACTCGATGTGGTTTTTCAGTATGCGTGAAATAAAATACGGAAGCAGCATGAAAATGCCGACCGCGAGTACCACCGAAAGCACAACGGTACCTGCCATCATGACCTTTTCCTGCTTTTCCTTTTTGGCCTTTTCGTCCTCTGTTACGGGCTTTTCGTCCTCTTCCTCGAAAAAGCTCGCGGAATAAGTAAGCGAGCCGATCCCGAGCTTGAGCGAATCAATAAAGGCAAGTACACCGCGAACGATCGGGATCTTGTTAAGACCCGATCTGCTGCCGAGCGACTTGTATTCTTTTGTTTCAGCAACGATCTCCCCATCAGGCTTCCTGACCGCAACGGCGTATTTATCGCCGTTTTTCATCATGACGCCTTCCATTACGGCTTGTCCGCCGATTCCTGATCCCTTCATATGATCTCCCTTATAACCAAAAAACAAAGTGGTTGAAGTTATCAAATAACTTCAACCACTTTCCTGAGTCTAAAGATTTACTTGTTCGCAAGACCGTACTTACGATTGAACTTATCGATAGCACCACGAGTCTGAGCTGCCTTCTGCTGTCCTGTG
>JAEEGH010004732.1_pt1 | contig 34651 bp, 51 predicted proteins | sample 9134181 | NCBI WGS metagenome assembly JAEEGH01 (sample SAMN16246544, study PRJNA631951) | gut metagenome | biome: gut microbiome; feature: rumen; material: DP-attached | host: Bos | place: Iran: Karaj | collected 2018-10
CGATGTCGACTTTTTTCGTATCTTTGCAACCGGTGAGCCTCTGAGGGCGCAGCTTTCAAGGAAAAAGCCTCCTTTCCATGTTTGGGGAGGCTTTTTTTTGTTGTTCGAAATTTCCGAACAACTGCTAATCTGAGGAGGCCACATTGACCCTTTGGAGCTTCACGCGCATCCGCTCCATGCGGTAGTCGAAGGTGCGCTTCACTGGAAGGAAGGTGCCGCCCACCTCGGTGAGGCCTTTCACCACGAAACCCACATTGTGCAGGTTGTCGTCGAAATGGATGGGCGTGGAAAGCTCCACGAAGCATTGGCCGTCGCTGTATTGCTGGGCCAGCTGCGTGGCAAGCATCTGCTCCGGCTGTCTTGCCGTACTGCCGCCCTGGGCGATGACCGTGGCCAGGTTGTGTACGGCCTTGCCGCCGCTATAAAGTAGACTGTTGTCAAAAAAGCCAGGCACCGATGGCGACGCCATCTCAATGTCGCGCACCATTTCTTCCTTGGTCTGCGAGTAGCGGTCCATGTAGACCGTGGCCTTGTTGGCAATGTCTTTGCCAATCATCTCCGCCTCGTCGGTGTAGTTGATATCGATGCCGTCGATCAAAACGAACGGGATGGAGTTGTTTTTGATGTCAAACGATCCGTGCTGAAGCCTGATCTGGCCAAGCACCTGGATTTCGAGCTTTCCTTCCAATTCTTGACCGGGGATGCTCAGCTGCCCGAGGTCAGTCAGCAGCTTGGTTTGGTTGGTGTAACGGTCCACGAGATTGGAGCCTCGGTATGGGTTTCCCACGGTATAGTAGTAGCTCTTCGTGATGATTACGCGCTGCCCGATATTGGTGACCGATGAAATCTCATTAGTGTCATTCCATAAGGTAACATCGCACTTTGGCGGCGTTTCGCCTGATGCCACATGCACCCATGTTGTGCCGTTGTAGTAGAAATCGCCGATATGGATGTATGCCTTGAAATATAGGTCATACCAGAGATTGAGCGAGGCGTTGAGGATTCCTTCCGTGGCAAAGTCATGGTATGAGGTGTCGCTTGGCATTATGATTGCCGGTGTGCTCCAGTCGACGCTTTGGTTGGGTGTTTGTGCATTGGGTGCTTTCAGGTATAAGAAAGTGATACGCCCATAGTTTGAATCAATGCCAGATGGTATATTCTCTCGGATAAACTTTACATGCATCTTCATTTGTAGGTAGTGGCTTTCCGAAGGATGGCGCGGCTCGTCATTGCCCAATGGCCATAGGGTTAGCCATACGGTATCTGCCAGATGAAGCGTCTGCATTGTGTGATATGTTGTTGATGTTCCTGCATACATGTTACCCCAGTTGTGGTTCATGACGAGGAAATAGTTGGTCAGCTGCGCATCCTCATCAATGCCATCCGTTTCGCCTTGGCCGATCTTGACACAGCAGCAGCCTTCCTTGAATGTGATGAAGTCGAGCGTGTCGGCCACATCGGAGTCGGGCTCCGTCTTGCCCTCGCAGCTCGTCAGGTCGACGCATGGCAATTCTCCGGAGCGTGCCATGAGGTAGCCTTCACCGTCTTGGCAAGGCGCTATCTCGACAAATTCAGCCTCTTGTGCGTCTGGCTTGATGTATTTAAGTTTGTGCCATGCGAATTGAGTGAAAGGACCTGTGCCGTGATTCTTCATTTCACCCCATTCATACTTCACCTCCTTACTTTGGTCGATCTCCTTGTAGTGATCATTGGTGAGATAAGCATGGCTGTCCCATCGGTGTGGTGTGCTGTTGATCGTTACGCTCTTGTAACGGTTTGGCTCCACGGTCACCTGAAGGTCGCCGCCGATCTTAAAGGGGTTCGCCAGCTCGGCAAACTGGCTACCAGTGACCTCCGTTGAGCCACTTCCGAAATAATACTCGTATTGCTTGATGCCGCCGCCATCGGTTGGGCAGCTCAACACATAGGCATCGTTGGCAGCAAGACCATGCCAGCTACCAACGCAGAGAGTGACGCCAAGATAACGGAGCACCGCATCGAAGACATCGTGCCAGGTGGCCTTGTCGTCATTGAGCCATTTGTCGAGGTTGACAAGGGTTTCCGAAGGGATGTTGTCCAGCTCGTCGCCGTCGTCATTCACCAAGGCTATGTTGCGGTGCCACAGCATCCTGTTGGTGGGTGTGAGGCCCAGCAGCTGGTAGTAGCGGTCGAAGCCGATGCCGTTGAGTCCGTTGAATCCGAAGCCTTTGAAATAGTGGATGTAATAGTAGAACTCCAGCAGCGTGGCGATGTGCAGTGAGTGGATGTTGCTTGCGAGGTTCTGGTTGAGCGGCATGTACTTGGCCATGCCGATCTCATCGACGGCCACCATCGAGCAGGCCAACTTGTCGCGCACCACGGTCATGTTGAGGCTCTGCGCAACGAGGTAGCCGCGCCACAGCTCCACATTGGTGGCGTTGTCCTTGTAGAGGATGACATGAGCCCAGCGGAGGTCGCAAAACGGCATCACCCACTCGGGGAAGGTCTCGCAGGCCATATTGAAGGATAGCTTCGAGGCCACAATGGGCTCGTAGAAGTCGGCGCGCTCATCGTCGGCCACCACCACCGAGCCTTGCAGGGTGCCGGTGTAGTTGTAGATGTTGTCGGTGCCGTCGGTGTACGACAGCCCTGGCGTGAACACCTGGCTGTCGGCGTTGAGTACATCCATCACCGGTTGGAGCGACACGGGATGGTGCAGGCAGATGGCCAGCATGTATTGCTCGTCGTTGACCGACGAGAACGGGAAACGGATGATGAGGTAGTTCATGGCTTAGATGTCTTGTGTCTTGTTATAGTTATCAATTACGCCCACGAGCTGCGAGCCTTCGATGACGAAATGGACATTGCTCTGCGAGGCATTGTGCCAATCGCTGTACGGGATGATCATCTCACCGCTGTTGACACGCGCCCAAAGGTTGTCGCCCGTGTAGGAGTTGCCGCCGACGATGCCGCCGTCGGCGAACGATCCGGCAAAGCTGCTCTTGATGGTGGCCATCATGGAGAGGATGCCAGCCAGGGCGGTGCCTGCGATGGCCAATTTCATATAGGGAGGCGCTGAAGCGAATGCCTCTGCCACGCCTTCCATTGTTTCGGCGCCAGTGAGGGCCAGCAATGCAGATGCTGTCGACACGGCTGCGTTGGCCACTCCGCTCAATGCCTGCAAGGTGTCGCCAAAGGCGTTGTCTCCGGCAAGGTCTGCAGCATAGCCGAAAGCCTGGCCGAAAGCCGACATGGCGACGGCTGCGTGCTTGGTGCGGTCTTCGATGAGCTTCATCTTTTCGGCCACTTTCTCCATGAGGGCCTCCGTCTCTGGCTCGAAGATTTCCTCCTCGGGGATTTCAAAGTCAATGATCATCGAGTCTTTGATGCGGTCATCGTTGAGTATCTCATTTTGCAAGGCATTTTTGAGATATTCCATTTGTTGCTCGATGGTCATGACACGCGGCGCGGGTGCGGAAGGCGTTCCGGTGCTCTTGGTGGTTTCGAGGGTTTTTTCCGAGGTCTTGTTGGCCCTGTTGATTGTGTTGGCGATTTCCGTCCTGATCTGCCCCTCTTCCTTGACCAACTTGAAGTATTCGTTCCATCCCTCATCGGTTTCACGGGCATTGATTAACGATCTCATTGCTTGATATTGGGCTTGGGCTTGCGAGCTATTCCAGACGTCATATTGCTGCTCTTGCTGCCATACTTGGTCACCGGAGATCATCGGGAACGAACGAGTGGCAACGAAGGAATTTTGCTCCCTGAATGCGGCTGCCTCCGCTTCCAAAGTGCCTTTCTTCCAACTTTCCACAAAATGCGCAAGCATTTCATCGGTCACTTCTTCTGTTGCTTTCCCAAGATCACGCAGCACGGCGACTTGTGCGTTTTTGGTGTTGTCCAAATACTGTTGCGTAAGACCCTCGAGGCGTTTCGTATTGGCCGTGATTCGCTCCTGTGCTGCTTTCTTGTCTTCTTCCGATGTGGTCTTGCTGTTCACGATCACCCTATCTTCCGCGATTTGCGCATTGATGATGGAGCGGTCGGCAGAGCTCCACATCTGGAATGTGCCCAGCTTGTCGAGGGCTTCGTAGGCTGCCTTGGCATTCTTGGCGATTTGTGCCAGGTTGTCGATGGTCAGCGAAAAGCCCGTGTTTCCGTTGGCCAATGCCTGGATCACGGCGTCGTATGACTTTGTGAGGGCGCGCATCGAGCCTGCTGCCTTGTCGGCCGATGCCTCCGTTGAGTTGATGCCTTTGATGAATGTGTCCTTGGCCACATCCACGGCCTTCATCGCAAGCCCAAGGGCGCCTATTTTCTTGGTGAGTGCGCTCAAGCCGCTTTGGCTGTCGAAGCCCTTGACCGACTGCTTTGCATTTTGCAGTCCGTTCTCAAACTCCTTGCTGTTGATGGTCATTTTCACGACCAGGTCTTTCTGTGCCATAATAGTTATTCTGCTTTTTTAAAGTTCTTGAATACTTGCTCGAATTGTTCCTTAGTGGTGGGTGCCGCCTTGCCTTCCTTGCCGCCCTCCCAGCTGAATCGGATGATCTCGTCGGGGGATTGCTGCTTCTTGGAGTAGGGCGCCAGCGTGGCCCACATCATCATGCGCATGCGCTCGAGGGCGTCGCGCTCCACCTCTTCGAGATGGCTTGCCACCAGGTCGATGTCGAAGAAGTCGGCGTTAAAGAACTCCGTCATCGTCATCACCTTGTGGCGGATGACCATCAGGGCGAAGAGGTCGGTGAACTTCATCCTTTTTTTGGCTCGGGCCCTCCTTCGTTGGATAGTTGCACGATACGCTCCGCCGCCGTGGGCGTGAGGATGAGGTCGGAGAGCTGCTTCATCAGCTCCGGCTGGCTGTCGATGGCGTCGAGCAGCTCGTCGAAGCCCAGCTTCGAGTCGGGCGTGCCTGCCAGGATGGAGGCGAAGAAGTAGGTGAGGATGTCGGTGGTGGTTTTCAGGTGAAAGGCCTCGTCGGTGATCTTCTCGAAGATGATGATGGCTTTCATGCCAGGCTTCACGGTGTAGTCCGTGCCGTTGATGTTGATGGTGTTTTTCTTTTCGTCCATGGTTGAAAAAATTAAAGGTGTTTCTATATATTCCGAGAAAGCGGTGTAAACATTTTGATTTATAGGCATTTGCAAAAGTTAATAATCAAGAAAAAACCACCGCCAGCGCATTGCCGACGGTGGCAAAAACCATAAAAATCTATCATGAAAGTCAGTGCAAAAGGTCGAGACGATAGCTCACCGATGCGCCTGCGCACCATTGGCCAGTCTGGTCGATGGCGGCGAAGGTGCCAAAGGTGGTTTTCTGGGCGTTGTAGCGCATTTCTCCGAAGAGATAAGCGTTTACCCGTTTTTCCTGGTAGAACGCGCCACAGCCCACGCCAGCGGTCAGGCGGGGCATTTTCGGCACCTCGTAGGGCTGCCGGATGAGCTCCGTGGTGTGGTGGTAGTAGACTGTGGCGGAGTCGATGCGGGCATCCACGCCGCTGTACCACACGTCGAGGGTGTCGGGGCGGTGAAGGCGGCGGTGTTCGTAGGGCAGCATGACGAAGATGCTGTCGGTGGTGTGGCGGATAATAAAGGTGGTGTCGTGGACGGGGTAGGGCTTCCAGACAATGCGCGTCAGCGAGTCGCTCGGCCCTACCAGCGTCACGGTATTGGTCAGTGTGAACCATGTGGTGTCGGGAACGGGAGGCGGCTGTTTTTTCTCCTCCCTCATGTTGCCCCTTATGCACCAGCCTGCCACACCGCCCAGCAGGGCGATGAGGATGGCCAGCACGGCCACGATAGCGATATATCGGGCGTCGCGGCTCATAGCACAAGCCTTTGGTATGCCGATTTCGCATCAAAGCACGGACAGGCCTTGGCGGCGTAGTCGCGGTGGCCGCTCACCTTGGTGATGGTCGGAAAGCACACCTTCAAGGCGGTGATGAGCTTCTCGATGGCCGCCTTTTGTGCCGTGGTCCGCGTGTCCTTGGCCTTCCCCGACAGGTCAATCCCTCCGACATAGCAGATGCCGATGGTGTTGGCGTTGTGGCCCTTGGTGTGGGCTCCAGCCTGGTCGAGCGGTCGGCCAAGCTCGATGGTGCCGTCGAGGTCGACGACATAATGGTAGCCGATGTCACGCCATCCGTTGCCATTTGGCGGTGGTGCGGTGTGCCACCTCTTGATGTCGGAGGCTTTGAAGTTGGCGCCTTCCTTGGTGGCCGAGCAGTGGACAATGATTTCATTGATTGGTCTCATCATTGCCTCCTTCCTTTTGTGTTTCCTCAGCAGGCTCAAGCACATCCTCCAACTCGGGCTTCTTGAAGATACGAGCAATCAGCTTGATGAGATTCACCTTCTTCTTGATGCCCTTATATTCGAGGTAGTTGTCGATGATTGACGACATTTCGATGATACACACCACCGCCATGATGATGACGGACAGCAGTGGCAGACCGAACACGCTGCCGAAGTTGACACCCACCACGGTGGCGATGCTTAGCCAGCAGATGTAGTCGACCAGCTTGTTGAGGCTTCGGCGCACAGCCCTAGAAGGCCGTATCTTTTCGTCTCTTTTCTTTGCGGCGGCAATGCCGAAGCGAAGGTCACCGAGGATGAGGATGACGGCAAGGATGAGAAACCACAGCATTTGCTGCCATCCTTCTATGAACGGTGACAGCACCGCCGCAGTGAAGCCTCCGATGATGTTGCGTTCGTTCATGGCTTACTCCTCAATCGGTTGTGGCGTGGGTTCCGGCTCGATGTCCTCGTAGAGCCAGGTCTGCACGATCTTGGTCTTCGATTTGTTCACCTTGTAGGTGGCAATGGCGATCTTGCCATCCCGCTCCTCTGGTTCGCTCTCTTCGAGAGGCAGGTAGCCGGCGGCACGGTATTGCTCCTCGGTGGGGTTGGTGACGATGTGGCCGTCAAGTTCGATTTGGCAGGGGTAGTTTTGCGGCACCTGGAGCGCGCCGCACACGATTTTTGCGAATTTCATGGCAATTGTATTTTTAGTTGGTGATATTGATTTCGGTAGTAGGCATCGGTCGAGTGTTTCGGCACGATGGTGATTTTGGTGAAGTCGGGAGTCACGGCGAACACCTCAGAAAGAGGCGACACAGCCATGGCACGACAGATTTTTCGCCTCAGCTTGTAGCCGCTGATATGGCGCAAAAAGCCGAGGTAGGAGTTCACGCTGTCGCGGATTTTCGCCTTGTAATAGTATGCGTAATTGGGATTTTCGCTGGCTTTCCTGATGGTGCGCTCAAGATACCAGCGGATGTTGTGGTAGATGCGGTCGCTGGGGAGGATGCGGCTGAAGCGCAGCTTGTAGCCGAGCATCTCCACGCCCTTGCTGTAGTGCTGCATGTAGCGTTTCTTGTCGTGCAAGGTCAGGCCGAGCTCGTTGCGGTAGTAGCGGGCGATGCGCCAGTCGTCCTCTTTCCACCTTTCCTTGTCGGTCACCACCAGGGCGGTGTCGTCGGTGTAATGGACGAAGCGGTAGCCGAGCGATGCGATGTAATGCAGCGCAGCGGATGTGACGATAAGGCCCGACGTCTGGCTTGGCCAGTTGCCGATGGGCACGCCGCGATAATAGGGTTGGTTGTAGAGGCTCTTCTGCGGGTCGAGCTGGGCGCGCTCACCTGGGCGCGCCATATCTTTCATGTGGTCTTTGGTGGCGGTCAGGTAGATGACCCGCGTCAAATACTTGAGCAGCTCACGATGTGGGTGGTCAGCCATGTGGCGGTCGATGAAGTCGGTGACGATCTTCACCACCATGAAGCAGTCGATGTTCATGAAGAAGGCCTTGATGTCGCGCTTCGCCACCCATGCGTCGGTGGTGTAGCCGTCGGTGGCCTCGTGGATGTAGTCTTGGAGCCGCAACACGGCACGCAGGCCACCTTTGCCCGGACGGCAGCTGAAGCTGTCGTCGGGGTACATGTGGCGCTCAAGGTAGGGCTGCATCTCCGAGATGTAGAAGGTCTGCACAACGCGGTCGTCGGCGTCTGCGCATACGATTTCGCGGACACGCGGCTCGAAGACGATGTGCGCGGTGCTTTCGCGGGGCATGAGTTCGCAGTTGTTGATCTCGTGCGTCAGCCTCACCAGCCTCTCGATGCGGTGTATAGAGAAAAAAACGTAGGAAGGCTTGCTTCGCTTGCCTTTCTCCGCCTTGCGGCTGATGAGGTACATCTGCGACAGCGGCAAAGGGTAGCTCTCGAGGAGCTCGTTGTCATACTGGCAATAATCGAGGACGGGGCGGGACCTGAAGTTCCCGTTGTAACGGTTGTTGTTGTTGACACAGCCGTTCGTGGAGTTGAAGTACCACGTGTTGTTGGCATTGTAGTCAGCGCACGAACCCTTTTGCTTGCCTATGTTCGGATAATATCCTAATTGACTTGTTTTCATACGATAGCAAGTTAGGCATCCTTTTTACCGGCAGACGCGCTCTCTGTTCCGAGGTTCAGAGACTCCGACCCGCCGGTGCCGTTGGCATTGAGCGAGTTGATGAGCCGCGCGAGGCCTACCCTTATGCTGTCAATCAATATGGCATTCTCTGCCCATTCTTTCTCCGACATGATGCCGATGTCGTTGGCCATCATGTGGTCCATGTTGCTCTCCACGATGGAAAGCTCGCCGATTGAAGCCTTGTAGCACTGCACCTTCTCTTCCTTTTGGCGGACGAGCATCTCGAAGCCAGTGATGTAGGCATTCTTGGCAAAGGTGATGTGCTGCCTATATTCGTCGATGAGTGTGTAGCGGTAGGATTTTTTCCACGCATGGGCACGCAGATAGGCCTTGTGCTCCAGCTCCCACAGCTTGCGGTACACGTCGGTCTCCAATGATATGGGTCTTTTTCTTGGCTTCATTTTCTTGATCTTCGCAACCGCGCGCTTTGAGGCGCGCGGAAGAATTTAATTTTTTAATCATTAATCGGCAAAGCGAGGACGGGGCGGGACCTGAAGAACCCGTAGTAACGGCTGCTGGTGCTGACACAGCCGCTCGTGGAGTAGAAGCACCACGTGTTGTAGGCAAGGTAGTCAGCGCACGAACCCTTATAGGCAACGGCAATCGCTGTACCACCGCCCGACAGGGCGATGTTGGCATTAGTGGTCGCCATGATGTCGTCGCGCATGAAGAGGCCGAGGTCGCCAGGCTCTGGATGGTAATATGTGCCAGCCTGGAAGCCTTCGGTGATGGCGCTACCGTAGTGTGCGGCATTGTACTCGGGCGGATAAGCCGGAACGATGACGTAGTTGTACGTCACATTCATTGCATCGGCTTTCACCTCCGTTTGCCGTTTGCCCTTGTTACGCATCGCGTTGGCGATGCCGCTGTTGGCGCCTGGGTCGACCATGTGGCTCATCAGATAGGCGTCGTACATCGACGTCATCTGGCCGTAGCGCGCCTCATACGTCGCACGCAGGTCGGCAAAGTCGCCCGTGGTGTCGGTGGTCAGGTGGGTGTAGTATTCCTTCATGCCGAGGTGTGCCGCGTCTTCGCCGGTGTAGTCACGCACGCCCAGGTTGAAGGTCGCCTCGTTCATAACGTGCGCGCCTGGGTTGGCGATGCTGCCACCTTCGCCGTCGTCGCTGAAGGTGCTCTCGCCGTTAACTGTTGCCCAAGATTTAAACTTGGCGAAATTGCCGCCGCAGCGATACGAATAGTTGTAGCCGTTGTTGGCAATCAGCATTGCCGAATCGCCCACGAGGTTCTGGCCGAGGATCGTGCGCGCCGTGGCGCCGCTCCAGTTGTGGTGTGCGTTGCCGATGAACTTCCACGCGGCTGTCGGCACGAAGGTGCCGCCAACACCGGGCGCGGCTGGGTTCTCGCTGGCATAGAATGCCAATGTCGAGCAGTCGATCACCGTGCAGTTCTCGCTGGCCGTCACCGTCATGGTGTTGGCTCCGTAGCCTCCAACCTCAAGACCCACGCCTGTGCCATCTTCCAAAGCTGCAAAGGTGATATAGGCGCTGGTTGCGTTCTTGGCTGTAAACTTGGCCACGATGGTCGCCATGGCCTCGTTGGCCTCCCAGCTGATGGTGGTGCTGGCGATGCTACCATTGCCGCTGGCCACGCTGAAGGTGATGCTGCCCGCCTGGGTGTTGTCGATCTCAATGCGATAGTAGCAGCTGGTGGCCGCCACGTCGTTCGAGTAGATCGACTGCGATGGTGCCGCGTCGTCACGAGCCACGAAATGCGCCATGCCGTCGAGCGCGCCGATGAAGCTGTCGAAGTTGGTCTCATAGCGCGTGGTGTCGTAGCCGCCCGTCAGGACCGAGGCCACGTTGTCTTTCTTAACAACCACGTACTTGTGCGCGATCTTGTCGAAGAAAAGCATGTCGCCTGCCTCGAGCACGGTGGCCTTGAGGCGCAGCATGCGCGGGTCGTCGGCATAGCCCGATCCGCCGCCCATCATGCCGCTTTTGAGGTTGAGACCCTTGATGAGGTTGAGACCCTTGCTACCCATGGCCTATCCCTCCAAGATTAGCCAGGCAGAGGTGAAGCTACCCGTGGTGGTGAGTTGGATGACGGTGCCGGCTGCGTTGACGTCGATGTCGAATGTCTCGACAGGGCCGGTGAAGTCGTAGGTGTCCACGTCGGTGAAGGCCTCGCCGTTGACGCTCTTCGCGCCCGTGATGGTGCCGGCCTCGCCGACGATCTCGATGGTCATGTGGCGGGTGGTGGCCTCGATGGGGCCGAGCACCGTGCCACCTTCCTGTATCAGTCCTGTGATTTCAGTTTTCATTGTCGTTTGTGTTTTTTTATGTACTAAAAAAGGCGGCGGCTTGCGACCACCGCCTTTGGCTTATTGTCGTATGATGATCTACGAGGCCGCCACGGTGACGAACACGTAGGCGGTGGTGCCGGTGCCCGCATCGGCGATGGTGACGATGTAGGCGCCAACAGGGCAGTCGGCGGCAGCGGCAATGGTGACCACGCCGTTGGCGACGGTGGCGGTGACCTTGGCGTTGCTCGTGGTGGCGGTCAGCGTTCCGGTGGCGTTGCTGACCACGACCTTGGCGTTGCCACCCTTCACGATGCCGAGGCTGGTGCGGCTCACGCCGATGCCAACCGTAGGCAGAGTGTCGCTCGGAACCAAGGCACCCGTGCCGGTGAAGTTAACGGTAAAGTTACTGGCCTCGTTATTCGCGGCGTTGGCGGTGTAGCTGTTGATCCAGGCGTCGCCATAATAGTACATGTAGGTGTTGCCGTCAACAGTCAGTGCCGGTTCGTGAGTCACCTGGTTTAATGCCTCGGTATTCTCTGCGGGAATCCAGTAGAGCTTCAGCGTGACGCGGTTGATGGCCAAGGCCAGCAGCTTGTCGGCGGCCGGGCAGTAGAGGTTGTCGGTCGACATGCTCCAGCTCTTCATGCCGGGGAGCGATGCCTGCCAGCTGCCGCTGTCCTTGCTCGTGGCGTCGAAGCTGTCCACGTTGAAGTTGAGGCTGCAAGTGGTGGCCAGTGCCAAGGCGATGAGCGCGTCGGATGCGTTGCCGTAGAGGTCGCCCTCGCGGACGAAGATCATCAGGTTTTCTCCTTTAATTGGGTTCATTGAGTACCTCCTTTGTTTGTATTTCGAATTGTAATGTCTGGACGAACAAGCCCTCGATGAAGTCCTCGCTGATGTCGACGAGTTGCACGGGGCCGTAGCGGAAGCCTTCCTGGTCTGTATCGAAGTATGACAGCGCCAACACCTTGTTGATGACCGTCCTGGCCAGCGTCAGCGTCTGGTTGTATCTGTCCGAATAGATGCTGAACGAGTAGTGATGCGTGGCGTCGCCGGTGTAGAGCCCCTTGGTGTAGTTGAACTCGGCACCAGTGCGCTGATACACCAGGTAAGGCACAGGCGGCGTGTCGGTGTCGAACGTGGCGATACACGGGAAGATCTTGTTTTCGAGCGGACCTACATTGAGCTCCGACACGAGGCGGTGGCTGATATCTATCTTCATAGCTGGCCTCCTTTCGCGGCCGACTTGGCCCATTGCTTCACCACGGCGTCCTCCATGCGGTCCTCGATGCCACTGAAGACCTCTTGTTTGGTGGCCTCAACGGCATCGCGGAAAAACCACAAGCCCTTGATGCGGCCACGGAAGCCCATCCCCGATGAGCGGAGCTCGTCGGCGGTGCGCCCGCGGTAGGCACGGCTGCGCACCCTCGCAAAGCGGTCCACCGTGCCCTTCTCGAAAAAGCGCAACAGGTAGCCACGCGAGCCTTCACGCCCGTTGCCCATGATATGCACCTGGCCGTAGAGTTGGCCGCCGGTGGATTTCTGGACGTTGGCGACGACGCCCGCCGAAGGCCTGCCGCCACCGCGTGTGCTCGACGACTTGGGCCAGCGTGTGCGCAGGTTGCGGCGCGTGGCCTTGGCCGTCACGCCCACGCTCTTGCGCAACGCATCGCGCTCCGCCTTGTTGAGGGCCTTGCGGTCCATCTTGGCCACAAAGTCGTAGAAGCGGCTGGCATCGAATTGTATGTTGGTGGCGTTACTCATAGCGCTCGACGTAGATGGTTTGGATGGCGCGGTTTTTGTTCTTGTCGATCATGGTGATGACGTACTTGATGTCGTCGTATTCGATGATGTTGTTGACGGCGATAGGCACCGAGGCGCGCAGCTCGAAGCGGATGTTGGGGTTGTAGACCACACGCTCCACGTCACTCTCGCTCCTGTCGAAGTTGGCGTGGATCACCCGACACCAATAGCTACCGATTGGCTCCAATTCAGAAACCACGGCACCGTGGTTGTCGAAGTGGTTGTGCTGCATGTACACATTGATCCGCTCGTTGAGCAATCCGCTCCTCGTCATGGCGCCACCTCCCCGTCTTCATCGGTCGAAAGACCGGCGTCATACTTCTTGTAGGGCTGCAACAGGTAGGTGAGGGTGCGTGGCACTTCGTGTGGTGCCGCGAAGGCCACGCTCTCCCTATTGTTGTAAAGGTCGCCGCATTGGATCATGATGGCTTGCAACAACGGCCTGGGAAGCGTGTCGCCGTCCTGGTAGTATTCCAGGGGTTTGCCAAGCTCGTTGGCGATGGCAGCCTCGGCGACGTCGATGAGATGCTGAAGATAGTTGTCATCTTCAGAGACCTCCACGCGCAGGTGGTGCTTCAGTTCTTGCAGTTGTACGTAAGCCATGGCTGATGGGTTTAGGCGGCAGTGATCTTACGGACGGCGTAGGCGGTGGTGTCCCATGCCCAGTCGCAGTAGTAGTTCAAGGTCAGGACGATCTCGCCATAGCCAGCACGGGTGAGCGGGTCGACGGTGATGTCGAGCAGGTCACCCCAGGTGCCGACATGCAGGCGGCTGAAGTCGGCGCAAGCGATGGCACCTGTCGTGCCGCTGGCGGCAGCCACCAGGCTGTTGGTGATGAAGGTCGGCTCGTCGTCCACACGACCATCGGACATGATGGCGAAGTGGCCGTAAGGCAGGCGGGCTTTCTGCTTCAGGACGCGGGCAGCGCCGGGGTTGACAATGAAGGTCGGGCGCATGTTGCCGGTATAGACGGCTTCTGCAAGACCCAGCACGGTGTCGTAGGTCAGCGAGGCCTCGGCGACGCCGGTGGCACCGTTCATGATGCCGTTGTGAGGGCTGGAGCCATAGCCGAGCACGGCACTCTCGAAGGCCTCGGCGATTGCCTTGGAGATCTGGAGGCGGATGTTGGCTTCGATGTCTTGGCTGGTCTGGGCAAGCAGCTGCTTGCTGATGTAGACATAGCCGGTGAGGCGCTGCGGGGTCAAGTAGGCCTTGCCCATGGTAGGCGTCACGTTGTCGGCGGCTGCGTTCTCAGCCTTGAAGCCGAAGTTGATCTTGCTCATCGTCGGGATCTTGGCGTTGCCGACGAGGCCGTTGTAGAAGTTGGCACCGGCGGCCTGCAACACGGTGAAGTTGTAGAGAGCGTCGATGATGGGCAGCACGTCTTCGCGCACCATCTCAAGGCCACCGTTGTGGCTGTTGGCGGTGAAGTTGTTGCCGGCGGTCAGGATGCCGTCGAGGGAACGACGCTCGGGGGCGCTGGCTTTCATTTGGATTTGGCCGGTGTAGCCCATGCCGCTCTTGTCGGCGATGGCGCGCACTTCCTCGGCATACTCAGGGCACGCGTCGGAGAAATGGCCACCATTGACGACGCTGCGGATTGCCTGCAAGAGGCTGAATTTGGTTTTCTCGTCTTTCATTGGTGTGAAGGTTTGTGAGTTGATTTCGTTAAGTTGCTGATTGAGGCGGCCACGCTCTTCGAGGAGTGAGGCTTTCTCGGTCTCTTCGCTCTCGTTGAGGTGGCGTTGCTCCTGTTCACAGGCGCTCACCATCTCGTTGAGGCGGACGTTGATCGCATCGAGGCGGTCTTGGATGTCGTTCTTGTTCATATTGTGTGTGAATTAGGAGTTGATTTCTGCCTTCAGGTCGGCCAGGTACTTACCCAGGGCGACTTTTTCCTGTTCGGCGGCGGCGCGTTCCTCAGCGGCACGCTCTTCGGCCTTCAAGGCGTCGAGGCCACGTAGGTCGCACTCAGTTTGAGTGTAGGCGGGCGAGTAGACGGGCGAAACGTCGAAAAGCTCGTCAATCTGCGTGATCGTGCGCTGGTATTCATCGCCCACGCGCTCCCACTTGTCGTCGAGCACGGTGAATGCAAAGCTCGAGGCGTCGATCTCGCCGCGTTGCAGGCAGGCCAGCAGCTGGTTGCCCAGCTCCGTCTCGGGGGCGTCGAACTCATAGCGCAGGCCGTGGTCGTCGACCGACAGGCGCAGCGAGATTTCGTTGCCGTACTTGCAGCGGCCCAGGATGCCACGACGGCGGTCATGGTCGAGCAGGGCGAACACGTCGGAGCGGGCGATGACGCCCTCGAAGGCCTTGGGGTCGATCTTCTCGCGGAAGCCTCCCAGGTCTTCGCTCCACTCGTTGAACACGGCGGCATAGCCTTCCACGTGCCGGCTCTCGGGCAAGGTGCGCTTCACGCTGCCCACTCCGTTGCGGATTTCTATTTTCTTGGTGTCGTTCATTGTTGTGTGGTATTGTTAGCCACGCCCGTGAGCGTGGTCATGTTCAGCTGGATGTAGTTCTCGTCGCCACCGGCAACAGGCTCGAAGTCGAGCTTGCGGCGCACCTCGTTCACCGTCATCACGCCGTTGTTGATCATGTCGCGGTAGTATTGCGCCATTTCGGTCTTGGTGCAGCGCAGCAGGTCCTCGGTCTCGAAGGCGAAGTGCATCTTTTCCTGTTGTTTCTCGCGGCGCAGCAGCAGCTTGCGGTTGAGCTCTTGCTCGATGTTGATGAGGCGCGGCTGGAGGCAGTTGGTCAGGAAGTCGAGGCTGGTGGCCTCGAAGGTGGCGTAGCTCGATTTGGTGAGGTCGCCCAGCAGCGTGGGGGAAATCCCGTAAAAGCGCGCGATTTCCTCCACGTTGAAGTGGCGGGTCTCAAGCAGTTGGGCGTCGCTGGCACTCATCGTGATGGGTGTGAAGGTCATATCGGCGCCCAGCACGGCGATGCCGCCGCCATCCACAGCCATGACCTCTTGCCATTGGGTGCGGATTTCTTGCTTCTGCTTGTTGTTGAGCATGGCTTTCGACGACAGGATGCCCGTCACCGCTCCGCCTTTCTCGAAGTAGTTCTCGGCGGTGTTCTCGCTGGCGTATGCGATGCCGAGCGAGTGCTTGGCCGCCCACAGCACCGGCTTGCCCGTGATGCCGTCGAGGGTGAAGTTCATCAGGTGGATGATGTCGGTGTCGTCGTATTCCTTGGTGGTGTTGCCCGTCTTCACGCGGTAGCGCTTGCGGTTGGTGTCCTCGTTGTAGAGGATGGTCACGTTCTCGGGCTTGATGTAGCGCAGCTCTTCAACCTGTTTGCCGGAGCGGACGATGAGGCAGAAGGCGTTACCCTTCTGCAACACGTCGATCATGAGCAGCTTCACCAGCTGGTAGCGGGTGATGATGTTGTTCGGCTCGTAGTTGAGCAGGTAGGAGAGGTCGTTGTTGAGGCGGTTGCCGTTGGCGAAGAGCGTGATGGGCAGCATGGCCACGGCGCCGCTGATGAGGTCGACGGCGCGGTAGACGGCGCTCAGCTGCAAGGCCTTCTCAGGCGACACGTTGACGTGCTTGCCCTGGTACAGCAGCGATATGTTGCCGTAGGTGGGGTCAGGCAGGCTCCGGCGTGAGGCCCGACGGGGAAATATGCCAAGTATGCGGTTTTCAGCCATTTCTCAAGTGGTTACACTTATACAGAGAAAAAGCCGTTACAATGCTGATTGATAGGGTGTTATTGTATTTTATCCTTTGAAAATAAAATAACGGAATTTTTGTTTACCTTTGCGGAAAACTTACAAACATGGAAGCCTGGGCAGAAACAATTATCAGCAGAGAATTATTTCAAGCAGCTCAAAAAGACGTTGACCTTGAAGACCGTATTGAACATAATCTAATAAATGTCATACGACTTAACATTCCAAAAAACATCACGATGCCTTATGAATGGGAAGAACGGGTGCAAATAATTACTGAGGAATGTGAAGATGGAAATGTAAAATATCAAGCATTTATAGTCTTCTAAATCCCACTAAACTCCGGCATCGCGTTGGTCAGGTAGCCACCCAGGGCCATCATCATCGAAACGGCTGGGTCTATCTTGCTCATCGCCGTGGCCTTGATGATCTGCTGGTTCTCGTGGGCGTCGGTCTTGATGAGCACATTGCGGAACGCCCAGCGGACGCACTCGTTCCTGTCCATCACCACCGTGCCTTGCAGCATCGCCCGCTCGAACTCCTTGGTGGGGCGGTTGAACGACGACAAGCTCTGCGAGAATGGTGAACAGGTGAAGCCATAGTTGGTGGCGTTGATGATCATCTGGGTGCTGTTCCATTGGTCATAGCTTATCAGCATCACGGGGCACACCTCCGCCACCGCCTTGATGTCGTCGAGGATGCGGTCGTAGTCGGTCACATTCGAGTCGGGGAAGATGGTTAGCTCGCCGCGCATGTTGAACTCGCGGTAGCGCACGCTGTTTTCCTTCGTGGCCAGGGCGTCGGATGGTAAGTAATTCACCACCTTGAAGTAGTATTTGCCGTCGATGGGCCAAAGGTAGGAAACCGAGGTGATGTCGCTCACGGCGGCAAGGTCGAGGCCGATGTAGCACGGCAGATCGCGGAAGCGTTCCCAGTCCATCGGCTCCATCGCGGCCACGATGCGGTCGTCACTTATCCAGATGGTCTTACTCTCAACCCACTGGTTCATCAGCTTGGTGCGGCAGTTGATTTCGTCGGTGGTCGATGCCTCAGCCTTGGCCACCTCACTGGCGATGTATTGCGTCGAAACGGTGATGCCGAGGTTGGGGTTGGCCTTCTGCCATACGGATGGGTCGCGCCAGTCGTCGCCGTCGTCGAGGGTGAAGATCATCGCAAAGAGGGTGTCGTCCTTCTTCTCTCCGCTCAGCACCTGTTGGGCATATTGGTCAAGGGCGAAGCAGGGCTTGCTCATGTCGAAGCCACGGGTGGTCACCACGCATTGGATGGGGTTGCGCCGGTTGCCCATGGCGGTCTTCAACACATCCTTCACGGCGCTGGTGTCGGCTTCGTGGTACTCATCCACCAGGCAGGCCGAGATGTTGTAGCCGTCGAGCTTGGAAGCGTCGGCGGCAGTCACATACATCATATTGGTGGTCTTGGCCACCTTCACCTGGTTGCGCTGTGCCTTCACCGTCTTGCCTCGTGGGTCGAGCTTCTGAAGGAATCCACGCACCATCTGGAAGTCGACGCGGGTGGCCTGTTCGCGGCTGTTTGCCGAGATGAGCACCGTGGCGTCAGGCTCACCATCGGCCAGGATGAAATAGATCATCAGGGCGGCAAAGAGGGCGGTCTTGCCGTTCTTGCGGGCGATGCTAACATAGGCCTCGTTGAAGCGTCGCTTGCCGGTGCCGCGCCAATACCATCCCACCAGGTTGGCCACGATGAAGAGCTGCCACGGCTCCAGCACGAAGGGCTTGCCGGATGCCAGCCCGCTGAAGTGTTGCAGCATGCGGATGAAGCGCACACAGTGTGCCACGCGGTCGAGGCGGAACTCCAGCCGCTCGTCATTGAGGTCGTCGATGTATCGCTGGCAGGCTTGCTTCACGAAGCGGCACGCCACCACCTTGCCGCAGATGACCTCGGTGGCATAGCGGTGGAAGCGGGTCTTCGTTATCTGCTCGTCATAGCTCATCGGGGTCGAAGAGGTCTAACTGGTTGGGCAGGTTGAAGGGGTCGGTGGGCTTGGCGTCGATGAACTGCTCCAGCGGCGACTTCTCGTCGGCACTCTCCACTTCGAGCTTCTTGCGGTCGTAGGGCGACAGGCCGAGCTTCTTCTCATACTCCAGCACCCGCTTGATGACGCGGTCCTTCTCACGGAGGAACGGCGACGGGATGAGGCGCCCATACTGGTCAAGGATGGTCATGCTTCCGCCCGTGGTGACGTTGAGCTGGTCCTTGATCATCTCCAAGGTCTCGAGGTCGGAGCGCAGCAGCTCCAGCGTCATCTCGTCGACCTTGGTCAGGTGCTTCTCCTCCTTGAGGTACTTGCGGATGGCCCGCATGTGCTTGTCAATGTCCATGGTGTTGGTGCTTGTTGGGCGAAGATAGACATTTTCAACGACATAGACCCAATCAGCCCCCGTTTATTAAAATTCCAAATATGTTTTACGCGATTTGGCGGGAGGTTTGACGGCCAATATCGTAGAATTTTGACCACCTACCCGTATACTTTTTTTCAAATGAATTTTTTATTTTTTTTATTCCAAAAGATAAAAAGAAAAACCTTTTCCTGTTTTTGATATGCCTTTAATACATAATCGAATTGTTTTTGCGTCAGCACCAGTAAAACGAGATGCTTCTCCGATGCTTTCAAAAATAAATTCTTTTCCTTCTTTGGTTGCTTTTATTCTTTTTGGTTTTGATACTTCTCCTTTTTTTGTCCAAGTGGTTTTCAAACTTCCGTATGACATATTGTAAGAGTTGGTGCACCATTCAAGATTACATGCTCTATTATCGCTCTTGATTTCATTCTTATGGTTTACCATTGGATAATTATTCGGGTTTGGAATAAACAAAGTAGCAATAATGCGATGCAATCTATAAGACCTTCCGTTAAGAATTACATCTATATATCCATCATTATGTATTGACTGGCCAATTTCTCTATCGTTTGCTGTGTTTATAATTATTCCATCTTTGTTTGCGACATACTTGATCGGACCTGGTACATCTATCAACTTGAAACCTTCATCGAAATACTTTTGTGGTATTACAAACTCATCAGTTTCCTCGATGGTTTCGATATTATACTTTCTCATTATCTTTTCATATTTATTTTTTATGGAAAGAATGTGCGAAGCATCACTACTTCTTATATTCAGATAAGAAGCCAGTTTGTCATTTGTATTGAATATCATCGGCTCTTTGCCTTTTTGTTTCAGTCGGATTGCTTTCATTGCTTTGTGGTGTTGAGGTCCTTGAAATCGTTCTTGACTTGGGCGAGTGTGCGCCACATGTTGGTCAGCGTCATGTTGACCTTGGCCAGCCTTTGGCGGGTGGCGTTGAAGTCCTCGAACTCAATGGTGACGCAAAGCTCGGAACAGGTGAGCACGGCATCTTTGAGCTCGTCGATGGTCATTTGCAGGTTGTCGTCTTCGGTGATCAAGTCCATCAGGACTTTGGAATCGGTGATAAGTTTTGACATTTTCTTGAAGATTTTGACATTAAACAAAGAGGCTCCGCTACGGGTGTCAAGGTTCTTCAAGCGAGACCTTGCGGGCATTACTGCTACCGCGTCCGTTCGGAGCCAAATTTTGACTCTATTGTTCAGTATGGTTTGGGCACAAAAAAAGCCGACTTTCAGGGTCAGCGGCATTGTACCGCTTGAAGATTTTTGACGCTGCAAATATATGGCTTTTTCGTGAAAAACAAGTCTTTTTTCATTTTTTTTCGGTTATCTGCCCCTCCTTGGCGTGGATGGCGGCGTGGCAGTCGCGGCAGATGGCTTCGAGGTTGGAGAGGTCCCAGGCGTAGAAGTCGAAGTCCTGTTGGCTCAATCCACGCTGGAAGGGGCTGACGCGGTGGTGCACCTGTGTGGCGGGCGTGAGGATGCCTTTGGCAAGGCATTCCTGGCAGAGGCCGCCATCGCGGGCCATCACCTGCTCACGCAGCGGACGCCATCGCGGGTCGTTGTAGACCAGCTCGTGGCGGCGGTGGTACTGGTAGCTGGGCTTCTTGGGTTTCGGCTCTGGCCTAAATATGCGCGCCATAGGGCACCTCCTTTCTGCGTTTCGTGTCGTAGCGTTCGCGGGCGATGACGGCGTTGTAGGCACGGCGCCAGCATTGGGCGAAGTCGTCGCCAGGGCGGTAGGTGGCCAGCATCTGCTCGTAGGTTGCGCCACGGTGGGCGGCGTCGCCGTAGCCATAGAGACTGCATCCCTTTTCACGGATGAGGCGGTCGATGGTCTGTTTGGTCGTTTCTCTCATTGTCGTCGAAGATGTTGATGCCTTGTGTGATCTTGAGGTTGATGGCGCGGATGCCGGTGAGCAGCACCGTCTTGATGAGCACAGCATCCTTGACCTCAATCTCCCGCTCGTGGAGGGTGAGGGCGATGTGCTCGAGCATGCCGACATACTCTTCTGGGATGCGGATGGTGACGACGCTGCGCATGGGGTTGGCCTTGTTGGGCGAAGATAGGCAAAAAGCCAGAATTTCGCTGGCTTTTTGCCTGAAAAAAACAGATAATTTATGGGAAAATTTGTTTTCATCGTTTTTCTTTATCTTCTATTCGCCATTTCATGACCAGCATGCCAAAAAGGAATGATGCAAGGGCGATGACAATTATTTCAAGCATGGTTTTTCGATTGTGATGTTTGTCAGAGGCATGACGATGATGCCTTCCTTGCGGAGGTCAACAATGGCGGCATTGATCTGCCTGCATACTTCGTCGAAGATTTGTTGCTGTGTCATTATATTAGCAATTCTTTGTTGTCATAAATATTGCCAATTACCTCAAATTGATAACGAGTGAACATTTCGTTCATTGGGATTTTTGGATCGATTGCAAAATGTTTGTAATCATCATCAATATAGAATCGGCAATATTTAAAAACAACTACACCAAACACTTTGCTTTTCCCATGATAATAAACTTTGAGAATATCTCCTTCATAGATTTCATTACCATTCTTGTCATGCATGCAAGTGAACTGGCCAACAGTGTTTGGGTCAACAATAACATCGATTGGGCAATGATTATCATCTGTATTTATCAGAGGGTCAATATTGCAGCGAGTTATAAGGCTTCCATAAACGAATTTCCCGTAATAAATACTTTCAGGATGATTTGATTTTCCTCTAAATTTAATTATTCGCATTTTTATCTCCTTTCAATATTTTTCGGAAATGCCTTGATGGCTTTCTCGATTTCCTGAAGATGCGGTATCTCGCCCATGGCGTTGACCACGGTGCGATGCACCAGCTCGATGGTCTTGGGTGCGCAGAGCCACTCTGGCGTGACGCGGAGCACATGCCAGCCCATTGCCTCGGCGGTGTTGTATTTTTCCATGTCGGCCTCGAAGCCACGGCCACGGGTGTGGCGGCCTTGGGTGTAGGCACCGCCTTCCACCTCGATGGCTACCTGGGCGGCGGGGATGGCGTAGTCGAAGCGCCACTTGCGCGTGGGGTGGAACAACAGCTCACACACGCATTGGTGGCCTGTCGCCTCTTCGACGAGGCGTGTGAAGTTTCGTTGTATTTCGTTCATTGCACTCATTTTGTAAACAGCCACAGCCCTGCGGCGATGGCGAAGATGACGATGACCAGGGCGATGCTGATGACGCAGCCACAGCCGGTGTTGTCGCGGTAGTCTTCGTCTGGGGTTAATATATCGGGTTTGTTTTCCATTTTTTCGATTTTTGGAACGGGCTGGCCAGGGTGGATGACCATCTCGCGGCAGTTGACTTTTGCGATTATTGTTTCTTCCATGCGGAGACAGTAGGATTCGAACCTACGGTGCCAATTTCTCAGCACAACTCCTTAGCAGGGAGCCGCCTTCGACCTCTCAGCCATGTCTCCTGATGCCGCACGCGGTCCTCCCGGATGGCGGCGGCGATGAAGAAAATGCTACGGAATTACAGCCGTTGCACCTTCTTGCTGTTGCTTTTTCCTTGCTTCAGTGGCTTCCCACTGTTTTTCCATTATCTTGATCTTCTCGTCTTCGAGCCATTCGTTGATGCGACGGCCTTCCTCTTCGATCTGTGTCATTTCTGCAAAGGTTTCTCCAACGATGCGGCGGGCTTCGATGTCGCGCCAATCCTTCAAGATGTTCAGCTCGTCTTCGATATTACGGATGGCGTCGGTGAGGTCGGCGCGCTTGGGATCGTCGAGTGCAAGGCCTTCTTTTTTCATCCTTGTTGCGGCGATTTGGTCAAGGTATTGACGTTTTTTGTGATGATACAATTCATCGACACGGTTGAGCTTGGTGTGCTTCGCCACCTCGGTGGCCTGCTTGCGTGCCGAAAGGTCGTTGTTTTTTTTTGCATACTCTGCGTTGAGCTTTGCGAACATGATCTGAAATTCCATGATTGATTGATTTTTAAGGTTAGTATTTCCGTGAGTTTTTCAAAAGTTTCTGCCGGTATTGCTCGGCGTATTGGGGCGTGGCTTTCTCGGGCTTCACCATGATGACGGTGTGGCTGTCGATGCGGAGCGGTACCAGCTTGGGCGATTCCTGGCGGCGGTAGGCCTTGGGCCTGTCTTCGCTCTGCCAGCGTCGGCTGAGGTAGAGCACGCGCTCCATGCGCAGGTCGGCCACCTCGGTGGGGCACCAATACCAGCCGCGCCACATCTGGTCGTTGCGCAGGTACTTCGTGAGCATCGACTTGTCGACCAGGCAATGGTCGGCGGCACGGGCCATCGAGGGAAAGTCGAGGCGCTCGAGGGTGTCGAGGTTGAAGGCGGTGACTGGTATGGGAGGCTTCATTGGTCCAAGGGTTTGACTGTGATCTTGTCGTTGATGATGCCGACGGTGAGTTTCTCGTTGGTCTCGCCCAGCTCTTCGACGGTCTTCATGAAGTCGCCCATGGCGTCCATGAAGCCCTTGCAGTAGCCGTCCTCGAAGGCGGCGGTGCGTTCCTTGACGTCGGTCATGTAGGGGTCGTGGTAGCGGAGCTTGGCGCGGCGCTTCACCTGAAGCGTGGGGTCTTGCTCGTCGCGGTGCATGTCGTCGAATAGGCTGTCGAGGGCCTGGAACACCACCTCGCTGAACCACGAGTAACGCTCCTGGATCTCGGGACCGGTCATGTGGGGCTCGAGGGTCTTGACCAGCTCGTCGCAGGCGCGGGTGACGCCGTTCACGCGGTTTCGGAGCTTCACCACGAACTGGGTGGGCGTGCGTTCGCCGATCTCGTCGTTGAGGATGTCGATGCGATAGGCGATGTAGTTGCCCAGCAGCAGCGCGATCTCGCCCGTTCGGCTGGTGGTGAGGTTGACGGCATCGGCCTTGGCGTTGACTTGCTTCTGGAGCGCGCTGCCCACGGCCTTGGCCACGGCGATGTCGGCGTTGATGTTGCGGTGGTGGCGGCTCATGGCTTGGTGGTTTTGGGCTTGCCTTTTGCTTTCAGTTCATCGAGTTGGCGGGTGAGTTGGGTGACCTTGGCCGACTTGGCCTTGAGCTTCGCCTTCAGGTCGCTGACGGATGAGGCGAGGCCGCTGGTGGTGTCGTGCAGCTCGGCGATGATGTGGTCTTTCTCGTCGATGGTGGCTCGCAGGCCTTCGATGGTCTGGTTCTTTTCGCCCAGGGCGGCGGCATGCTCCATGCCTTGGGCGCGCATGGCTTCCTTGGTGGCGATGGTCTCGTCGTGGAGGCCTTTGTTCTCTTTGACCGCATCGCGCCACAGGCGGTTGAGGTCGGTGTTGGCCTTGCGGAGCTTGTCCATCTCGTTGGATTGGATGCGGATTTGCTCTTCGAGGTTGGCGATGGTGGCCAACAGTTTCTTTTTACGGGTGAAGATGTTCATGGTGTTATTTGTTTGAGGTTTTATCGTCATAATTCGCTCCGCAATGCGGGCAGATGGGCCAGTCGCGGCGAAGGTCGAACTCCTGGCCGCAATGGGGGCAGGTCACGAAGATTTCATGGTTGCGGCTGGGCATCTTGCTTTGATTTTTCGGTTAAATATTGCGCATAGACTTCATGCATCTTGGCTGCGTCAGCGCGGGTGCTGGATGTTCTGCGTCCGCTGAAATCGGCCTGTTTGATTCGTTCCTCATAGCGGTCGATGGCTTCCATCTTCTCGGCCTCGTAGGCCTTGAACCACGAGCAGATGTCCTGGCAGCCGATGCCGCCGTACACCTTGCCGAAGTCGCCACGCATGGCGCGGTCGAAAATGATGCGGAAGTCGGCCAGGTTGATTGACACCTCGAGCGAGAGGATGTAGTCGAGCACGACGGGCGCCACGGTGTCGATGACGGCCTCGCTCATGGGGCGGGCGGCGTTGGCGGCGATGTTGAGGGCCACGAGCTGCATCTTGATGGCGGCGCACATAGTGTCGGTGCCCATCTCGGCCACGCACTTCTCCACCGTTGGGATGACGCCCTTGTAGCGGTTGACCTCAACGGAGCTGTCGGGCGTGCGGATGGCGATGGTGGCGGTACGGATGTAGTCGGGCGTGACCATGGCGGGCGTCATCGGCTCACCCTTGGGATACATGGCCAGCCAGTTCGGCTGCGACGCGGGCAAGGTAGTCGGCGCTGACGCCTGTCGGGTTGCCAGCTGTGTTGTGTTTTGGTTTTCCATTTTTTGCGATTCTTAACTGGTTGTAGTATTCGTTGAATTTGCTGTCGATGACGTGCGGCACGAAGTTGGTCCTGATCCATTGGTCGTCGAGCTGCCAGAGGCTCTCCACAAACCAGCGCAGGGCGTTTTCCTTCTCGCTGTCGGTGGGGTCGCGCCCCGCCTCCTCCATCATCTTCGTGATGCGGCCCACGATGCTCTGCACGGCTACGTTTTCGCGTTTTGTCCAGAAGAAGGTGTTGGCGGTCAGCTTCGTGTAGATCTCCTCCCATACGCGGTCGTATCGCGTCACGGCGCGGGCCCGTTCGCGGGCGGGCTTGGCGGTCTGCTCAACAATCGGCTTTTCCGGTTGCTCGGGGGCATCCCCCTGAAAGGGGGTAGGGGGTTTATTAATTAATTCTTCTTGTTCTTTTATTCTTGAACTGTTGCCCTTTGCTTGCCGTTGGTTTGCCGTTGGTTTGCCTTTTGCTTGCCCCTCGTTTGCCGTTTGATTGTCTTTTGTTTGCCCTTCGCCCTGTTCGGTCTCTTGGTAATCGTCATATTTGCAGATGGTTATCTTGGTGTATTTGTTTGTTGTTTGCGTGTTGATTTGGTTTGAGGCTTTGAGGCGGTCGAGGCAGGTGCGCACTTGCTTGACCGACAGTCCCGACTCGGCGGCCAACTTGGCCGTGGTGGTGACGAGCTGGCCGCGGCCGATGGTGACGCCGTGCCATTGCGAGTCTTCGTGGGTGGCGCGGATGATGAGGCGCACCCACAGGGCGACCATCTCAGGCACGTCGGCCCACTCCCAGTAAAGGAGCGAACGGTATATTTTTATCCAGCCGGTGTTCATTATTTATAATGTTGAATAAAAGACATTGCTTCGTCACGATTTTTGAACCGCCTACGGATGCGGTTATAGCCTCGCTGGTCAATGATGGTAATATCAGCACGCCAGCAGTCATGTCGAATGACACGCTTGCGACCGTCTTTTGTGGTGTACCTGGTTTTCACGGATGTGTCGTGATAAACATGCACACCGTGGTTTTTACGCGTGTTTATATGTTCAGTTTGTGTGAGCATTGTTTTTGTAGTTTTCGATGATTGCTCCTGTTGGGAGGTCGAATATGTCGTTGCGTTCATAGGTAGTGCTAAACAACTCATCGTGCATATTAAGGAAATGGCGCGTCTTGTCACGCTGGGCAATCCAGCTTCTCCCTTTCTTATCCCAATAGATGAGAAGGTCGTCGGTGTGTCCGTAGGCACTTGTCATTTGACCGTGGTAGCAAAGCATTTCGTCGACAATCATTGTTTCTTGAATTTCGGCATCCATATCTCGCGGTCGGCCTCGAAATAGAAGCGGATGCCCATGTAGCGGTGGTCGGTGTTGATGGTGGTGGAGCCTTTCTTTTGCCCTGGGCGCCACGAATGCTTGCAGACCTTGCGGCTGGCGTTATCGCGGCAGCACCTACCGACATTCTCGCGGCTACCGCCACACCACAGGGCGGCGGCACCGATGAAGCTGAAGGCATGGAGGATGCCATCGTCGGTGATGGCCACCACAGGCTTGCGGCAGCGTCTAGCGGTGTCGGGGCGTTTGCGACCATAGGCGTGGCCGATTTCGCAGTTTTTCCATCCTTTGGCGGCACGGCGTTGGGCGCGCTTGGTCATGTAGTCGCCCCAGGTCTTGCCCTTGTTGGCAGGCACATGACCGGGAAGGAATCTGCCCGTCTTGGGGTCTGTGGTCGGCTTTGGCCGTGGGGTCGGCGGTATGTATAGCTTGGTGCTCATCTCCACTCCATTATTTGGTCATAAATCACGATATGGATGTCGGCGGCCATCTGTATGCCGGTGAGGTGGACATAGATGCGCTGGTTGCCGTCGTTCACGAAGAAGTTGGCGCGCAGGCGGTCGGTGCCTATCACCTGCGAGGCTTTGCGCAGCTGGTTGGCGCTGATGCCGATCTTGTAAACCTGCATCGAGTTGGTCATGGTGCAGGTATCGAAGATGTCGGTCATCTCGCGGTCGAACATGATCGTCTGCTGCTCGGCGAAGTAGATGAGCAGGCGGCGCCCCTGGTCGTTCACCTCGAAGCCTTGCTCGGTGACATTGGCCACGGCATAGTTGAGCAATCGGCGGAAGTTGTCCGCATGGATGGTCTTGCCTTCGAGGCGTTGCAGCTCGTCGGGGTGGAAGCCAGTGGCGATGGTCTCCACCTTGGCGCGGGCTGCCATGTGGCCGTCGGAGGCGTAGGCATAGCCCTTGCGGAAGGTGATGTAGGCCAGTTCGGGCTGCACCTCGCTGATGGCGCAGGCGGCGTGGAGCCGGTAGGCTCGGTCGAAGTTTTTGCGCTGTTGGGTCATTTCGTGTAGTTTTTTTGGATTCTTCGTGCCGCTTCTCGGATAACTTCGACGGCTTCCTTGGCTCTGTCGCCGTTGTTGTCACTTAAAGTGAGTGCAATGATGCGGAGCTGCTGCACTATTTCGTAATCGCTCATTTCTTGTGTGGTCATTTCAGATAATTTTTTGACTATTACCGTGTTTTATACAAATGATAAAGTTATTCCATTGCCTTCTGATTTCTTCATAATCGCCATTATCAAGTTCATATTCATCGACAAAATCAGTAAATTCAATGGCTGTTTCTAATGTCGCAAGCGAAAGTGCAATAAATCCATTTTTCCCAATTCCGCTTACTTTTTCCAAAAAGTTAAAGTGAAAGTTTCCTGTTTTCGACTTTGAAAAATCGCCTTGTTGCGCTGGCTGATATTCTATCAACACTATTGTTTTGTCTTCAAGATTATTCATGATTTTTTTTGTTTAATGTCCTTGGTTTTTCCATGCCATGTTTCCTTTACTGAACCTTCTATTGTCATCCCTGTCAAATGCAATCTCTTTGAATGCGGCTCTTTTTCTTTGTTTCGCTTTCTGCTTGACTATTTTCCCAAGTTGTACAAGATCACCTTTTTCATAGACTGATTTTTTGAAAGCTATACTCTTTGAGTCCTTGATATTATCCAGTTTTTTCCCTTTTTCAGGGTCTTTCCCTGGCTTATTGATTCTCCATTCTTCAGTGATTCCAATCTCGTCGAGAATGTCGGGCAAGAAAGAAATCATCGAGCAGTTATAATAGTACCACCTCAGCATGCGCACATTCTTCAAGTCGATAACTTGCTGAACGCTTCTGTCTTTGTATTTTCCGAAATCAAGCACGGATTTTCGTGCAAGTGTCCGTAGTAATATGGCTTGTGTCATTTCTCTTCTCCTTTCTTCTTTGGGTGTAGCCGTGCGTTCACTACATCGAGTCGCCGTTGGGTCTCTTCGAGGCGTTGGCGGAGGAACATCTCCTGCACGCCGTCGGGCATCATGTCGAATGTGACATAGCCCTCGTGGACCTGTCGGAAGGCGATGACGAAGCGTTGGTAGGCGGTGATGTCGGTCGACTCGGCCCTGCGCAGCTCGGCCAGCTCGGCGCGGCTGAAGGTGCGCTTGGTGTTGTTGTGGTCGTAGTCGTCGCACACGGCCTGGGTGTAGTTCACCAGCCCCGCCTTGATGTGCTGGTGGAGCCACGACTTCCCGAACTCGCGCTCCGCCTGGCGTTGGCTGATGCTGTCGCCCTTGGTGAGCTCCACGGCCTTGAGGGTCTTGGCCACCGTCTCGGTCACCACGTCGCGTATGATCGTCTTCATGAAGGCGGCGATCTCGTCGTAGTATCTCTGCTCGGCTTTGGTCATTGTTTATTGGTTTTTGCGTAGGTGTGGTTGTCGCATGTCGCTCCGTCGTTCGGCACGGCTCTGTAGTAGTAGCCGCAATAGAGCACGATGGAGACGTGCAGGTTGCGGAATACGGAGCGCCAGCAGTTGTAGCATGTCGGCATCTTGCTCATAGCTCCACCTCCTTCTCGGTTGAGGTGAGCGACCAGCCGACGAGGCCGATGGCGAAGGCGGCGATGCCTCCCAGGCGGAGGGCGACTTCATGGGCGGAGCCGTCCATGGTGCAGATGGCCACGAACACGCCGATGGTGGCGAGGGTGGCAAAAGCCTTTGATGCGATTTTCTTGATGGTTTCCATGTTTGTTGCGTTTTGAATGGTTAGTAGATAGGTTTCCCTGTGAAGGCCTCGGTGCATTGGTTGATGACGGCGCGCTTGGCGTCGGTGTCGGGCTCGTAGACGCCGGCCTCCCAGTTACGGAAGGTCTGGTCGCTCATCGAGATGCCGGCCTTGAGCATCTCGAGCTTCACCATGTTGCGGAAGGTGGCGTATTGCCCATGCGGGAGATCTTGGACGAATTGTTGGAATGGGGTCATTTTTAAGGATTTAGATTTTAAAGGGGCGGCAGAGCCGCCCAAAGGGGTAACGGCATTAAGCGAGGACGGGGCGGGACCTGAAGAGCCCGTAGTAACGGTAGTTGCGGTTGACACAGCCGCACGTGGAGTTGAAGGACCACGCGTGGTAGGCAGTGTAGTCAGCGCACGTGACATACCAGCCATCGAGGCGGTCGCCGCCTGCGTCTTCGAGGGTCTGCTGCACTTCGTCGAGGTAGGCGCAGAGGATGTGTGCCTGCTTGAGCGTCATGGCCTGGCCGAGGGCGCGTGCCTTATCGGCGGTGAGGTCGTGGTCGCAGGCGTCGTGCAGGGCGATGGTGAAGTCCTCGTCGAGGGTGCGGATGCGGACGCCGACGGGCTGGCCGTCTTCGTTGTAGCGGATGCTGACGGGCTTGATGTTGTTGTTGTCTTTTTCCATGATTGATTCGTTTGGTTTGTTTTTTGTTTATCTTTGCTTGTGATTTGCAAGTGCAAAGGTAACACAAATTTCGATACGATAACAATTTCTTCGACAAAAAAATGAAATTTTTTTCGATAAATAGTATAAAAATATGAATTACAACGAATTAAAAAAAGTGGCAGAATCGAAGAATTTTACCATCAAAAGGCTTGCTGAAGAAATCGGACTTTCATCGAACGGCTTAAAGCGGTCCATCGAGGGCGAAACGATGAGCATAAAGACCCTCCGTGACCTGTGCGACATCTTGCAGATCAGCATCGCGGAGTTCTTTGGCGAGGCCACGATGGGCAACACGGAGTGGATGGCGGCTGAACCTATACCTTATAACATGAGCCGCCAGCCATCAGGCGAGGTGCAGCAGCTGCTTGCCCGCATCGCCGAGCTGAAGGAAGACAAGGCCTTCCTTCAGGCGCAAGTCGCAGCCCTCACGGGAGCGGCCACGAAAAAAACAAAGAGTGCATAATCCTCAAAATGAATAAGACATGGGATTTCTGAAAAGACTATTTGGCTCCGCAGAGCCGACCGATGAGCCGAAAAAATTGCTTCATCCGCTCGAAGAGTCGGTCAATTATTACTATCCTACCAGCGACACCGACATCGCGCTGATGAAGACCTCGGTGGCTGGCATCACCCACCACATGAAGCTCACGGATGCGCCAGTGGTGGTGCAAGGGCACACACGCTTCGAGCCTGAAAATCCGTACAACAAAAAGGCCGTCGCACTCATCACCGATGACGGGCGGCAGATCGGCTACATCGCCGACCGCGAGCTGTCGCTCTACTACGACATCTTCGCCGACCGTGACGGCATCCGCTTCTACGGCGGTGTCGGAATTTTCCGCAACGACCAAAACCGCCGCACGCTGTATGGAAAGATCATGCTGGTCGACATCCCAGACAGCGACGACGGAACGTTTTTCGAGTTGGCACAAAAACAACTCGACTTTATGATGCAAAATTTCACAACCGAATAGAATATGAAAAGGATTATCATTATTGCCGTTGCCGTGCTCATCATGGCGGCGGCCATGCCCGGGAGGGCGCAAGAGTGGACCAAGGTGAACGACACCACCTATGCGAGGTTCACGGTGGAGAAATACGGCGTTACGAGCGAATACGCAGAGCCGGTCGACATGACTGCATTGACGGTGAAACTCAACAACGACCTGCGCAGCGCTTCCATTTGCCGTGGTGCTGCCGTAGGTTGCGGCTTCGCGGCTGCCGGTGCCGCCCTTTGGAGCGCCTACAAGTTCAGCGGGCAAAACAAGGCACTCAACGCGATGAGCGTCGTCTTGGGGCTTGCCAGCCTTGGGTTGGAGATAGGAAGCATCGACATGATGTCACAAAAAAGGGTCTACATCGCGCCCGACGGTGTGGTGATCAGAATCACCCGCACAGAGCGACCGAAGCCGGAGAAGCGGAGTGGGCTATTCCAGTAGCGGTGTTTTCCGAATGTTTTCCGTGCTTTGCTTTTGCAAGTCGCAAGCCGTTGAAACACAGTGTTTTTCCGTGTCAGTCGCCCCTGCCTCTTAATCAGGGTGTCCAGGGTTCGACCCCCTGCGGGAGTACAGCAGAAAAGCACTGAAAATCAGTGCTTTTCTTTTTTGTTTGTCAAAAACTTTGCATTTGCAAATCACAAATAAAGCAAAAAAACGCGATATTTGCACCGAAAATGTTTTCCAAATGTTTTCCAATAATAACCAAACATGGCCACCACTATCAACTACGCTGTCCGTAAGACACAAAGAAAGGACGGCACCTACGCCGTAAATATCAGGATCATCCACAACCGGGAGATGCGACGCCTGCCTACGTCAGTCTACCTCACCAAGGGGCAACTGTCACGCGACCTCAACACCATTAAAGACGTGAAGTCGGAGGAGATCGTGCAGACCCGCGTGATGGAGCTGCGGGCAAGGCTCAACGAGGTCAGCCACGCCGACATGATGGGCATCGACCAGCTCGTGGCCATCATCACGAGGCCGACCACCGAGTGCTTCCGACTCGATCTCTTCCAGTTCGCCGCAAAGGTGACCGCCACCATGGGCGAACGCACCGCCGAAGGATACACCACCGCACTCAACGCCGTGAAGCGGTTCATCGGCACCGACCGTCTCGACATCAACGACATCACCCGCGCCTGGGTGCATCGCTTCCGTGACTTCCTTGAGAACGAGCCAGCGGTGCAAGGCAACGGCATGACCTATAAGAAAAAGAGCCGTGGCAGCCGTGCCTTGAGTTATTACCTCGGCTGCATCCGCCACCTCCACAACCAGGCGCGCATGACCTACAACGACGACGAAGGTGGACAGGTGTTCATCCCGCGCCAGCCTTTCCTCGAAAAAAACATCATCCCGCGCCAGCCGATGACCGATCACCGCGTGCTGACCGTGCAGCAGCTACGCAAGATCATGGAGGCAAAGCTCACACCCGGCAGCCGTGCCGAAATGGCCCGCGATGTGTTCGTGCTCAGCTTCGCCCTGGCAGGTACCAACGCCATCGACATCTACAAGGTGCCGCGAAGCAGCCTGAAGGGCGACCTTCTCACCTTTAACCGCTCGAAGACAGAACGCGCCCGACAGGACCATGCCCGCATCACGCTGAAGGTGCTGCCGGAGGCAATGGCCATTATAAAGAGGTATGCCGGCACGGAGGGTGCCGCCTTGATGCTGTTCCGGCAGAAGTACAGCACCGCCAAGGGCTTCTGTCACGCCTGCAACCTGGGCTTGAAGGACGTGACCGAGGCGGTTGGTTGTGAAGTCAATCTCACAACCTACTACGCCCGTCACAGCTGGGCCACCATTGCCCGCAACATCTGCAAGGTGGACTTCGACACCGTGAACGCAGGCCTCAACCACGTGCATCGCGGTGCCGACCGCATCGGCGACGTCTACATTGCCCGCGACTACTCCGCCATCTGGGAGGCACAGGCGGCGGTGATGGACGTGGTGACCAATGCGGCAAAAACAGAAAAAGTGCCATTAAAAGTGGCAAATTTGTAGGATTTCTGCAAAAATTCGTATTTTTGCCAGGCATTTCGATAGACGATGAGTTTCATTTTGAGTCGACATCTTTTCGATGTCGACTTTTTTCGTATCTTTGCAACCGGTTAGCCTCTGAGGGCGCAGCTTTCAAGGAAAAAGCCTCCTTTCCATGTTTGGGGAGGCTTTTTTTGTGGGGGGAAAGATAGAAAGAAAGTTGGTAGAAAGTTTCTTTCATCTTTCACCCTTGAAAATCAAATATTTGTGTTGACTAATCTGAGGCGGCCACATTAACCCTCTGGAGCTTCACGCGCATCCTCTCCATGCGGTAGTCGAAGGTGCGCTTCACCGGGAGGAAGGTGCCGGCGACCTCGGTGAGGCCTTTCACCACGAAACCCACATTGTGCAGGTTGTCGTCGAAATGGATGGGCGTGGAAAGCTCCACGAAGCATTGGCCGTCGCTGTATTGCTGCCCGAGCTGTGAGGCAAGCATCTGCTCCGGCTGCCGTGCCGAGCTGCCGCCCTGGGTGATGACCGTGGCCAAGTTATGGATGGCCTTGCCGCCGCTATAGAGTAGGGTGTTGTCGAAAAAGCCAGGCACCGATGGCGACGCCATCTCGATGTCGCGCACCATCTCTTCCTTAGTCTGCGAGTAGTAGTCCATGTAGACCGTGGCTTTGTTGGCGATGTCTTTGCCGATAAGCTCCGCCTCGTCGGTGTAGTTGATGTCGATGCCGTCGATTAAGACGAACGGGATGGAGTTATACTGAAGGTCAAAAGAGCCATGCTGAAGCCTGATCTGGCCAAGCACCTGGATCTCGAGCTTTCCTTCCAATTCTTGCCCAGGAATGCTAAGCTGTCCGAGGTCGGTCAAGAGCTTGGTTTGGTTGGTGTATCGGTCGACAAGATTCGATCCTCTATAAGGGTTGCTTATTGTGTAATAGTAATTTTTTGTCTTGATGACACGCTGCCCGACATTAGTGACAGATGTGATTTCGTTTGTGTCGTTCCATAAGGTAACATCGCACTTTGGCGGCGTTTCGCCTGATGACACATGTACCCATGTTGTGCCGTTATAGTAGAAATCGCCGATGTGGATGTAAGCCTCGAAATAGAGGTCATACCAAAGATTTAACGATGCATTGAAATTACCTTCTTCAGCGAAGTCATGGGCTGATGTCTCCGATGGCATGATGATAGCTGGTGTGTAATCCCATAACACTGGTACATTTGGCGTTTGTGAATCAACAGCCTTCAAAAACAAATAATTTTCTTTTGCTCCGGCAATTCTGCTGGGCATGTTCTCGCGGATAAATTTCACCCGTAGCTTCATTTGTAGGTAGTGGCTTTCCGAAGGATGGCGCGGCTCGTCATTGCCCAATGGCCATAGGGTTAGCCATACGGTATCTGCCAAATGAAGCGTCTGCATGACATGTGCGTTGCTTCGGAACATGTTGTCCCAGTTGTGGTTCATGACGAGGAAATAGTTGGTCAGCTGTGAATCCTCGTCAACGCCATCCGTTTCGCCTTGGCCGATCTTGACACAGCAGCAGCCCTCCTTGAATGTGATGAAGTCGAGCGTGTCGGCCACATCGTAGTCAGGCTCCGTCTTGCCATCGCAGCTTGTCAGGTCGACACAGGGCAATTCTCCGGAGCGCGCCATGAGGTATCCTTCGCCATTTTGACAAGGCGCTATCTCGACAAATTCAGCCTCTTTTGCGTCAGGCTTGATGTATTTGAGTTTATGCCAAGCTAAATTTGTAAAGGGACCAGCACCTTGATTGTCCATCTCTCCCCATTCATACTTCACCTCCTTGCTCGGGGCAATTTCCTTGTAGTGCTCATTGGTGAGATAAGCATGGCTGTACCATCGGTGTGGTGTGCTGTTGATCGTTACGCTCTTGTAACGGTTCGGCTCGACGCTCACCTGAAGGTCGCCGCCGATCTTGAACGGATTCACCAGCTCGGCAAACTGGCTGCCGGTGATTTCGGTGCTTCCGCTACCGAAATAATGAGAATACTGCTTGATGCCGCCGCCATCGGTTGGGCAGCTCAACACATAGGCATCGTTGGCAGCAAGACCATGCCAGCTACCAACGCAGAGAGTGACGCCAAGATAACGGAGCACCGCATCGAAGACATCGTGCC
>JAEEGH010004733.1_pt1 | contig 34645 bp, 28 predicted proteins | sample 9134181 | NCBI WGS metagenome assembly JAEEGH01 (sample SAMN16246544, study PRJNA631951) | gut metagenome | biome: gut microbiome; feature: rumen; material: DP-attached | host: Bos | place: Iran: Karaj | collected 2018-10
AGTAGGCCGTATTGACCTCTTTTACCAGATTATTCCAGGCAACCCCATCTGCCGGCATGTTTTTGTCAGTTAACAGATAGAAATACTGCAACAGTTCCGTATGGAAAAGACTATCGTTCATTTATTTGAATCGCTTATGCCTACAAAGTTACGTTATATTTTGCCAAATCGTGCCATACAAGTCTTGTATAGATTTCATCGGCCTCAGAACGAAAAGTAGCTTTGCCGCGAAAGCACAAGCGACCGACTGTGGCTTTGAAAGGAGATTCATCTCCCGGTACTGCGGGGAAACTTGTACTTTCTTGTTGCGTAGAAGCAAATCGCTCGCTGGGGTTTGTTCGAATGCTGCTCTTGTTTGTCAAACCGCATCGCTTCAGCAGTTTCAGCAGGCTGCTTGATTCTCGTGAGCAAATCATGCGCGACAAAAGTTTTGCGAGCTAGCTGTGTCATCTCGCAAACCCGCAAGGGCCTCGCCAGTGTCCATACTAGTGGCGGGGGCTTTTTGTTATCGAATTCTCTGCTAGGGGCTTGAGGCCCGATGCCGGTCGGGTGGGCGCCTGGGCGGACGTGCCCACCCCCGGGCACGGGAAGGGAAAGGGCCGGAGTGACGGATGGCGCTAGCCGTCCGGAACGGAGTTCCGCCAGGGCGCACTGCCCGCCGGCCGGGGCCGAAAAAACGCTATCTTTGCAGATAATGTCCTAAAAGATGAACCCCACCGACAAAACCCTCACACCTCCTTTCGTCACCCACCTGGCTGCCAACGAAATTTTTGTTTTCGGCAGCAACCTGGCGGGAATGCATGGGGGCGGGGCGGCGCGGATTGCCTATGAGAAGTTTGGGGCGGAGTGGGGGAATGGTGTGGGCCCGCAGGGGCAGTGCTATGCCATCCCCACGATGCAGGGGCCGGTGGAGACCATCAAGCCGTATGCCGATGAGTTTATCACCTATGCCAAAGCGCATCCGGAGAAACAGTTTCTCCTGACGCGGGTCGGGTGTGGCATTGCCGGCTTTACGGATGAAGAGATCGCCCCGCTCTTTGCAGGGGCGATGACGATAGAGAACATCTCTATTCCGGAGGAGTGGCTACCTTTGTTGTGAAAATTTTAGGGTTAAAGGCATTCGTTCAGGACCTCCGTCGGTGATCATTCTACTGGCGGGGGCTTTTTTGTGTGGGGCATCTTCCCCGCCAAACTGGCGGCGGCCGATGGGCGCTGTGGGGTGCCGGAGAGAGGGGTGGGCCGCCGCGACAGGCCCAAATGGGCACATGGCGGCCGGGCATACCCTGTTCTGGGGCGCTAGGGGGCACATCGCCGGCCGCCATTTTGGCGAAATCCCAGCCGTCCCGCCCGAAGCCTTGCCCCAAAAATAATGCTGGCCATTCCGGAAAAGCACTATCTTTGTGGATGCAAGAATGGTCGTGGAATCGGCCGTTAATGAAACCAGGAGCAGGGTCGTCCCTTTCTGGATGGCGCTCCCTTCACAATCAATAGTATTTAAGCCCGATACCAGGCTTCGGCCAGGCGTATCGGCAATTAATCATACAATAAGGATAACTATGGAGATACCGAGAGGAAACAGTAGGGAAGACAATAAGGCACGAAAACAGATTATCAAAGACTTCTACGCGAAATGGATTGCTGAACATCCAGATAAAAAGGTATGGAATCATTCGCTCAAGAGTTTTATTCACATTAAAGGACAGTCGATTAATGAAACGGCGGGTCACGCATCACTCTCGTTTGAATCTACAGAAGCCGTTCTGCGGATAACAGAAGTGCTTACAAATGCCACTGCCCAAGAGAGTTGGCGGCCAAAATATGGTGATAAAAACCAAAAGCCGTATTCAAAAATGTGTCTTCTTCGGTGGAAAAACTGCAGGCTGATTGTGGGATACCAGAAATCCAAAAATGAATGGGTCCAGTACTATTTGGGTAGCGAACAAAAAAAGAAAGCCGTCAGGTAACGGCTTTGAATATGGGGCTCGGATCAAGTTGCCTTGAAAGGGTTGTCATCCCTTACGCGAATTCCCCTTCGACGAATCCTGACACAAAGGTACTAATTATTCTGATACTTGCAAGAGCAACCATACACAAGCCCCTAAAAATGCTACCTTTGCCCCTATGAAAATCCTCTTCCTCTGCCATGGCAACATTTGTCGCAGTCCGATGGCGGAGTTTATCCTGCGGCAGTTGGTGCGGGAGCGCGAACAGGCGGGCGCGCTGCCGGAGGGGGCGGTGACGGTGGAGTCGGCGGCGGTGTCGCGCGAGGAGATAGGGAATCCGCTCTATCCGCCGGCGCAGCGGTGCCTGGCGCGGCATGGGGTGCCGTTCGACCTTTCGCGCGGGGCCCGGCAGGTGACGCGGGCGGACTATGACCGGTTCGATCGGATTATCTGTATGGATGCGTCGAATCTGCGCCTGCTGCGACGCATCATTCCGGAGGATCCCGCCGGCAAGGTGTCGCTGATGATGTCGTGGGCGGGAGAAACCCGCGACGTGGCTGACCCCTGGTACACCGGCGATTTCGAGGCCGCCTACCGCGACATCCTCTCCGCCTGTCAGTCCCTGCTCGATCAACTCTGATGGTTGAAGCCCGTCGGCCAGGGGCGGGATTTGGGACAAAACTCTAACCATTGAGCACGTCCCGAATTTTCAACAGGCAGATAATCAATAGGTTACTATTTGGCGTTGTGCTCGGTCCCGCACGCAAAAGCGGATTGAGCACGCTGCGACTTGGTAATACTCTCTGTGTTAGCGACTTAAGAAATGCCTCCGTGCTCAATGGTTGCAAAAAGCCACCTCTTCCTCACTCGGCGAAGACCGCGTGGAGCACGTCCAGCGAGCGAATCTCGAGCGACTGGCCCAGGTGGTGCGCAAGGTAAGTGAGCATCCGGCGGGAGAAGACGCCCCGGCGGGTGGCGGAGAGGGGAAGGGCCATTGCCTCATCGAAGGAAAGCGTTAGAAAGCGGTGTAGTAACAGCGATTCTTCAGCCGAAAAGCATAGTCCGTCCAGTGTTGCCGCTTCTGTAGTTTCGGCAAGACGGAGGTCTTGTTTGCGGAACGCGGACTCGCCGTCAGGCTCTTTCTGTCCGCGTGGAGCAAACCAGCCGAAGTCGGCCTGGAACCGTCCCGAGACGATATTGAAAACCGGCGCCTCGTCGGACCAGTTGTCCTCCGGCCGGAATCCCATCCGCGCACAGTAGCCCACCAGCCACCAGGCGGCGAAGTTCGCCACGCCCGGCGTGCCCGCCGTCTCCGCAGATCCCGGCCCCGGCCAGGCCTCGAGGGCCGCGATGCACTCCACCAGCCAGGCAAAGAGCTCCGGGTCTCCGTCGCCCGTGCGGAGGGTGCGCCAGAGCACCTCGCAGACGAACTGGGCCACGGCGCTCCGGCGGATATCCGTGCGCAGCGTGGGCAGCGGCACAAGCGGCTCATATTCTCGCAGATAGAGCAGCGAGCTGCGCGGGTTGGCGTCCGTCACCACCTCCAGCACGGCCAGCGGATGGAAGGCCGCTGCCGCGGACGTGCGGCGCCCTTTGCCCACCCCCCGCAGGAAGAGACTCTGCCGCCCGGCGGTCTCGTCGAGTACGTGGACCACCAGGGAGGAGTCGCCCTGTCGCGTGGTGTGCAGGACTATTGCGCGCGATTTTGCTTCAAGTGCCATACCAGTTGGTCCATCGCCTTGCCGCGGTGCGAGAGGCTGTTCTTGACTTCCACGGGAATCTCCGCCAGGGTCACATCCAGTCCGTCCGGAATAAAGACCGGGTCGTAGCCGAAGGCGTCCAGCCGCACCGGCGCAAAGTTGATGTGCCCCTCGCAGCGCCCCTCGAACTGCGTCAGGCGGCCCTGTGCATCGATGTAGCTCACCACGCAGCGGAAGCGGGCCGTGCGCTGGGGGTACGGGGTGTCGCCCAGCTCGCGCAGCAGCTTTTCAATGTTGCGCACGGTGTTCGCCGGCTCGCCGGCATAGCGGGCGGAATAGACGCCCGGGGCACCGCCGAGGGCATCCACCTCCAGGCCGGTGTCGTCGGAGAAACAGGGCTTTCCGAACCGGTCCCAGACGAACTGCGCCTTCTGGGCGGAGTTCTCCGCGAGGGTTTCGTGGGTTTCCGGAATCTCGCCGGTGAAGCCCAAGTCGGCGGGCAGGAGGATCTGAAAATCGGGCCCGAAGATTTTCTGGGCCTCGAACAGTTTGTGCCGGTTGGCGGATGCAAAAACGATTTCCATACGGGTTGGCTCGGATTTTGCCCAAAGGTAGCCACAATTCCTATTATTTTCTAACTTTGCACGAATATAATTCGTGAGAAACAGAAGCGAAAGAGATGAAAAAAGCCTTATCGGTCGCTGCGGCGGCCCTGATCCTGACCCTCTCCGTCCCGGCGGCAGCCCAGTCGTCCACCTTTAACCTGGGCCGCGGTCTGGACATCGAATATTCCATCCTCAAGAGCCTGGCGCGCTCCTACGTGGATACGATCGACTACACCAAGATGATCACCAAAGGTGTTGAGGCCATGCTCGAAACGCTGGATCCCTATACGGTCTATATCCCCGAGGAGGCGACAGACAACTTTGCCATGATGACCACGGGCAACTACGGCGGCTGCGGCGCGCTGATCCGCAAGCGGACCGACGGCCCGGTGGTGATCTTTGAGCCGTATGCCAACTCGCCGGCCGTCAAGTGCGGCCTGGAGCCGGGCGACGAGATCTGGGAGATCGACGGCAAGACGGTCGTCGGCGAGACCTCCGACAAGGCCACCGACCGCATGAAGGGCCAGCCCGGCACCGACGTGAAGTTCAAGGTCTTCAAGGGCCGCACCCGCGACACGGTGGAGGTGGTTCTGCGCCGCGAGCGGATTCATATTTCCAGCATTGAATATGCGGCCATGATCCGCGATTCCATCGGATTCGTGGCCATCTCCGGCTTCACCGACAAGATGACCGACGAGCTGCGCAAAACCGTCCTGCGCCTCAAGGAGCAGGGGGCCCGGCGGCTGGTGATCGACCTGCGCGACAACGGCGGCGGCGTGATGTCCGAGGCGGTCCGCATGGCGGGCCTCTTCCTGCCCAAGGGTACGCTGGTAGTCTCCTCCAAGGGCCGCGATCCCAAGCAGAACCAGGAGTACCGCACCACGGAAGAGCCTATCGACACGCTGATTCCCATCCTGGTGATGGTCAACAGCAGTTCCGCTTCGGCTTCCGAAATCTTTGCCGGCGCGATGCAGGACCTGGACCGCGGCACGGTCGCGGGCCGGCGCACCTACGGCAAGGGCCTCATCCAGTCGGTGGTGCCCACGCCCTACAACGGCAACCTGAAAATTACGACGGGCAAGTACTATACGCCTTCCGGCCGCTGCGTGCAGGCCATCGACTACAGCCACCGCAATGAGGACGGCAGCGTGGGATTCGTGCCGGATTCGCTGAAGAAGGAATTCAAGACCAAAAACGGCCGCACGGTCTATGACGGCGGCGGCATCACCCCGGATATCGAGGTGAAATCGGCCTTCTACAGCCGCCCCACCGTGGCGCTGACCTATGCCGGCATTCCCGGCGACTTCTCGCTGGAGTACTACAAAACCCATCCGCAGATTGCCCCGGCGGCGGAGTTCCACCTCACCGATGCCGAGTATGAGGAGTTCGTCGCGTTTGCTTCCGCCAAGGAGTTCGATGCGCGCAGCGGGGCCGAGGCGGTGCTCGACAACCTGACCCAGGCCGCCGAGCAGGACGGGCTCTACGAGCAGTTCAAGGGCGAGATCGAAGCCCTCAAATCCAAAATCAAGATGGATAAAAGCGCGATGCTGCGCCTCAAGAAAGCGGAGATACTCCCCATCCTGGAGGCCGACATCGTGGTCAAATATTATTATCCGGGTTCCGGTACGGCCATCCAGCTTCGCGTGGACAAGCAGCTCGACGGAGCCCTCGACAAATGGTTAAACCAATAAACGCTTTCTTTATTGATGAAAAAGTTATGCTTTCCGGTTCTGTTCACCCTGCTGTTGCTGACGGCGGGCTGTACGGATCCGCTCAACGACGGCAAGCCGCATGATGTGACCATCACCGTCACGGCGGCCGGCTACGGCACCCGCGCCGCGCTCTCCGAGGACCTGAAGACGGTCTCCTGGACGGTGGGCGACTGCATCGGTGTCGCGACCAATGTCGTTTACAACTATTGTCTCAGCGTGGATGCCGGCTCCCTGAACGGCGCCACCGCCACGTTCAAAGGTACGATTACCAACGGGGTTCAGTCCGTGTACTTCCCCTACGCCACCTCTATCGGCAGCGATCCTGCAGCCGCAACCCTGTCGATTCCCTCCACGATGGATGTCGTCAGCGGCAAGCTGGATTCCAGGTACAATTTCCTGGTGGGTACCCATGCGGAAGGAACGCCCAAGAAGGGCTATACCATCAGCGTCGTGCCCAAGATGGCCATCCTCCGCTTCGTGGTCAAACCCAACGAGTTCCTGGACGGGGCTGTGCTGAACCGCCTGAAGTTCAAGATTCCCGGCCGCTCGGTCACCGGTAAGTTCTCCGTCAGCCGGGCCGATCAGACGGCGCCGGTTACCGTGACCGCCGGCATCGATTCCCTGCTGATGACGGTTACCGACAAGCCGGCCATGACGGCCGCTTCGCCCGCCAAGGTGCTCACCTTTGTCTGCCCGGGCGTGGTGGCCGGCGACTCGCTGCACATCACGCTGAATACCGACCGGGGCGACGTCTTTATCGACATGACCACGCCGGTGGCCCTCACCGAGGGGGAACTCAGCGAGATCGAACTCGATATCGCTGGGCTCAAGGATGAAGGCAAGGCCGATATTCCCGGCGATTCGCCCATCGCGACGAGCGACTTCGTGAAACTGTTGGTTCCGGGCGTCTATGACCTCACCGACCTGAAAAACATCAAGCCGATCGTGACCTATCAGGAGGTTGAGGACCAGTATGCCCTCTACACCTCCGGTTCCTATATGTATTACCGGCTCGTGAACCTGAGCGCCGGCCGGGCCTTCTACGCTTCCACGCCGAAGGCGCCCGTGATCGGTACGACGGTCACCCTCAAGAGCGACAGCGTGGGCATTCCGGCCATCCCCGTCGCCACGTCGGATGTGATGTGCATCCTGCTGACCGACAAACTCGGCTGGTTCTACGACGCTTCCCGCAAACTCGGTTATGTACTTTTAAGAAGATAAGCCATGAAAAGAACCGCACTGACTCTCGTATTTCTGCTGACGGCCTTTCTTGCAATGGCCTCTGACGTAACGCCCGAGCGGGCCGGCAAGCTGGCCTCCTCGTTCTTCTCCGGAACCCGCGGCGCCGCCCGCGTAGATCTCGTCTGGGATGGCACCGACGGCCTGACCCGCTCCGGGGAATCCCCCGCCTTCTATGTCTTCAACCACGCCGGCGGCGGATTTGTGGTGGTGGCCGGCGATGATGCCGCCACCCCGATCCTGGCCTTCTCGCAGACCGGAAAATTCATGACTGAAGGCATGCCGGAACAGATTCGTTCCTTCTTCCGGGAATACACCCGGGAGATCACCTATCTCCGCAATACCGGCCGCAAACAGACCGCGGAAGGCGCAGCGCTCTGGGAGCGCGCCGCCCGTGAGGGCATCGCCCGCTATACTGCGATCAAGGAACTCCATACGCCGACCTGGGGACAGACCGCTCCCTTCAACGACCTCTGCCCGGTGGTGGACGGCGGCCGTTCGGTGGCCGGCTGCGTGGCTGTGGCCATCAGCGAGGTGATGTACCACCACCGCTGGCCCGGAACCACGGCGGAAGACCGCCTGCCCGACTATAACTACAAGACGGACAAAGGCAACAATCAGATCATCACCGGCCACAACCTCGCCGCTTCCTACGACTGGAGCCTGATCAAGTCCTCCTATGCCGGCAGCGCCACTGCGGAATCCCGCGCGGAGGTTGCCAAGCTGGTCCACGATGTGGGCGTGATGATGCAGTCGTCGTACAATCCCACCGGAACGGGCGCCTCTACAGAGGATATTCCGGAAGCGGTGGTTCACTATATGAATTACGACTCCTCCACCGTGCTTTACTACCGCGAAGAATTCTCCACCGAGCGCTGGTGCTCGATGCTCCGCAACGAGATCGACAACAACCGGCCGGTGCTCTACGGCGGTACCGGTGCCGGCGGCGGCCACCAGTTCGTCGTGGACGGCTATGCCACGGACGATTACTTTGCCATGAACTGGGGCTGGAGCGGCAACGACAACGGCTTCTACAAAATCTCCTCCTTCATGACGAGCATGAGCTACGATTTCCGCGCCTTCGGTTCCGCCGTCTTCAATCTGAAGCCCAATGCCGGCGGCAAAGCGATTGACCTGCTGCGCTTCTACGTGACCTACAGGGGGACGGATTATTACGGCGGCATGTCGCTCTCCAGCGGCACGATTGCCAAGGGCAACACGGTGAAGTTCACGGTCGCCAACCTGGGCAACGACGGTTTTGCCACGGTCACCGGTCAGCTGGCCCTGGCCCTGGCGGACTACAAGGGCAACATCAAGACGACCTATGGGGCAGAAGACTTTACCATTGAACAGGGCTATGGCGTTTCCGGTGAGTTCACCATCACCATCAATGAAGACCTGGCGCTGGGCGACAAGTTCATCCTCGTCTATAAAACCGCGACGGTCACCGAATGGACCCCCATCTCCTACGATCCTTACTACACGACCTTTATCGTGGACAATGTCCCTGCGTTCGATTACCCGGCCATCTATTTCGATACCTCCAAAAGCTACCATGCCGGCGACGTGTTCGACCTGCGCCTGATCAATACCTCCCGCGCACCGTCGTCGATCGCCTGGTTCTATGACTACGAAAAGATTGCCGACGATGTCTACGACGTTGAACTGACCGCCGGTAAGCACACGATCCGGGCCGAAATCAATATCGGCTCCGGCAGCCAGACCCTCTATCAGGTCATCAACGTGCTCTAAAACACTGCGTTATGAAAAGGCTATTTTTCGCTTGCCTGGCGCTTGTGGCCCTTGCCGCCTGCTCGCAGGATGATGGCTATGGCGGTTCCCTGGATGCCCGTTATGGCGCGATGAGCGGGATGGGAGATGGTTTCTACAGTCCCAGTGAACCTGGCGATCCCGGCGCTCCGGCCGGAGAAGCCGGCGTGCTGACGGCTGGGGAGTGGAACGATCTCTCCAACTGGGATTTCTGGGGCAACCTGATGAAGCCCGTCACTCCGCCCGCTACTCCTGAAGAGGCCCAGCAGGTTGTCGATTACCGCAAAATGGCGATGGACTGGGGATTCAATACGGCGGGCAGGGTGGCTGTTCACGTGACGAACGGCTCCGGCACCCCGGTGATTGATCTTCCGGTGGAACTGTTGAAAGACGGAGAGGTCGTCTGGAAGGCTCGCACCTCCAATCTCGGAGAGGCCCAGCTGTGGCACGATCTCTTTGCGGCTGACGGGCAGGAAAGGCCCGCAACCGGTCTGCAGATCCGCCTCGGCGGTGTGCTGCAACCGGATGCCCCGACCGTTTCGACCCTTGACGCCCCGGCTGTCATCAACGAATATACGGTGACCGCGGCAGCGCCTCCGGCCGTCGCCCAGATTGCCTTCATCGTTGATGCCACGGGCTCGATGTCCGATGAGATTGCCTTCCTGAAGAAGGACCTGCTCTCCATTCTGGAACGTGTCAAGCAGAGCCAGAGCGGGGTTTCCATCTCGACCGGTGCCGTCTTCTATCGAGACAAGGGCGATGCCTACCTGACCCGCGCGAATGACTTCACGACCCCGTCCAAGACCATTGATTTTGTCAAAAAGCAGGGGGCTGAAGGCGGCGGCGACCTTCCGGAAGCTGTCCATTCCGCGCTGGAGACCTCCCTGCAGAAGCTTTCCTGGGCGGCGAGTGCCCGTGCCCGCGTGGCCTTCCTGCTTCTGGATGCACCGGCTCACATCGACCAAGACGGTGTCATCGCCAGCCTGCAGAACAGCATCAAGACATACGCTTCGCTGGGAATCCGGCTAATTCCGGTGGTGGCCTCCACGGGTGACAAGACCACGGAGTTTATGTGTCGGGACTTTGCGATCGTAACCGGAGGAACCTATGTTTTCCTGACCGATGACAGCGGAGTCGGCGAATCGCACCTCACCCCGACGGTCGGCACCTACACAGTCGAAAAACTGAACGACCTGCTCTACCGCCTCCTCGACGCCGCCCTCCAATAACCCGGGATTTACTCGAAGAGAAATACCTTGTCGCTTCGGCGGACTTTGGTAGCAAGGGGGACGGAACAGACGTCTCCCTTGCTTGCTGAAGGGACCGCCCCCGTATCGAGCCGCAGCTCGCGCACGTCGCACTCCACCACGCCGGTCGTGGGGCCGGTGACGAGCAGGTGGCTTCCCACGGCGATCGTTCCCGTCTCCAGGGTGATCTCCGCCACGCCCAACTTTTCGTACCAGTTGGTGATGCGTCCGACATAGGTCTTGGTGCGGGTGGCGCGGTTGCCGTACACCTCGCTCCACTCGCCCAGGCGCGCCCCCTGGTAGTAGCCGTCCCAGAAGCCGCGGTTGAAGACCGTGGCGAGCTTCTCCTTGAGCCGGGCGGCCAGCTCCGGGGAATAGCTTCCCGAGAGCACCGCATCGGCCGCCTGGCGGTAGCAGCGGGTGACGGTCTGCACGTATTCGCTGCTGCGGGCCCGGCCCTCGATCTTGAAGACGGTGACCCCGGCGGCGATGATCTTGTCCATGAACTCAATGGTACAGAGATCCTTGGGCGACATGATATACTTGTTGTCGATCTCCAGCTGCATGCCGGTCTCCAGGTCGGTCACCTCGTAGCCGCGGCGGCAGAGCTGGTAGCAGCTGCCCCGGTTGGCGGAGGCGCCGTATTCGTGGAGCGAGAGGTAGCACTTGCCGGAGATGGCCATGCAGAGCGCGCCGTGGCAGAACATTTCAATCTGCAGCGGCCGGCCGGACGGGCCGCAGAGGCCTTCGGCAAGGATGTAGTCGGAAATGGCCCGGACCTGGTTCAGGTTCAGTTCGCGCGCCAGCACAATCACGTCGGCATACTGCGCATAGAAGCGCAGGCTCTCGCGGTTGGAGATACTCAGCTGGGTGGAGATGTGCACCTCGATTCCCAGAGAGCGGGCGCAGGCGATGGCGGCCATATCGGAGGCGATCACGGCGGTGATGCCGGCCTCGCGGGCGGCCAGCAGCGTTTCACGCATGGCGGGCAGGTCCTCGTCGTAGAGCACGATGTTCAGCGTGAGGTAGGATTTGACGCCCGCCTCGCGGCAGATGCGGCACACCTCCGCCAGGTCTTCCGGCGCAAAGTTGTTGGCCGAGTGGGAGCGCATATTGAGCTGGCCCACTCCAAAATAGACGGAATTGGCGCCACCCTGGATGGCCGCCTGCAGGCACTCGAAGTTGCCGGCCGGCGCCATGATCTCCAGTGCGGGGATGCGGGAATCGTTATTTTTCACGGTGAAGGAGTTTTTCTGCCATTTCCCGCAGGCAGCCCACCTGCTGCTCCGTAAAGCCCGCCTGCTTGAGCGCGTCGATCGCGCTGCGGTGGCATTCGAGGATGGCGGCGTCGGCCGCATCGCGGACTCCCAGGTCGATATAGAGCTGCGTCATGGCGGCAATCTTCTCGGCGCGGCGGTCGTCGCCCAGCGCCAGGATTTCCGCAATCCGCTTCTTGTCCGATTCGCTCACCGCGCGGCGCAGGGCCTCCACGAGCAGCCAGCTCTTCTTGTTCTCGGCAATGTCGCCGCCGATGGGCTTGCCGAATGTCTTGGCATCCCCGAAGCAGTCCAGGTAGTCGTCCGTAATCTGGAAGGCCAGGCCGGTGCGGTAGCCATAGTCGTAGAGCGCCTTGCATTGGGCCTCCGGCGCGCCGGCCAGAATGCCGCCCATGCAGGTTGCGGCCGCCAGCAGCACACCGGTCTTCTGCCCGATCATCTTCATGTAATCCTCCATCGTGATGAAGGGCTTGCGCTCGAAATCCATGTCGCGCTGCTGTCCCTCGCAGACCCCGACGGCCGTGTCGGTGAAGAGTTTCAGCAGGGCGGGCAGCTTGTCGGCGGGCCCCATGGCCAGGTAGCGGTAGGCCAGGATGGACATCAGATCGCCCGAGAGAATGGCCGTGTTGACATCCCATTTGCAGTGCACCGTGGGGTTGCCGCGGCGGGTGGCCGAACGGTCCATCACATCGTCGTGGATCAGCGTGAAGGTGTGGAAGGTTTCCAGCGCCAGGGCGGGCCAGACGACCTCCTGCGGCACGGCGTCGTGGAAGAGGCCGTAGGTGGTGAGGCAGAGCCGGGGGCGAAGGTGCTTGCCGCCGATGCTGAACATGTAGCCCACCGGATCGTACAGCTGCCGGGGTTCGTCCGGGAAGCTCAGGGTGCGGAGGGCCTTTTCAACGATTTCAGAGATGGATTCCTGCTGAAGCATGGCTGGTGTTTTTAGACCCGGCAAAGATAGCGGTTTTTGTGCAATTTGCTATCTTTGCGTCCGGATGAAAACAAGCGGAACAGCCATCGTCGTCAAGCACACCGGAAGCCACTACCTGTTGAGTGAGCTGCCTGCGTGGGAGCCCTTTGCTGCGGTGATTCGCGGCAAGGTGCGCCTCGCCGGCTCGCATGCCACCAACCCCGTGGCGGTGGGCGACCGGGTGGACTACCACCTGGAGAGCGACGACCCGGAGGGGATGGCCGTCATTGACCGGATCCATCCGCGCAGCAACTACATCATCCGCCGCAGCGTGAACCTCTCGCGCGAATCGCACATCATCGCGGCCAACCTGGACCGCGTCTTCCTGGTGGTGACCATCGCCTTCCCGGAGGTCAAGCGGGCCTTCGTGGACCGTTTCCTCGTGACCTGCGAGGCCTACCGCATCCCCGTCACCCTCGTGGTCAACAAGACCGACATCCGCACCGAGGCGCTCGAGGCGGAAACCGCCGATTTCGTGGCGCTCTACCGCGCGGCGGGCTATGAGGTGCTGGAGGTGTCGGCCCGCACGGGCGAGGGGGTCGGGGCGCTCCGCGAACACTGCCGCGGGGCCGTGTCGCTCATCAGCGGCATCTCCGGCGTGGGCAAATCCTCCCTGATCAACGCGATGGACCCTTCGCTCTCCCTGCGCACCGGCGAGATCTCCCTCAGTCACCTGCAGGGCAAGCACACCACCACCTTTTATGAAATGCATCCGCTCGCCTCGGGCGGCTTTATCATCGACACCCCGGGTATCCGCGGCTTCGGCCTGGTGGACATCCAGCCCGAGGAGCTGAGCACCTACTTTCCGGAGATGCTCCGCGTGATGGACGACTGCCGCTTCAAGCCCTGCACGCACACCCACGAACCGGGCTGCGCCGTGAAGCAGGCGGTGGACGAGGGGCGGATCGCCCCCGAACGCTACAACTCCTACCTGGGCATGCTCGAGGAGGAGACCAAATACCGCTAACGCCGCTCCGATGTCCCGTCCCCGTTCCCTCAACCGGCAGATTCTCGGCCTGGCCGTCCCCAGCATTCTGGCCAACATCACGGTTCCCTTCGTGGGCATCGTGGATCTGGCTATCGCCGGTCACCTGGGCGACGCGGCCGCTATCGGCGGTATCGCGGTGGGAACGATGCTCTTCGATATGCTCTACTGGAACGTGGGCTTCCTGCGGGTGGGCACGGGCGGCATCACGGCCCAGGCCTACGGCCGCCGCGACTGGAAATGCGCCGCGGAGACCTTCGTCCAGGGCATCGCTACCTCGCTGCTGATGGCCTTCCTCTGCCTGGTCATCCAGTGGCTCTATGTCTGGGTCTCGTTCCTCGTGCTCGACTGCACGCCCGAGGTGGCCTCGGTGGCCAAGGAGTACTTCTTCATCCGCATCTGGGCGGTGCCCGCCACCATGTCGCTCTTTGTCTTCAAGGGGTGGTTTATCGGTATGCAGAACACGGTCTATTCGATGATTACCGATATCTGGGTGAATGTCGTCAATATGGTGGCCTCCTGGCTGCTGGCCTTCCATACCCCGCTGGGCCTCAAGGGGGTGGCGGTCGGTACGCTGATTGCGCAGTGGACGGGCCTCGCGCTGGCGAGCCTCCTGCTGCTGGGGCGCTACCGCTCCATCATCGCCCGGGCCTCCATCCGCCACGCCATCCGCTGGCAGCACATCCGGTCGTTCTTCCGCATCAACCTGGACCTCTTCATCCGCTCCTTCTCGATGCTGGTGGTCTATAACGGATTCACCATCATCGCCACCTATTACGGCGATACGCAGCTGGCCGTCAGCGCGGTGATGATGAAGCTGCTCCTGCTCTACTCCTACTTCGTGGACGGCTTTGCCTACGCGGGCGAGGCCCTCACGGGCCGTTTTATCGGTGAGCAGGACAAGGCGCAGCTGCACCGGGTAATCCGGCTGCTCTTCTGGTGGTGTCTGGGCATCGCGGCGGTCTCCACGCTGGCCTACGCCGTGATTCCTCAGACCCTGATCGGCATCATCACGGACGATCCGGCGGTGCATGCCGGCTGCAAGCCGTTCCTCTTCTGGCTGCTGCTGATGCCCGTCTTCAGCTGCATTGCCTTTGTCTGGGACGGCATCTATATCGGCGCCACCGCCTCCCGCGCCCTGCGCAACGGCACGGTGGGGTCGGCCGTGGCCTTTCTGGCGGTCTATTTCCTGTGCGCCCGCTTTTTCGGCATCCAGTCACTCTATATCGCCTATTTTGCCCACCTCATCTGGCGCTCCGCCTACCAGACGCTCTTTGCGCGCCGGGAAGTGTACGCGCGTGTACCATAAGTCGAGATTGTTATTACCTTTGCCCCCATGTTTCGCAGGACCCTTCTCCTTCTACTGCTGCTCTTCGCCCCGCTGATGGCCTCGGCGCAGGACGACGCCCTCCTTTTCCGGGAGGCGGCCGCCAAGGAGTCCCTGCTCTACCGGGGCCGCAAGGTGCTGGAATACAAATTCCCCTACAACGGAACCTATTACTGGTCCACGCCCGCTTTTGAAAGCGGCGAGGTCTTCTACAACGGCAAGCGCTACACCTGTGACGCCCTGAATATCGACGCCGCCCAGCAGGAGCTGATTGTCCGGAGCCAGGACGGCCTCTTCTCCGTGCTGCTCAACCGGGACCACGTGAAGTGGTTCACCCTGGGCGGAAAGAAGTACATCAACGCCCAGCTGATGCTGGAGAATCCCGACTTCCCGGAGGGCTTCTTCGAGGTGCTCTACGAGGGGCGCGTCCTGGCGCTCAAGCAGGTCGTCAAGACGCTCGACAAGACCAACACCCCTGAAATGGTGGATACCGGTACGCCCGGCGTGCCCATCCTGGCCAACGTGTTCGAGGTGTTCAAGCAGAAGATCAGCTGTTACTTTGTCGATGAGGACGGCTCCTTCAAGCGGATCGTCCGGCGCGGCGATATCTATAAAATCTACCGGCAGCACCGCCGGACGCTCCGTGCGGCTATCGCGCGGGAAGAGCCCGACGAGATGGTTCTTCCGCTGGAAGAGGTGGTGCGGATTGCCGTGGAAATCGGGGAGGGGCTGCGATGAAACGCCTGCTGCTGGTTCTTTCCCTGCTGCTCTGCAGCCTGGCAGGCCAGGCGCAGCGCGCTACGGCGCCCGTCCGTTCCGGGGTTTACCGCGTGGAAACCGATGCCCTGATCGGCTACCTGCGCGATTCGCTGCAGGTGCCGCTCTACTATGTCCGGGATACGACCGACCATACCTCCTATACGATATCTTCCGAAGGGGAAACCTTTGTCCGCGAGGCCTTTGACGCGCTGCGCGAAAAGGGCTGGCACGTGACGCAGTACGACGGCAAGTGGTTCATTTTCCGCGGCCGCGACTTTGCCCAGACGCTGCCGGCGGGCTATTTCGAGCCGGGCAAACCCAAGGAAGAGGTGGCGGTGGTCTATGGCGACGAACAGACGGAAACCGCTTCCTTCCGCAACAAGATTTACGAAATCGGTGAGAAAGGTGCGGCCAAGGGCAACCGTGCTTCGGTGCGCGGCCGCGTGAAGGATGCCGCTTCCGGCGAGCCGCAGGTGGGCGTTTCGGTCTATACGGACCAGGGCGCCTATGCGGTGACCGACGCGGCGGGCATCTACCGTCTCATGCTGCCGCTGGGCGACCAGCAACTCCACTTCAGCGGCTACTCGCTGGAAGACGAAACCTTCCAGCTGCGCATCTACAGCGACGGCACGCTCGACGTGACGATGCACGAGAAGGTCTTCGCCCTGACCGGGGCGGTGGTCACCTCGGAGAGCGCCGTCCGCCTGCGTTCCACCCGGATGGGCATCGAAACGGTGCGCATCAACGCCATCAAGAACGTGCCGGTGGCCTTCGGCGAATCGGATGTCCTGAAGGTGGTGATGACCCTCCCGGGCGTCAAGTCGGTGGGTGAGGTCTCCAACGGATTCAACGTCCGCGGCGGCTCCACCGACCAGAACCTGATCCTCTTCAACCAGGGAACGCTCTACAACCCGACCCACATGTTTGGCCTGCTCTCGGCCTTCAACTCCGATGTCATCTCCGACGCCGAGCTCTACAAAAGCTCGATTCCCGTGGAGTACGGCGGCCGCATCTCCTCCGTGCTGGAGGTCCGCAGCCGCGAGGGCAACAGCAAGAAAATCACCGGTTCGCTGGGCCTCGGCCTGCTGACGAGCCGGGCCCATATCGAGGGCCCGCTCGATTCGGCCGGCCGCACCACTTTCCTGCTGGGCGGCCGCATGACTTACTCCAACTGGATGCTCCGCCTGCTGCCGGAGGGGACCGCCTACCACGACGGTACGGCCGACTTCGCCGATGTCAACCTGGGACTGACCCACACCATCAACGACAACAACTCCCTCCACGCCTACGGCTACTTCTCGCACGACAAGTTCAGCTTCAGTCCCGATACCTCCTTCCGCTACAACAACTGGAACGGCTCCCTCAAGTGGCGCAGCAACTTTGCCGACCGCCACTCGATGACGCTCTCGGCCGGCGCGGATTTTTATGGCTACGAGATAGACGACACCTATAACGAAACGGCGGCCTACAGCCTCTCCACCGGGGTGCGGCAGGCCTTTCTGAAGAACACCTTCAAATCGGTGCTCTCCGATTCCCATACGCTGGTTTACGGCCTCGGCGCCACGCTGATCGACCTCCAGCCGGGTTCGTTCCAGCCCCTGGGCGACGCCTCGCTGGTGACCGGCCGCACGCTGCCGCGCGAGCGGGCCCTCGAGGGGGCGCTCTACGCCGCGGATCAGTGGAAGATGACCGACGCCCTGAGCGTGGATGCCGGCCTCCGCTATGCGCTCTACGATATCTTCGGAGCCCGGAGCAAGTTCTACCACGCCCCGGAAGTGCGCCTCTCCGGCAAGTACTCCCTCACGGAGCACCTCTCCCTCAAGGCCGGCTTCAATACCATGAGCCAGTTCATCCACAAGATCAGCAACAGCATCAACATCTCGCCCAACGACAGCTGGAAGCTGAGTAACAGCCAGATCAAGCCGCAATACGGCTGGCAGGCCGCTGCAGGCCTCTACGCCACGGTGGCGAAGGGCACGCTGGATCTGACGGCGGAGGTGTACTACAAGCGGGTGCGCAACGTGATCGACTACAAGAGCGGCGCAATCCTCGAAATGAACGAGAACCTGGCCGACGAACTGATCCCGACCCGCAGCCGGGCCTACGGCGTCGAGCTGATGGCGCGCCGCAACACCGGACAGCTGAACGGCTGGGTCTCCTACACCTGGTCGCGCAGCCAGCAGCAGGATATGGCGGGCGAGGGCCCGACCGCCATCAACCGCGGCCAGTGGTACAACGCCTCCTACGACAAGCCCCACGAGTTCAAGCTGGTGGGCAACTACAAGTTCACCCACCGCGTCAGCCTCTCGGCCAACCTGGACTACTCCACCGGCCGTCCGGTGACGCTTCCTGTCGGAAAATACTGGTATTCAGGAACCTGGCGCATGCTCTACTCGGACCGCAACAGCTACCGGATTCCGGATTACTTCCGCCTGGATCTGGCCATGAGTATCGAACCGAGCCACTACCTGAAGCAGTTCGCCCACATGTCCATCACCTTCGGCGTCTATAACGTCACGGGCCGGCACAACGCCTACTCCATCTTCTACACTAATGAAGAGGGGCGGATCAAAGGCCACATGCTGAGCGTATTCGCCACGCAGATTCCCTATGTCAACCTCAACCTGAAACTGCGATGAAACGGCTTCTCAAATCTCTGTTGATCCTGCTGCTTGCGGCGCTTCCGACCGCCTGCGTCTATGACTTTGATCCGGGCGCGGAGGGGGATGTCAAGGCCCTGATCATCGAGGGCGACATCCTGGCGGGCGACTACACGCTGGTGCAGCTTTCCAACCTGCAGGCGCTGGATGCCACGGAAGGCCTTTCCCAGATTCCTTCCTATCAGGTCGAGGTGACGGTGGAAAGCGAGAGCGGGCAGACCTTTACGGGCACTCCGGAGGTTCACGACGCCCTGGACATCCTCTATTACCGGGTGGATACCCGGACCCTGGACCTGAACAGCCGCTGCCGCCTGAAGGTGAAGGTCTACTCTGGCATTCCGGGCCTGGGAGGAGCCTTTTCCACCTATGTCTCGGACTGGCTGGACATCCTGCAGAGCGAGTCCGTGCTCGACAGTCTTTCCTATGTGGTTTCGCCCGACAAGGACCAGCTCGACATCCGGATCGACACGCACGGCAAGGCTGAGGGCTTCTACCGCTGGATCGGCCTGGAGGTCTGGGAGTACACGGCTGAGTTCCGCGCGGCGTACTACTATATACCCAGCCTCAACCAGCTGTTACCCTACCAGGACGACGAGAACTACTACTATTGCTGGAAACGCAATTATTTCAAAGACATCATGGTGGCCTCCACGGAGTCTGCCGGCGTGGATGTGTTCCGCGATTATACCGTCTTCACCACGCGCAACCGCGAAGACCTGCGCTTCAGCTATGTCTATTCGCTGACGCTGCTCCAGGAGCGGATTTCCCGCGAGGCGTACAACTACTGGACCTCGATGCGCAACAACTCCTCCGACGTGGGCGGCCTCTTCTCGCCGCAGCCCTCCGATATCCGGGGCAACATCCACAACGAGGCGGATCCTTCCGAGTATGTCGTGGGCTACATCAGCGCCTCGACCGTCACCAAGGCCCAGCGCTACTACCGCAACGTGGTCAGCCGTTTCGGCCGGCAGGACTATTCCCGCACGACGCGTGTCGTCCTCAAGGAGAACCAGTGGGGTACCTATTACCGAAACGGATATCTCCCGCTGTGGGTCTGGATTCCGGAAGACGAGGAGCCCCAGAGCGTGATTGAATACTACGAATGGGCACCCAAACGCGCCTGCGACTGCCGCGAACTGGGCGGAACCAAGATCGTGCCTGCAGGCTGGATCAATACCGATAAATAGTTTCCGATGAAAAAGACCCTGACGCTCCTTCTCCTGACGATGGCCCTCTGCCTGAGCCCCCTTGCCGCAAGGGCGCAGGAGGCGGCTGCCCGCACGGTGGAACGCACCTATATCGCAACGGACCGCGACTTTTATATCGCCGGAGACAACCTCTGGTGCTCGGCCTTCTGCGTGAATGCCGCCACGGGCCGCCTCAGCGACCTGAGCAGCGTGGTCTATCTGGAACTGCATTCCGCCTCCGGGGTGGCCCTGACCGCCAAGATCGCCCTCGACGAGGGGCGCGGCGGCGGCTGTATCGCCCTGCCCCCGAGCCTGCCCACGGGCAGCTACCGGCTGATTGCCTATACCGCCCAGAACCGCAACGAGGCGGACTATGACTTTACCGGCATCGCCGCCAAGACGCTCGCCATCTGCAACGCCTTCTCCCGCGAACGGGTGGAAGGGGGCGTGGAGGTCGTCTCCGAGGCGGTTCCCGCCGCTCCGCTGCCCGGCTGCGAAGAGGGCCCGCTGCTGCTCTTTGCCCCTGCCGAGGCCGCTCCGGGCGAGAAGATTACCCTGACGCTCAACGTGCCGGAGGATGCCACCGTATCGGTCTCCGTCTGCCATGAAGACGGCCTGCCGCACGGGGACAATGCCTCGCTCGGCGGTTTTCTCGCCGCCCTGCCCGCCGTCGGATCGCCCCGCATGGGCACCGACTACACCCCGGAATACGAGGGCGAGATCATCCACGGCCATATCGCAGGCTTCAGCCCGGAAAAGAAAGAGTCCCTGATCGGCAAGTTCGCCTTCATCTCCGCCCCGGGCAACAAGGCGGACATCTACTGCTCGGAAATCGACTCCTCCGGCCGCCTGACCTTCTATACGGGCAACATCTACGGCCGCAAGGAGCTGATTACCGAGATCGAAGGAATCGATACGCTGGAAAACTGCCACGTGGAACTCGAGTCTCCCTTCGTGGAGCCTGCGCTGCCCGCGCCCGCACCGATGCGCCTCTCCGCGTCGATGTCCGAGGCCGTCTCGGCCCGCGCGATGGCCATGCAGATCGAGCGCCGCTTCGCCTCCGACACGCTGTTGGAATACCTGCCGCGCCGCGACAACCTCCTCTTCGAGGAATCGCTCCGCCGCAGCTACCACCTGGACGACTACACCCGCTTCCCGGTGATGCGCGAGGTCTTCATCGAGTTCATTCCCGAGCTCCGCGCGCGGGAGAACGAGGGCGTCCGCGACATCCAGGTCCGCGTGGAGGACGGCGGTTCGGATCCCCGCTTCTACCGGCGCACGTCGCTCACCCTGCTCGACGGCGTGCCGGTCTTTGACCAGAACAAGATCTACAACTACGATCCGGCGCTGGTGGAGAATATCGACATCTATCCCTATATCTATTTTGTCGGCAAACGGGAGTTCGGCGGTATCGTCAACTTCGTGACCTACAAGCGCAATCTCCCGTCCATCCGCTTCAGCGGCAATGTGCGCGTGGTGAACTACCAGGGCGTGCTCTACCCCACGGCCTACACCTGCGAGACCGCTTCGGGCGACTATCCCGACTATCGCCAGACCGCCTTCTGGCACCCGCTGGTCTCCGTGCGCGCAGGAAAGCCCGCGCCGCTCACCTGCAAGCTGCCCGGTTATGCGGGCACCTTCACCGTCACGGTGGAGGGAATGACCGCTGCAGGGGCGCCCATCCTCGTTCGGAAGCAGATTTCCGTGCGATAGGGCGAAAAATGTCAGTTTCTTGTTGGTAAATAGGAAAATAAGCAGTACCTTTGCATCCCCGCAAAAGTGCGGTTTATACACATAAATACAAGATTTACAATTATTTATGCCCACAATTCAACAGTTAGTTCGCAAAGGACGCGAGGTTATCGAAGAACAGAGCAAATCTCGCGCGCTGGATGCTTGCCCTCAGCGGAGAGGTGTCTGCGTACGTGTGTACACGACCACCCCTAAGAAGCCGAACTCTGCAATGCGTAAGGTTGCACGTGTTCGTCTGACCAACCAGAAAGAGGTCAATGCATACATCCCGGGCGAAGGACACAACCTCCAGGAACACAGCATCGTGCTGGTTCGCGGTGGCCGTGTCAAGGACCTTCCGGGTGTTCGCTACCACATCCTTAGAGGAGCTTTGGATACTGCAGGTGTCGAGGGTCGTACGCAGTCGCGTTCGCTCTATGGCGCCAAGAGGCCGAAGAAATCTAAGAAGTAACCCATCAATCACTTAAATTCCTTAAAAAATGAGAAAAACGAAGCCTAAAAAGAGGATTCTACTTCCTGATCCTAAGTTTCACGATGTCGAGGTTACCCGCTTCGTGAATAACCTTATGTTACAGGGGAAGAAGAGTATCGCTTATTCTATTTTTTACGATGCGATCGATATGATCGGCGAGAAGATGAAAGATTCTGAAGAGGCTCCTCTCGATATTTGGAAAAAAGCATTGGAAAACGTCACTCCGCAGGTTGAGGTAAAAAGCCGCAGAGTGGGTGGTGCGAACTTCCAGGTCCCGACTGAGGTGCGTCCGGAGCGTAAAGTCTCGCTTTCGATGAAGAATATGATACTTTATTCCCGCAAGCGCGCCGGCCATTCCATGGCTGAAAAGTTGGCTGCTGAAATCATGGCTGCATACAACTGCGAAGGTGCAGCTTATAAGAGAAAAGAGGAAATGCACCGTATGGCCGAGGCCAACAAGGCATTTGCTCACTTCCGTTTCTAATCATCGCGTAAAGCAATGGCAAGAGACCTTAAATTCACCAGGAACATCGGTATTATGGCCCACATCGACGCCGGCAAGACGACGACGTCGGAGCGCATTCTCTACTACACGGGCAAGACCCACAAGATCGGAGAGGTGCACGATGGCGCTGCCACGATGGACTGGATGGTGCAGGAGCAGGAGCGTGGTATCACCATCACTTCCGCTGCCACCACCGCCTTCTGGCATTACGGCAAGGACCAGTACCAGATCAACCTGATTGATACTCCCGGTCACGTTGACTTCACCGTCGAGGTGGAGCGTTCGCTCCGCGTGCTCGACGGTACCATTGCGACCTTCTGCGCGGTCGGCCGCGTCCAGCCCCAGTCCGAAACGGTCTGGCGCCAGGCGGACAAGTACCACGTTCCGAAGATCGCCTACGTCAACAAAATGGACCGCACCGGAGCGGATTTTCTTGCCGTAGTGGAGGAAATTCACGACAAGCTCGGTGCCAACGCCGTGCCCGTCTGTCTCCCGATCGGAGCAGAGGACAAGTTCGAGGGCATCGTGGACCTCATCGCCAAGAAGGCCTACTACTACAACTCCGAGAGCAAGGAGCTCGTCAACTACGAGGAGCGTCCCGTCCCGGCAGAGATGGCCGATGAGGTGGAGGAGTGGCGTGGAAAGCTGATCGAGTCCGTCGCCGAATACGACGACACCATTCTCGAGAAGTTCTTCGACAACCCCGACTCCATTTCCGAAGAGGAGATTATCGCAGCGCTGCGCAAGGCGACCATCGACATGGCCGTCGTGCCGGCTTGCTGCGGCAGCTCCTTCAAGAACAAAGGCGTGCAGTTCCTCCTGGATGCGGTGGTCCGCTATCTTCCTTCTCCGCTCGACAAGGGCAGTGTCTTCGGCACCGACCTCCGTACGAACCAGCAGGTTGAGCGCAAGCCGGTCGCTACCGACCCCTTCTGCGCACTGGTCTTCAAGATCGCAACCGATCCGTTCGTCGGCCGTCTCGCATTCCTCCGTGCCTATTCCGGCCACCTGGATGCGGGTTCCTACGTGCTGAACACCCGCACGGGAAAGAAGGAGCGCGTGGCAAGACTCTACCAGATGCACTCCAACAAACAGAACCCGATCGACTTTGTCGAGGCCGGCGACATCTGCGCCGCCGTCGGGTTCAAGGAGCTGCGTACGGGCGATACCATCTGCGTCGAATCCCATCCGACGGTCCTGGAATCCATTACGTTCCCGGATCCGGTGATCGGACTCGCCGTGGAGCCCAAGACGCAGGCCGACGTGGACAAGTTGGGCATCGCGCTGGGCAAGCTTGCCGAAGAAGACCCGACATTTACCGTACGCTCCGATGCCGAGACGGGTCAGACCGTCATCAGCGGCATGGGCGAGCTTCACCTCGACATCATCGTGGACCGTCTCCGCCGGGAATTCGGTGTGGAGATCAACCAGGGTGCGCCGCAGGTCAACTACAAAGAGGCCGTCACCAAGAGCTACCAGCACCGTGAAGTCTTCAAGAAGCAGACGGGCGGTCGCGGTAAATTCGCAGACATCATTGTCGAAATCGGTCCCGCGGATGAAGGCGTCACCGGACTTCAGTTTATCGACGAAGTCAAGGGCGGCAACATTCCCCGCGAGTTTATCCCGGCCGTGGAGAAGGGTTTCAAATCCGCAATGGCCAACGGCGTCCTCGCCGGTTACGAAGTTACCTCCCTCAAGGTTCGCCTGCTGGACGGTTCCTTCCACCCGGTGGACTCCGACCAGCTGTCGTTCGAGATTTGCGCCCGGATGGCTTTCCGCCACGCACTTCCCAAGTGCGGCCCGGTCCTGATGGAGCCTATCATGTCCCTCGAGGTGGTTACCCCGGAAGACTACATGGGCGACGTCGTGGGCGACCTCAACCGTCGTCGCGGTCAGATTGTCGACATGGATTCCAAGGGCAATGCCCGCATCGTCAAAGCCAAGGTTCCCCTGGCGGAGCAGTTCGGTTACGTAACCGTGCTCCGTACGCTCTCCTCCGGCCGTGCCACCAGCACGATGGAGTTCTCCGAGTATGCGGAGGTTCCCGCGAATATCGCGCAGGAGGTCATCAGCAAGCAGGGCGGCCGCAAATTCGACGATGAAAACGAATAAATATAAAAGTCAAGATAATGAACCAGAAAATCAGAATCAAACTTAAATCTTACGATCATGCCCTCGTCGACAAGTCGGCAGACAAGATCGTCAAGACGGTGAAGGCTACCGGCGCAGTCGTCAGCGGTCCGATTCCGCTCCCGACCGACAAGAAGATCTTCACGGTCAACCGTTCCACCTTCGTCAACAAGAAGGCCCGCGAACAGTTTGAGCTCAACTCCTTCCGTCGCCTGCTCGACATCTACAGCTCCACCTCCAAGACGGTGGACGCCCTGATGAAGCTCGAGCTTCCGAGCGGTGTCGAGGTCGAGATCAAGGTGTGATAGCGTCGCAAGCATCGTAAAGCCGGGCGGGGGATCGTTCTCCCGCCCGTCTTGGTCCCATAGCTCAGTTGGTTAGAGCATCTGACTCATAATCAGGGGGTCGCAGGATCATGCCCTGCTGGGACCACTGGCTTCCCTCTAAGACCGCGCAAGCGGTCTTTTTCATTTTCGGGCCGGCCCCGCCCGCTCCGCGCTGGCTGTTCGTTTCGCCAAAGTCGCGGAGGACAACCTTTGTTCTAGGGGCCTGTAAGGGATATTGTTCTCCGCGACAGCCTGATTTCGGCCCCTCGCGGAGGCTGATAGGCGTTCTAGGGTCTTGTAGGGCCTATTGCCCTCCGCAACTTTGGCGGAATCGTTTGCCTGGCTCGGCGAACGCGGGCGCTCGCTGCAGGCAGTCGATTGACTACTGCTTTTTGTACTGGTAGCCGCTGCTGACGAAGCCCCAGTCCATGCTGTGGGTGATATAGAAAGAATCTCCGTCTAGGAATACGCGGTGGTCCGTTTCATATTCACCGCCCTTCAAGGAGATTTTGCCATTGCTGTAGGTCCAGGTGCCGGAGTCCTCCCAGATCACATCGTGGCTGGTGTCGTCTTTTACAAGCCGGGAATAGTTGTTCCCGTTAAAGGTGTATCTGGCCAGTTCGGTGCCTTTGGCGTCTTTGGCAACCCATGTGCCCTTGATTTTATCGGCAGTCAGTTTCTGGTCCAGGCCGACCTTGAACAGGAAGGCGTGGTCGAGCATGTCGCCGAACATATTGTCGCCCTTGATGGCGCAGTGCAGGAATCCGTCCTTGAAGAGATGGATGGTCAGCGTGCGCACACCTTTGAAATCATCGGGATAGCCGCTTTGGGGTACTCCGGGCTTTTCAATCCACCGGTCTTTGTACTCGGTGCCGGTCGCATCGTCCCACCTGTCGTAATACTTCTTGGTTGTGAGGACGATTTCCTGGTCGGTTTGCGTGTAGGTTCCGGTCTCCCGCATCTCGGAGACGCCCAGTATCTGCCATTCGAAGCCACCTTTGGCGTCGAAACTGACCTGGAACCAGTGTGAACTCTCTTCGTTCGGTTTCCAGGTTCCAACAAGACTCTCATCTCCATCTTTGTTGCACGAAGCGAACGACAATACCATTGCCAGGGCGGCAAACAGTGACACAAATTTCTTCATACGCGTAATGATTATATTATCTGTCCAAATATAAGAGTTTCCCGCAAGAGTTGCAAATAGCTCATCTCCACCGGCGTCCGGCCTGAACCAGCCGGCGCATCTTCCCTCTGTTGGAATCCTCGGAACTATTCTATAACTTTGGTTCCCGGAGTGGACCGTTGTCTATGAGAAAACGCATTCTTTTGCTGCTGATGTTCTGCGCGCTGCAGATTTCCGCGCTGCAAGCCTCTGCGCAGGTCTGGCACGACGCCGCCCAGATGCACGTCTTCGGAAAGGCGGTCACGGAGACCTACGGTCATTATGTCCGTTTCCCGGAAGATATCCATGCCAAAGCCCGCCAGGCGCTGCAGAACCTGGGACAGGACGCGGCCGGACTCTATGTCCAGTTTCGTACGGACTCGCCGGTGGTGCATGTGCGCTGGACCTCTGTCAAGAAACAAGCGATGTCGCACATGACCTTGGTGGGCTCCCGCGGCCTGGATCTCTATGCCCGGGTCGGCAAGGACTGGCGTTTTGTCGGCAGTGCCCGCCCGGAGCAGAACTCGCGCGAAACCACCCGAGTCCTCGTCAAGGGAATGGATCCCGTGGAGAAGGAGTTCCGGATGTATCTCTCGCTCTACGACGGCGTCTCGGCCCTGGAAATCGGGGTTGAGGAGGGCGCCTCCTTCGAGCCGATCAACGCGGAAACGCGCAAAGCCCCGGTGGTGATGTACGGCACCAGCATCCTCCAGGGAGGTTGCGTCAGCCGCCCGGGCATGGCCGCCACCAACATCCTCGGCCGCTGGCTGGACCGCGAAGTGGTGAACCTGGGCTTCAGCGGCAATGCCCGCCTGGACGCCGAAATCGCCGAGCTGATGGCCCGGGTGGAGAACCCCGCCGTCTTCGTGCTGGACAACGTGCCGAACGATACGCCCAAAATGATTCTGGAGAAGATGGAGACCTTCGTGAAGACCCTGCGGGACGCACATCCGGAGGTGCCGATCGTCTTCGTGGGGCAGGCGCCCTATGCGCAGGATGCCGTGAGCGCATCTTCCGCCGAACGCGTGCGCCTCAAGAACGAAGCCCAGCACACGATGTACAAGCGCCTGAAGGCCGCCGGCTATAAGAAGCTGTACTACGTTTCCGGAGAGAAACTGATCGGTACCGACGGCGAGGCCACGGTGGATTATGTCCACCAGACCGATCTGGGCGCCATGCGATATGCGGAAGCGCTTTATCCCCTTTTGAAGAAATTATGTAAGTAATATACGTGTCTATGAAAAAGCTGCTCCTTCTGAAATCGTTTCTGCTCTGCGTGTTGACGTGGGCCGTATGTTCCCTGAACGTCGCCGCCTGGAACGGTCTCGCCCACCGGGCCATCGTGGGCCTGGCCCAGCGCCACCTGACGCCGACGGCTGCGGCCAACATTGCCAAGTATATGGATTATGACCTCAAGGAGGATGCCACCTGGATGGACAAGCGCCGTCAGGATAAGGAGCTCCGCTATGCGGCCAAGTGGCATAGTTTCTACGTCTATCCGGATACCCACCTGTATAACCCCATTGTGCGTATCGGGAAGGGCGATGCCATCTCCGGCATCGAGTACGCCTGGTACAACCTCAGCCACTATGAGGCGCTGAAGCCCGAGGAGGTGGTCCTGAATCTTCGCTTCATTCTCCACTTCGTGGGCGATATGCACTGCCCGGTCCATTGCGGCTATGTCGGCCTCAAGTATCCCGTAGTCAAGGAGTACCGCGGAAAGGAGAGCAAAGGATTCCACCATATCTATGACACTGTTCCCAGCCGTCTTTTCCCCAAAAAGACACCGGAAGAGATAGCGGAGATTTTGGATACGCTCACGGAAGAGGAGCAGCAGGCAATTGCCTCCGGAACCCCCAAGGATTGGGCCAAGGAGTGCGGTGACCGCTGCGCGCTGATCTACGAGATCAATCCCCGCGACGGCGCGAATCCCATCGAGATGGATCCCGATACCGACGAAAAGTCGCGCGACCTGGTCGAGTATCAGCTGCGCGCTTCGGGCTACCGGATGGCGCGCATCCTGAACGAGTGCTTCGATCCCGCCTGCAACAAGCAGTAGCGTTCCGCATCATCTTTTTTGTTAACTTCGCAGGGTTAACGAAGTCCCGATGAGCCGTCTTGGAAGACACTTTTCCGCGCTGGCCGTGATCCTGTTGCTTGCCGCCCCTGGCTGCGGGCAGTCTGATGATGGCGGCACGCCGGACGGGCAGTTGGGCAAGGTAACGCTGGAGGTGCTGACGCAGAAGCCGGCGGCCGCCGTCGTGGCCGAGCCGCTCCGCGTGACGCTCGCCGGTGAAGAGCTCCTCTGGGAGAATACGGAAAAGCTGGCCGTTCTCTTTGGTGCCGCCAAAGATACGGCCGGAGGGCCGGGCGGCCCGCGCGCCATCCTGGAGAGCGCCGGGGAAGGCCGTTTCAAAGGCACGGCGGATCTGGATTCCTGGTACCTGAAGGATTACACCCTGAACGATATCAAGGCCATCGCCACCCCGGCCGACCGCAATTTCCGGTATGAAAACAGTGAAGGTTTCGCGCGCCTGGCCTGCCCGGTGGAGGCCCTCCAGGTGCAGCACCAGGACGGCGTGCTGAACGGAAAATATGTTCCGCTCTTTGCCCGGGTAAACGGGAATCAGCTGCGGCAGACCGACGACGGCTATGTGCTGGATGGCGTCCAGCTGCAATATGGCTGCGCCCTGATGCGGTTCCATATCCATGGCACCGCGCCGGAAATGGCCGCGGACGAGATCTTCCGGTCCATCCAGATCCAGTGTTCGGGCAAGGCCATCACCGGCACGGGCTACTGGCTCTCGGACGGGTATTCGTCGTCCGTCTCGGGCAACACCGCGAACCCCATCACCGTCCGGCTGGAGGAGGACTGTCCCGCCGCCGGCCGCACCCCCGAGGAGGCCCTCCGGCTCTATGCAGCCCTCCTGCCGCGCTACGAGAGCGGCAACACCCCGACCCTGACGAAACTTTCTGTCACCACGGACAAGGGCGTTTACGAAAAGGAATACGCCGTCAAGCTGAAACTGCGGGCGGGCCATCTTCTGCCGGTCGAGGTGGACCTGAGCACCTTCACCCGGAGCGCCTCGGCCGCATCTGCCCCCCTCCGGCAGGGCGCCGTTGATTCGTTGGTCTATAACGGTTATCCCTACTACTACAACAAGCCCATCAAGGTCTATACCTATATCCCTTCGGGCGATATCTCCCGCTGCCCGGTGCTCTTCGCCATGCACGGTTCCACCCGCACAGGCCTTTCCTACCTCAATTACTGGACCTCCATCGCGAGCAAGAAGCAGGTCATCGTCATCGCGCCCTGCTTCGATGCAGACCAGTACCCCAACAGCTACTACCAGCTGGGCAGCGTCTCCTGGTCTTCTTCCCTCTGGAACGGAAAGCCCCACGAGTTGTATGTGTACAACGTCATCGAGGCCATCTTCGACGAGATGAAGGCGCGGTTGGGATTCCAGGCCACCGGATACGACCTCTGGGGCCATTCCGCCGGCGGGCAGTTTTCCCACCGGATGATGCTCCACATGCCGGAGGCCCGGGCGGAACGCATCGTCTGCTCGAATGCCGGCTACTACACCGTGCCGGATCCCGGCGGCGTTTCCGACGGGGAGACGACCTTTGCCTTTCCCTATTCGATCCTGGGGATGAACTGGACCCGGGAGCAGCTGGCGGCCTATTTTGCGCGCAACCTGACGGTGCATCTGGGTACCGCCGACACGGTTTCGGATCCGGCGCAGGACAGCCAGTTGCCCAGCAGCCCCGGCGCCTATGCCCAGGGCAAGTGCCGCTACGAGCGTGGCCGGTTCTTCTTTGCGCGCGCCCGGGCGGTGGCCGACAGCCTCGGCCTTCCGTTCAAATGGCTCCTGGTGGAGGTGGAAGGGGTGGCCCACAGCGGCAAGAACATGACCCAGAACAGCGCCACCGGAGCCGGCGTCCTTCTATATGGTAAATAATCGAGAACAATTAATTCATTTATAATCATTTAACGCATCATGAACTTTCTTTCTGCACTTCTGACCATCATCGTCGGCATCAGCTGCTCGGGGATGAAAGACTCCACCAAGATCTTTTACAACAAGTGCCTGCAGGACGCCGGCGCTGAAATGATCATCTTTGAGGAATACGCCACCAGCGACTCGCTCGCCCAGGCGTTCGTTGACAAGATCGACGCCCTGATCGTGCCGGGCAAGGCAGCCAAGGACACCGCCAAGCGCTACACCTACGACCGCCGGATGATGAAGCTGGCGCTCGCTGCCAAGAAGCCCGTCCTGGGCATCTGCCTGGGACACCAGCATCTGAACTCGCTGATGAAAGGCAAAACCCGGAAAAACGTGGATATCAATCCCGACTGCAAGCAGCACAAAGTGGTGAAGGACGGCTTCAACAAATCGCTCAACAGCCGCTTCCACAAGATCCGCATCGAGAAGGATTCCGAACTCTACAAGATGCTGGGAAACAAGCGCAAGGTGAAGGTGAACAGCAGCCACAACTTCAGCGTGGCGGAAGTGGGCAACGGCCTGCGCGTGACGGCCGTCTCCATACCGGACAACCTCGTGGAAGCCATTGAAGGCGAGAACATGCTCGGGGTCCAGTTCCATCCGGAATTCCTCTACGGCAAGCTGGGCTACAAGCAGTACCTGCCTATCTTCCAGTGGCTCGTGAATACGGCGGCCGCCAACAAGGATGCCCGCGAAGCCGCTGCCTCCTCCGAATCGGACGGCTGCTGCCAGTAACGGACGGGAGGATATCTATCTATCCGATCAACCCCCGGCCCGTCATCACAGCGGGCTGAGGGATGTTCATCAATTGAAGGATGGTGGGGGCGATGTCGGCCAGGCGGCCGTCGGCGACGGTCTTGACATCGTCGTCCACCACGATGAACTGTACCTTGTTCAGGGAGTGAGCGGTGTTGGGCGTGCCGTCGGCATTGACCGCGTGGTCAGCATTGCCGTGGTCGGCGGTGATGAGCACCGTGTAGCCGGCAGCACGCGCAGCGCGGACGATCTCGCCGGTGGCGGCGTCGATATACTTCACGGCCTTGACGATCGCGTCATAAACGCCGGTGTGGCCCACCATGTCGCCGTTGGCGAAGTTCAGGATGACCAGGTCGTGCTTCTTCGTGGCCAGGTCCGCCACGAGCGCTTCCTTGACCTGCGGCGCGCTCATTTCCGGCTGGAGGTCGTAGGTGGCCACCTTGGGTGAGTTGATCAGGATGCGGTCTTCCCGCTCGAAGGGCGCCTCGCGGCCGCCGTTGAAGAAGAAGGTGACGTGGGCATATTTTTCCGTTTCCGCAATGCGCAGCTGGGTGCGGCCGGCGGCGGAGACCACCTCACCGAGCGTCTGCGCGACGTTTTCCTTGTCGAAGAGGATGTGCAGCCCGGTGAACTTGTCGTCGTAGGGCGTCAGGCAGCAGTAGTAGAGCGGCAGGGTGTGCATCCCGGCCTCGGGCATATCCTGCTGCGTGAGGACGGTGGTGATTTCGCGGGCGCGGTCGTTGCGGAAGTTGAAGAAGATGACGGCGTCGCCCGGCTCGATTTGCGCCAGCGGATTTCCGGCGGCATCGGTGATGACGGCCGGCTCGATGAATTCATCCGTCACGCCCGCTTCGTAGGAGGCCTGCACGGCGTCGATGGCTGAGGTAAACGGTTTGCCGATCCCCTTCACGAGCAGGTCGTAGCCGGCTTTGACCCGCTCCCAGCGCTTGTCGCGGTCCATCGTGTAGAAGCGGCCGCAGACCGAAGCGATCCGGCCGGTAGTGGCGGCCATCTTCCGCTCCAGTTCTTCGAGGAACCCCTTGCCGCTGTGGGGATCGGTGTCGCGCCCGTCCATCAGGCAGTGGACGAAGACGTCCTTCAGGCCTGCCCGGGCCGCCTCCGCCAAAAACTCGTAGAGATGGTCGAGCGAGCTGTGCACGCCGCCGTGGGAGCATAGCCCCAGAAAATGCAGCCTGCAACCCTTCTGCCTGACATATTCATAGCAGCGGCGGATTTCGTCGTTCTGCAGCAGCGCGTGGTCGCGGCAGGCGTGGTTGATCTTCACCAGGTCCTGATAGACGATCCGGCCGCCGCCGATATTGAGGTGCCCCACCTCGCTGTTGCCCATCTGGCCCTCCGGAAGGCCCACATCCTCGCCGCAGGCGGAGAGGTGGCTGTGCGGATATCTGGCCCGCAGGGCGTCGATTTCCGGCGTGCCGGCGGTATAGATGGCATTGGAGGAATCGGCCGGGCCTTCGCCCCAGCCGTCGAGGATCATCAGTAAAACGCGTTTTTGCATATATTTTCTATCTTTGTTATCGATTTGTCCGGAGGACAAAGATATCATTTTATGGGTAAAAAACGGAAACAGAATTCTGCGCGGGGCGCATCTTCCTCCCGCAGCCGCAGCAAGAAACAGCATAAGGCCGGACATGCCAGCGTCAAGGTGGAAGGCATCGTGTCGATGAACCGCGACGGCCTGGGATTCATCACCACCAAGGAATATCCGGAGAGCATCTTCGTAGGAGTCAATAAGATGCGCGGCGCACTGAACGGCGACCGCGTCAAGGTGGGTGTGTACAACCGCATCCGGAACGGCCGCCTCGAGGGAGAAATCATCTGCGTGCTGGAGCGCTCGCACCGTCCGCATATCGGCACCCTGCATATCGTGGGCAACAAGGTCTGGGCGATTGTCGAGAGCCGTACGATGCCCTACGACATCCGCATCCAGGTGGCCACGCCCGACGCCCTGCCCACCATCGGCGGCATCAAGGCCGAGGAAGGCGTGAAGGTGGCCGTGCTGGTGACCGAATGGCCCAAGGGGGTGCCCGAGCCGCTCGGAAAGATCGTGGACGTGCTGGGCAAGCCCGGCGAGAACGACACCGAGATGCACTCGATCCTGGCGGAATTCGAGCTGCCCTACCGCTTCGAACCCGAAGTGGAGGCCGCTGCCGACAAGATTTCCGAAAAGATATCCGCGGCGGAGATCGCCCGCCGCAAGGACTTCCGCGCCGTGACGACCTTCACGATCGACCCGGCGGATGCCAAGGACTTCGACGACGCCCTTTCCTTCCGCGACCTGGGCGGGGGGCGCTACGAGGTGGGCATCCATATCGCCGACGTCACCTTCTATGTGCAGCCCGGCTCGCCGGTGGACAAGGAGGCCTATCTGCGCGGCACGTCGGTCTATCTGGTGGACCGCACCGTGCCGATGCTGCCCGAAAAGCTCTGCAACAAGCTCTGCTCCCTGCGGCCCCACGAGGACAAGCTCTGCTTCTCGGCCGTCTTTGAACTGGACGACCAGGCCAAGGTCCACAAGAGCTGGTTCGGCCGTACCGTAATCAATTCCGACCAGCGGTTCGATTATGAGCAGGCCCAGGAGATCCTGGAGAGCCACACCGGCCCGCTGGCGGCGGAACTGGGCAAGCTGCACGAGCTGGCCGCCATCCTGCGCAGGAACCGCTTCGAGGCGGGCGCCATCAGTTTCGAGCGCCCCGAGATGAAGGTGCTGGTGGATGAGGCCGGCAAGCCCATCGATGTCGTCCGCAAGGAATCGCACGAGAGCAACTGGCTGATCGAGGAGTTCATGCTGCTGGCCAACCGCGGCGTGGCGGAGACCGTGGCCAAGAAGTGCAAGGCCAAGGATCCGACCTTCGTCTATCGAATCCACGACAACCCGAATCCGGAAAAGATCGAGGAACTGCGCCGCTTCGCGCACAACTTCAAGCAGGAGCTGGGCGACACCTCCAACCCGAAACGCATCGCCCGCAGCCTCAACGACCTGATGGGGCGCATCAAGGGCAAGCCCGAGGAGAGCGCCGTGCAGATGATGGCGCTCCGCTCGATGGCCCGCGCCTGCTACAGCACCGACAATATCGGCCACTACGGCCTGGCCTTCACCTACTACACGCACTTCACCTCCCCCATCCGCCGCTATCCGGATATGATGGCGCACCGGCTGCTGGCGCTCTATCTGGACGGGGCCCCGTCGCAGGACAAGGGCTATTACGAGGAGTGCTGCAAGCACGCTTCCGAGCGGGAGCAACTGGCCACCGAGGCCGAGCGCGCGAGCGTGAAGTACAAGATGATCGAGTTCATGCAGGACAAGGTCGGCCAGGAGTTCGAGGGCGAGATTTCCGGCCTCACCGAGTGGGGTATCTACGTGGAAATCCTGCCCACGCATATCGAGGGCATGATCTCCCTGCGGGACATCCGGGACGACTATCTCTCCTTCGATCCCGAGAACTACCGCACCGTCAGCCACGCCACCGGCAAGGCCTATACGCTGGGCGACAAGGTCCGCGTCCGGGTCCTGAGAGCCTCGCTCGAGCAGAAACTGCTGGATTTCGAGTTGGTGACGGAATAGTAAGCCCCGCGATCATTCAACAAAAAAATGATACCTTTGAAACCGTTTTTGAAGGATCAGCTTAAAAACAGATATGTATCAGATAAAAACCCATCCGATTCTGGAGGTGCCCGCAGAGGACCTCGAGGAATTCGAATTCGAGGGCCGCAAGGTCAAGGGCCAGAAGGGCCAGACCATCGCGGCCGCCCTGCACCAGGCAGGATTTCCTGTTCACCATCACAGTTTGAAAGACCGTAACCGCTCCATGGAGTGCGGCATCGGCAAGTGCGGCGCCTGCGAGATGATCGTGGACGGCCACATCCGCCGCATCTGCATCACCAAGGTGGACGGCGTGAAGAAGGTCTCCCGCACCGGCGTCGAGAGTTTCTCCACAGTGGCCTGCGACCAGCCCGCCGAGGCGCCTAAGCGCGTATTTAAAACCACGGTAGCCATCGTCGGCGCCGGTCCGGCCGGCCTGGCCGTCCGGGAGGAGCTTCGCAAGGCGGGCATCGACAACCTGGTGATCGACAACAACGACAAGATCGGCGGCCAGTTCCTGATGCAGACCCACCAGTTCTTCTTCTTTGAG
>JAEEGH010004736.1_pt1 | contig 34626 bp, 22 predicted proteins | sample 9134181 | NCBI WGS metagenome assembly JAEEGH01 (sample SAMN16246544, study PRJNA631951) | gut metagenome | biome: gut microbiome; feature: rumen; material: DP-attached | host: Bos | place: Iran: Karaj | collected 2018-10
TTTCCGACTTCCACCGTAATCTTCTCAGGAACGCTGATCTTCGCAGCCACCGTAGCGTTCGGTGCCGCTGCCTTCACCGTAGCAGTTGTGTCCACCAACGCAGTAGTCTCCCCGGCCGCAGCCACGCTCACCGGCGCGAAACCGAGCATAGCTACCAGTGCCAGTGACATGAACGGTTTCAATAATTTCTTCATAAAGTTCCCCCTTTCAAACTTCTTGAATGAACCATATTAAGGAATTCATAGCATCATTAAGTAATGTCAGGTTTCTGCTGAATTATCATGTGCGCCCGCCAAAGCATCAACTCGCAGATATGCCTCCGCTTTCTCCTTATCCAGCGAAAACCTCTCCATCAGCCCGGCCAGTATCTTTTCTTCCGGATAGTGATCCTCCCGGCGTAAAGCTATATATTCTTCTATCCGGCCTTCCGCAAGGCCTTCCGCATGCCCCTCGTTCCTCGCCTCCCAGCGTTCTTCTCGTAACAGCATCTCCACCGTCATATACCTGTGCCTCGCTTCCTTACTTTGCTTCACAACCGCTATCGCCTGCTCAACTTTCTTTACAAAAGGATCCTCACTCGGCTTTCCCATCACATAATCCAGAAAGACAGCTAATTCGGGATCAACCTTATCCTTTAAGCCTCCCGCATAAAAGATAACCTTCTCTGTCTGGTCGCCCAGTTCAAGCCCATGCTCCTCCAAACATATATTCCTGAAAGTATATCTGCAGCGATCCTTCCCGAAAAGATCTTCCGTGCTGATAAAGATCACGTAGGCTTCCTTCAAAGCGTCAACTCTTGTCCCCTTATCCAGCTGTTCCTCATCCATCATCGCCTGGTTATATCGGGTCCGTTTCCTGATGTTTCCGAAATTGCGGGACATCATTTCAATATTATACGCCCGGTTGCTGTCGTCCTCCGTGTACGCATCCAGCCGCACGCCCCGTATATCATAGCCCTCATTGATCTCTTTCTGTGTTTCCACAAAAGAAATATCAGAAATAGATAACTCCGGGAGCATGATCTGAAGCAGCCGGAGGCATATGTCCTTGTTATCCCGCATCACCCTGTAGAAAATAAAATCATTGCTGATGCCAAGGCTTTGCCACTTGCTTTCCAGATCCGTTTCTTTTGTGTAGTTGTCACTGCTCATACATTTTCCTCCTTTGAAATATAGTAATTTCGCAGGAGCCAAACCTCCTGCATGCGTGAATGGAAATTACAGGAGATCTGTGTGAAAATCAGATATGATAAAAGAATTTTCAAGAAAGGAAGATTCCTGTGTCTGAATTATAACACCACCCCCTGGGTCTTCGCAATGAAAAAGCACTTTTTATCGTTTCGCCTATTTGATACAATGATTACGGTCGGTGGTTGTAGATGAGCAGGGATTTTTCCTGCGGACACGAATCTTGAAAAACTTTTGGAAGGAATAACGATATGATCTTTTTTCGCTCCGATTACAGTCAGGGAGCTCATCCGAAGGTGATGGAAGCTCTTGTAAAAACCAATTTGGAACATACGGATGGCTACGGCATGGATCCGCATTGCGAAAACGCGGCGCAGATGATCCGAAGCTTGATCGGGATCCGGGACTGCGGTGTACACATGATGGTTGGCGGCACTCCCTGCAACGTCACGCTTATAGCGGCTGCGCTTCGGCCGTATGAGTCTGTGGTTGCAGCCCGCTCAGGACATGCCTACAGTCATGAAACTGGCGCCGTTGAGGGAACCGGGCACAGGATCATTACTATGGAAGCTATGAATGGGAAGCTGACACCGGATCTCGTCGACCGGGCGTGGGAAGAATATGAGGACGAGCATACGCCGCTTCCCCGGTTGGTTTATGTTTCTCAACCTACGGAGATCGGATCGATCTACAGTAAAGAAGAGATGACCGCGCTTTATGAGAAGAGCGCTGAACGGAATATGTTTCTTTATGTAGACGGGGCAAGGATTGGATCGGCGCTCACATCGGAAGAAAATGATCTTTCCCTCCAGGAACTGGCTAGGCTTTGTGATGCCTTCTACATAGGCGGAACAAAAAACGGAGCGCTGTTTGGGGAGGCACTGGTCATCCTTAATAAGGCGATCGATGACCATTTTCGTTTTATGATCAAGCGCCAATGCGGCTTGCTCGCGAAAGGGCGGCTGATCGGAGTCCAGTTTGAGGCGCTTTTGGATGGCGGGATGGATAGCATATATTTCAAAATGGCGGCTCATGCAAACCGTATGGCAAAAAAGCTAAAGGATGGGCTTGCCGCGCTGGGTGTCGGCTTTTTCGGCACTTCGCAGACAAATCAGGTTTTTCCGATCCTGCCGCGGGATGTGATAAAGGAATTGGAAAAGGACTTTAGCTTTTACGAGTGGGGAGCAGAAAAAGAGGGGAAAACAGTAATCCGTCTGGTGACGGGCTGGGGAACAAAAGAGCCGGAGATCACTGCCTTTTTGGATAAACTGAAAATTATTTTGCAGGGAACATAAGGAGAATAAAAAGCCTTCCGCCAGATGATCTTGCCATCTGATGGAAGGCTTTATTATTTCAGTTTATTGTTTGTCTCTGCTGAAGAAACGTTCCACCTCAATCCTGTCTGTGTTGTCCTGGTACTCCGCTTTTGACGGCTTCGTTTTCTTTTCGTCTTTCTTTGGCCTTCCGAGTTTCGGTCCGGACATCTGTATCCCATGTTTCTTGCAGAATTCCCGATTATCTCTCGTACGATAGATCTGATCCACAAGAACCCTTCCGGGATAATGACCTGTTCTTTCTTTGTATCGTTCTAATGCATCCTGCAGTTCGGCTCCCTCGTTGTAGGATTCAAACGATATCTTTTCCAGTCTTGCGCTTGAGCTTAACTTACTGACATTGACCACTGAGCCTGTCAAAAAAATGAATGAGGCATATAAGGCTTTCAAGGTGCAATGCCCGGCGACTATACCGCGTAAGGCGTAAAATGTAGACTAATCATCCTCCTCTTCTTCCATCCTTTTCTCCACCTTCTTCAGCGCCTTTTTCACCTTGTAGCCCTGTATGATGCCCAGACGCCATGCAAGACTCCCTTTGTAGCTGCTTAAAACCTCTCCCATCACGTTTACAAACTCATCCGGCTCCCTGTCGCTTTCATCCTCTTCCTTGTCCTTTGCATTGTCATACATCTCATGGAGCCTGTAGGTCTGCGCCTGCCACAAAAGGGTTGAGAGCTTTTTGACACCCTCCTGCATGGCCTCGCTGTTTTTCTTGATTTCGGAATTGCTTTTTATAGATTCCTTCATAAGTATCTCAAGCTTTTCGAATTCCTCCATGAGTTCCTTACCGTTTGTCTTGTTGTAGGCTTTCTCCACAATCCAGCGAAATTCGTCAATGTCACCCTCCTTGCGCACCTTTTCCATCTCAAACTCACCTAACTCCGTCCGTTTGTGTTTATAGCCTCGGGGGATAAGGGGGAAAAGTGCCAGATAATAAGCCGCAGCATCAATCTTCGAATCCTTTTCCGTTTTCACCCTATAGCCATTGTAAAGCTGATTTTCAAGCTCCTCTATTTTCTTCTTGTCCGCTTTCTCTCCCTTTTCCTTCTCAGCGGTAATCTGCCTTAAGATATCACTGTAATCAGGAGTCATTAAAGCCGAAGCGGCTTCCGGCTTAGCCGAGATGATCGCCAGCAGCTCCTCTTTTGTAAGAACCTCCCTTTTTGCCAGCTCCAGCTTACATTCCAGCTTAAAATCATCCGCCCTGGTTATTTCTTTTGTGTTTTTCATCAGTCTGGCAACAACATCCCTTTCAAGCCCTTCTTTATCACGAAGATCTATGTTGTCAACATCATCATCTATGAGATCGATATTGTTCTGGAGACCCTTTAAGGTGTCATTTGCTTCCTTGATGGTATTTTGCAGACGCATCTGACAGGAGACAAAATTGGCTATGGTGGGCGGCAGCTCCAGCCCGATCTCCTGGGCCTTTGCCAAAGCCACAGAGATACGAAGAGCCGCGTCCTTTTCGGAGCCCATAGACAGTATCTCTGTAAAGATAAGAGTCAGTTCATCCCTTTTTGCCTCATAAATCTCTTCGGGAGTGTTTTCGAGGAGAGTGTGGAAGGCGTGGCGGAAGTCTCCCACATCCGAAAAGGTGGCTGCCATCATAAGCTTTGAGATCTTCTCCTGCTGATCACTGCTTAACCGGGTGGTATTGCCGAAATCGATGATGGTAACTCCGGGATTGCTGATCATGATATTTCCCGCATGAAGATCACCATGGTAATAGCCTGCCTCAAAGATTCCCTCGGTGACCCATTTCTGCGCCACCTGACATAAGGCCTTTTGCTTTTTATCCAGCTCATTTGCGGTTCTTATAAGCTCCTGTTTAATCTCTGAAAGCTCTCTATCCTCTATTGCTGTAAGATCCTCTCGGATGGAATATTTCCCTTCCTTGTCCTTCGCCGGAATTTTCCTTCCCGTCTTTTTGCCGTCCCTGACCTCATCCTCCATTTTAAGGAAGGGGAGCAGGGCTCTGTCTCCTTTCTCTTTTATGTCACTTAAGTACTTCTTTACCGTCATGGAGCCTGCTATTTCCATGACACAGGTGTCGGAGGTGGGTTCGGCAAGGTCTGAAAGCTTCATGGCATCACACATATTGGGCTTTTCCTTTTTCGTTTCATAATCCATTGCCGGCTTGTCATATACCGCTCCCAGTCTGCAGTTTTCAGCCTCCCTGGTAAGATCCAGTTCCTCCTCTATCCTTTGGAGATTTCCAAGATAGGTGGCTTCCATGCCGCCGATCTGATTTTTTTTGCGCATTGCTTCAATCTCTGCCGGGAGCATTTCTGCCTCATCCGTAAGCCGGGCAGCATTCAGCATGACCTGCTTTTCCCGCATCATACGGTTTCTGGCATCGGGACGGAGTAGCTTAATCACCACCTGTTTCCCACCACTAAGCTCCCTTTTTCCATATACGGTGCATAAAAACGCCTGCCCCACGGATGCGGCACCCAAGGATTTCCCCACCTCGATTTTCTGTATTCTGCCGTTGGATCTTTCGATCATGCCATCCATATGGGCACGCACTACCTCCTCCGGAATGGAGGCAAGGCTGTCCTGGGTATCCTGAATGGCTTTTTTCAGTCCACGGGGAAAATCCTTTCCCATGGGGATGCCCTGCAGCATCTTCTGGAAGAGGGGTCCCGCCCCCTTAAACATCCCCCCAAGCATGCTTGTCATCAAATCCATCCGATCCTCGGACGAAAGCTTATCCCTTTCTTTCTTTGTCAACCTTGGCACGGGCTTTGCGTTTCTGATGGCTCCCGCAAGCATGGAACGCTGATCCATCACAGGCACATTCTTAAAGTATGTCTGAAAGACATTTTTCATGAAGAGCCCCTGCCCCTTTTTGCCCTTTGTCGTAGCATTCAGGATATCCTCCAGCTCCTGCACCGACTTCTCCGGCAGCTCCTTGAGCTCCTTTTCTGCCGCATGTACGGACTCCTTAAGCTTTTTCAGCTCAGCCTTTAATGCCTTCAGCCTTTCATCCTTTTCTCTGAGCTGTTTTTTCCCCTCATTGATCCTGGGCATTAATGCCTGTGCTTCCTGTTCAACAGGTACATGCAGTGGGTTAGCCCTTGGATCAATGTCCTCTTCCGCAGACGCTTTTTTGCCTTCTTTCTTTTCCCTTTCTTTCTTTTCCAGCTTCTTTTTCTTATTATACTCCCGGTCGATCTCAGTAAGCTTGAAAAGCAGCTGATCTGCCTGGTCTCTTAAAGCATTTACCTGCTTATCCAGCTCAGCCTTCTCCTTTGTCAGGTCAGCCACTTCCTTGTTTTTTAGCTCGATTGCCTCATTTTTCCTCTGAATATCCATAAGAAGTGCAGGCTTTTTTTCTTCACGATTCCGTATACGGATTCTTATGTTATTCATCCGTTCCTTTTTCGCCTCTGCTTCCACCGCCTTTTTGGCAGGAAGCAGCTCCTCCTCATTCCTTTTCAGTTCCTCCTTTGTAACATCATTCTGCTTTAGGAGCTTCTCCCGAGCCTCGAATAGCTTTTGTATGTCTGACTTCGTTTTCCTTATGGCTTTACTGTTATTGACGCCCTTAATATCCTGCTTCGACCGGGCCTTTATGTCCTTGTTCCTTCCCTGAAGAAGAAGTGCTGCCAGGGTCAGGTTCTCCTTTTGTATCCGGTACTTAAGCTCGGAAAGCTCTGCCGTCTCACTGTCAAACCTCTGCTTTAGAAGCTTATTCCTTTCCTCCGTTTCCGCATATTTCCTGTTTGCGGTAAGAAGCGGAGATGTCTCTATGACCTCAAAGTCCGAAATGCCATCATCCTTTTTTTCCTTCTCTTCCGTTTCTTCCTTCTTCTCTTTTGCATTGCCAAAGATCATCTCCACGGACTTGTCAAAGACCTGCTGAACCTCGTCCATGGTATTCTTTACCGCATCATCTATATACTTGTCCACTTTGGAAAGCTCCTTCAGCTCCTTCGCATTAAGAGCGGGGAGCCTCTCCTCGATCACCTTCTGAACCTCCTTGGGATCCATAAGCTTTCCCTTTGCAACCGCCTTCGCCGCTCCCTCCGCGAAAGAGCCCAGCTTCATTTCCTTGATCCTGGCATCGACCATTTTCTCAACAAAAGCTCTGACCTGCTCTAAGGCTTCCTCTAGCTTTCCCTTGAGCTCGTCTCCTCCCCCTTCCGAAAAAGCAAAGATCGGAAGCTTTTCCACCATGCCGGTGACCAGACCTTCCGGCTGCTTTTCCTTATTACGGAACTGATCGCTGATGATCAGCGAGATTGCCCTTGAGTGTCTGAGCAGAAGGCTTCTCATACGAAGAGCAGGTTCTTTTTTCATGCCATCCGAAACCCAGGTGTCCTCAGAGAACAGAAGATCCGCCGCAAAATCCCTGACAAGCTCCTCCTCTTCCCTCCAGCCGGATTCCTCCTCCATATCCTCATACAAAAGCTTTACGCCATCCGTAGACCCCTTCCCCACCTTCTGAAGCTCAAGGTTCAGCACGGTATTGATATGTACGTCACGGTGCCTTGTGTTTTGCCGCTCCACATATTTGGTAAAGGTGCTGATCAGCTTCTTTCTGTCTGTATTTTTATCAAGCGCAATCAGCGCCGCATTCTTTAATTCGGAAACCGGCACGTTGTTTAAGAGATTCATGGCGATCCCTGTTTTCTTGTGGAGCACTCTCGCGCAGTATTCCCTGGATCTAAGAAGTTCGCCCCGGTTCATTGAGGAAAGATCGGTTTTCTGGCTCTCAATGATCTCCCGTACATCTCCCTCTTCATAGATTTCAGGCCTTTCAAACACATCCTTTGAAAAATTGTCTGCAATCTGGTCTCCCCTTAGGGACAGGCTGAGGGAATGACCCTCTGACTGCATCATGAGATTCCCGAACTGGTCGCTTAAAAAACGCACAAAATGCCCGTGAAGCCGCACAGTGACAGCCTTTGGGCTGCCGGGCTCCAGCGTAGAAAGCGCCCTTCTTGCATTGATCAGCTCCCGCATGGCCCTCTTCTCCGCGGAGGTAGGCTTTTTCGGATCCTTAAACAGATAGGAGGGCCCATATCCGTTATCTAACGTATAGGCAATCAGCCGAAGATCATTGGGAAGCTTTTCAAGATCCTTTCGTATTCTCCTTGCTCCCTTGCTCTTTATCTCATCTGCCCTGGCTCTTCTTTTTTCCTCCCTCTCCTCCTGCGCTTTCAGAAGATCCTCCTTGACGCCTGACAGCTTCTCCAGCTTTTCATTTGTACTCTCCAGATCCTTTGCCCTTGCTTCAAGCTTTATCTTTAAATCATTTAATTCACTGTCGAAGGGAATACGGATGATCGCAAGACTGCCGTATTCCTCCTCCTTCTTTTCTTTCAGCGTATTGTATTTTTTTTCAAGCGCGCCATATGCCGCCTGTTTCATTTCCGCTTCTCTTTTCAGATCATCCTTCTCTGTTTCGGCCTTCCTTAGTCTGTTTGTATTCTTGAGCCTGTAGGTATAGTCCGAAAGGGCAGCGTAGGATAAAAGCGCCATGCCGCTTCTCACCGTACCTGCCTCCTCCCCGTCTGCCCTCAGTGCCTGCCTTCCCAGCTCAAAAAGCTCCGCCTCTCTGGTAAGGCGCTTTAAGGCAGCTTCCACCATGGCTCTTCTTCGACTGCCGCTCTCTCTGGTGGAGGTTTTTTCATCGCAGTATTTCTGGCATTCCTCCATGGCAGTACGGTAAAGCCCCGCGATCTCATCCATCTCCTTACTGGTAAGCTGGCGCTTCTTTTCACTGGTCAGAAGCTCTTCCAGGTCTCTGATCGCCCCCTTTACCTTCTTCATCGCGTTTGAATCACCGAAGGTCTTTTTGTCATTCAGCAAAAGATGTGAAAGGTTCCGCCCCTGGACGGCGGAAAGCCTTGCTATGGCAAGCTCCCGGTCAGCTCTTACATATTGTTTGTCCTCCAGGGAAAAGATCAGGTCTTTTATGTCCTTTACATCAGAAAGCGTATTGTCAAGATCATAAAGCAGCCTTTTTTCCTTCGGCAGATCCCTAGTGATGGTAAAGCCGGTACGGACTGCCTGATTCATGATCCTTTCCATGGTCTTATCATACTTTTTGTTGTCCAGGCGCCGAAATGCATCAAGGCTCTCCGCATCTGCATCAGGCAAAAGCTTAAGCTCCCTTACCTGCTTTTTTTCCTCATTGACTGTTCTGGTCTTTGATACCGGCTTCTTTCTCTGCTTCTTTTCAGATTCCTTTTCCAAAGAAACGATATACCTTGTCTCTTCCTCTGATTCTTCCTTCGTCCCCTTAAGCCCTGCTTCCTTTATCTTCTCTTTAGTTCTTGTTTTTTTAGGCTCCTCCTGATTGATGAAGGTGGTGATGAGCTCCTCCTCAGGGATGACATACTCCTCCATGGGAGCTGTCGAAACCTTCATCCCGGGATTTGGAATATAGGCCACCTCAGACTCCACCCCGGTGGCCAGGTCGTTCAGTGTCTTTCGGACGGTAAGCCCCTTTGTGTGAGCCACATTGAGTACATTTTCATCGGAGAGCCTTTTTACCGAATAACCTGTCTTTGTATTATAATCGAGGTCGGAGTATTCCTTCTTCATCGCCTCCGGCTTTTTCATCTCGCTGATCCAATCAATCTCGAACTGCTTGGAGCCATCATCGATCCTGTACAAGAATTCATCCACCGACTTGTGTTGAACCTTGTTGAAATCTTTTTTGTTGGAATCCAGATACTCGATCTCATCCCCGTGTATGCCGGTGATGGTGACATAGTGCCCTGTTTCTTTGATGGATCCGTCAGAGTCTGCCACAGTCCCTGTAAAATCGAGAAAGCCTGCCACATTCCCTGTGTTGATAATCTCTGCGATCTTTCGCTTGAATGCTTCCCTGGCATTACTTGCCTTAATGCTGTCCGCTTTTTGATCCTTCCCGTTCAGCTGCGGCATCTTAAATATCATTTTGTTTAGCATCGCATTGTTTTTTTTCAGCTCATCATAAAAGAAATCGCCAAGCTCAAATACGTTTCCTACCGCGTACTTTCCTTTTCCCGCAAACCTTGAAACCTCGGTGACACGTTTTTTATAATCATCCTCATCGGCAAAGAAAGCAAAGTCGTTGCTGTATTTTTTTACTCTGGGAGAAAAGTTTCTCATATCATATTGCGAGTAGTATCTTTTTGCGGCCTTTTGTCCCTTTTTATTTCTGAGGAACTGGTTTAGCATGGCAGTACCGGCACAGCAGAAGCAGTTATTGATGCCCTGTTTTTCGTAGATCTGCTCCAGCCCCTTTATGGAGGCATTCAGCTTTTTATTGACCGGCAGCTCAACAAGCTTTTCGTCATTGAATTCCGCAAAGGTGGGATCATTGATCTTGTAATACTCCATGAGCCAGTCAAATTCCGCGCGAAGCTCCTGGTCCACATCGTCATTCCAGTCATAGTCCGCCCTTTCCTTTCCTTTCCCATCGATCATGGTCGTTTGATGCATGAATTTCTGTCTGATCAGCACCAGATCGTTTCTCTCCTTTGGCGCAGCCTTTTTGTCGATCCCCAAAAGACGGCAGAGGGATGCCATGTGTACTTCCTTGTCTTTGTCATTATAGATCTTCCTGCCTGCGGCAATCTCCTCAGGAGAGAGCCTTTCTACCTCCCCTCCCCTGTATACGATCTCTTCCTTTGGTTCCTCCTCTATGATCCGGTTTTGGTTTTCCTGCTGCCCTTCTCTCTCACCCTCTTTTGGCATCTCAATAGAATTGCCTGCGATGGGCGGCATCTCTTTTTTTACAGTTTCCCGTGCCTTTTTCTCATCTGCTGCTTGGGATGCCTTTTTTAGCTCCCCCGGCACCATTTTTTTCTGCAGGGGAAGGGGATCTATCTTATAGGGAGACTGCTTCTGCTCCTTCTTTACTTCGGTCCTGATCTCGGACTGTTTCTTTTTTTCTATTTCAAACGGCTGGTCGCTCATACTCTACCTCCCCTATATGTATTTTTTATGTATTTTTTGCTGTTCGTAACCAGAATATCGGATATGCCGCCGAAGAGCTTTCTTTCCGCCATATCCCAAAATTCCGAGGTTTCCTCAGTGGGAAGGTAATCTCCGGCGCGAAGGAATTCACCAAGCTCCTCCTCTGAAACACCATACCCCAGGATTTCCGCCTCCTCCCCCACCAGGATCGTCAGACTCTTTTTTATCTCACTCCTTTGCAGTATGGATGACAGCTTATTAAGCAATGAAAGCCCTACACCTTTACGGCGATATTCCTCACAGACGTATATGTAGGCAAGCTCTGCCACAACCTCCGTGTCTGTGACCTTGTTGATCAGAAACTGGCACATTCCAACGAAAAGCTCTTTTTCGTCCTCTGTTCTTTGGACGGCACCTAAGGTAAAGCATCCATCCTGTCCCCCCCTTTTGATCACATACCCCGGCAGCAATCTGCCCATTTTTTCAAGACTTTGTTTTGTAAGCGTATAAAAAATCAGCTTCATGTAAGCCTCCTGTTCCCTATCCCTTTAAAAGGGGCTGTTGCATTCGTCTCAAGGCACGTACGTGCCTTGCAGAATTTGCGCAAAGGTCCGGCTGGACACACAAGTGTGTCCACACGGACTTCTCCGCGTAATGCAGATTTGCTGCATTATGCGAATGCAGCCGCCCGATACATCCTCTTTACAAATTCCGCAGAGCTCTCGTTCTTCCTTCTTCTTCTGGTGGATACGATGATATCCAGGGCATTTTCATCCGGATGATTATCATTATACTCATCGGCAGCATCCTGTACCAGAGACGAAAATACCGAGAGCGCAGCCGGGGTACTGTTTCCCGAAAACAGCATAACCGTGTTTTTATCTGTACGTATCAGCTCCCCCTCCCTGGGAAGCTCTGTCTTTAAAATATCAAAGAACGCCTTTGAAGCATGATCTGTTTGAAAGATGATCACGTTTTTGTATTCTATTTTCCCTGCCAGAGCCAGCTCTAAAATGAACTTTAAGAAATGCCTGTTGTAAAGACCGCTCTCATGATCATCAAACCTCCACTTGCTGGCATAGGACAAAAACAAAAGCAAAACTCCTATGGAAAAGCCAAGCGGACTGAGAGAATAGCCGGATACGATGGTGAATAAGGATGCCACTGTAACCGGAACGACAACCGGTATCACCGAAAAAAAATGCAGTTTCCCGAACCGCCTGGTATAAAGAAGCTCATCCACCAAGGGCATCAGGCCGTACAGATACTCCACCGCCTCCAGAATAAAATACAGCGGTGTGTAATGCAAAAGCATATTCTCATCCACAGCAAACATCCAGCCCGTGAAGAGATTTATGATCGTAAATGCGGCTACAACCACCGCCGGTAATGCCAGTATATACCGAAATCTGAGCAGCCGCTGTCTGCTACCGTAGATCCTGTACTCCGCATAAAAAACCCATACCGCCAGCACAAATGTGGCGGAAAGCTCATCAAGAGTGGGAAGGAGTCTGCTCAGGAAAGGCGACCACCCAAGGCTCTGATCACGCAGAATATAGAAAAGCCCCGAAAAAACGGCATTTAATGCTACGGCAGCACCAAGCAGGCAGAATAAAACGGTCTCCAGATCCCTCTTCCGGTTCGTCCTGCTTTTAAAGGACAAAGCAAAAAGCCCCAGCAGAAGCAGCAGGGACAAACCATCCGCATAGACCGTGGGAAGAGATCTTTCTGCGATCGTGATCATATTTCATCCTCCTCATAAAACGGCTCCAGGGCGATATGTATCTGAATATAGGCAAGTCCTATTGCAAGGCACACAGGTGTGGAGGATACACCGTTACTGGTAAGTCCCAAAAGCATCCGCACCACGATGATCAGTAAAAAAAACCAGATACTGCCCGGATTGGATTTTGATGACATAATGATGGATAAGATAGCATAAAAAACCGGAACAATGTAAAGAAGGCCATACAGAGGTCCAATGGTATATGCTTTTGTTTCGGAATCTATATAAAAAAAGCTTCCGGTAAAGCTGTTCGTAAGAATTGCAGCGATCTCTGCAAATGCCGGCAGCATGAAAAGGATACGCGTTTGTCTATTGCTTTCATATCCACACTTTGCTCTCTGTGCAAAAAACAATGCCAGCAGCCCGCAGATCAATACAAACAGGATGAAAAACACATGATTGATCATATGATTCATCGTAGCGGCAGCAGGGGCACCTTGACCATTCAGCACAGAACCGATCATGTCGATCATCGCCATGGCGATTAACAGTATTTCTGCCGAAAAGAACAGCTTATCCTCCAGCCTTCCCCTCTTCCGGTAGATCCCGGTCTGCCAGATGATACCGAAAACAATAAAGACAGCAGCAAGGTTAAACATGAGCGATAAACGGTTCATCTCACTAATATACGACAGCTTTTCCAGAAATCTCATATTAGAGCTCCCTCCTCTCTCCAAAGGTCACAATCTGATCGTTTAATTTGGAGAATAGTTTCCCTGCCAGTCTTATGTCTGTTTGATTGTCAAGTCTTATGACAATCCTCGGCCGCTCTTTGCACTTTTCCTGAAACCTTGCCAGAGAAAACCTGAGAAGATAGATGGTCTCGATCTCAGGATCGCTGCCCATGGATCTCGCAAAATCGATATAGAAATCTCCGGAAGAAAGCCTGTGGCAAAGAAGCATTCCTGCCACCTCCCCATCCTGAAAAAAGCAGCCGGAAACATCAGGATCATACCAGCCTCTGGACAGATACGCCAAATCTTCGGATCTTCCTTCGTTGCACATGTATAAACACTTTGCCACTCCACGCTTAAAGTGTCTGTCATCTACATCCCGAAGACTTTTCACGGAATGAAAGGCTTTGTTTTTTAGAAGAAGTGATTTCTCCAATTCGTCCATGGTCACAAAGTGATTGACACCCACTTTTTTTTCCATGGAAAAGCCGGCGGCAAAAAGCAACGCCTCCTCCGCGTCAGAAGGTGCAGGCAGCCAGAAATAGCTCATTTCCACATCTTCATTTTTTATCTCGTTACCGTATTCCCGAAGAAGAGTCTCTCCGGCTTTTTGATCCCTGCTGTGAAAAAAGATGATGTTTGCTTTGTGACTGTCATCCGTTTCCAGATTTTCGTACACCCAGGCCATCAAAGCCGCAGGTTCTTTCTCTTCCTCCTTTTGCACTGCCAGTCCGCGATAAAAGGGTCTGATGATATCCCGACCCACATCCGGGGGCAGATGCCTTATAAACCGCTCCATATTATCCGCAGTGATCCGGATGGTATCTTCCATGATGAGTCCCTTCCTCTGATCCTCATCCTTGTCGTAGTTTATGGTCATGGGGATCTCTGCTTTCTCCTCCGGCTCCTCTGCGTCCGAGAGTCTTCCGTTCATACGACCCCAGGAGAGCTTATAGCTGATGTTCGCCTGAAACGGAGTCTTTCTGATCTCTCTTCGCCAAAGCTCCCTTCTATCCGTATCCGGCTCATAAGAGAGCTCGCTGTTCTCATCATAGCCACCCTGCAGCTTTTTTCTGGCATACACGGTCTCACCGGATTTCCGGGGTTTCTTTTTGCTGTCCAATGCCCTTTCCATAAGCATCGGTACATTTTTATTCATGGCAATGGCGGTTAGATTACTGTACAGAACCTCTCCGTCGCGCTCGATCAGAGCGGAAAGCATGCCCTGGAGGGATGCCAAAATATATTTTTGCACATGTTTTTCAAAGCCAAACAAAAAATCCACATGGAGGTTCCCGCCCACCTCGCTGCAAAAAACGATGGCCCGGGGGATCTGTCCTTCATTATAGACCACTCCGCTTATGTCCTGCTCCAGCCTTGTGATATCCTGGTTTTCTATACGTAGATGCTGCCTTTTAAAGCTCTCGACAAGCTCATTCCACTGGGAAAAGGAAAGATTGGAAAGAGGAATAAATTCCAGTCCCGGAGAGGCAGCCCTTAATGATTTTTTCACAAGCTGACTGCTTAAAAGCTCTGACATAGGGATCGACATTACATCTGCCCCCGGCTTTACCGCAAAGCCATTTTCCCGGAAAAAGTCGGTAAGCGAATCCACCGAATCTGCATAATCCGCGTCCATCCACTGTATGCCGCAGTCGAAAAGCTCTTGTTCCGCGGTGCCAAGAAGCTCTCTTCCTATCCCATTTCTCCTGTCTTCTTCCTTCACCGTAATGGAAAGGATATGCCCATAGGAGCGCTCCTTATATATGGTGATCGCTGCGCCCTCTCCACCTTCAATACGAAGAAATCTTTCATCCTCAACTGTCTTTTTAAGCCTCAAGATGGCCTCCTTACCCACACGGTTAGCCCTTCATCAGAACGAATAAAATCACATTGAACACCGGCCATGCGGGAAATGCGTAACTGTTCAGACTCCCAGTTTCTGAACAGTTACAAATATGCTGTAATGTTGTAATCTTAGTGAAAGACCGATTAAATCAGTCTTTCACTATGCAAATGCGTCGATGACCCAAAAGATCTGGTCAGAAACAGCTTTTTAAAGATACCGGATCCTAGACTCCATGCTATCACAAAATCGGCATCATGCAAAGAAAGGCTTTTCTTATGTGGGACGTACATCTTCACAGCTTCTTTTCCGCAGACAGCGAAACAGACCCGGAGGAGAGACTGTTTCAAAGTCTGTGTAAACTCAAAAATACCAACATAAGACGAATAAATAGATATGTTGTCAATCGAGCCTTTCAGCCCAGACTGACCCTACCTGCATTGTAACGCAGGATTTTTGCATGTCAAGCGGGAGATCCCAACGGGGCTGCGCGCCCCCGGATCCCCTGCGGGAATGCTTGTTTTAAGCGATGAAGACGACTCAGTACAGAATATTCTTAAAGAATACCAGTCTAAATACGAAGAATTTATCCCAGAATGAATTGTAACTTTGCAGTAAAATAAAACATGGCCTACCAATTTGATAGACCATGTTTTTTAAGTGAATATTTAAGAACGGTTGTTATATGACAACTCTTTTAGGGATTATCTCAGATAGAGTTGTAACAAAACAAGTTTGTTTCATGTCTTACAGATGCAACACCCGCTCTTTGATCTCCTGTGTGCGGCCCTGATTCCAGAACTGTGACCCGATGTAACCGCAGGTGCGGCGCGCAACGTTCAGTTTGTTCTGATCGCGGTTTCCGCAGTTCGGGCATTCCCAGACAAGCTTTCCGTCGTCCTCCACGATGGAGATCTCACCGTCGAAGCCGCAGCACTGGCAGTAGTCGGATTTCGTGTTGAGCTCGGCGTACATGATGTTGTCATAAATGTGACGGATCACGGTCATGACGGCCGGAATGTTGCTCTGCATGTTCGGCACCTCTACATAGCTGATGGCGCCGCCGGGAGACAACTTCTGGAACTGGCTTTCGAAGGTCAGTTTGTTGAATGCGTCGATCTCTTCGGTCACATGGACATGGTAGGAATTGGTGATGTAGTTCTTGTCTGTCACGCCTTCCACTTTCCCGAAACGTTTCTGCAGGCACTTTGCGAACTTGTAGGTCGTGCTCTCCAGCGGGGTTCCGTACACAGAGAAATCAATATTTGTCTTTGCTTTCCAGCCTGCGCAGGCGTCGTTCATTTTCTGCATGACTTCCAGAGCAAACGGCGTTGCGGCAGGATCGGTATGGGGCTTGCCTGTCATATAGCGGCAGCACTCGTACAACCCGGCATAGCCGAGGGAGATCGTAGAATACCCGCCGAACAGGAGCTTGTCGATCGTCTCGCCTTTTTTCAATCTGGCAAGCGCGCCATGCTGCCAGAGGATCGGCGCTACGTCGGAAACCGTTCCTTTGAGGCGGTTATGGCGGATCATCAGGGCTTCATAGCATAAGTCGAGGCGCTCGTCAAAAATCTTCCAGAAGCTTTCAAAATCCCCTTCGGAAGAAAGCGCAATGTCTACAAGGTTCAGCGTCACAACGCCCTGATTGAAGCGGCCGTAGTATTTATGCTTTCCTTCTTCGTAATTCCCCGCATTGGCGACATTGCCGCGCGTTTCGGAGCAACGGTCCGGCGTGAGGAAGGAGCGGCAGCCCATGCAGGTGTATACATCCCCGCCCTTTAACTGGCGCATGATCTTCGCGGAGATATAATCCGGCACCATCCGTTTTGCCGTGCATTTTGCGGCGAGTTCGGTCAGATAGTAATAGCGGGAATCGGGATGGATATTGTCCTCATCCAGCACATAGATGAGCTTCGGGAACGCGGGCGTGATCCACACGCCGGCCTCGTTCTTGACCCCCTGGATCCGCTGTTCCAAAACCTCCTCGATCACCATGGCGAGGTCTTCTTTTTCTCTCTCAGTTTTCGCTTCGTCAAGGTACATATAGACCGTAACGAACGGAGACTGGCCGTTCGTGGTCATCAGCGTCACAACCTGGTACTGGATCGTCTGTACGCCCTTCTTGATCTCGGAGCGCACGCGGTGCTCCACCATGTTCGTGATCTGCTCTTCCGTCATCTCAATGCCGTTTTCCTCGATCGATTCGAGCACGTCCTTACGGATGCCCTTACGGCTGACCTCCACGAACGGAGCCAGATGGGAAAGAGAAATGCTCTGTCCGCCATACTGGCTGCTGGCCACCTGCGCCACGATCTGCGTCGCCACGTTGCAGGCCGTGCTGAAACTGTGGGGCTTTTCGATCCGCGTTCCCGAGATCACGGTTCCGTTCTGCAGCATATCCTCAAGATTCACAAGGTCGCAGTTATGCATGTGCTGCGCGAAGTAGTCCGCATCGTGGAAATGGATGATCCCATCCTCATGCGCTTTCACGATCTTCGGCGGAAGAAGGAAACGCTTGGTAATGTCCTTGCTTACCTCGCCGGCCATATAATCGCGCTGTACGGAGTTCACCGTGGAATTCTTATTGGAATTTTCCTGCTTGACCTCTTCATTATTGCATTCGATCAACGACAGGATCTGCTGATCCGTGGAATTGCTCTTTCGGACCAGGGCTCTTTTATACCGATAAGTAATGTATGTCCGCGCGACTTTATACGCCTTATGATCCATGATGTGGTCTTCCACCAGGTCCTGGATCTCCTCGACGGACAGCGCCCGCGCGCTTTCCTCGCACTCCTTTTCGATCGCATTTCCGATCGCAAGGATCTCGTCCGAATGAAGCCGGTCCGTCTCCTCCACCTCTCGGTTGGCTTTGTTGATAGCGGTCAGGATCTTTGAAATATCGAATTGCACTTCCGCGCCGCTTCTCTTAATGATCTTCATATTCTTCTCCCCTCAGAAATTGTTTTCTCATACGTGCATTTAACACTATACCATATCTAGTGGCATTTGCAAGCATTTTCTACTAAATTTAGTATTTTTGTGAATAATGCTACTCGTACAGCCAGATAAACACGATAACTCCGCGGGAATTGATAATCGTTGCGAAGACCCAGGGGGTGGTGTTATAATTCAGGCAATATTTCATAAGGAAATAGTACAAGCGAAAACGTATTTCCGGCTAAGTAAGAACGCGAGGCACAGATATATGACGGTGGAGATACCGGCCGGGCTGATGGAGAGATTTTCACTGGATAAGGAGAAAACGAAGGAGTATCTGCGTTGAACTATATATTTGCGGAAACCCTGAGGAAGCTTCGGGATGAACGGGGGCTTTCGCAGAAGCAGCTTGGAAAACTGATGTTTGTGAACCACTCCACCATCGCACGATGGGAGAACGGCAGCCGGCTGCCGGACGCGACGATGATCCTGCGGCTTGCCGATCACCTTGGGGTGGACGCGAACAAGCTGTTCCAGCTCGCGGCGCAGAGCGAGGAATCGCCTAATGTCATCATGGTGGACGACAGCAAGGTCATTCTCTCCGAAGGGCTGAGTGTTTTGGAGGAGGCCATGCCGGACGCCACGATCACGGGGTTCATCTGGCCGAAGGAAGCGATCGAATACGCGAAGATGAACCGGATCGCGCTGGCGGTTCTGGACATTGAACTGGGAGCGGCGAGCGGGCTGGATCTTTGCCGGACGCTTCTGGAGATCAATCCGCGCACGAATATCGTGTTCCTGACCGCCTTCCCCGATTACTCGCTCGACGCGTGGAAAACTGAGGCCAGCGGCTTTATTCTGAAACCACTGACTTTGGAGGGCATAAAGGAGCAGCTGAAGAAACTGCGCTATCCCTTCTCGACGGGCAGCGCGGAGGAATGGACGATTAAATAGCAAGAGGCAAATACTATGACAGCAAGCATTTATATTTCCTATGCGGCGGATCTGGCCGCTGTGGTCCTGATGATCATTCAGATGTTCAGGCTCAGAAAACTGCCCTCGGAAAAGAGTACGGTGATACGATATTTCCGGCGTTTTTCCCTGATGGTCCTCATCATGTCGGCCGTCCATCTTCTGCAGTCTTACGCAGACATGGAGTTGGGCGTATACAGCTGGGCGGATTTCCAGAGATTATCTTCGGCAGATCAGACAGCGATCATCTTGATGGAGATAGGCGCCGACCTTATTGACATCTTCCTGTCCACGATATTCATATACATGTGGATCACGTTTTTATGCCTGTATCTTTTTGATGACAAAGATTACCTCCGGCGTAAGTTTATGGCCGGTTTTACGCCGCTGATCATCGCCACGGCAGTTACCGCAGTATGCACTCCCCTGGCGGTTCTGTCGGACGCGGGCTTCTGGATCTACGTTGTGGCCGTATGCGTGTTTTTCGCGATTCGCATCTACTACTTTTTCATTGGTTTTCGGCTGCTGCGCGAATATAAGATACAGAACGGGTATCTTCGGTTTTTCAACCCCTGGGTGTTCTTCATTCCGGTGTTTGCCGGCTGGATCCTGCAGGATCTTTTTTCCCTCGGGTTCTCGGCGCTGGGATGCACGTTGGGCCTGATGCTGCTTTATTCGTCGATCACCTCGGAACTGCGCTATATCGACCGTAGTACAGGGTTTTACAACATGGACTTTGTTGTGTATCTTAAAGGTCTGATCGCCAAGAAACAGTATGCGCCCTCAAGCGTCATGACCTTTACCCTGGATTCCCCGGAAAAAATGAAAGAGTTTTCGGAAATACTGAAAAAACAGCTGCCGAAGGATTGTGAACCCATTGTTCACAATGACCATGAGATCGTGGTGCTGACCAATGTCAAGGAGAAGGGAGCCCTTGCCATGGTGATCGAGGACGTGAAAGCGGTTACGGAGGTAAAGGCAGCCTGTAAACTGAAAAAGAAAGCGGAAACAGAAACTGAGTTTATGGAGCGTATTTTGTAATGGACATAATTGAGATTTCGGAAGATAATCTGGACGATTTTCTATCGTTGTTGGGAGAAGACCTCATAGAGGATCTGAAACGGGTGTATTACAGCGGGATCGGCGCTGTAGACGGGGATGGCAACGCGAAGGGTGCTTTCGTGTATGAGCTTTTGAATTCGGAAAGCGAGGAAGACATAAAAAGCCGGATCTTTTTGGTGAAATCCGGAGATCAGGAGACTCTGAAGGGTCTTGAAAGCTACTACCGGCAGAATTCCGTAAGTGAAGACGAGACGGTCGAGAGCACATACGAATTGTTGGACGAAGCCGATGCGAAGGCGCTTTCGGAAACCGGATTTTCCATGGAGAAAAAGGAAGACGAAGCCATAAGCATCACGCTGAAAGAGCTGGCCGCAACGGGGCTCGGGAAGTCAGCAAAGCTGCCGGATCATATCGGGAGTATCGAAGACTTGTCAATCCTGCAGTTCAGAGATACGATCAAACAGATCCTGTTTAAGGGACACAGAGGGAACCTGGAGGATATCCCCTATCTGCCGAAAAACTGGTTTGATAACAGCATATCCGCCTGCATCAACTCCGGCGAAAAGATCCCCGGACTATTCCTGATCCGTAAAACTCCGTCGGGAATATTGATCCCTGCGCTGCTTTTTGCCTATGGGCCGGAATTCAAAAAAGATCTTCTTTACATGATCCGGTTTTCCCTGCTAAAAGCGCTGCAGCTTTATCCTCCGGAGACGATCGTGAGAATAGAAAGGAAGAGCGCCTCTACAAAAGCTCTCACAGATAAACTGATGCCAAACTGTTCGGGAGAAGAGATCTTCTATGGGACGAGAAAGGAGCAAGCATGAGCGAACAACATCAGATGATCGAACTTCAGGATTTAAGCCAGAAGGAGCTGCATAAAGAACAACAGCTGCAGGACCGGTTTATTTCGTTAGCAGAGCCTGAAGAGATGCTCAAGGATGCGGAGTCGAAAGAGCAGATCAAAAAAATGGACCAGATCACGAAAGGCATGGAAGGTTTTGCCGAAAAATTCCGCAGCGAATGGGATAATGCGGACGTACAGACCACCAGTGTCATGGGGAAGGTCCGGGATTTTTCCGAGGACATAGTCTTGTCGGGTGCGCTTAAATCCAAATTCAGCTTTAAGAGCTTCGCCGAGGGAAAAGAAAACGGTTATCAGGAAAAGAACCGCAGCGGCAGCGCCAGGGATCTGATGGACAGTCTGGCCGATATGCAGGAGCTCACACAGAACAAAGAAGCAAAGCTCGATACTTCCGAGGCTTTGGAAAAAATGTTTGAGCTGTCGCAGGCAGCCTCCAACTACGTCAAGTCGCATAAAAAGAAATTCTTTTGGACCAGAGGGGGGGAAGCCCGGTTTAAGGTAGCAGAAAAGGCCCAAAAAATGACCTCGGACTTTCTGCAGAACCTGCTGACCGATAAGGAAAAGGATGAAATCTATGGGGACGGAAATGCGGATTTCGAGGTAGGCGAGTCCGTAAAGACCATTACGAGTCTTTTGGAAAGAGCCGCGAAATCATATCAGAGCTATACTGCGCAGCTGGGAGACAATTGTCTTGGCTTTATGCCCGGAGGAGAGATGCTGCGCAAAAAACTGCGGGTGCTGCGTATCAATGATCGCCTGATGCGCCGCTACCGCGCTATGGTCAAAAAAGAGGAAAGAGATCCGGCCATTGATCAGATGATCACGGAATATGAGGAGTGCCTTGCCTGGGAAAAACTCCGCAAGACCACGAATCAAAAAACGGAAGGACTCGAGGAAGTGATCGACAAGCATCTGGTGGAAGAAGGAGAACTCGAAGCCGACGAGAATAAGGTCGAAGTTGAAGACAAAAAGGAAGGACTGACGCTTGAGCAGCAAAAAGGGCTCGAGGAGATCGACAACTGGATGCTCCGTAATTACGAAAACGGCATCAATAAAGACGGGGATATGATAGAGCGGATCTTTTCCCTGTCCAAGAGGGAACGGCTTCATATCTATTATCTTGTGGAAAAGGGAAAACGGAGGAACTCCAACATTGTGGATGTCGCTAAATCCCAGACCACTTATGTTCCTGATCTGGAGGAATTTAAGGGTAAGATCCTTGCTTCAAAGTGGAAGTTCTGGAAACGGATGAACGGCGATTATACCTATACGCACAAGATCTCGGAAGCCCTTCAGGTATCGAAGTCGTACCGGAAAGAGCTCAAATCTCTGGCAGATGAGGAAAAAACCAAGGAGGAACTGAAGAATAAAAAGAATCTCACCGCCGAGGAGAAGCGTATGTCAATGCTGCTCGCCTTTAAATCCGCGCTGGTGACCTACGGTGAAAAACTGGCGGAAAGGGACAAGAAAACAAACAAGCGGGAAAAAAAGGCAGCCCAGATGCTCTGCGATGAGGCCAGAGCTGCCTGTGTTTCCACTGCGGAAAACCTCCGCCAGGCGTATAAGGATTTAAGAAAAAAAGTCTTTATAAACGAGGCCCAGACAAAAGAAGATCAGACAAATGAAGTGGTTGAAAATTACCGCTTCCTTACTGAATTTCCCAATTATCTGGATGAGAATTTAGGAGATAAGCTCTTCGAGAACGGAACAGAAGGCGTGGTTCAGTTGATCGGAGCCGTTACCGGCGCGATCACATTGATCAAAAACGAAGCGGAGTACTCCGTGGACGAAGTCAGGACGCGATCCCTTGAGATCGGTAAGTCTTTGTTTTCCGCGGCAGCAAATACAACCAAGGTCGTCAGCCAGTTTGTGGGTTCCGCCGGCCTTACCATGGCAGGAACAGTCCTGAAGGAAAGCGCACCGGTCGTAGGCGCCGTCCTCAGCGTCGGTATTGCCGTCAGCCATGGAGTGACCGCCTCAAACATGAAGGAGCATGGGAAAAATGCGTCCTTCTATTTCGATAAAAAGCGAGAACTGCTTGAAGGTAAAATGGGAGATCTGTCAGAAGAGCGGCAGAAAGAACTGAACCGTGAATTAAAATACGAAGAGAATATGAAAAAACTGCAGGAAGGTCTTCAGCAGCGGCAGAAGAACAAAACCGTCTACAGCAGTGTCAATGCAGGCTTTTCCGTTATCGGCATCGCGCTCCCTGTGGTCGGGCTCATCGGGGCTATGGGAACCATGCTTGTGGAAAGTATTCATGATTATTATAAGGTTGAAAACTTAAGGACCAAATTATTTGACAATTTCTTCAACCTGGATGGCCTGGTAGACAAAGCCTGGAAGGAGCGGTTTAAGAACGGCAGACAGAGTCGTCAGCATAATCAGGAAAATGAAGAAGAAACAAAAGAAAAAATGAAAGAAGCCTTACGCTTAAGAGTGGCCGCCCGCATGGGCTTCAACAACATGAAAACCGCGTCCGTATTTATCTGCTCGAAGTTTGCAAAGCTGATCCGCAGTAAGCTCTTTGGAGGTAAGGACCTCAAAGATAAAGCAAATCAAGATGTTGAAAAACAGAGTTATATCGAATTTGTGAGGAGCCTCAACCTTGATTATAATGAGGAAAAGAAACTGCCGAGTGAAAACATGCTGGTGCGCAAGATGACCGCGCAGTAAATCGATAGTAATATCCTATTTCAGAGAAGAGCTAAATAAACATATTTCAGAGGAGAATCAAAATGAATATGAGCGAAATCGAAAGCAAAAGACATGAACTTCTGGATGAATTAAACACCGCACTAAACAATGCGCGGGTCGCGGCAGTGCTGAGAAAAGAAGAAGGAGCGCCTGAAATGGTCACGGCCTTTTTGGACGAGATGGGGGATGGATCTTTGGATCTGGAGATCGTGGGCGATTTCTATTTCCGCCCGCTTCTGTCTGCGGATGACCCGGTACAGATCTTTATGACGGTGATCACCATCACGACGGAAATACCGAAGGAGAATCTTCCCGCGCTTTACGAAGCTATCTCTTATGTCAACTTCAACCTTCCGGCCGGGAGCTTTTCGATCGACAAGGATCATAATTTCTTCGTCTATGTATTAAGCAATCTGATGCCGGCAGATATTCCGGACGAACTGGTCTTTAGGGAGATGGATATGGCCGTAGGAAACGCGTTCTCGTTTGCGGACAGCTATATCGATATCCTGTTGGATGTTATGACCGGAAAGATCGGCGCGGAAGGCGTTGTGGAATTCCTTGGAGGCCATGCCAAGTGAAGGCTGTAATTACGGAATCAGAGAATAAGCCGTGGCGGTTATACACGGCGGGAGGGGCAGGCGAGTGAGCAGTTTAAGTGATCTCTTCTACTTCTCCATATTGGTCTCTACCCTGCTCTTAAGCGTACTGGGGCTGTGGTTCACGGCTGCCATTCCCGGGATCGACCGGTGGAGCAAGCGCTTTTTTCTGAGTTATTTTATTGTTTTTTTGTTGTGCTTTTCTTTCGGCTTTCTGGAAGCGGTCTTCACGATAATTCCCGTTTCGGTCCCGGTATTTTATTTCATACTGATCATGGAATCTCTGTTCCTCTCCGTGCCGCTGCCCATGCTGACGGCTTATCTTGTTCACTGCAGCGGGGAGAGGCTGCGTTCGAGCAGGCTCTTTCGCACTGTGCTTCTTTTGTGGGCCGTGTGCATGGTTGAGCTTGTCTGTTCCCCGTTCACCGGCGGGTTCACTTACGTCACGCCGGATAGAGACTATTTCCGCGGGCCCTTATATCCCCTTCTGCTTTTGCCGATGATCGCTGTCCTGCTCATCAATCTCGCTGCTGTGATCAAACGCAGAAAGCGGCTTACCCTTAAAACCTTCCTCGGCTTTATCACCGCCATTGTTCCGATGACTATTGCCCTCTTTGTACAGCTCTTTATCGATGTGTTCACGCTCATCGACATCAGCGTTATCCTCTCCGCCCTGTCCATGTACAGCTTCATCCTCTCCGACCAGATCGAGCAGAGCAGAAAACACCAACAGGAGATCGCGGACCAGCGGGCCAGCATTATGGTCCTTCAGATGCGGCCGCACTTCATCTATAATACCATGACGAGTATCTATTGTTTATGCGATCAGGACCCGCAGCTGGCCCGGCAGGTTATCATGGATTTCACCAACTACCTTCGCAAAAACTTCACCGCGATCGCAAGCTCGACGCCAATCCCCTTTTCGTCGGAGCTGGAACACACCCGCGCCTATCTTGCCGTGGAGCAGGCCCTGTATGAGGACAGCCTGTTTGTGGATTACGATACGCCCCATACCCGTTTTCGCGTGCCGCCTCTGACCCTGCAGCCAATCGTGGAAAACGCCGTTAAACACGGGAGAGACCCTTATGCCGGAACGTTTCATATTTCGATCCGTACCCGTAAAACAGATTCCGGCACAGAGCTCGTCGTTGCGGACAACGGCCGCGGGTTTGAAGCAGCGGATGACAATGGGCTTCATCTTGCCCTCGAAAACATCCAAGAGCGCCTGGAGATCATGTGCAGGGGGAATCTGCTGATCACCCCCAACGAAGGCGGCGGGACCGTGGTGACGATAACAATCCCGGACACCCCCGCAAACTAGTGTTTACTCCCTTTTCTCTTTCAAATCCCCCGCAGCGCCTTCTGTCTCCAGCTTCTTCAGCTCCTCTTCCGAGATTTCCATCGGCCTGTTCCTCGGGAAATACTTTCTGTAGTTTTTGACCCCGCCCAAATACGAGCAGGTTTTATAGGGATGCTTATAGACCACATCGATCATCACGTCTGCGAAGTCGATATCGCTGACCTCGGGAGCTTTCCTCCATTTCCCTTTCACAATTGTCAGCTCGCGGACCATAAACTGCCGGTATTTGGCAAAAAAATTCTTTTCAACCTCCTCCCTCTTCTGCTTTGCAACGTCCAGTGCCTTACGAGGAGGGGGACCCTTCTACTCGCCGCGCGGGCGGCGTTCGGCGTCAGCCGAAAGTTTCCATACGCCGCCCTGCGCATAAAAAAACCCGCCCGGAAAACCGGACGGGTTTTTGAAAATGCAATTACTTTTAGTTGAACATCTTCTTCGCGTTGGAAAGAAGGCTCAGGTATACGAAATACCGAACAACAGACAGGATAGCCGCGATAATGTTCAGCACACCGGCGATAACAACGATGGCGGAAACATTCACGAACAGTCCGATCAGGCTAACGATGATGATCATGATAAGAATTACAAGGATCAGCTTCAGAGTGAAACGGCCCTTTGCTTCAACCTTGGAATTTCCGGTCTTGTTTGCCAGAGAAATGATCCCGTTGATAACATAGATCGCGGAAAGCAGATCAAACACAGCACCAAGGATCGTCAGGATCCCAGCAAGCACGCCGTTTGCAACACCACCGGTAAAGCTTCCGACAATGGAGCACACCAGAGCGAGCACCAGGAACAACATAGCCTTCTTGAAACCGTCTTCATCCTTGGAAGCATTGCCTACACCGACAATGTAAAGAATGAAACCGATGAAAGCAATGATAGCGCCTACGATCGTAAGAACAGAACCACCGATCGTGCCTACACCAGCCAAGGTAGCTGCATTGCCGATCGCAGTCAGATCCGCTTCAGAAGCACCTCCCAGAGTAGCGCCAAATTCGCCTATACCGGCTGCCGCTACGGTTGCAACACCGACAACAGTGATGATCGCGCCGACCACAGTCATGATTGCTGCGAGCAGCTGCAGGATTTCAGCCGTAAAGATCTGGCCGATACCCTTTTTTGCATTTTCGTAATTCATTTTCATCTTCCTCCTTTAAGTTGTTGAAATACTCTATACAATAATACATATATCGAATAAAAAGTCAAGCCTGTCGGGTTTTTTCGTCATTTTACACCATCATAACGGAAACAAAGCATCGTTGTGTCATCAAATTGCTCAGCGCCATCCACGAATTTTTCGATCCCTTTCTTAACGTTTTCTATGAGCTGTTCCGGTTCCGCTGTAGGATCTACATTCAGCGCTTCGATCATCCGCTCCATTTCAAAAAGCTCTCCCTGCGGATTCTGCGACTCCGGCACGCCATCCGTATAGACAAAGAGGCAGTCACCGGGGTTCATCTGAAATTCGTGTTCTTCAAATGGCACGCCTTCAAACGCGGCCACCGCCAGCGAATGCTCATATTCCACAAGTTCAAACGGCCCGTTCCCTTTCCGCAAAGCCGGATGTTCATGCCCTGCGTTGATCGCCACGCCTTTGCCGGTGGAGATCTGGATCACTGCAGCCCAGACCGTGACAAAGAGGCCTGCTTCATTATTTTCGCACAGCTGATCATTTGCATGCATCAGCGCTTCCCCGGGGCTTTCTCCGTTTTGCAGCCGTGACTTGATGAGGACTCTGGAGATCATCATGAAGAGGGCCGCCGGAACGCCTTTTCCGGATACATCCGCCACGATCAGCGCGATATGGTCTTGATCCACAAAATAGAAATCATAGAAATCGCCGCCAACTTCCTTTGCCGGCGTCATGCTGGCATGGAGTTTAAACTCTTCACGCTCCGGAAAAGCTGGGAAAAGCCTGGGGAGCTGGCTTGCCTGGATCGCGGTCGCCATGCTGAGCTCCGCGCCGATCCTCTCCTTTTCCGCCGTAACGGTCTTGACCTGATCCACATACTGCAGTGTTCTTGAAGACAGGTCGGAAAACGATCCCGCCAGCACCTCGATCTCGTCTCCGGTCCGATAGGTATCCTCCATCGGGAACAGAAGGTCCTCACCCTTAATAGAAACGATCCGGTTCGTCATATTCTCCAGCGGATCCACGATGCGGCCGGAAAGCTTTCCTGCAAAGAACAGCACCAGAATGACGACCACAGCAAGCAGCACCGCGATCAGGATGATCGCGCGGAGGATCTCATTGTTCACGGAAGAAACCGCTGCCGACATCAGTAGATCGATCTGATCCTGCGTCATTACGGTCGGTTCGGTCAAAATGCTCTTATCTATTGCGTGCAATAATACCCAACCGATCGGTTCGATCGGCATCCCGGACATATAATAACTCTTGCCGTCTATTTCCTGTTCGTATATATCCGCCGTCCCTTCATAGACACTCTTTACAAACTGATCAAAATCCATGTATGTGTATTCCCGGAGGTCCTGCCCCTCTCCGTCTGTCGGCTTGCCAAGGAGACCGCCCTCCACAGGCGAAAGGATCACCTGCCCATTTTGATCCAGGATACAGACAAACTCCCCGTTTTCATAAGAAGAATTGACAAAATCCTCGATACCGAAAAGGAACAGATCCGTCGCAGCCACAGCCACCACTTCCCCATCTTTATAGATCGGTACTGAGCAGGTGACGAGGGTTTTCCCCGTAAACGCATCCTCCATAACATCCGTAAAAGTAAACGATTTTCCTTCGAGTGCATTTTTGTACCACTCACGATCCCGGAGCGGAACATGGATCAGTTCCCCGTTTTCATCAAATCTTGAAGCAGCCTCCTGGTCCACCAGGAGCGCCACTCCTTCCGTCGTGGCAACATAGAGCGAATCCCCATAGGCAAATTCAAACGTGGACAGCATCATATCCTTCAGGCGGCTCAGGTTTTGAACAGACTCCTGTACCTTGGGAGAATTCAGATCCACTCCCTCCTCCGAAATAAGCTGGGCTGAGGTTTTGCCATTTTGGGAAGCATCCGGCTCCTTTAACTCACGGGTCGGGAAGCTCTCCGGATCCGCAAAGACCTTCGTCGCATAATCCGCGACCATCCCCACATCATACATGCTGTTTGCAAACGCGTTGCCCACGGTTTCGCACTCTATTTCGACGATATTGTCCAGCCTTCTGGAGATCAGCGCTTCCATTGTATCCTCTGAGAAAGAAGAAATGACCTCCTTCTGCTGGTTGTTGGTATCGCGCACGATCTCGCTGAGCCGTGTTGCCTGTATGAGGAACATGATCACAAACACCGCGACGACCAACGCGATCACGATCAGAATAAGATTGCGGTATTTCCTTCGGATCCCTCTTTTCACGTTATTTCCTGTTTTTTTCATGCTGTGTTCTTCCATATGTTTTTAATACTTCACCTGGTTCGCTTCTAAGACCCGGTTCAGTTCTCCGCTCAGCAGTGCCGATTATTTTCCCTTTTTTACCTTCATTCTGCTTTCCTTTTGCCGTTATTGGACGTACACGATCTTCGCCCGCTGGAAAGCACTTACCACCCGGCTCAGGCCCACAAAGATGAGACCGACGCAGAAGACGATCACCATCACTGTTGTATTACTGATAAAGATCGTGCACAGGACCGTAATGAGAAGATAAACTACGCCGTTGATAAAGCTTCCGTACCAGGCCGGCGCATTCCTCTTTTTCGCTTCCAGCCCGCGCAGAAGACGCAGCAGCCCCGTCACGCCGAACACCGAAACCAGATAGATCATGATGAAGATCTTCGGAATATTCGTGAGCGTCAGCGTAAACATGGCAAGATCCAGCTGGATCAGGGCGGAGTACAGCGTGTTCCTGCCTCCCACCATGTGCCTCGCCATCCGGAAATAATAGACAAGGTTACGGATCGCGGAGATCAAAAGCGTAAGGCCCAACACCGCGTTGATCACGATATACCCCCACTCCGGCCACATCATCATGACCACAGCCAAAACAATGATCAAGATTCCGGTAACACACTTAAAAATCCTTGATGCAGCGTTCATAATGTTCCTCCCTTCGTGGCTTCCTGCGCGAGCTTCATGTATTCCCTCATGCCCCTTCTGCCCCATTTTTTGTAATCGCCGGTCATTCCGAGAAGGAGATTTCCGGATTTATAGACACGATCCGTGACCATGCTCTTCTGCGCCAGTGCCGCAAGGATAAACCGGCCGAGCGGCGTATCGTCCTTTTGGGACCCTTCCGCAGCTCTGTATTCTTTGAGATAGTCCTCCGTTTCAAAGTCCGGTACCTCCTGCCCGGACAGGCTTTCGCCGAAGGCCTTCCAGTCCTCGCAGTCATCGGTCTGTCTCTTCAAAAAGATCTCATTGATCTTATCCTTATGCGGCGCCACGATGTCATCTGCATATTTCGCCTTTTCAAAAGCCGCGATCTCTCCCCGTAAGAACTTCATCGCATAGACCATCTGGCAGTATGCGTACATGAAGTCGCTCGGATTGTCCTTTAAGACCTCTTCGTAATCCGCCCAGGCCGGAAGGTATTTATAACGCATGCAGCTGTAGTCCGGCAAATGCCCGGCACGGCCGTGTCCCAGGTTCATGACGGAGATTTCCGATCCCTGGCGCATACTGGCGGTATAGTTTCCCTTTTCGAGATCATCAGGCACGGCCGGGTTCGGGAAGAAGTTGACCTTACGCTCAGTCCCGTCCGGCAGAACCTCGTAGAAATGATAATTCGTGTCGTTGATGACCCGGGAAGGCGTTCCCGCAAAATTCTGATGCGCCCAGGTGTCCGCCAGTACATGCATGGCAACGCCCGCCGCCTCCAGGTCCTTTCCCTTCACCTGGTTCACCGTTTCCACCAGAAGATCCCCGTTCGGCTTGCAGATCAGATGGTATTTCTGCATATATTTCTTTCCGCAGCCCTTTCTTGTGGAATAAAGATCATAGGGCAGGAAATGAAAGGAGGACCAGATCCGCGTCAGATCCTGCTGGGAAATGGGATCAGCTCCCGCATCCGCCATCTCCATGGCCAGCATCGTGGTGGCCGCCGCAAGCGGTGCGCCGACACTGTTTAAGACCGGTTTTGTACAAAGATCCACAAAAAACGCGGCTCTGGCGATCTGAAGTGACTCTTCATGCGTATACCCTGAAAGGTACGCCGCGGAATAGGTTCCGTAATAGTGAAAATCTTTGTTCATGACACGCCCTCCTTCTGCGCTGCTGCCTTGATCATTTTTTCTAAGCGCTCCACCTTCACTGCGCCCACCACAAGCTCGAAGATCATGACGAGTGAGGTGAAATCCACGATGGTTTTGACCACGATGTCCAAAACCCCCATGATATAGGCCCCAGTATACACATCATCGTTTAAGTAGGATACGAGCGAACCATATTGGAGCACATCCCTGAAGTTGGTGATAATGCTGCCAACGGTAAAGATCGCAAGAATGATCGCAAGGACCAGATAAACCCTCCGTTTCCCGTTTCGTCTTCCGAAGCCGTCCTTTCTGGCGGACGATCCGATATAAAGGCGGATGATAAGATCGATCGCGATGACGATGCCGGACGCAAGGATCAAAATAAACATACCCGCCCCCGCATACTCCGGTCCAAAAATATACTCCATGAACTCCAGCCACTCATCCTTATCGCGGACCATCGTCATGATGACCTTAATCACGCTCCAGATCCCGAAAGTAATGACCCCGGAACCCACACAGACCAGAAGATTCTGATATCTACGTAATTCTCTTTCCATTCCTGATTTTCCTCCTCCTGCCTATAGTATTTTGCCCTTGGGCATCTGTCCCTTCTCTTTGCAGAACAGATCCCAGAAAAGAAGCATTGCCTTCGTGTCCGGAAAGCTTTTCCCCCTGGCCTTTATGCCGGGCGCACTTTCCGAAAACAACAGGACCGAGCGGATCGTTTCACTCTCCTCCCTCACCTGCAGAAAGACCGGAGGCTTATGCTCTTCTTCCATGACAAGATAGGGCGGTCCCTCCCCGGGGATCATGAATCTGCTCTCGACACCGTTCATAAAAAGTTCCTCCTGCAGCCCTGCCATCTTCCCCTGTTTCTTATTTCAGCCGACAACTGACGGTTAATTTTACCATCTTTTGCCCCGTTCGGCAAGGATTTCGCGCCTCCCTCCTTACTCCTTTTCTTGCCCGAAAACCAAATCCATGATATAATGTGTTATCTCTTTTTGCAGAACTATTTATCAAGGAGGAATCAAATGAAAAACAGAGCAAAGAAACTATTGTCAGCAGCCCTGGCGGTGTCTTTAAGCATCCCGACGGCTGCAGTGCCGGTGTTCGGCGCGGCGACAAAGGACGCACAGGTGGAGGCAAAGCTCGTGTCCAGCGTGGATGCCGCCGGCTATCAGACAAAGGCGGACGAAACGCTTGCCATCAGCAATGCGTCAAAGCTTCCGGCAAAATTTGACTTAAGAGACAAGGACCTGGATGTAGTCACTCCCGTCAAGTTCCAGAATCCCTTCGGCACCTGCTGGGCCTTCGGCGCCAGCGCAGCTGCGGAGTCAAGCATCCTGACGGATCTCGGTTTTACGAATACTGAGGCACGGGAGCTGTTCGGAGAAAACGGATTGGATCTTTCCGAGAAGCATCTCGCCTATTGGGCCTATCACACGGTTCCGGCAACCGACAGCATCCATTCCCAGGGCGGCGAAGGAAATGCCCTCTTTAAGGAGGAAACGGCTGCGAATGTATACGACAACGGCGGGACCGACGTTCTGGCGCATACGATCTATTCCTCCGGTGTCGGTCCTGTGCTGGAACAGAACTATCCCTATTTCTTCCCGGACAAGGACGGCAACAATGTTAAAGATCCGGATCTGAAGGATACCATCGTGGACTGGGATCTTCCCGCGGAGTCCCAGTACGAATATTTATTCCAGCTCAAGGACGGAAATCTTCTTCCCGTGCCTTCCGTAAAGAAGCTGGTCGATCCAATGACCGGCGTGAAGGAGTGGGTGGAATATGACGAAAGCGCTACCGCTGCCGTCAAGCAGGAGCTGATCCGCGGCCGCGGCGTCGTGCTGAACTATAAGTCCGACCATTCGATGCCCGGTGAACCGCAGAACAATGCCCATATGAACACAGACACCTGGGCGCAGTACGATGATGAAAGTGTAGATTTTAACCATGCCGTCTGCATCGTCGGCTGGGATGACACCTTCTCAAAGGACAATTTCCTGACACCGCCTCCCGAAGACGGCGCATGGATCGTCAAGAACAGCTGGAGCACCAACTATGGAGATGAAGGGTATTTTTATCTCTCCTACTATGATCATTCCATCACTGCCCTGGAATCCTTTGACTTTGATCTCTCGGATCGTTCCTTCGACGAAAAAGGATTGTATATTGACCAGTGGGATTACATGCCTTCCAAGGCGAACCAGCTGAATATCTTCGAGCTTGACAGCAACACCAAGCCGATCCGGATGGCAAATGTATATACGGCAAGGATGGATGTGGATCTGAATTCCGTCGGCATCACAACCGTCTATCCGAACAGCCGGGTGACGATCCAGCTCTATTCTCTCGGTGAAAACGGAACGCTGGACAGCCTTTCGGCAGAAGGCTTCCGGGATTCGAAGGTCGTAACGATCGAACACGCCGGTTTCCACCGGATCGATCTGAACGGAAGCTACCATTTCGCAAAGGGTGAGAAATACGCGGTCATCGTGACCGAACAGTGTGTTGACGAAACCGGATTGAAGTATGTTGTCCATTCGTCAATCGGAGTGTCAAAGCAAGCCACTGAGGCAATAAATCCGGTGCTCGAGCAGATGGGGCGGGACACTCTGAACTCCTATGCCGTTGCCGTTGTAAATCCGGATGAGAGCTATGTGAATACGGGCAGCAAATGGGAAGACTGGTCCGCCAAGCGAAACGAATATGAAAAAATTGCTGCCGCAGAGGGTACGTATGAGGTCGATAACTTCTCCATCAAGGCCTACGGGATCCCCTGCGCTCCCGACGCTCCGGCCAAGGTCAAGGCAAAAGCCAAAAAGAACGCCATCACGGTTTCCTGGAAGCCGGTAGAAGGGGCGAACGGCTACTGCATCCATTATGGAACGGATCCCGAGAACCTCGAAGGTGAATTGATCGTAACCGGAACAAAGGGCAAGATCACCGGTCTGAAGAAAAAGACCACCTATTATGTTTCGGTACATGCAGCGATCCTTGATGAAGCGGCAGGAAAAGTGCGCATCGAATCCGAGCCGTCGAAGATCATTAAAGTGAAGACGAAGTAAACTCGGCCCTCTCATAGGAAAAACCCGCCCTCACGGGCGGGTCTTTTTTTACTCTTGTTCCTGTTCTTGCGCTTGCTCTTCAAAAACCTTTGTCAGTTCGGGGACCAGTTCACCATCGCGGGAAATGACGGTGTTCATGATGAAGTAGTTGCCGTCGAATTCGGCCTTTTCGCCGAATGCTTTTCGAAACGCATCCTCTGATCCTTTGTCTGCAGGCACGATATAGCAGACGGAGACGTCGTCATGGGAGGCATAAACTTCCGCATAAGCATAGTCCACACCATCCGCTGCAAGGCTGTCGGGAAGAACCTTCTTCATCCTTCCCGCCATTTCCTTCACTTCATCCTCATCGAAGCATTCGGCCACGCTAATGGAATATTTTACGTCGCCTGCCTCATACTGCTTCCAGTCGTTGTGCAGAATATCCTCATTCGAAGCTCCTTCATGGGAAACGGATGCCTTGAACATCTCATTCCAGTATTCTTCCGTTTCGAGGATCCCCGCCGTCTTCTGCAGCGTCTTCACTGCCTGCTGGTCCGCTTCCGTCACAGAACTGGTGGTGAGATTCTGCGTTTCGCTCATGATCGCCGAAATGATGAGCCGCGCCATATCTCTGTCCACGGTGAGCCCGTAATCCCGATATTGGAGCCAAAGCACGGTCCCGGTGGAACCAAGGGGCTTTGCGTCGTAAATGACCTGATTAGCGGTGGAAATATCACCTATTCCGTGATGATCGACCACTCCGAGGATCGTTGCCGTATCCATGCCTTCCGCGGACTGGAGATAGTCGCTGTGATCCACGAGAAAGAAGTATTTTCCTGCCGCGCTGTCGAGCACCTCCGGCTCATCGATCCCGGCCTGTTCGAGCACATACTTCGTTTCATTGTTCAGATTCCCCAGCACCACGGGTGTCGCGTCATGGCCCAGCGCCGTAAGCAGATTCGCGCAGAGAATCGAGGAGCAGACCGCATCCGTATCCGGGTTCTGATGACCGGTAACATAGATCGTATCCTTCACATCATTGGCAGTAAACAGGCCATCGAGATCCGCAGCGTGGATCTTTTTATTCAGCTCCAGCTCCGCCTTCGGCCCGA
>JAEEGH010004737.1_pt1 | contig 34622 bp, 22 predicted proteins | sample 9134181 | NCBI WGS metagenome assembly JAEEGH01 (sample SAMN16246544, study PRJNA631951) | gut metagenome | biome: gut microbiome; feature: rumen; material: DP-attached | host: Bos | place: Iran: Karaj | collected 2018-10
CTGCCACCGAATAGCGTAACAGGGGGCTTGGAAAGAGGATGATTTTCTGGATTTGCTGGCTATAAAGCAAGTTCAGAATGGGGATTCGTGTTTAGCGGACAGTAATATTTTTCTTTTCATTTCCGAGCGAAAGTGCTTTCGAGCGCAGCTCAGAGGTACGAATAAGCGAGGAAAACACCAAATAAATTTGAGTGTCCACTTATCGCTCAATACTCGCTATTTATCGCCAAATACTCGCCATCTGCCGTTTCTTAATCCGCATTGCACAGAGTCAGGTCGTTGTTACAGCTGAATACTATAGGTCGCAACGAGGGCGGCTTGCTCAGCGACCAAGGAGATGCTTTCTTGCGCTTCTGTGCTTTGAAATAAAGTTTTTGGATTTTTGTCTTGGACGTTTCAGGGAAAGTTTGTAAATTTGCACGTTCAAAAACGAATAAACAGATGAATATACGAGTAGGAATGGGTTTTGATGTTCATCGTCTGGTGGAAGGACGTGACCTGTGGATTGGTGGCATCAAGATTGACCATAGATTAGGACTGTTGGGCCACAGCGACGCGGATGTGCTGATCCATGCTATCTGCGATGCGCTGCTCGGGGCTGCCAACATGCGCGACATAGGCTATCATTTCCCTGACACTGCGGCAGAGACCGATGGGATGGACAGTAAGATCATCCTTAAGAAAACCGTGGAGCTGATTGCCACAAAGGGCTATCGACTGGTGAATATCGATTCCACCATTTGTGCTGAGCGGCCTAAGATGAATCCTCATATCCCGCAGATGCAGCAGACCTTGGCCAAAGTCATTGGATGCGACCCTGATCAGATATCGATCAAGGCCACTACCACCGAACGACTTGGTTTTACGGGTCGTGAGGAAGGTATTTCGGCGTATGCAGTCGTCTTGATAGAAAAATAAGCAACCATCCCGGATTTGTGTTGATAGAAAAAACAATCAAGCATCCCGGATTTCATGGTGTCACCTGTAGAGAGCGTTAGAAACGAGTAGAAATGATCAAATACACCCATAAGGAAGAACTATGGAATGCCTGGTCGCATGCGGGGGGCATTGTCCTTGGCGTTGTGATGGGCGTCATCTTCCTGGTGTGGTGCTTCAGCGAGGATAACAGCTGGGCACGTGTGGGGGTCATCCTTTATCTCTTTGGCATGCTTGGCTCCTACATCGCCTCTACAGCCTATCATACCCTTCGCCACCACTCCCGTTGGAAGGAACGGCTGAGACGGTGGGACCACGCTGCCATCTACTGGCATATTGCCGGTTCCTATTCACCCATCACCCTTGTTGCCCTCCGTACTCAGGGATATTGGGGTTGGTCGCTCTTCTCGTTCGTATGGCTTTGCGCGATTGTAGGAACCATCATCAGTTTCATCCGGCTGAAGGAGCACTCCAATGTAGAGACCCTCTGCTTCGTCGGCATGGGACTGAGCGTGCTGGTGGCGTTCAAGCCGCTTGTGGCGTGTCTGTCAACCGCCGCTTTCATTTGGATTGTGGCAGAAGGGGTATGCTATATTACGGGTGCGCTGTTCTATAGTCTGAACAAACGGAAATACATGCACTCCGTCTTCCATTTCTTTGTGTTAGCCGGCTCCGTGTGCCACATCGTTGCCGTTTGGGACATGCTCAAGCAGGCTTTGTAGCAGTGTTATTCGTTTGAATAACGTGTTGTGCCGCCATCCTCTTCCAAGTAAATTTTAGAATAGGCCACGTAGTGCTGTGCATTATCTGTCTGTCCAGGGCGTGTGGGTTTGAGGTATTTGGCCGGGACGCCTCCCCAGATCTGGTGCGGGGGAATGATGGTGTTCTGTAGTACCAAAGCACCTGCAGCCACGATGGCACCTTCGCCTATCTCGCAGCCGTCGAGTAGGGTAGAGCCCATGCCAATGAGGGCACCATCGCGGATGGTGCAGGCGTGGACGGTGACATTATGGCCTATGGTGACATCGCTGCCGATGTGGGTGGGTCCCGTGTCGTGAGTCACATGGACGCAAGAGCCGTCCTGGATATTGGTTCGGTCGCCGATGGTGATAGGAGCGACGTCGCCGCGGACAACGGCATTGAACCATACGGAGCATTCGTCGCCCATGGTTACATCGCCCACGATAGTGGCGTTTTCACTGAAGTAGCAGTCGCGACCCCACTTGGGGGCCATTCCTTTGTAAGATTTAATCAGAGCCATTCTTATGTTAATTGATAGTAGACAATTGAAAACTGATCATTCAGCCGCTGATGATACGGATCGGACGTTTTCTTCAACCGCTGATGATACGGATGATCATTGGGGGTGTCAATTGAAGAAAATGTATAGTGAAACCATCACGACGGCCAGGGCTATCCATAGCGAGACGGCCAGGCGTGACAATGGTTCCTGCACAGGAGCAGGAATCGTGTATCGGGTCTTGTCGCTGTCAGTGAGACTGATGATGACCATTGAGACGGCAAGGATGACGAACAAGCAGAACGAGAGCATCATGAAGTGTGGCCATGCGAACGTTAGCCATTCTGGAGGCCAGAGGTAGAGCACGCCCACGATGAGGCAGAAGGCGGTGCCAACGGTGAGTGCGAAGTTGGCGGCACGAGTGGTGGTGCGCGACCAGAAGATGCCTAGTACGAAGACGGCTGCCATGGGTGGAGCGATGAAGCCCAGGACCGACTGGAACACGTTGAACAGGTTGAGACCCTTGATGGCGTCGATGGCCACGGTGAGTACAATGGCCAGCAAGGCGCCCACGACGGTGACAATGCGCCCCACGCGATTGATGCTCCGCTGTGACGCCGTAGGGTTGAACTTCTTGACATAGATATCCATCGTGAAGACCGTGGAGAGCGCGTTGAGGGCAGAACCGATGGTGCTGACCAAACAGGCTGTCAGCACAGCAAACACCAGTCCTACCATGCCAACGGGAAATAGGTTCTCAACCATTGTCAGATAGGCCTCGTCGGGATTCTTGAGCGTGTCGCCGAACAAGGCGAAACAGAGGATGCCAGGCAGGATATAAAGCGCCACATCCAGGATTTTCAACCATCCGGTGAAGTTGGTGCCCAGCTGCCCTTCACGCAGGTTCCTGGCGGCGAGCACGGGCTGCACCATGCTCTGGTCAGTACACCAGAACCATATACCCATGACAGGATAGCCCAGCAGAATGGGCAGCCAGGGGAAATCGGCATCGGTGTTAGGCTTGAACATCACCCAGTAGTCAGCTGGTACCTTGTCGGCCAAGGCTTCTATGCCTCCAACCCTGTCCAGTCCCACAATGACCAGCACCAACGACACCACGATGAGCAGTATCATCTGATAGACGTTAGTATAGGCAACGGCCTTCAGACCGCCTAACATGGTGAAAAAAGCAGAGATCAGCAACAGTACGAGTGCCGACATCCACATGGGGATGTCGAAGACCTGACGGATCAGGATGCCACCGGCAAAGAGTGTCAGTGCCAGCCAGGAAATGATGATGGTGACAATGGTGTACCAAGCCAGGATGTTACGCGTGCTCTGGCCGAAGCGCAGCCCCATGAACTCCGGTAGCGTACTGACATTCGCTCCCAGATAGCGAGGGGCGAAGACAAAGGCTAACAAGGCAATGAATACGAAGGCATACCAGGCGAAGTTGCCTGAAACAATGCCGGTAGTGAAACCTGCTGATGCCGATGCGATGAGCATGGACGGCCCTACATTGGTGCCCCACATAGAGAAACCGATGTGATGCCAGCGAAGGGAGTGTTCGGCCAAGAACAGCGACCCCTCTTTCTTGCGTTTTGTACTGGCCCATACGCCAATGGCGATGAGAACGGCGAAATAAACTCCTAAAATCAGCCAGTCCAGGCCTTGCATGTAGTGCGTGTTCATTGTGGTAATCTTTTATCTGATAAGGCGTTAAAGACGGAAACCTTTAAACTCTTCTGAAATCTCTATGGTGACAGCCTTCGACAGATCCATGTCGTCAGTGGAGTCAACTGGGTCGGGGTACACCTGGATCTTTGCGTCCGGGCGTACGAAGACGGGCATCTGTTCAAGAGGAACCTCCACCCCGTAGTACCAACGGCCGCCTTCCAGACGTTCACCCGTGAAGAAATTGACCCACAGACCTTCAGGCAGGTAGATGTCGCGACGATTCTGGCTGTTCATGACAGGGCAGACCAGGAACTCAGTCCCAAAGTAGTACTCGTCGTCGATATGCCATGCCTGCCGATCCTTGGGATGATGTATCAGCAAGGCTCGCAACAGAGGGTATCCGCTCTGGGTACACAGCTGGGACTGCTTTATGATATAAGGTATAAGTGCGTAGCGCAGTTTCCACCACTGCTTCACCACGGGGGCAATGCAGGGATAGTGCCAAGGCTCCCGTTTGCAGGTGCCATGGTAGCGCATGTGACTGGAGAACACCCCAAACTGCGTCCATCGCACATAAACGTCCGGATGGATGGGAGAGTTCATGAAGTCGGGCGTGGAATGGAACCCCGGCACATCGTGACTCCAAAAGGCAAAGCCTGAGAGACCGAAGTGCAGACCTCCCTTCAACGAACCGGCCATACCTGCCCAGCTGCTCTCGGAGTCGCCTCCCCAGTGCAGAGGGTAGCGCTGGCACCCTGCCCAGGCAGCTCGTGCCCAGACAACGCCGTCGCCCGTCACCTCCTTCGTCACCTCGTAGGCGGCTTTCTGATAGTACAGCGCATAGAGGTTGTTCAGCCGTTCGGGGGTGGAGCCGTGATAAGTATGGTCCATGTGGATATTCTCGCCAAAGTCGGTCTTGATGCACTTCACCCCCATGTCAAGCAGGGGTTTCAGCAGCGAGTACTTGTACCACTGGGTGGCCTTGTCGTAGGTGAAGTCTATGGTGCCTGCATAGTCTAGAGTGGAGAAATTCGAGGCTCCCGATGTGCCGGAGTCCTTGGCGCTGTCGGGACTTTCCGAAATATAATGGTTGGACTGAGCCTCGTCTATCTGTTCGGCTCCTGCTGCTATGTAGGGAAGCTGCCAAAGGCTGACCTTGAAACCGTTGTCGGCAAGATGCCTGATAAACTCTTTCGGATTGGGGAAGCGCGTAGGGTTGAACTTCCACTCACAGAGCCAGTCAGTGCGAAACCATCCAGTGTCCAGGTGGATAACATCACAGGGATAGTGCTCGTCGCGCAGACGCTGGCAGATGCCATTCACCTCTTCGGCTGAGAAATAGGTCATACGGCTCATCCAGATGCCAAAGCTCCACAATGGGAGCATGGGGGGAAATCCTGTCAACATGCGGTAACCACGCAGTATCTCCTCCGGTGTCTTGCCGCCGATGAGAAACACGTCCAGCGTTGCCCTGTCGTTCAGGAACTGCACGCTGCGTGTGGAGTGGTCGGCCAGCGAAAGCTTGCAATAGTCGCCGGTGTGGTAGAAGCAGCCGTACATGCGGCTTGACAGGTAAAACGGTATGTTCTTGTAGCAGCGGCGGTTGTTCACACCCTGCCCGTCCTGGTTCTTCAGCTGGAAGGTCTGCCCGCTAAGGTCCATTTTCCGGAAACGCTCGCCCGTTCCGGCGAAGCATTCGTCAGCCTCACAACGGAAGGAGACCGTAGCGCGTTCTGTCCTGACGGGTGATTGGGAACCGACGGAACAGAACCCCAGCGGCAGCGCGTCATAGCGAGGGGGAGAGAAGTGGTCGTCGCTCAGGGCGATGCCTTTTGCTTCGTCACCATCGGGATAGAAAGTGATGAAAGGGGCTGGCTGTGGTGCCGGCAACAGGTCGCTCCAGTGGTCGGTAAGGGGCTTCGAAAGGTCTATCGTGGCTATCTTCTTGTCGTTTGACGCACCGTCTTCACCCTTGTCTGTCGCAATGATATCGCAACCAACAAGACGTAGGGGCAGACGCTTCACTTCCTGTGCCATCGACAGCATTTCGTCGCTCTCAACCATTTCGTCGCCCACCATCGTCGTAAACAGCCGTATGATGTCAGGCCTGTAAGCCCTGACAATGAGCTCATACGACAGTTGGGCAGCATGGTTGTCTGGCGCCATTTCCTCTTGCAGCAACTGCTTCTGATAGGGTATGGTCACCACAATGTCGCCGTTGCGCTCTTGTATCTTGGAGGGGGCGTATGCCTTCCACAGGGCTTCGTCTTTCTGCAGCGAAGGGTCGAAGTCCATGAAGTCGAAAAGATGGTAGTTTGTCTGCTTCATTATTCGAAAGATATGTTGGGACCAGGGTGGTTGTCACCTATTTCGTCACGGAGTATAGGACGGGCTTTGCAGGTGTTTCCAACGATACGGAACCCGTCGGTACGGGCATCGAGGTAAATACAGAAAGCCCGGTTGTTGGTGGCATAGGGAGCATGGGCAGGTGGTGCTATCTCATTATGACTGATGGAGGAACCTGGCTGGTTGGAGAGGGTGTAGATGCCCCCGGTGTCATAGAGTTGGCGGGCATAGTCATATACCCGGTTCCCGGCAATGACATTGTTGTGCATCCCTGTGTCGTGGGGTGTCCATCCCCAGCCAATGCAAATGCCTGAGTAGTTGACATCGGAAACAATATTGCCAACGATGGTGCAGTCACGCACATACCCACACCCAATACCTACGGCTCCCCAGTCTTCCTGCGTGGCACGGCTGATGGTGTTGTGGCCGATGGTGAGGTTGCTGCACTGCCCAGCCAGGTCGGCGTATGGCCTGTGCACCTCGCGAGGGCTCTCGGCAAACGAACCGGCAAGGATGGCGCTCCCGCCGATGTCATCGAACGTGCAGTGCTCAATGCTGCCGTTGCTGATGCTTTCCATGTCGAGGGCGGTGGCGCCCAAGTGCTGGAATCTGCAGTTCCTGAACACGATTCCGGAGGCGTTACGCACGCTGACGGCACTCACCGGGCGCTCTATCCACGCTTGATTTTCAAGGTTCTCGTCCCAGGGCAAGCCGGGACTGTCCTTCAGCTTGTAGGCATCTGTTAGCGGGAAACCACCCTGCAGCGTCACGTGTCCCTTGTGCAACGGACGGTTCCAGCATGTGTTCTCAAAGGTGATCCCCTCTATTGTGACGTGGCTGGCACCGTCTATCATTACGAGCTGTTCTATGCCGTCACGTTGCTCTGTGCTGCGCAGCAGGAATCCCGATGTCCTCCCTTCCTCGTTGATGACGGGCTGAGGCCAGGGGTGCTCAAACTCCAGACGGCTCTCGGGTTCCATGAACGAGACAATGGTCTTGTCGCCATGGACGGCAAACTGCCTGATGCGCAGAATGGCAATGGCCCACCGCTGATGAACCACCATCTCGAACTGCTGGCCGGGCTGGTTGAAGGTCGGCACACGCTCCAGTATGCTGTCTGGCGGTGTGGCGATGGTGATGGTACGGGCTGCCGTGTCGAAAGCCAGCATCTTTTCCATTCCCTCTTCCGGCCACAGCTGTGTGTGCCGCTGTACCGGGTCGCCACAGATGACAGCACCCTCGTCACCAACAATCATGGTGGGCGAATCAGCCGTGCCACTGTCCTCTGGGCGTATAAACAGCGGTTCCTCCATATAGTAACGCCCTGCTGCCAGACGGATGGTGATGCCACCCTCGCAGCGCTGGTCGTTCGTGCGACGCCACTCGCGAGCCTGTCTCAGGGCGTTGTGCAGGCTCCCGCCTTTCTGCACGATGATTTCGCCAGCATATGCATTGCCTGCTATGACGAAGAACAGTATGGATAGTATTCGATTCATTTCTCAAGATTAGCTTCTGTTTTCTGTAATTTGCTTGCAAAAGTACGAAAAATAATTCATATTATTGCCCAATTCAACGATTATTTTGCCTCACAAAGTACATTTGGCACTTCTTCGCGTCCTTAAATAAAAAGACATGACGATTCTATCCAAGACTTTCACTATATCTTTGGCAGCCTTTCTGATCGGCTGCCCTGTCTTTGCCCAGAAGCCTAAGCAGGAAGTGTATATCCCTATGGACTATTCCACCTGCGGCTATCGGGCCTCTGAACGCCCCATCCCCAATGTGCCCGTCACAGTTTACGTGAAATGGAAGGATGGCGACTGTTCCTCCCTCCTTCAGCAGGCCATCGACCACGTGTCGCGTCAAAAGGCCAATGCCCTGGGGCAACGTGGAGCAGTGCTGTTGGGCGAAGGCTTGTTCCGCATCGACAAACCTCTGCGCATCAACACATCGGGTGTGGTGCTGCGAGGTATGGGGCGCAGCAAGACCATCATCGAAAAGCACGGTGTTGACCGCGGGGCAGCCGTCTATATCGAAGGAAACGCTGCCGGCACGTCTTCCGATACCTTATTTATTACGGCCGACAGGATTGAAGCTGGTACCACAACCATTCCTCTGCCCGCTGCCAGCCGTTCCCAGCTGAAGGCCGGCGACCGCATCAGCCTTGTACGTCCCTGTACAAAGGAGTGGATACTGTCGCTTGCCATGAACGACTTCGGAGGAGGACTGGACTACACTGGCTGGAAACCCACCGACATTGACATCACCTGGGACCGTACTGTTACCGATGTCAATGGCACAGGGCTGACCCTCGACGCCCCTGTCACCACCATGATCAGCAGCGAGTTTGGCGGTGCCTATATTCTAAAGGCCAGTCACGCCGGTGAACTCACGGAGTGTGGCGTGGAGAACCTGTCTGTGCAGGCCGCTGTCAGCAGCGAAGGCGAGGCAAACCCCAAGGACGAGGATCACTGTTGGGATGGCATCTGGATCAACCATGCCCGCGATGTCTGGGTACGGCGGGTCAACTTCCGTCACCTGGCAGGATCGGCAGTCAATCTTCAGCTGCATACCAGCCGCGTCACCGTCGAGGACTGTATTGCACAGGAACCAGTGTCCGAGATAGGAGGCTGGCGCCGCTGCGTCTTCCTCACAAGGGGACAGCAGACCCTCTTCCAGCGCTGCGTCTCTCGTCAGGGCATCCACGACTTCGCGGCAGGCTTCTGTGCCGCAGGACCCAATGCGTTCGTGCAGTGTGAGGGAGAGCAGTCGTTAGGGTTCAGCGGCAGCATTGGGTCGTGGGCTGCCGGACTCCTGTTCGACATCGTCAATATTGACGGCAGCGACCTGCGCTTCGCTAATCTCGGACAGTTCCAGTTCGGAACTGGTTGGAACACCGCCAACAGCATGTTCTGGCAGTGCACCGCCTCAACCATCGAGTGCTATTCACCCGATCCCGACAACCGCTCCAGTGCACACGGCTGCTGGGGCACCCTCACCGGCAACGGAGAGTGGACCAGCAGCAACGACCATGTGTCGCCCCGCTCACTGTTCTACCACCAGCTGGCACAACGCATGGAACCGCTGATTGACGAGACCCTGGATCCCGACTTCGACAGGATTATCCATTCACGCAATGAGCCACGCATCGACAAGGTCGTCGAGGGCTATATCCTTCCACGTCCTACCAATGCCACCAGTTCGCCAACTGCCGACGAGGCCATGAAACTGGCCAAGGAATCGCTCACCCAGCCCCGCCTCACCTTGGAGAAATGGATTGACAGCATACCCTTCACCGCAAGCGTTACACCTGCCAACACTTTCCGCGAACGACCCTCCGACACCCCCGCTGCCTTGCAGACCCCTGCCACCGTCTTTGCAGGGAAAGGGTGGGTAGGCACCACCGGAAACCAGTATGACATCCCCTGGTGGAGCGGACGTGTGAAGGATAACTTCGTACGCCGTGAGGCACGCCCCGCCATCACCCGCTTCGTTCCAGGTCGCGAGGGCACGGGATGGACAGACCGCATCGACTCCGTGGTCAGCTACCTGGCAGCCCGTCATTACAGTTCCTTGAGCCATCATTACGGACTGTGGTACGACTTGCGCCGCACTGACCATGAACGAGTGAGACGTGCTGACGGCGATGTGTGGGCACCCTTCTATGAACAGCCCTTTGCCCGCAGCGGACAGGGCACCGCCTGGGATGGGCTTTCACGCTACGACCTCACACGCCCCAACCGCTGGTACTGGCATCGGCTGCAGCAGTTTGCATCAAAGGCTGCAGACCAGGGCGTCCTGCTGTTCCATCATCACTATTTCCAACACAACATCCTCGAGGCCGGCGCACACTGGGTCGATTCGCCCTGGCGCCCTGTAAACAATGTGAACAACACAGGGAACGACTTCCCCGAACCCGTGCCCTTTGCCGGCGACAAGCGCATCTTCATGGCAGAGCAGTTCTATAACGAGCAGAGCCCCGTGCTGCGCCCACTCCACCGCCAGTACATACGCATGTGCCTGGACCAGCTGAAAGACCATCCCAACGTGGTTCACCTCATCAGTGCCGAGTACACCGGACCGCTTCACTTCACCCGTTTCTGGCTTGAGACCATTGCCGAGTGGGAACAGGAAACGGGCAGGAAACCCCTCGTGGCTCTCAGCTGCACCAAGGATGCGCAGGATGCCCTGCTCAACGACCCACGCCTCAGCAGCGTCGTCGACATCATCGACATACGCTACTGGCACTATAACACCCAGGAGCTATGGGCACCAGAGGCTGGCAAGAACATGGCCCCACGCCAATGGATGCGTAAGATGAAAGTGGGAAAGACCGGTTTCGACGAGGCTTACCGTGCTGTGCGAGAATACCGCGAACGTTATCCCGACAAGGCTGTTACCTTCTTTTCGCAGCAGTATCCCGACTACGGATGGGCTGTCTTCATGGCAGGAGGCTCACTGGCTAATATCCCCGTCCGCAACACCGGCCTGGGAGAAAGGATGCTCAGCGCTGCCACTCTCATGATGCCCGTTGACGGGCAAGGATGCAAAGCATTGGCAAACCCTCAGAAAGGCTACATCGTCTATCCTCAGGCGCAGGGCGCTGCACTACCCATTGCCGAAGGTAAGTATCATGTGTATCGTGTTCACATTAAGACCGGCCGCATAGAGTTGTCACAGCAAAACGCCACCCTTGGCCCTCAATTCAACACCGAGGCTGCCTCCGACACCGTCTTTTGGCTGGAACGCCAGGAGTAATCGGATGGACCTGTTGAAGCCTCCATCCATTGCTAGGTAAAAGCATGCACGATTGCACTCGATGTGCACCATCCTCGCGCTTGAAATCGCGAGGATAGGCTGCGGCTCAGCTATTCGAGCAAGTTTGATTGTGTTCGTTTTGCACTGTCATTACTCTTTCGGAGGGAGCGTTTCTCTTCAAGCAATCTAAGGTCGAGATTCAAGCAAGAGAGCGACACCATTCAAGCAAGGGAAACGTCCCTTGGCAAAGAGTCAGTTCACTTCATGATTTTTCAACTTTAGACTATCGGTCTGTGGGTGCTCGAGTTCTTCACGGAGACCTTGCCAAGAACTTCCGATACTCAAGTTTCTTTCTTTATGGTGTAAGTTCCGGAATGGTACTCCCTGCCTTTTTCCTCGCCAGGGAGGATGACGGTGGCAGTGGCCCCTTTGGGAATGGTAAAAGTCCATACCCACTTATTGCCCTTGTAGCTCCAGCTGCTTTTGATGAGCCCTGCAGCAGAAAGATAAGTGGCTTGAAGATGACCCAGCCGACGGTCGGGAACAGGGCGCATGACAATGTGCTTGAAGCCTGGCTGGGCAGGGTCGGCAGCTATACCGGCACAGGTCTGCCAAATCCACTGGCAGACAACCCCGTAGGCATAGTGGTTGAAGCTATTCATGCCGTTGGGACCCATTCCTTTCTCTTTGGTATAGCTGTTCCAACGTTCCCAAATGGTGGTGGCGCCGTTGTCGATGGAGTAGAGCCAGCTGGGGTTCTTGCGTTGGAAGAGCAGGGTATAGGCTACGTCGGTCATGCCGTTGTCAGTGAGCGTGGGCATCAGGATGGAAGTGCCGAGGAAACCTGTCTGCAGGCAGTCTCCATGCTGGCGGAAGTTCTCACGCAGGCGTTCGATGATGCTTGCCTTGACATCGCCGTCGAAGAGGTTGTTGCGCAGGGCGAAAAGAGCTGGTGTCTGCATGGTGTTGAGTACAGGTGTCTTAAAGGAACCGTCGGCATTGAAGAATTGTTGGCGCAGATAGTTTCTTGCCTCTTTCATCATGGCATCATAGGGGACAGCATCGCGCCCGGTAGCTGTTGCCATGTCGCGCATCATAGCTGCATCGATGAGCCAATAGGAGGCACAGAGGTAATTCCAGTAGTCAATGGCCTCTGGCAGCGGCTGCCCGTCCTTGAAGGCTCCGCCGCCACAACTCTCCAAGGGTTCGTAGCTCAGCCAGTCGGCCCACTGGTAGTTGCCGTTCTCCTTGCTCAGCATGACGTGGTTGTATCGGGTTTCGCTGATGTGGCTCATGTATCGGCTCATCGACTCCCAGTTTTCCTCAATGACCGATGTGTCGCCATACTGTTTCCAGATGGTCCAGGGCACAATGATGCCGGCATCGGCCCATCCCACCCGCATGTACTCGTTCTGCCAGGAACCGTATTGGCCTGCCGGAGCCACTCCGGGGAAACCGCCTTCAGGGCTTTGGGTGTCGCGCAGGTCGCGCAGCCATTTATGGAAAAAGCGGTTGGTGTTGGCAAAGAATGTGCCTGTCTCACAGAACACCTGTGTGTCGGCCGTCCAACCTAGCCGTTCGTTGCGCTGCGGACAGTCGGTGGGTACGCTGAGGTAGTTGGAACGCATGCCCCAGAGGGTGTTGGAGATGAGCTGATTGACGAGGTTGTTGCCAGTGGTGATGTGGCCGGTCTGCATGTCGGGGGTGATGCTGCTGACGGGTATGGACCGTATGCGCTCGATGACCACCTCGTCGGTGGTGGTGATGTCGACGTAGCGATAGCCGAAGAAGGTGGCGTGGGGGGTGTAGTCAACCGCCTTCTTACTGAAAGCAAAGGTATAGTCGAGCCGGATGCTTTTCTCGTGGATGCGGAGGTTGCGACGGTGGATACTGCCCTCGGGTCCGTCCATGCCGCGGCTCTTGGCTCCGTTGCCGTCGTTCAGCAGTTCGGCAGGCAGGCAGGTGAGGCGGGTGCCCTCCTTGCCCTTGAAGCGGAACGAGGGCACGGCGGCGCAGTTCTGGCCGAAGTCGACGACGAGGTGTTCGCCCGGGCGAACGACCATAGGTCTGCCATCCTGATACTCGCGGTTGACCAGGATCTTGCCGTAAGCCTTTGCGTCGCTGCCTTCTACAGTGGAATAGACATAGGCACGCTTCGGGGTGAGCGCGAGCTCTGAGAGATGATAGACCTCGGCACCGTTCTCAGGCACGATGATGCCTTTGTATTCGCGGCTGACGGCGGGTGCCTTGAGAAGGACGGGCAGCTGACAGCCCCGGACTTTGCGGGCATCGTACCCCTCACCATCGAAGATGGCGGCGTGGGTCACAGGTCCCGAGATGCCGGCGCGCCAGTCGATGGTGTTGGTTCCATATCTGCAGGTGGTGCCGTCGGCAAGGGTCAGTTCGAGCACACCACGGAACGCGCACTTCTGCCCGTACATGCCGTTGCTTCCGCTGGGTGTGATGATCTTGTCAGCCCACCAGCCGGGCGTTACCTGGGCTTCAAGGTTGTTATGCTGTCCCTTCTTCTTGTGGAATTGCCTGGTGATGTCGTAGGTGAACGAATATTTTGTGCGGCTGTGGTGCGAGAAGCCCGGACGCAGCACCTCGCTGCCGATGCGCTCGCCGTTGACGTACAGTTCGTTCACACCGAGACTCGTGGTCATCCAGAGGGCTTTGACCACTTTTTGATTGTTGCATATTGTGGTGAAGAACCAGTTGGCACCGTCGGCAGCGCGTGTGTGGTCATCGACACGACCTGTCACCTCGGGCGCATCGGCCACACATATCCACTCTGACTCGTTCCATGCCTCGTCGGGAAGGGCTCTCGTTAACTGGGCGTTTGCCGCCATGCCAACGGATGACAGCAAAATGACGAGGACGATGATGGCGGCGGTAATTGTGTTCTTTTCCATAGGAAAGAGGCGCTTATGTGTTTATCGTGTGAGTGAGAATTTGAGCGAGACTCCGAAATCGCGTGTTGTGGTAGGGTAGGAACTGCTGGACAGCAGCGGCGTGTTGGTCTGTCTGTCGTAGTAGGCGGTGAGGGTGAGCAGCCGCGAGAGGGTGTAGTCGGCGGCAAACGATAGCTTGAAGGCTTTGTTGCCGCTGCTGGCGGACGACACGCCCGAGGCGATGTCGCGGGTAATGGCGGCCTGGCTGCGGAAGGAGATGTCCAGACGCAGGTTGAGATCGTGGTTCACTCCGGAGCTACGGCTGGTCTTGTTGGTATTGGTGTTGGTGTTGGCGTTTTCGTTACGGGAGGCATTCTTTCCCCTTTGTGCTTTCTTGACCTTACGTGCACCGAGCGTGCTGAAGAGTTTGAAATCGCTGATCTTGTAACCGGTACCCACCACCCAGTCGTTGGAGCGGCTCTCGTTGATCTGTATGCTGGTCATGGAGAGGTTCAGCACACGGCTGGTGCGGCGCTCTAGCTTCAGGGTCATGTTGTTGTTCAGGGTGACGTCGATGCCCAGCAGGGGAGAGAACGACTCGTTGATGCTGACGGTGGAGACGTTGTACATGGAAGAGGGGGTGAGCGTGCCGTCGGCACCGCTGACGAAGCCGAGGTCTCCGTCGAGCTGCTGCCAGGAGGAATAGCTGGCGTAGGAGCCCACGGCAAAGACCGACTTGTAGGAATGATTGATGTTGACGGACTTGAAATGCTCGGCAAGCCAGGGAATCTTTGAGAGACCACCATAGCGCAGCGTCCAGTTGGGCAGGAGGCGTGCCAGTGCGGGGAAGAGGTCTAAAGAGTGGCCGGAGCCGCTGGTGTAGGTGTCGAGGAAGGCGGGTACCAGCACGTCGGCACTGTACTGGTTGACCGTACCTACCGAGGAGGAGCCGTTGATGCGCCGCATGGCCGCCTCGTAGCGGGCCTGCACACGCCGCTGGAAGTCGGGGATGGAAGCGACGAAGCGGTCGAAGGCATCGGAGTGATAGGCATTCTTGGCATCGCCGGTGCTTTCGAAGGCAGAGGAGATGGACAAGGTGGTCATGTTGAACGTGCCGCTATGGGTGGTGGGGTTGCCCTCGTACATGAACTGGATGGACCGGGCGCTGTTATGGGTACGCGAGGCGTTGAGGTCGATCTTCAGGTCGCGTATGGGCTCAAGGGTGGCCGTGATCTGCAGGTCTTCGTTCTGGCTGATGGTAGAGGGCGTGGCTATGGAGTCGGCCATGAGCAGCCATCCGTTGTCTTTAGCCTTGTCAATATAGCTGTCGCCCGAAAAACCGAAGGCGAAGTCGAGGCCTGGTGAGAGCACGCTACCGGTGCGTTGTCCGAAGGCATCGCCAACGTTGGGAGTGAAGCCTGGCAGCGCCATAGACCGTTGGTTGCGGTAACTGATGTTGGCGGAACGCAGCATCATGAGGAATCGTGCTGCCTGCTGGGCAGACTCATACCACCACTTGCCGTCCAGCGGCTCCTTGGGAACGATGGAGAGTTTGACCATGACGGGCTCGGGGCTGATGGTCTGAGGCTTTCCACCTTTCCCTTTCTTGGCGATGGAATCGTTCTGAGCCAGTAGCGAGTCGGATGCTGCCTTGTCCTTTTCCGGTCGTTTCTCCTTGATCTTCGGCAGACGGACAATGATGTTGTTATCGTCCTTCACCTTGACCTTCAGCTTAATGTCCTTGCCATCCTTGGTCTTGGCGGTGACACGAAGCCGGCGTGACTTCTTGCCGTGGTTGATGGTGAGGCTGCTGTCGGGTATCAGGGGCATTTCACGCTGATAGCTGTTCTTGTTCTTAGGTAAGGTCTTCTCCTCGGGGTTCGTGGATTTTCCGTCTTTGCTGGTTTTCGCTGTCTTGTCAGCATCGCCATTCTTTGAGGCATCGGAGGCAGCATCCTTGTCTTTGGAGTCCTTGGCCGATTTCTTGGCAGTATTCTTGTCTTTCTTCTTTTCCGGGGCTTTCTTGAAGCGGTCGTTCACCTTCTTGAGGAAAGGCGAATGGTTGTAGAGGGTTTCAAAGTTGATGGAACTGTTGACGTTGACGTTACGGTTGTTCTGGATGGTATTGCCCAAAGAGGTGCCATCGTCCTGCTGTGTGCCACGTATCCAGGAGTAGGAGGCATCGTAGGAAGCATCGGCAGTCACCCAGTCGAAGATGGGAAGCTTGTTGAGCGGCACCTGGTAGCTGGCCTTGAACGATTGTCTGTAGTCTAACGGGGTGCCCATGTGGCCGATGCTGTGTTTCACGGAGTCCTTCCAGGCCTCATAGCGCTCAGGGTAAAGGTCTTTGTTGACTGGCGTGTAGGGCTCCTCGATCTCGGCGTGGGTGGCCGACTGGAAGTTCATGTGTAGGTTCTTGGTGAGATCCCAGCGCAGGGTGAAGTCACGGTTCCACAGGAACTGCTCGGAGAAGGACAGGGGTAGGTTGGGGTTCTCAGTATTCTCCAGGTCGCGCTCCTGCAACTCGTAGTAGGAGCGTTGCATGTCCATGTTAAAGCCAATGGTCTGGGGCAGATAGTTCAAGCCGAAGGCCTTGGGCAACTGCAGCCATTTAGACTTTCCCTTGAGCTTGCTCATGGGTTCCCACGTCTTGTAGACGGGTGAATAAGTATAGTTCAGCGAACCGCGCCATTGGTCATCGTTCTCATAGACCGTGGTCTCGCCGGTAGTGTGGCGGTGCTGGTGGGAATAGGAGAAAGAGAAATTGGCCGGGTCGTAGGGCATGGGATGGCGCTTGGACTTGATGCCTATCCGTGCATTGGAGAGAGAGAAGTTACGTGTGAGATGCTTTGTGACGGCAATGGATTCTATGCTGTCGCGTTCGCGCTTGCTGACACTCTCCAAGGCATCGTCCAGCTCCATATCGGAGTCAAGGGGATTGTAACGGGGGCGTACCTCCTCGCGAGTGACACTGTAATAGAGAGGTGCCGACACCTTGGCTTTTTCGGGGAAGAATTTCCCTAGCTCGAAGTTGGCTGTCACGGAATAACTGCGTTCGTTGTCCTGGGAGCGTTGCAGCACGCTCTCCTCCAACCCGCCGAATCCGTCGGTGACGTATCGCCCAGTGGCGTTGACGGTGCCGAAGTCTGAGAGCTGCACGTTCAGCGCACCGTTGGCTGCCCATCCGCCGTCGTTGTTATATTCTTTCAGACGCAGTTCGTTGACCCACACCTCGCCGCTCTTGGGCTGGCTCGTGAGGTTGCGCACGCCGATAATCATGGTCTTTACCTCACCCAGTGAGGGGTTACCCATGACGGTCACCTTGTTGTTGGGTTTGTCGTCATCGTACTGGGTGAAAGGCTGGTTGAAAGAGGCGGCGCCCTCGGCACGTGCTTTGTTGCGTGCCTTCTTCAGACGGGTGAAGATGTTGAGGTCGACATCGAGCATGTTTTCCTGGGGCCACACCTTCGGACGGTCGGAGAGTACCTGCCAGGAATAGTGCCCCTCTGGCGTAATGACCAGTGGTATTTCGTATTCGTAGTAGTTGCTCTTGTAGTCTGTACCCAACCGTATGAACACGGCCAACTGGTTGTCTTGCAGATTGGTGGTGTTGGGCAGCAGATGGTTGGCATGGACAAACATCTGGAGACGTTTGTATTGGCGCAAGTCGTAGGTGAGATTTTTATAGACAGCCTTTGACTCGCCCTGCGACAGGTTCTTCACAGTGAGGCAGAGTGCCTGTTCGTTGTTCTCGACAAGCTGGGGCTGGGAGGGGTCGGTGGCGCGGCTGATGCCTGGTGGCAGGGTATATGCCACGGGCTGCCGGTCGGTATTCTCCTCGATGTTCACCGCACTCATCTCCATGATGCCCGTCTCAGCGCCGGCAGCCGTCTGCAGGCTCTGCTTGTACTGTCGCCACTCGCCGCGTACCAGGTCGAGACTGCCAAAACGGAGTACAATGGGTTTCTGAAAACCCGTCAGGAACATTCGCATGAAGCGGATGGAAGTGAAGTCGTTGATGCTGCCCACCTTGTCCTTGCATTCTGCCAAGGGTATGCGGTACTGATACCAGCGGACGGTGGTTGTGTCGCCATTGCGCAGCTTGGGCGTGTAGTCACGATGGTCAACGATGTAGGAGTCTTCCGACTTCTGGCCACGGTTGTAGGCCTGCAGCTCGGCATCGCTGATGTGGATGCGATACTGATAGTAGCGTTCATACTCGTTCAGCGTATAGTCCTGGTTGATGTCTTCCACATCGGGACCGGTCTTGTAGCTGGTGTCATAGCTTTCTGTGCGGGCATCGGTGTCGGGGGAGTTGCCCTGAGGATTGTTGATGCGCTTGTAACGGTCGAGGATGGTGGTGCGTGACTGGTCAAAGTCAGAACCACGGTAGTAGTGATAGTCATCACCAGCGGGGTCCTGCCGCCAGGCTGTGAGCAGGGAGTCGTTGCTCACCACGGAGCTGACCTGTGTGAGCCAGTCGGCATAGGCACCATACTGCTGCTCCTCCTGATTGTTCAGTCCGTTTAGTCCGACATCTTGTAGCACACGGCTGCCAGAGGTGGTGGCAAAGGCATAGGTCTGTGTGGCCTGCTCAGGAATCTTGCCCCACTGCGTCCACGAGAATGCCTGGCTGCCGTCCACAGGCATACCGCTCTCATAGAACTTCTTTCCGTCGCGCAGCACGTCTTCCGACACTTCGCCCAGGTTCAGGTAGAGATCTCCTTCGTAATCGGCTGCATTGCCGGCCTGACGCTGGTAGATGAAGGGGTCAAGGAGCCAGAACTCTACATATTCTATATTGGCCTGCTCGAAGTCGGTGGTCTCCAGCCGGCGCATCATGCCACCCCACTTTGCAGTAGGATTGGTAAGGGTGCCGTCGGCGTTGAAGCTGGTAGTCAGGTTGTAGGGTCCACGCTCCTGGGGATAGTAAGCCAGATTGAGTACGGGCAGGGTGGAGACAGCTCCGTTGTAGGTGCTTTGGTCGCGGTTAGGGTACAGTTCCTTCACATAGATTTCTCGTACGCGGTGGTCGCTGAGCTGGTCCAGGTCGCTCTTGATGTGAGCGGGAGTAAGGCTGCTGCTACGGCGTGTGAAGATGGGATCGACGTTGTACCACGCCAGGAGGGCACGGTCATAGCCACTGGTAACACCTGTCTTGTCATTATGGTTGGAAAACATGGTGGGCACACTGGAAAGGACCCACTGCTTGGGATCGCCTACGTCTATCAGGTTCTTAGTGTTCTCGAAGTCATCCAGATAGGAGGCGTTGTCCTGAGTACCGTGGCTCTTGCCTGCAATGAGGTGGGCAAATTCACCGGTGAACGTTATCTGTGAAGGCTGGCTCACATTCAGCAGCGGTATCTTGTCAAGCATGTTCGTCAGCCATTGGCTTTCCTGTTTCCAGTTGATGTTCAGTCCCCAGAGGGTGTTGTTCAGAGGTTCTTCGCCCATAGTAACCTTCGACGTCAGTGCCTGCTCCGTCAGGTGCATCAGCGTACCGCCTATCTGCAGGTTCTTAGTGAAGTCGTATTCCCAGTTCACGCCGACCATGGTTTTCCGCTGCATTCCATAGTCGGTATTCGATTCCAGCGATACATTGACGTTCGTACCGGCATCGATGATGCTCTGGTTAAGGATGGTCACTTCGCCCGAGGAATAGTCTACCGTGTAGTCGCTGCCCTCCTGCAGGGTCACACCGCCTGCTGTCACCACCACGGAGCCTTGAGGCACGTTGTAGGCTCCTAAGGAAATGACATTGGCACTGGTTCCTTTGTATTGTCCGGTGAGGATATAGCGGTCCTTTTCGGCAGTCTGCTTGGCAATGGTCTTCGTTGAGTCATACAGCTCGTCAAACACGTAGACGTCGGCTTTGGCACCCATGCCCGCTGCTTTCAGGTAGCGCCGCAGATAGTCACCGAAGGGCTCTGCCGACGGAAGGAAAATGCGGCCGTTGCTAATGGTGTAGCCCTGGACGAAGTCAAACTGTCCGTTAGCGTGGGGTTTCATGTTGTTGTCAAGCCTGTCCAGACCCATTAACTTTAACAGCGTATTACCCTTCAGTTTTTCCTCGGGCAGATAGGTAAGGTAAACGCCTGCCGTGTCGCTCTTGAACTTGATGTCGAGTCTGAACTTCTCTTTCTCCACCTGCGTAGCCAGGTAGTACACATTCTTCATCATCAGGTCCCAGTTGCCCTGCATGGGGTTGTTGCTGGTGTTCTTCAGCGACTTCACAAAGAGCACCTTGTCGGTTTGGGTTAGGTCTGAAGCAAACTCACCTACTTGGTAAGTCCTGCCGCCGTAGGTGTACTCGAAGCTTACTGCCAACACCTGGTCGGTCTGCAAGCCGGTCTTCAGCGAGATGTAACCCAAGGCCTCGTTCACCGTATATTCCGATGATGAAAGCAGACGGGCAGCCTGCAGCTTCTCGTAATCGGTGCCACCCGTCAGCGTGCCCAAGGACTCCAAGACGGTGCTGATGCGGTCGATGCTGCGCGAGGCGGTGTCCACTTGGCTGACCAATGTCTGGTACAGCGTGTTGGCTTGGTTCGAGGGTACACCGTCTGTACCATTCCAAGCCTTGTTCTTGATCTTCGTTCCTTCGCCCAGGTCGGTCAGTGCCAAAAGGTTACGGGTGTTAGATGTGGTTCCCGTCTTATTGGTCACCCACACCTCCACGCGGTTTATCTTCACACCCGTTGTGAGGTAGGGTAAGGTTGACATGGCTTTGTCGTACTGATCGCGGAAATACTGAGAGAGGAAGAAATGGCGGTTTTCCTCATAGTCAGAGGCGTAAATCTCGAACGGGGTGGTCTGCGTGCCGCCTTTGCTGCTGACGCTTTTGGTGGTGGACTTCTTCTGCGAGACCACCGTCTGCAGCTTCAGCTTGCCGAACTGCATGTCGGTATACAGGCCGAAGAGGCTGTGGGCACCCTTTACCAGTGAGTTGTTCGAGGGGAAGGTCACGTTGCCCGCTTCCACCTTCTTGATAATCTCATCCTCCTTGCCGTCGTACTTCAGCTTTAGGTTCTGCGTGTCGAAGTTGAAGGTGGCGTCGGTGTTATAGTTGAAGTTGAACTTCATCTTGTCGCCTACGCTGGCATTAGCGGAAATGTTGATTTTCTCATCGAAGTCAAAGGCAGTGGTCTTGCGGTTGCGGATGGGCAGTGATGGGTTGTCAATGTTCTTCATTGTCATTCCCATCTTCAGTTCGGCCGTTCCCTGTGTCTTCACCCTTACGCCGCCAGGACCGAAGATTTTCTCAGCAGGCCCCAGGTCGAAGTGCATATCTGAAAAAGAGAACTTCTCCTTCCCCTGTGAGTTAAAGGCTTCAGCATTCTTCTGACGGAAGAATCCCTCCCGCTGCTTGCGTTCACTCCATTTCAGGTATTCCTCGGGAGTCATTAGAATGGGCGCATTCAGGTATGAGTCGCCAATCTTCGAACCAATGAGATAAATGCCAAGCGAGTCGTTGTATACCGCTTCCTGTTTGATGTTGTCAGGCATGTGCAGATCCAAGGCTGTGGTGTCCAGGTCTGATGCCACCATGGGAGCCGTTCGCTGGATCTTCCAACGTGGATGAAGCAGGGAGTCTGGTATGGTATCATCGTCGTCGGCCACTGTCAGAGGCTTGGGCTTGGGCCGGTTGTCCTGAGGAAAAGAACTGGCTGCCGCCATACCTAATGACAGCATCAGAAGCAGGGTAAGAAGTGTAGATATTATCCTACGTCTGCCGTTCTGTGCGGAAGCAGTTCTTTCGATTTTCACTTTTACTTGATTTGCTTCAAGGCCAGCTTCACCACTTGTTCCACAGGCAGGTCGGGTTGCTCTTGCAGAATGCTGATCACCACCTTTTGAGTAGGAGCTGGTGAAAAGCCGAGCATGGTGAGAGCCGATACGGCTTCGTCCTTCACTTGGTTGTTCACAGGAGTCTGTATGGTGCCTCCTACAGGGATTTCAGAGGCGATGCCTAATGAAACCACCTTGTCCCTCAGGTCTACAATGATGCGCTGGGCAGTCATCTTGCCAATGCCCTTGATGCCCTTGATGACACGTTCGTTTCCTGTGGTGATGGCGTTGCACAGTTCCGCTACACTCATGCTCGAAAGCATCATACGTGCTGTGTTGGCACCTACGCCGCTGACAGAGATGAGCAGCTCGAACATCTCTCGCTCTTTCTTGTTGTGGAAACCATAGAGCACATGGGCATCTTCGCGGATGCTCTCGAAAACCCAGAGCTTTACCTCTTTCTTGCCCTGGATGGCACTGTAGGTTATCAACGATATATTAAGACCGTAACCAACACCTGCGGCTTCAACCGTAGCATAAGCAGGCGTCAGCTCGGCCAGCTCGCCTTTAATATATTCTATCATACGTCACTTTGTTTAGTATATATACCTCTTTAGTAACGTCGTTTGTTGTCGTTTTATTGTATTTCCTTTATAAAATGAGAAGAAAAACGAGTTTTCCTTTTGTATTTCGCTCGCTTATTCGTACCTCTGAACTTTGCTCGAAGGTACTTTCGCTCGAAAATACTCAATAAAATTTGGTTTTTCGCTCGCTTATTCGTACCTTTGCGGGTCAAATGTTGAAAATAGAACAGATGAAGTACGGAATTATCGGAACTGGAGCTATTGGAGGCTTCTACGGAGGCAAGTTGGCCTATAGTGGACAGGAAGTGCATTTCTTGTTCCATAAGGATTATGAGTATGTACGGGAGCACGGCTTGCAGGTAGACTCCTGCGACGGCTCTTTTCATTTAGACAATGTGAATGCCTATCAGAGTCCCGGGGCTATGCCAAAGTGCGACGTGGTGCTTGTTGGGCTGAAGACCATCAACAATCATCTCCTTCCGCAGCTGCTCTCACCCCTTCTGCACGAACGGACTGTTGTTGTTCTGATACAAAACGGAATAGGCGTGGAGGCTGATGTGCAGCAGATGTTCCCTCAGACAGCCTTAGTTGCAGGACTGGCTTTTATCTGCTCGGCCAAGACTGAGCCGGGGCGTGTGAACCACCAGTGTTACGGAAGTATCAATCTGGGCAACTACTCGTGCAAGGACGAGAACCTGTTCAATGCCATCCTCAGCGACTTCAGCAAAGCCGGCATCAAGGTCGCTTCTGTTCCTTATGAAGAAGCGCGTTGGAAAAAGGCCGTGTGGAACATGCCCTTCAACGGCATGACAGTGGCCCTGAACACACGTACCGACCTGTTGCTGAAAAATCCAGCCACCCGGCAACTCATACGCGAACTGATGATGGAAGTGGTAGGTGCAGCACAGCATCTGGGCATAACAGGTTTGAAGGAGGACTTTATCGATAAGATGATCCACACCACCGATGAGATGACGCCTTACTCGCCGTCTATGAAACTTGACTTCGATTTCCACCGTCCTATGGAAATACACTATCTCTACACCCGTCCTATCGAGATAGCCCGTGCCGCTGGTTTTCCTATGCCTAAACTTGAAATGCTTGAAGCCGAGCTCCGTTTCCTCTCATCACTTTGATCAGTCATATTCCAACCTTTGAATGCCTAGTTAATATCTCTGATTGTTAAGAGGAACCTATGGCTGTGCCCTTTGTCTTTTTGTAAAATAAGTAGTTTAGTGCCTACTTTGGGTGCTAACCCGTATTGCAGATGAATATTTGCCTGCAATGCGGGTTAACTGTTAAATAGATATAATTCTTGGCAAATACTTAGTACTTTGTATTGCAAGGTACTAAAGTTTTGCCTATCTTTGCACCCGTAAACCATCCTTCGCTCTACGTTCCTCTTCCGGAGGAGGGACAGGAAGGTGCAAAAAGAAACGAACAATGAACATAGAGAACGCCAAGTCACAGATGAGGAAAGGTATGCTGGAGTACTGCGTGCTGTTGCTCCTAAAGCATCGTCCCTCGTATGCCAGTGACATCATCCAACAGCTGAAGCGGGCAGAGCTGCTCGTGGTGGAGGGAACGCTATACCCACTGCTCACCCGCCTGAAGAACGACGGACTGCTGCGCTATGAGTGGCAGGAGTCAACGCAGGGTCCTCCCCGCAAGTATTATGCCCTCAGCACCGAGGGAGAACAGTTTCTTGAAGGTCTCGACGCGGCCTGGACAGAACTCTCTAACACCATCAACTATCTCAAAACCATCACCCCTAAACTATTAGAAGAGAAATGAAAAAGAACATCACCATTAACTTGTGCGGCCGTCTGTTCCAAATCGACGAGGACGCCTACGAGCTGCTTCAGCAATACATTGAGTCGCTCCATCAGTCGTTTGGCAAGCAGGAAGGCGGCGAGGAAATAGCCGATGACATCGAGGCTCGCATCGCTGAGCTGTTCGATGAGCTGCGCCAGAAGGGCATCGAAGCAATCACCATTGAGCACGTGAAGGATATCATCACCCGCATCGGCAAACCCGAGGAGCTGGCTGACGAGAGCCCGAACTCTAACGAGAACCCTAATGAGAATAACAATGGGGGACACAAGTACGACTCCTTTCGCTCGGCTGCACAGGGTATAAGAGATAATGTTCGCGCGAGGACAGCTGGAAAACGGCTCTACCGCAACCCCAACGACAAGATTTTGGCAGGAGTACTCTCAGGCATTGCCGCCTACACAGGCACCGATGCCACTTGGTGGCGCATTGGCTATGCGCTGTTGCTCCTTGGTTCCAACCTATTTGTGTTCCCGTTGTTCAAACTGTTCCATTTAGGCGGTTTCTTTTTCCACTTCGACCTGGCCTTTGTGCTGTTCTACATTGTGCTGGCCATTGCCATGCCCGAAGCCAAGAAGCCTAAAGAGGTGCTCGAGATGGAAGGCAAGGATGTGACGCCGCAGACGCTGGCCGATGTCGTCGTTGAAGACAAGGATCGCCGGCAGCCTGTCCAGAAAGGGCAGATGCGGGGCTGTCTGTCGGTGCTGATGAAAATGCTGGTAGGGCTCTTCGTCGGTCTTGCTGCCGTCTTCGGGTTGGTGCTGCTATGCTGCTTCCTGCTCATCGTGGGGACATTCGTCTTCATTTTCACGGTGCCGGGCGAGATACGTAACGGCTTGCCTTTCGACTTGGGCTACCTGAACCTTGCAGAGACCTTCTATTTGCATCCCTGGGCAGTAGTGGTGTTTGTTGCCAGTCTGCTGTTGGCGCTTTTCATTCCCCTCTATGCCATTGCCCACATGCTGCTTTCAAAAGCTGGCAAAGTGCAGCCCATGGGCACCGCTCAGCGTATTGGGTGGATAGCCATCTGGCTGATAGCGCTGTTCAGCATCTTCCCAAGCATCGGTGTCATCAGCAACTACAACGAATGGTTGAATAGGAATCATCAGGCAGAGGTGAGAGACTGGATGACGGACTACGCCCGTGACTACCTGAAGGAACACCACCTGAAGATTGACAGCCGTCATCACTGCTATGATGACTTTGTGAAAAGTGGCGAGTACTTCACAGGCGACACCACCATGGCTTATATCGATGTCGAGATGTGGGGCCCTGAAGGGCAACGTCACTTCCAGCTCTCGTCCAATTTCGGACAAGAGGTAGAGGCCGGCAAATATACCGTCAGCTGCAATGCCCGTGCCGATGGTGGCGGTGTATGCCTATTCGCCACAGCTCATGACGGCAGTTACAAAGCCGTGCACTCGGTGCCAGCCTCGGGCAAGGAGGGCGGACAGGGCAATGGTTGGCATCACGTCGAGATGGAGGTGGAGGTTTACGGCCCTACCACCCTCTACTACGGCATCAGCGCCGACCCGAAGTTCACCATGGAGCCCTGTACCGCCAAGTGGTTCTCGGCTGCCGACTTCAAAGTGGAACGGACGGGTGACCGCACACCGGACGAAGAATAAATCAATCATAACCCATTATGAAAAAACAATTATCAGTGTTCCTGCTTGTATTTGCCATGTTGGCGGGGCAGGCAAAAGAGAAAACAATTGTGTGGGAACAGCCCACCACGGAGTACGGTAACGCTTACGGCGACGGATGCACCAGCCTCTCGCTCGACATCACAAAGGTCGAGCTGAAGGACACGGAGACGGTGGTGTACATCACGGCGAGACAAATCTCGTTTCCTGAACGCGGCAACTGGTTCCAGTTTGCCGGCGACACCTACCTGAAGGCGGGGAGCAGGCGCTATGCCATCACAAAGGCCGACGGTATAGAGCTGAACACGCACACCTATACCGGCAAGGACTGCAAGCTCGACATGGCCTTCCACTTCCAGCCGCTGCCGCAGGACACCCGCTCGTTCGACTTCATCGAGGGCGACGGCGACCGGGCCTTCCAGTTCACGGGCGTCAAGCCCGTTGAGGAGCGCTGGAAGCAGCTGTTCCCCTCGTACTGGCGTGACCCGCAGACGGGCGACTGGATGATAGCATTCACAGACGATTGCGCCATCTACGACTGCCGCTTCTGGAACTACAAGCAGCGCGACGTGAACCCGAAGACGGGCGAGGCCAAGCTGCTGCTGACCAACGGCAACGACAAGCTGAATGTCACGGTGGGTAAAGATAAGAAAGGTACGCGCACGATGGAGATTGGCGGCCGTAAGGCGGTGCTTGCGATGATGAACAGCCGCTACGTGCCCGACTATCCCACGAAGGACCTGAGCACCAGCTTCGCCGACACGGGCTACAGGGAGGACACCGTGACCGTGGTGGGCTGGCTGAAGGACATGCCCGAGGAGCTGAAGCGCGGGAACACCTTTGAGTTCACCGTTCAGAACTTCTTCACCGACGACGAGGAGTCGGTCTATGCCGACATGGACTCCCTGGGCCGCTTCACAGCGAAGATTCCCGTGCTGAACAGTTCGGAGTTCTACTGCGACTGGGGCCGCAGCTACATCAACACCATACTCGAGGCGGGCAAGACCTACTTCATGCTCTGCGACTACAAGGAGGGCCGCCGCTACTTCATGGGCGACGACTGCCGCCTGCAGAACGAGCTGGCCAAGAGCGTTTACGACTGGCGTGGCGGAGCGATGTTTCAGGGAAATCAAATGCTTGACGAGTTGCGCTCGGAAGAAAGAGTCACGCCGGAACGCCTCGACCGCTACGTCGCATCCGTTGACAGCCTGCTCACGTCGTATAATGCCGAAGTCGATGCCCACAGCCAGGCACAGCCCACGCTCTCGACGCGCTTCAATCTGATTGTGAAGGGGCTTATGCTTTGGAATCAGGCGCGCGAATTGGGACAGGCCCGTTTCATGACAAAGGACTTCCAACTGTCAGCCAACGCCCGAAGCTATGCCCACGACACGTTCTGGACGAAGCTCGACGGCTCATTCCCCTTCACGCTCTACCGCGACCTGCGAACCTTTGTCCGCGACTACTTGGACGATGCGGAACGTGGACGCAATTCTAAGTTCACCGTCAGCTATCTGGACCACCTGAACGAGATTGCCTCGAACGACGAAGAGCTGGCACTGCTCAACCGCTGGAAGGACTGGCTCACCGACGCCCAGGCCAAGGTGATGGCTGCTCCCACCGATGAGGAGAAACAGAAGATAGCCGAGGAACTGAACGAGAAGAATGCCGACCTGATCAAGAGTGCCGAGAAGATTCTCAACGCGCCGAAAGCCTCAAAGCTGATAAGGGGACATCTGCTGAGCCTCCGACTGAGAGACGGTAGCCAGATGCTCGACTCGCTCCACGCCTCTCCATTCATCAAGGACATCTACCTCTCCAAGATGGTTTACGACGAGATTGACCACAGCCGAACGGCCTTGTCGCCCGCCATCATCGACACGCTGAGGGCCATGACCGCCAATCCCTTGCCACCAGCGCAGATAGAGAAGCTGAACGACCGATACCTCGCCATCGAGAACCGCGAGTTCGACAAGCTGGTGCTGAAGTCATCCGACAATCTGGCCGACCTCAGCGAGGGCGAGGCGCTGCTGAAGAAGATTATTGAGCCCTACAAGGGCAGGTTCGTGCTCTTGGATATCTGGGGCACGTGGTGCGGACCCTGCAAGGAGGCGCTCAGCCACTCCACCGAGGAGTACGCCCGGCTGAAGGACTACGACATCGAGTTCCTCTACCTTGCCAACAGCAGTCCGCAGACGTCGTGGGAGAACGTCATCAAGGAGTATAACGTCAGTGGCCCCAACGTGGCCCACTATAACCTGCCTGCCGAACAGCAGAGCGCCATAGAGCGCCACCTTGACGTCCACAGCTGGCCCACCTACAAGCTGTTCGACCGCAACGGCAACCTGCTCGACTTGAAGGTCGACGCTCGCGACCTCGAAACCCTCGCCCGGCTGCTGGACCAGATGAAATAAAAGCAAGTTTTTCTTATTTTCCAACTTAACATTCTCGCGGCTTCTGCGTATTATAGTTGTATGACACGCTCAGAGTTTGAACAGATAGCCGCGCAGCTGCGCCAGAAGGTGCTGAAGACAGGCCTCGACTTCTATGGTAACAGAGAGGACGCCGAGGATGCTGCGCAGGACACGATGGTGCAGCTGTGGCGCTATCTGGAGCATATCGATGCCGGGCGCAACGTCGAGGCACTGGCCGTGAGGGTGGCAAAGAACTGCTGCGTCAGCATCTACCGCAAAAGGAAGAGCCTCTCCCCAGCCCTCTCCCAAGGAGAGGGAGTACTGACCCCACAGGAGCAGCTGGAAGCCAAGGACACGCAGCGGATGCTCGACGAGACGCTCAGCCTGCTGAAGCCCCGCGAGCGCCAGCTCTTCGACATGCGAGCCCTGATGGGTCTCTCGATCGACGAGATTACGCAGCAGACGGGCATCGCGAAGCCCTCGGTCACGGCGATGGTCTCGGCGGCACGAAAGAAAGTATTCACTGAACTCAAAAGGAGGATGAAACAATGACAGACAAGGATATACAACGACTCACAGACCGATACCTGGCAGGCGCAACAACACCGGCCGAAGAGCGCCAGCTGGCCCTGGCCCTGCGGCAGCGTGGCAAGCTGAGCGAGGAGTGGCAGGCGGTGAGCCTGATGCTGGGCGAACTGACGGCAGGCGAGGCCGAATACGACGCCATCATGGCCGGGCGCAGAGCCAAGCCGTCGGCCGTCGTCATCGTCCTGCGCATCATGCTCACTACGGCAGCCGTCTATCTGGTGGGGCTGTTCCTATGGCTGCAGCAGGAACCCGCGGAGCCTGTACGGCTGGCCGACAGGCAACAGCCAGTGCAGGAGGCAATAATCCCCTGCACAGAGGGGACGCCCGACGAAATCATCATGTGCTATCTTGAACAAAGGGAAAACCGACCGAATACTTACAGCTTAATCAGACATTCGCTTTATGAAGACAAACAGTAAGATCATCATCGCGATGATGCTGGCACTGCTAGCCTCATCATGCCGGAACAAGGACGACCGCATGCTCACCATCGTCAACGAAGATGGCACGTGCAGCCGCGAGTACACCTTCCACACCACGCAGCAATGGCTGGCGGCAGCGCCCGACGAGGACTACGACAGCATTGTCGACAAGAGCTGGGAACGCAGCTGGTCGGTGCTCGGTGCCGACTCCGTGCGCTATCCGGTGCCCCTGACCGAGGCCCAGTTAGACAGCATGCAAGCGCTGGACAACAGCCAGCCGCTGGGCAACATGCTGATGGTCCACTGCCGCAAGACGTACGGGAGCGTCGAGGAAATGAGTGCTCACCTGTACCGTGCCGACAGGTCGCATCTGGTCGAGGTCAGGGACGTCAAGGCCAGCAGCAGGCTGGAGAAGCGCTTCAGGTGGTTCTATACCGACTACACATTCAGTGAGACGTTTACCTACGACGGTGAGCCCGTGTTCCCCGTACCCATCAGCCGATTCCTCGGTGCCGACACTGTCGCCTACTGGTTCACCGGACAGCCCGACCTGATGCGCAACCTCAGCGGCGCCGAGGTGAAGGACAGGCTCGACAAGATCGAGGCGAAGGTCAGCCAGTGGGCCAATGCCAACTGGTTTACCGAAGTCTGCAACATTATTATCGAGAACTACGACAGCATCAAGAATCCGCCCGTCAGCAAGGAACGCTTCATCAGCATGCGCGACTCGCTGGCCATGCATCCCCGAGTGCTCAACTTGTCGGAGAAGGAATGGGGGTCGCCGGTCTTCGATGGTGAGCTAAAAGACATCTTCCAATCGGAGGCCTATTCATCGTTCCTCAAGTCTTACGACGGTGGCCCTGGCCAGTACAAGGACCTCATGTCCTTCGGTATGCCCTACGACCTCGTGATGCCGGGCACGGTGACCGATGCCGGCATGGGCGAATACGACGGCCGGGTGATTCATTATCAGCTTGGTGGCGAGCGCCTCATACCCGGTGCCTACACCATCAGCGCCACCTCGCGCGCCGCCAACGTCTGGGCCTTCATCGTGACGCTGCTGGTCATCGTCCTCGCCGTCGGCAGCTGGCTCTATCAGAGGAAGCGGCAATAGGGCGAAGAGAGAATTGTTAGGGGTTTATAAACTCCATTCTTACTCTTTTTTTTCTGCAAAGATGGCTATTATTTTTGAAATCGCGATAGCGTACTCCTTTAAATCCATTACTTTTTTATTAACTACCACTTTCTACAACCTGTATTTGATCTTCTGCCAATCCTTAGAACTAATATACAAGGCGGTCGATTTCGGATTCTAAATGGATTACGAGAACCGTCTCGCCCTTTCTACTATTTTCACTTTTTCATGAGCAAACCACCTATATACCAACATGCAATAATAATTAACTGACATGTTATTTATCTTCTATCTTTCATTATATTTCTTCTACTAACAACTTTACCCCCAGTTTTATTGCAATCTTGTCGAGAATTTTCTTCTTATCGTGGGTACTGCTGTGAGTTAACACGTAGAGGCCACCTTCAACAGGAACTTGGGTTTTACCGTATTTCTTATCGAGGGTGTTAGATACGATAGGCACGCCACAGAAGGCAATGCCAAGATTGCGCACTCTCATCAAGCCAATCTTCTGAATGGTTTTAGTGAAAGTAATCTTTGCTTTCTTATCAACTATAACTGTTCCATCAGGGAACGTTACTCGCAAAACGGATTTCCCGTTGATGTGCTCAATAGGTTTTCTGCGCTTAGTTCCATCACGATGCTCCACCTGAGGGTCTTGCTCCAAAAGCTTAGCATCAATAAGTTCGGCGATATTAGTTTTACGAGAGAGTGAAACACTGATGGGTTCTCCCGGATGATAATCCACCACAAGAACTAACTCCCGTTGCACTTGTTTAAGTGCAGGTTCTATATTCTGAGTCACTATTGGGAGAATCTCTTTCTTAATAATATCCTCATCCAGTTCACTCACTTGCTGAAGAACATCCTTGCTCAGCTTCACTCCCACTTCGCGAGAGTTCTCAATGATGCTGTATAATTTTACGAGTTTTGTCATATTGATAGAATATTTTTTTTGTTCGCTATTAGTTGTTTGCTCGGCGGGACGGTTCTTTGACCTAAAGGTACAAAGTGTGGCCTTGCAATCTCTCTGCGAGAGTGTGGCGTTCTCCAACCGAGGTTAGAGTGTGGCGTTGCAATGCAATCTTTTTTTGTAAAAATCTGGTACAGCAAAAAAACACTTCATGAGGAAAAGTAGTGAGAGATTGCCTATGTTTTAGAATGGTTTTGATGATCGTTGCCTATATTTTAGAAAGTTTTTTGGTAATTTTTGCCTATGTTTTAGAAATTCTTCGTATATTTGCAGCGCAAACGCGGCGAAATTACAAGGATTACTATGTACGAAAGAGAACTTATAACACAACTGAGACGATGGAGTGAAAAGACACCCCACAAGCCTCTCGTCATCCGAGGTGCTCGTCAGGTGGGGAAAAGTACGTTAGTCAGGGAGTTCGGACGCGAATTCGATGTCTTTGTCGAGGTTAATCTCGAACTGTCTGATGACGCTGCCATCTTCCAAAGGACGGACAATGTTCTTGAGATATGGCAATATCTGTGTCTGCGAAACCATGTGGTTTCCGGCCCGAACAAGCGAATGCTTCTGTTTATTGACGAGATTCAGGAAGAGCCTCTGGCGGTTGGTCTGCTTCGCTATTTCTTTGAGAAGATGCCCTGGCTGTACGTCATCACGGCAGGGAGCCGTCTGCAGAGTCTGCTCAAAAAACACGTCTCATTCCCTGTTGCAAGGGTGGAATATCTTAACCTGCGCCCCTTCTCCTTCATGGAATATCTCAATGCCATGGAAGGCAAAGAGTGGGTAGAAATGCTCAAGAATGTCAGTGTCCCTTCAGTCATGCACGACAAGATGATCAGCCATTTCAACCGCTATGCACTCATCGGTGGAATGCCGGAGGCTGTGGCCGACTACGCAGATAATCACGATGTAGAGCGACTGTCGCCTATTTTCAACTCACTCCTGAAAGGCTACAATGAAGACGTGGAACGCTATGCCAAAAATGAGGAACAAGTCAAGATCATCCGCCACATCCTCGATACGGCATGGTTCGCGGCTGCAGAAACCATCACGTTTGCCAATTTCGGCAACAGTCGCTATACCAGTACTCAGATTCATGAAGCGATGGACTGTCTGGAACGGGCATATATCCTAACATTGGACTATCCCGTAACTTCTTCCGACATCCCCGCCATTCCTTCCATGCGACGCTCTCCGAAACTGATTATGGTTGACAGTGGTGTTACCAACTTCGCTGCCGGCATACAGATAGAATATCTTCAGAATAAGGATCTCCTTGACACATGGCGGGGCAGAGCTGCCGAGCAAATTGTTGCACAGGAACTGAGAATACTGCTCGACAAGAACTACAAGGAGAAGCAGTTCTACTGGGTAAGGGACAAGAAAGGAACTAATGCTGAGATTGATTTCGTATGGCAGACACCACGCAGATGATACCCATCGAAGTGAAGGCTGGCACCAACTCACACCTGCGCTCACTTCACAGTTATGTCAATTCTGCCAGCCATCATGTTACAGCCGTTAGGTTCTGGAGTGGCGAGTTCTCCATACAGGATGTCACTACACCTGCACCCGACAACCGGCCCTACCGGCTTGTTAATATACCTTTCTATTATATAGGGCAACTTCAAGACATCTTGAAACGTTAAGTGCTGATTTGATGAACGCAGTTCGTTGTTCTACTCGAGTCCTTATACGCGCGTGAATAATTTTTCGTGCTACCAGTGCTACCAGCTAGCGCTAACCTTAACCCTAACCCTAACCGAGGGTGGTAGCCTCCCACAAAAATTTGGCGGCCACTTTTTTGAAAAAGTAGCCGCCAAATTTTTCTGGGAAGCCCTCCCGTTTCTGCATCTTTATGCATCTCCTGTTGTGCGCCCCCTCAGCACTTGTTGCAGGGTGGTAGCACGAAGTTTTCTTTCCTGCGCGCGTAGCTGTGTCAGACCAGATGTGCTATGAGGTCTTCACGGTCGCCGGGCAGCATGTCGATGACGGGTATCTCAATCATGGTGTAGCATCCGGGCTGCTGGCGCATGGAAGCGCGCGCCACGTTGACGAGCACCTGGCCTGTGAGGGCGGGGTTGTTGATGCTCATGTTGAACTCGAAGCGCTGGTTCTGTGTCAGGCCGCTCACACCCTTGCGCACGAGGTTCACACCGTGACCCATGTCGCGCACCTCATCTACGCTCTCCACCTGGAATACGTGTGTCTCGTCGCTGGCAAAGTAGGGGTCGGCCTTGATGGCTGCCGTCACCTCGTCGAGGCTGGCACCCTCTTCCAGCTCCACATACACCATGCGGCGGTGTATGCCTTCGCCCTTGGGAATAGTCATGGAGAGGGCGTTCTTCACCCCAGCCTTTGAGCGCACGCACACGCTGTGGCCCATCGACATGCCCGGGCCGAAGTTGGTGTAGCTGAGGCCCTTCGGGGCGAGGCTCTGCATCAGTGCGCGTACTATGCTGTCGCTGCCCGGATCCCATCCGGCAGCAATAATGCTCACGGTGCCCGTCTGCTTGTTCAGCTCCTGCAGCGTGCTGCGGTAGTCGCGTATCAGGGTGTGTATGTCGAACGAGTCGACGGTGTTGATGCCTAAGGGCAGTATCTGCTTGGCATACTCCTCGCACGAGCGGGTGGGGGTGGCAAGTATGGCCACGTCGACATCTTTCAGCTCGCGAATATCCTTCACCACGTCATAAGCTGACAGTTCCTGTGGCTTGTTTTCTGCTCCGCTGCGGCGCACCACACCGGCAATCTCAAAGTCGGGCGCGGCCTCTAAGGCCTGCAGGGCATAGCGCCCAATGTTGCCGTAGCCCACTACGGCTGCTCTGATTTTTTTCATCTTCTAATTGTTTTGTGTTTGCAAATCGGGTGCAAAGTTACACATTTTTTTATATTTTAGGTATGTTTTGGCGATTATTTGTCAGATAATTGCTAATTTTGTAGCCAAATTATCAGAATAGCACTGTTTCGGCAGTCTGTATACTATTAAAAGATAAACAACTATGAACAAGACAGTATTGATAACAGGAGCTACAAGCGGTATCGGGCTCGCTTGTGCAAGAAAGTTCGCCGAGAATGGCGACCGGCTGATTCTGACGGGAAGAAACGAAAACCGTCTGGCAGAGATTAGTAACGAACTGAAGGAGAAAGGCACGCCGGTGCTGGTGCTGGCCTTTGACGTGAGAGACCGCGAGGCTGCCCGTCGGTGCGTGGAAAGTCTGCCAGCTGAATGGCAGGAGATTGACGTGCTGGTGAACAATGCGGGGCTGGCACTGGGCCTGGAACCTGAATACGAGGGCAATCCCGATGACTGGGAGACGATGATTGACACGAACATAAAGGGGCTGCTCACCATGACACGCCTGGTGGTGCCTGGCATGGTGGAGCG
>JAEEGH010004739.1_pt1 | contig 34616 bp, 32 predicted proteins | sample 9134181 | NCBI WGS metagenome assembly JAEEGH01 (sample SAMN16246544, study PRJNA631951) | gut metagenome | biome: gut microbiome; feature: rumen; material: DP-attached | host: Bos | place: Iran: Karaj | collected 2018-10
CTATGTCGACAGCGCCTTTCCCTGGTTCAGAAGATCCCCTTGTCAGCCTGGTGCGCCCCATCAACAGCTGGGAGGATTACAACCAGTTCAGCATCCAGTTGTCTGCACGCCCCACCATTGGCTGCTGGCATCCGGCATGGAGTGTCATCACCCAGATGCAGGACTTCAAGTCGCCTACTGCTAATGGCTCTACCATCACTTTAAACCGCCCCTGGTTCATTATCGGCTGGCAGAATGACATCGAATTACCTCAAGGTTTCCGCCTCAAGGTCTCTGCCCAGTGGTATTCTAAAGGTGACTACACCAATTTCCGCATGACCAAGACCCGTCTCTTCACCAACATCGGACTGCAGCGCGACTTCAACCTGAAGCGCTTGGGCACGCTGACCTTCGACCTCCGTTGCAGCGATCCCTTCCATACTAACGAGACGGCTGCTATCGTCTACGGATATCGAGAGATGACCGTGTTAAATCCTGCCCGTCGCACCTTTATGCTCGACCTTACCTGGAAGTTCAACGAGGCACGCTCTAAGTATCGTGGCTCTGGTGCCGGAGAGAAGCAAAAGGCAAGAATGTAATATGTCCCTTCGGCCATTCAGATAGATGGTGAAGAATGGACTGGAAAAGAAATGTCACAAAAAGTTGCAATCCATCCCTAAAATTTGGCTCATTCCGCAACTATTTGTACTTTTGCAACGTCAAACAAGAAACGAAACATATAAGACAAACAATGAAGAAAGTATTAAAAATCGCGCTGTTCAGCGTTCTGGGGCTGGTTGTCATAGCGGGCATATTGGTATGGATGGAGTTTGGCCCGTTGGTTAAGGGTGCCATGTCGTGCGAGAAGCTTGACGACGGACTCTATTACATGGAATATAAAGGCGATGACGGCTTTGACGAACTGGTGAACAGCGGCGGATTCGAATCACCCGACCAGCTGGCAAGCTATGCCATCCGGTTCCTGTCGAAAGGTCATTACAAGCCGGAGGTGAGCACTTCAAAAGAAGCGTTCGGTTGCTCGGCACTCACAGCTACCACGCCCGATGGCGACATACTGATGGGACGCAACTTCGACTTCCCTTCGGCCACAGCTATTGTCCTGCATACCATTCCCACTCGTGGCTACGAATCAATCACAACATTCAATGTAGATTTCTACGGGTTTGGCGATGACTTTAAACCAGAAGGGTTCCAAAACCAGTATTTGTGCCTCGCAGGACTGTTTGTTGCCCTCGACGGCATCAACGAGAAGGGACTTGCCGTAGCTGACCTGATGGCTGGTGACTCGATAGAGACGCACCAGCGCACCAAGAAGCCCGATCTCACCACAACAGCCGCCATCCGTTATATGCTTAACAATGCTGCTAATGTCGGCGAGGCCTTAGCCCTACTTAACAAGATCGACATGCACTCCGACATCGGCTCAGCCCACCATTATGCCATAGCCGACGCTTCAGGCAGGAGTGTGGTCGTAGAATATGTAGATAATAAAATGGTGGTAACAGAATCACCTGCCGTAGCTAACCATTACCTCTGTGAGCAAAAGCGTAATGTCGGATTAATAGAAGGTGACGACCGTTATGAGCGTCTATGCCAACGATATGGTCAGACGGGTGGCGTGATGAGCGAAAAGCAACTGACTGAAGCCATCGAGGCTGTATCCCAACCACAAAGAGAAGGTTTCCTTGGCACAGCCTGGACGATGGTGATGAATCTGAAGCATCCTTCTGTCACCTACTATTCACGCCGTCATTTTGACAAGCCGCTACAATTTACATTATCACGGGCAAACTAATGAAACGACTTTTATATCTGGACAATCTGAAAGTATGCCTGACGGTGCTGGTGATATTCCACCATGCAGGTCAGGCATACGGTGATGGTGGAGCCTGGGGGCCGTAATTTTGCAGCGTCAAATAGATATTATCATGAGGTTAGAATTAGCAACACAAAACGACTTCGACGCCATCATCGTCTTTTATGATGATGTAACAGCGCGTACGCCAGAGATGGGCACATACGCTCGCTGGCAAAAAGGTAAGCACCCGACAGAAAAAGGCATTAAGGCCTATATCGACGAGGGTAGCATGTATCTTTATAGAGATAATGGAAAAATAGTTGGTGCAATGGCAGTGACGATGTATCAGGGTGAGGATTACCACACTATCGACTGGTCGCAGCAAGTAGCCGATGACGAGGTGGCTGTGATTCATATCCTCGCCGTCAGTCCTGACATCCAGGGCAAGGGCATCGGTTCGGAGATGATTCGCGAGGCCATCCGTATTGCACTAAGTAAAGGCATGCTGGCCATCCGCCTCGATGCTCTTGCCTCGAACACACCCGCCCACAAAATCTACAAACGTCTCGGCTTCGAGTATCGCGGCCAGCAGCACCTCTACGCCGAGAACACTGGCTGGACAGACTTCTATTTCTTTGAATACAAAAACAAATAATTATAAGAAAGATGAGACCCTGCCACAGGCGACATTCGTCGCTTACCCCTGACGCGTATGGCCATCATTAAGTAATATTGTATATGATAAATAAAATGATTGCATGCTGTGGCATTAACTGTGAGAAATGTGAAGCTCGCATTGCCACAATTAAGGATGATGACAAAATGCGTGAAGAGGTATCTCGTAAATGGTGTGAGTTGTTTCATACTGACATCATTACACCTGATAGAATCAACTGTACCGGATGCCGGGGCGATGGCGTGAAATACTTCTTCTGTAATGAACTATGTGAAATCAAACCATGTGTTACCAATAAGGGGTATGGATCTTGTGCTGAATGTGCCGAAATAGATTCATGTACAAAACTTGCTGCTGAGATTTGTAATAACGAAGATGCAAGGAACAATTTGAAACATTTGATTAAGTGATGAAACATGAAATCGATCCAATACGATATAAATATGCAAGATTTCTTGACACTTCGACCATTCAATATCAACGATGCTCCGACGATTCTCAGTTGGTGTAAGGATAAGCATGCCTTCCGGCTTTGGAGTGCCGACAGGTATAAGGATTTTCCTGCCAAGCCTGAGGAGATGATGGAGCAATACAATAGCAATAACATGTATCCTCTCACAGCTGTTGTTGACAATCTCATCATTGGGCATATCCTTTTGAGATATCCATCAGAGGATAAGACTGTCATCCGCTTCGGCTTTGTGATAGTTGACGACTCGAAACGGGGCAAAGGCTATGGCAAGCAGATGCTACGTCTCGCTATCGATTATGCGAAGCTGAAACTGGGTGTTCAGAAGATTACTTTGGGGGTGTTTGACAATAACCCGTCGGCCATTCGTTGCTACGAGTCGGTAGGATTCGTTGTGACTGGTACCGACACCTATGCGATAGATGGCGAAGAATGGACTGAAAAAGAAATGGAATTAGTTATAAAAAACAGTTTATAAAATGATGAAAGAAATATTGTACATACTGCTGGATAATTATGCCGAGCACGAGATAGGTTTTATGCCAGGTGCGGTGAGTACCGATTCCACAGGCTTTCGCAAGGAGCCTAAGTATATTAACAAGATGGTAGCCCCCACGATGGAGCCTGTAAAATCGATAGGCGGTATGCGAACCCTGCCCGACTATTCGTTCGAAACCATGCCTGCAGATTATGCTGCCTTGGTATTGATAGGTGGTTTCGGTTGGATGAATCCCGAAGCTGAGCGTGTACTGCCCATTGTTAAGGATGCGCTGAGCAAAGGTGTTGTTGTGGGAGCTATCTGTAATGCCGCTTCGTGGATGGCGAAACAGGGATTGCTGAACAACATCAAACATACAGGAAATGGTATCGACCAACTGAAATTGTGGGGTGGCAACAACTATACCAACGAGGCCGGTTATGTGAACGAGCAGGCCGTAACTGATGGGCGTATCGTTACTGCCAATGGTTCGGGATATCTTGAGTTTACACGCGAGTTGCTGAAACTGCTAGAGAACGATACACCAGAAATGATTAACGGCTGGTACACGTTTATGAGCGACGGACTGGTAAAGTTGTACTCACCACGTCCTCGATTCAAATTCAACACCATTGGTCTTTTTACCAGCAACAATAAGGCTACTGTTGATTTCTACACGAAAACCTTTGGTTTTACCACCGATTGGGATGGCATTCAACCTAACGTGGAGATGATGCTGGGCAACATGCGCATTATCCTCTTCCCGCGTGATGCTTTCGAGCAGATGGTCTCTCGAAAGTTTCAATATCCTGAAGGGTTCAATGGTACTGTAGAATTGGCATTTGACGTGCCCACCTTCGCTGATGTCAATAAAGAATACCAGCAGGCACTCACGAATGGTGCCGCCTCAGTTCTTCCTCCCACCTCAGAGCCTTGGGGACAGCGCACCTGTTATGTCGCTGATCCTGATGGTAATCTGATAGAGATAGGGTCGTTTAACGAATAGATATACGAAATATGCAAGATTTCATGACTCCTACACAGATGCATGTATCCCCTTGTCTGTCAATATAAGCAGTTACGTGAAGAGGTAAGGCTGCATAACAACTGGAATTACCACCCAAATTGACGCAGAACCAAATAATTTTATCATTTTTGGGGTTTAATATCATTATCTCTGTAATCTACTGATGTACCTTTAGTTACACGAATGATATATTCAATATCATAACAGTAAAACAACTTGTTTTACTATCGAAAATGCCATACTTTACGATAATAAAAGGCTTTTCTACGCATGTAAAACAACTTGTTTTACTTTAAGCCGTGACTTCTCTTATGTAAACAATGTCATTCCCTATGTCATTTGCCGCTTATCAGAACCACGTTCAGTCAACATGGTTGCCGATTGTCAGTTTACGGACCTGCCTTTGACACACATTTTTGCGAGAAAAGCAAGAGTTTTACATAAAATCGCTAAATAAACGGCGATTTTATGATAGTAAAACTTTCAACATCATTGCTGTAAACAGGTGAAGCATAGCAAATTATAAAGAAAATGATATTAAACCGCTTTTTTTGTATCTTTTAAAACTCTGGAATGGTTGCGTAGCCCAGTTTCATACAACGTCTCAGCGCTTCGTCCGTTATCGTTTTACGATTGTAAAGATACAAATTTTCTGTGACATGGTGTACTATTCGTCACAAAACCATGCAAAATGTCCCAAAAATTTGGAGTGTTCCACAACAATTCGTAACTTTGCGGTCGCAATGAGAACAAATTTAAATATAGGCATATAATATGAATAAAGAACAGAGATTTTGTCAGAGTTGCGGCATGCCGCTCACAGAGGAAGTCCTCGGCACGAATGTCGATGGCAGTAAGAACGAAGATTACTGCATGTACTGCTACAGGGATGGAAAATTCTTGCAGGACTGCACGATGGAAGAGATGATAGAGCATTGTGCGCAGTTTGTTGGCGCTGTCAACGAGGGATTGGAGAAACCCATCACCAAAGAGGAGTATATCGGCATGATGAAAACATATTTTCCCCAGTTGAAGCGTTGGCGCCAAACGTTGGATGTTAGTAATGATGAAGTCATGAATGTCAACCCCGCTTTGGCAGGTGTTAAGGAACTCATTGCGCAAATGGTCGACAAACTGCCCATCGCTTACATCTCATCGGTCGATCAAGATGGTTTCCCCTGGACCAAGGCCATGTTGAAACCACGCAAGCGTGAGGGTATCAAAACCTTCTACTTTACGACCAACACATTCTCAATACGTGTGGCTCAATACAAAGCCAACCCCAAGGCAAGCATCTATTTCTGCGATGCCAAAGGCTTCAAGGGTATGATGCTGCGCGGCACGATGGAGGTACTGACGGATGCTACCTCGAAAGAGATGATCTGGCGCGATGGCGACGAGCAGTACTATCCCGGTGGTGTGACCGATCCCAACTACTGCGTGCTGAAGTTCACCGCCACTGACGGTCGTTTCTACAGCGATTTCTATCCACGTAGTTTCGTGATTGAATAAAAAGATGAAACAGGAAATCAATCCCAAGAACACCAATCGTGCCATCACTTTCGAACTGTGGATGAAATCGCCCATGCCGATGGTGACGCTTACCAAGACCTTCGACGTGACGCGGCTCTGCAAGGTGAGCCGTCGGCGCGGAATGAAATTCAACATGCTGCTCTGCTGGTGCATCGGAAAGGCAGCATCAAGAATAGAGGAGTTTTACATGTTGCCGCATAACGGGAAACTGTACAAATACGACCGTATGGCCATCAACGTGATAGTGGATAACATAAAGGGCGGACTCAGTTCCTGCGACGTTGCCGTCAGCGACGATCTGGAGGCGTTTAATGCCAATTACATGCATCTGACAGAAACCGTCAGCCAGACCTGTCAGGACATTTTAGACGAAGAGGCTGTGATAGTCGGCACGTCGGCAGTGACTGGCACGGAGCTCGACAGCATCGTCAACCAGTACAGCGGTATTTACACCAATCCATTCCTGGCATGGGGCAGATATCGCAAGCATTGGTTCAAAGTGACTTTGCCCATCTCCTTCCAGTTCCATCACGCCCAGATGGACGGTTCGCACGCCGCCCGATTCCTGGAAGACCTGCAAAAGACAATTAACACGATATGATGTATCTAATCTCGATAATTTTATTTAAATTTGCAAACGCAACGAACGATAGATTATGACAAGGAAGCAACGATATGAATGGATGCTCGATTACTTCAGGAAGAAGATGCCTGAGGTTCAGACGGAGCTGGAGTTTGGCAGCGAGTTTCAGCTGCTGGTGGCGGTGATGCTGAGTGCACAATGTACGGACAAGCGCATCAATCAGGTGACACCGGAGTTGTTCCGTAGGTTCCCTGATGCACGGAGCATGGCGCAGGTGGAGGCTGACGAGGTGCTGGAGTACATCAAGAGTGTCTCCTACCCTAACGCGAAGGCTGACCATCTGGTAAAGATGGCGCGCATCGTGGTTGAAAGATTTGGGGGCGAGATTCCTCACGATATGGACCAGTTGCTAACGTTGCCTGGCGTAGGACGCAAGACGGCAAATGTGGTGCAGAGCGTGGCGTTTGGCAAGGCGACGCTGGCTGTCGATACGCATGTGTATCGCGTGAGTCATCGATTGGGTCTGGTATCGGAGAAGGACAATACGCCATATAAGGTGGAGATGGCGCTGACAAAATATATACCCGAGGAAGATATTCCCCGGGCACATCATTGGTTGTTGCTTCACGGCCGTTATGTCTGTACGGCACGTAAGCCTCATTGTGAGCGGTGTGATCTTAGCGGCGTCTGCCCCTCTGCTGACCGAAAGGATTCTGCCAGCCCTGGAAGCCATTGAAGCCGTTAGGAGCCTGAAAGCCTCCACGCATCATACGGCGATGGAAATTATTTTCGGCCATGATAGCGTCGTAGACTTTCTTGGCGGGTACCGCTTTCATCATCTTCTGGTGATAGCTCTGCTCAATCTGGCGAAGCTCAATGTTCAACTTGTCGCACTCCTTGAGCGTGGTCTCACAAGCCTTGTCGTCGGCAGGCTGTTGCTTGGTGGCCTGACGAATCTTGTGGTAAACGGCACGCTGCTTTTGGTGCATCTCGCGGAACAGGGGGAAGAACTTGTCGGCCTCCTGTTGAGTGAGTTTAGCCTGCTCAGTCACAAACTTCTCCATATCAGCATCGAACTTCTCAGGCGAGAACTTCTGCTGACCGCCTTGAGCACTCACGGAAACCACCATGAAGAGCTGGAGAATCAAGATGATAACTGTTTGTTTCATAATTTAATAATTTTCTGAGAGACATGCATAGATTTCAGCATTATCCATCATGACATAGTCGGCAACCTCGTCAATATAGCTGTTATCAGGAGCCGGAGCGACATTGGTTGCAGGAGTTACTGCTGCCATAGGAGCAGCATCGGTAGAAGTGGCTGGAGACTGCATGAAGTAGTAGCTCACACCCAACATCATTGCAAGTGCCGTACAAGCTGCAGCATATAGCCAGGGGCGCATCTGCACTTTATGGGCACGAGGCTGGCTATTGGTCTGCGGAGCAATGGACTGCTGCTTAGCAACATGCTGCTCACGCTCAGGCAGCTGCTGCATGACCTGCTGAGTAAGCTGCTCGAAATAGCCTTCAGGAACGCGGAATGGGTTCCTATTGCCTACCATCTTTTTGAGTTCTAATTCATCATTGTGTTCCATCATCGTAGAATTGTTTTTTTCTTTTTGACGCAGCATCGTGAGAAAAGTTTAATCACGACGCTTAAAAAATTCAGTAATCTTTTTCACCGCTATGTGATAAGAGGCTTTCAGGGAGCCTTCACTGGTCTCGAGAAGCTGGCTCATATCGCTATATTTCATGTCGTCGAAATAGCGCAGAGTGAACACACGGCGCTGCACTTCGGGCAACTGGGCAATGGCCTCCTGAAGTTGGGCCTCGGTCTCGTCGCCGTCGAAATAGCGGTCGGCCATCAGTCGGTTTGCAATACCTGAATCAACATCGTCGGTACTGAGGGCCTGGTTCTTCTGGCGGCGCATGAAGTCGAGACTCTCGTTGACGGCAATACGGTAAAGCCACGTATAGAGGCGCGACTCCTGATGGAAGCTGTCGAGATGCGTCCATGCCTTGATAAAGACATTCTGCATGACATCGTTGGCATCCTCGTGAGTCAGCACGATACGACGAACCTGCCAATACAGCTGTTCGCTATATTCGCGTACCACCTGCTCGAAAGCCCTACGCTGGGTGTCAGGATTGGCAAGTCGCTCCATCAATAGCTGTTCATCGTCTTTACTCATTGCATATAGGGTTGCATTTGTTTCCAAATAACATCGTCGTAGCCATAGACATCGGGCCATTCTCTCCAAACGCCATTCTCGTCAGGCCACATCGTATTATATATTATATAAAGAGGTACGTGAGGTTTGACACCCACATAACCTATCAGTTTCTTCAGATCGTCCTTGTCAGGATGGGCACGCAGCCATTGGCGCCCCTGATCAGTTTGTGCCTGTTGTCCCATACCGATACGGATGCGGTCGAGCAACCACTCATCAGGATTGTCGAGCACGAAGTTGGCCAGTTCGAAAGGCTTCGAGACACGCACGCAACCATGCGACAATGAGCGGACGTCGCGTTGGAAGGCGCTGGGTGTCGATGTATCATGAAGGTAAACGGAATAACGGTTCTTAAAGCGGAACACGATACGGCCAAGAGAGTTGCCTGCACCACCCTTCTGAGCCACACGATAATTGCCGCTGAGCAGCATCTGGCGCGAGACATTGGCAGGATTAACCACCTGTTGGGTCTCCTTGTTGACGATGTCGTAGCGATGACGGGCAAAATAGGCCGAGTCGCCAGCCCTGCTGGACACCTCTTTCTTAATGATACTCATGGGGATGACCCACTGGGGATTGACCTCCATCCACTCAATCTTACTGGTTAGCTGAGGACTCTTGGTGGTGCGGGCTCCACATACCACGCGCATGTCGAGCAATTCGCCATCGTTATACGCATAGAGATGAAAAGCAGGGATGTTGACAATGATGCGCTTGCCTGTTGTGGCAATAGGCTCATGACGACGCCAGCGACAACGCTCCATATTCGCAACGATGCGACGGCGATGAGCTAAAGAGGTATCCTTGGGAAGTTGTTGCTTCAAATAAAGATAATTGGCATCAGTGGGCTGAATCTCGTGCAGCAAGGCTGTGAGACTGTCGTTCTTCACCTTGCGCAACACATCAACGGCAAACTGACTGGTAGGCAAGTCCATCGCTACGTCAAACAAGCCGCGGAACTGGGTAATTTTGCGAGCGGAATCCTGCTTCTCAACATCCAAGTGATTAAACACACGGTGCGGATTGACAAAGCCAAAACGCTGACCATAACAATAACGCAGGCAGGCCTTTGTCAGCTGATAGTCGAGACGGGCAATGACAAGATTAATGGGATTAGCATCATCAAAAGCAAGTGTACGCATACGCTCTAAATCCTTTTCTATCTGACTGACACCAAAGGAACGCTCCGTCAGACCAATCTCGCCCACCTTACGCAACCAATTGAGCAGCGTGTCGGCCTTCTCGTCGACACCATATTTATCGACCCACAACAACTGACCATTATAACAAGCACGCATCTGCTTATCGGCTTCAGTCTGCTGACGGTCATTAGCCAACAGCTGACTGAGATTCTGGTCAATCAACTGTGGGTTAATAACAAATGCAGGCGTCTTCATGTCAGAAAACGCCTCCATTGTAATTTGTCTGTTCTTATGTGGGGCATCCGTACTACAATCAATAAAGAGTAGTGCAGATGAGAAAAGTGCTATCAGCGAACAGTAACCTTTCTTGCCACTTTTCCGATTTTCAGAATGTAACAACCTTTGGGAACGTTTAAGTCTATGCGTTGAACAGGACCATCAATCTTAGCGGACATAATGCAGCGTCCTGTGAGCGAAATCACCTCTAACGTCTGTCCTTGAGCCCCAGATACAGTCACTGTCTGGCCACTGACACTGATAACAATATCCTCATTGACCGTCTGCTCTATGGCAGGAGCCTCAGCATCGCTGGCTTTGACGGTCTGAGGGGCCATCAAGGTAAGGGCTGCAATGAATGAAAATATAAGTAATCGTTTCGTCATAAGCTAAATTCGTTATATAGTTTGTGCAAATTTAGGCATTTTCTTCGAAACTTCCAAACTTTTTGATAAAAAAATGCACTTTAAACGTCAAAAATCGCATTTTCGTCCGTTAAACGGGTATTTTCGAACACTTCTTGAGCCTCACGGAGCAACACCTGTTCGTCTTCGTAGCGTGACGAATAGTGCCCCAAGAGCAGTTGCCCCACCCCAGCCTCGCGAGCCACCAAAGCAGCCTGTCTGGCAGTAGAGTGATAGTACTTTTGAGCCATCAGCAAGTTGTCCTCGCCATAGGTGCTCTCATGATAAAGCGTCGAGACACCTTTTAATCGTTCATGAAGTGTGGGAATATAGCGCGTATCACTGCAATAGGCATAGCTACGGGCTGTATCGGCAGGCTCTACCAAGCGTTCGTTCTTGACGACCTCGCCATCGGGTGTCGTCCAATCGGCACCAGCTTTAATGTTATTAATCTGGCTTGTAGGAATCTCGTAGAAGTCAATCATATCTCGACGGATATGCGGCAGCGAGGGCTTTTCACGGAACAGATAGCCACAGCAGGGCATGCGATGCTCCAAAGGAATTGTCTCGACAGTCAACGAGCGGTCTTCGTAAACAACTTGTTGTTGGGTGGTATCGACGGCATGGAAATCAACCTCATAGTCGAAATCGTGACAGAACAGCTGCATCTGCTGTTTCAGCATAGGCTCCAAGGCTGCGGGAGCATAGATCGCCAAACGAGCCGTACGTCCCAACAAGCCAAACGTACTGAGCATACCTATCAGACCAAAACAATGGTCGCCATGCAGATGGGTAATAAAGACAGCGCTAATCTTCGTAAAACGAAGACGCGAACGGCGCAGTTGTACCTGAGTGCCCTCTCCACAATCCACCAAAAACAGCTTGCCCCTGATTTCTACAACTTGTGCAGAGGCATAATGATGCAAGGTCGGTAACGCGCTGCCACAACCTAAGATATGAACTCTAAACGGCTCCAAAACGTCGATATTACTGATTACATGAAGAATTCGTCCTGGGCATCCTCCAATTCAACATCCATGCCATAATTCTCCTTGGGCTTCTGACGAGAATATTCGTAAGTATCATCAGCGTCTTTAAAAACCAAGGAGTCAGGAGTTACCTTGACAATATCGTAGAGATAGGTTTCTTCCTCTTCTGTACCACCTTCACGAACCAATACGATTTCAAGCTTGCCACGAGTCAGTTTCCACGTCTTATAGATGACGGCACTTTGTTCAATACTTTCAGCAATACCGCCCTCTTTAATCGTGATGCCGACCTCATCACTTCCATCGATAGGATTCGGCATGACCCAGTTACCCAACAGGGCAGCCTGATTGACCACCATAGCAGCCTCAGTATGTTCGTTGTTAGCTATGACTGCCATTCGATCGCCAACATGCAAACCACCAAAAATCTGGTCTTTATCGCGTGCTACAGTGAGGTCAAGCATAAGAGTGTCGCCAGTATCGGTAATCAACTGAAGTGTATTCATAGAAGTCTCGACACCACAGACACCAAACAAGGTCGGATCGGCCTTTGCAGAGTAAGCAGAATCGCCATTGTCGAAAGGCACCTTTTGAGACCTATTACCACAACTGCCAAACAGAACGATTAAGGCAGACAGAATACATAAAAACGATAATTTCTTCATATTCTTATTCTTTAGTTTTTGCTTCATTCCATAATTTATCCATTTCCTCCAAAGACATGGTTGTCAATTGTTTACCAACACGAATAGAATTCTGTTCAATATAATTGAAACGACGGATAAACTTTTGATTAGTCATCTCCAACGCATTGTCAGGATTGAGCTTATAGAGTCGTGCGGCATTGATGACAGAGAACAGAAAATCGCCCAATTCTTCAGTAGAACGCTGTTTGTCTTCACGGCGCAATTCGGCTTCCAATTCTTCGAGTTCTTCATGTACTTTTGCCCACACATCCTGTTTGTCGGCCCAGTCGAAACCAACATTACGAGCCTTATCTTGAATGCGGTAGGCTTTGATGAGCGACGGCAAAGCAGAGGGTACGCCAGACAATACTGTTTTGTTGCCGTCCTTCTCCTTCAACTTGATTTGTTCCCACGACTCCAGCACCTGTTCAGCATCCTTGGCGACTGCATCACCATAGACATGCGGATGACGAAAAATAAGCTTATCGCACAGTTTATTGCAGACATCAGCAATGTCAAATTGTTGATTTTCTTCACCAATTCGACCATAGAAAACTATGTGCAATAAGACATCGCCTAACTCCTTGCAAATCTCGTGCTGATTGTTGCTAATAAGAGCGTCGCACAGCTCGTAGGTTTCCTCAATAGTATTGGGACGTAATGACTCGTTGGTTTGCTTCTTGTCCCAAGGACATTCTTCGCGCAAACGATCCATCACGTCAAGCAATCGCCCGAAAGCTTCCAATTTCTCTTCTCTTGTATGCATTCGTTCCATAGTGCGGACAAAGGTACGAAGAATTTTTGAGTTGACAAAAAAAACAAAGAAAAGAAAATACTCTCTTTCGAAAAAATCCAAATATTATTTGGTTTTTTGCTCACTTATTCGTACCTTTGCACGTCATTTTATAAATAAGTATGGAATTAGCAAGTAAATACGACCCAAAAGAGGTCGAAGGCAAATGGTACCAGTATTGGCTGGACCACAAACTCTTTTCAAGTAAACCCGATGGTCGCGAGCCCTATACCATCGTGATTCCGCCGCCCAACGTAACCGGTGTGTTGCACATGGGACACATGCTGAATAACACTATTCAGGACATTCTTGTTCGTCGTGCACGTATGGAGGGCAAGAACGCACTTTGGGTACCTGGCACCGACCACGCCTCAATTGCTACTGAGGCCAAGGTGGTCAAGAAGTTGGCTGGCGAGGGTATCAAGAAGCGCGACCTGACACGTGAACAGTTCCTGGAGCATGCCTGGGACTGGACCCACGAGCACGGAGGCATCATCCTGAAGCAGTTGCGCCGTCTGGGTGCCAGCTGCGACTGGGACCGCACAGCCTTCACAATGGACGAAACCCGTTCAGAGAGTGTCATTAAAGTATTTGTAGACCTCTATAACAAAGGCCTTATCTATCGTGGCCTACGCATGGTAAACTGGGACCCCAAGGCTCTCACAGCCCTTTCAACAGAAGAGGTTATCTATAAGGAAGAACAGAGCCATCTGTTCCACTTGAAATACTATGTGGATGGTCCCGTATCCGCTGATTCTGTCAGCGGAGAGGGCAACGTAGTCCACAAAGATGAACGCGGCTATTATGCCGTTGTTGCCACCACCCGTCCTGAGACCATCATGGGCGATACCGCTATGTGTATCAATCCGAAGGATCCCAAGAACCAGTGGCTGAAGGGCCGCAAGGTCATCGTTCCTCTGGTAAACCGCGTGATTCCCGTCATCGAGGACCGTTATGTGGACATCGAGTTTGGTACAGGTTGCTTGAAGGTAACACCTGCCCACGACACCAACGACTACATGCTGGGTAAGACACACAATCTGGAAACCATCGATATCTTCAACCCCGATGGCACCATCAGCGAACAGAGTCCGATTTACGTCGGTATGGACCGCATGGAATGCCGTAAGCAGATTGCCAAGGATTTGCAGGAAGCAGGTCTGATGGAGAAGATTGAGGACTATGTCAACAAAGTAGGCTATTCTGAGCGTAACCCGGATACAGCCATTGAGCCACGTCTCTCACTGCAGTGGTTCTTGAAGATGAAGCACTTTGCCGACATCGCCCTGCCGCCTGTGATGAACGACGAACTGAAGTTCTATCCTCCCAAGTATAAGAACACTTACAAGAACTGGCTGGAGAATATCCAAGACTGGTGTATCTCGCGCCAGCTGTGGTGGGGACATCGCATTCCTGCATACTATTACAACGAAAACGACGACTACGTAGTAGCTGAGACACGTGAAGAAGCCTTGAAACTGGCTCAGCAGAAGGATTCGAAGGTAACGGATGCCGACCTGCGTCAGGATGAGGATGCTTTGGACACATGGTTCTCCAGTTGGCTGTGGCCTATCTCGCTGTTCGACGGTATTAACAAGCCTGGTAACGAGGAGATTAAGTACTACTACCCCACTTCAGACCTCGTAACGGGTCCTGATATCATCTTCTTCTGGGTAGCCCGTATGATTATGGCCGGCTATGAGTACATCGGCAACATGCCTTTCAAGAACGTTTACTTCACAGGTATCGTCCGCGACAAGCTGGGTCGTAAGATGTCTAAGTCATTAGGCAACAGCCCCGATCCCATCGAACTGATTGAGAAGTTTGGTGCCGACGGTGTGCGTATGGGTATGATGCTCAGTGCACCGGCCGGTAACGATATCCTCTTCGACGAGGCACTTTGTGAACAGGGCCGTAACTTCAACAACAAGATTTGGAATGCCTTCCGTCTGGTTAAGGGTTGGAAGGTTGCAGATATCGAACAGCCTGAGACGGGTAAGATTGCCACAGCATGGTTTGAGGCCAAATTGCGCCAGACTAATGCCGAGGTGGACGACCTGTTCAAGAAGTATCGTATCTCTGAGGCCCTGATGGCTGTCTATAAGCTGTTCTGGGACGAGTTCTCAAGCTGGTATCTGGAGATGGTAAAGCCTGCCTACATCAATGGCGAGCCTCAGCCTATCGACAAGCAAACCTACGAGAAGACGCTTGAGTTCTTCGAGGTTCTGCTGAAGATGCTGCATCCCTTCATGCCATTCATTACTGAGGAGCTGTGGCAGCACCTCTATGACCGTAAGGATGGCGAGTCCATCATGCGCGATAAGCTGGAGATTCCTGCTCCTACCACTGCTGACAACCAGTTGGCCGAGGAAATTGAGAATGTGAAGCAGATTGTTTCTGGTGTCCGCATGGTTCGCAGTTCAAAGAATATTGCACCTAAGGAGCAACTGGAGTTGCAGGTGGTGGGCAAAGATGCCTACGAGGCTTATGGCGCAGTCATCAGCAAGATGGCTAACCTGAGTGCTATCAATGTGGTGACTGAGAAAGACGCTACAGCCAGTTCCTTCATGGTAGGTACTGACGAGTTTGCAGTTCCTCTTGGCAACATGATTGACATTGCCGCAGAGATAGAGAAGCAGGAGAAAGAACTTAACCACCTCGAAGGTTTCCTGCAGGGTGTCATGAAGAAACTCTCCAACGAGCGCTTCGTTGCCAATGCTCCTGAAGCCGTGGTAGCGATGGAACGTAAGAAGCAGAGTGATGCCGAGGGCAAGATTGCCGCACTGAAAGAGAGTCTGGCAGCCTTGCGAGCTCAACAATAACAATAAAATAAGGTGTGTCGATTGACACACCTTATTTCTTTTTAATTATCTTCACCTGGCGTGATGAGTTTGTAGCCCTTGCCATGAATATTGATAATCTCAATCTGCGGATCATCCTTCAGGTGCTTGCGCAGCTTGGTAATATACACATCCATTGAACGGGCATTGAAGTAGTTGTCGTCAATCCAGATGGTCTTCAGGGCAAAGTCACGCTGCAGAATCTCATTGGCATGCGAACAGAGCAATGCCAGCAGTTCGTTCTCCTTCGTGGTCAGCTTGGTCTGCTTCTGACCAATAGTCAGCAGCTGCTTCTGTGTATCGAAGATGAAGTCACCAATATGATATACTGAGCTCTCCTTATTCTTCTTACCACGTACACGACGCAGGATAGCCTCTACACGGAATACGAGCTCCTCCATAGAGAAGGGCTTGGTGATGTAGTCGTCGGCACCAATCTTGAAACCTTCCAGGATATCCTCCTTCAACGTCTTGGCAGTCAAGAAGATGATGGGGATGTCGGCATTGGCCTGACGAATTTCCTGAGCCAATGTGAAGCCGTCCTTCTTAGGCATCATCACATCGAGCACGCAGATGTCAAACTTAGTCTTGAGGAAAGCCTTGTAGCCAGCCTCACCATCAGGGCAGAGTTCTGCTGTATAGCCTTTGGCAGCCAGATACTCACGCAACAGCATTCCGAGGTTCTCGTCGTCTTCACAAAGAAGAATTTTCAGTTTTTCGTCCATAAATTTTAAAATTTAGATATTGAGGGAATGAAACTATGAGAAATTGTATTCTCAGGCTCATAACTCAATATGGATTAAACAATATATTTTATTTTCTCAATTTCTCATTATCTCAATTTCTCAATCCTCCTTGAGTATAGGAAGTGAGATCGTAAACTTAGTACCCTTACCGTACTCACTCTCGCACTTGATGTCGCCCTGGTGCAGGTCTACCACCTTCTTCACGTAAGCCAGTCCCAGTCCGAAGCCCTTCACGTCGTGCTTGTTACCAGTATGCACCCGATAGAACTTGTCGAATATCTTCTTCACGTTCTCTTTCTTGATGCCCTGACCCGTATCACGAATGCTGAGGTGCAACTTCTCGTTGTCGTTCCAAGTGTTGATATAGATATCAAGCGGCTCGTCCTGTTTGCGATACTTCACGGCATTATCCATCAAATTGGTAATGGCGTTCTGGAAGTGCACCTCGTCAACGAAGATAGCCGATTCTACAGCTTCTATCTGCGTATAGATCTTACCACCCGTATGCTCTACACGAAGGTTGAACGACTGGGCAATATTCTCGACCATCTCGTTCAGGTCCAGCTCTTTCTTCTTGAACACAATGCTCTTCTTGTCGAACATCGACATCTGCAACACCTTCTCAACCAGGAAGCGCAGACGCTTCGACTCGTCGGTAATCACACCACTCAGGTGCTTGGTCATCTGTTCCGACTTCGTTATCGAGTCGTCGTTCATCATCTGTGCAGCCAGCGAGATAGAGGCGATAGGCGTCTTCAGCTCGTGGGTCATATTGTTGATGAAGTCGTTCTTGATTTCCGTGTAACGCTTCTGACGGAAGATAACCACGATGGTAAACAAGAACGTAATCAGCAGTACAATGGTAAAGATAATGCTGGGAATCATGAAGCGTACTGACGAGAAGATGTAGCTGCTCATCTCAGGGAAGTGCACCAGCAGGAGTCCCATCTTCGACTGCGGGTCGTTACGGAACAGCACCTGCTGATAGGTATATTCCTTACCTTTATCTTCAAAGTCCGGACAGCGGTACACCTCACGACCGTCTGTAGTCGACACCGTAAAGTGGTACGGGATATTGATGCCGTTGTTGGCCAGCTGCTCACGGATATCATTATCAAGCATGCGGAAGTTGATGCGCTCCTTCAGTGGCTTATCGCTGGCTGTATAGAGAATATTGTAAACCACTTCATCCAGCAATGCACGCTGGTACACGTAACGGTTACGCACGATTTCCTGCATGGTCTTGGCTGCATCGGCCAATGAATTCTTATCCTTATTCAGAATCATGGCCTTAGGTATGGAAGCAGGCTTCATCTCGTAAGTCTTCAGCTGGAACGACGAGTAAACTGTTCCGTCGTCAGCAGAAACAGCAAACTGGTGGCTCTGCTTAATGCCGCCCAAACCGTCAGTATAGATAGAGTCCTGCTTAAAAGCCCGGCGATCAGTTTCGTTAATATCCTTCTCCAGATAGCGCTGTGTCTCGTTCAACTCCAAGTTATGTGCAGCTTGGTACAGTGAACGATTCACACTCTCGTCGAACTGCTCTTTCTTCATCTTTACCATCTCTTCAACATAAGAGAACTGAAGATAGAGCAATGCCAGGAACGAGAATCCCATAATGCAGGCAATCGCCCAAATAGTAGACTTCTTCATAACGCTGGCAAAGATACAAACTTTTGCGTTACGAAGAAGTCTTTTAGTTAATTATTTCCGTTAATTTTAACGTTATTAACCTTTTTGTGCCTGTTTAGTTTTTATATTGCAATTATTAAAAGTGAATATTCACATCCATTCCTAACTGAATAGGATTACCACGTTGGGCCATAAACACCTCTTTACCTGTTGCCTTGCTTGAGAAAGCAAAGGTGTTATAGTTGGTATCTGTCAGGTTGCGTCCCCACAGGTTCAATGTGCAGATACCCAGATCAACGCTGACATGGGCACCAAGTACAGCATAGAATTTCTGTGAATAAGTGTTGGCCTCGTCCCACCATATCTTGCCCTGTGCGTTCATATTGGCACCTACGGTCAGACTCTTGACAAAAGAATCAGCAAAATCAAAACGGTAGTCGGCCAATGCAGACAAGGTATGTTCAGGCACGTAAGGCACCTTCTTGTCCTTATAGTCAATCTCTTCAGCCGTAGCACTACTGCTGGCCTTGGTGGTATATTCCTTAAATGCTGCATGTGTATAGCCATAACCCAACGACCATGACAGATGGTTGGACAGGGCACTACCTCGCAACATAGCCTCTAAGCCACAACTGTAGCTTTTACCAGCATTTACCATTCGGCGTCCGAAACCATAGTCAGAGGTAAACACAGACAACTGTTGGTTACGAATCTGCATGTAGAAGGCAGACAAGTCCAGATGTATCAGGTTATTGAAAAGATTCAGATGCGTACCAGCTTCATAGTTCCACGATTCCTCAGGCTTGAACTTGACACCATCCATGATGGGGGCGCAGTCGTCACCATGATGTTCCATTACGACCTCTGGCATAGGCGTGCCACCCTGCAACATTCCGATAGCCGACTGCAAGTCGGTCTGAATAATGTCACCAAACATCTGTACGTTAAAGCCTCCAGCTCGATAGCCTTTCGATACTGTAGCATAAACGTTGCTGCCATCATTGAACTTATAGGTCAATCCGAACTTCGGCAACAGTTGGTTGAAGTTAGCCTTGCCGGAACCGATATAGTCGGTATAGATTCTTGAGGGGGATATTGTGGCACCCATAATAGAGAAGGTGGGATTCAGGCTGATGCCACGGGTATCAAAGTCAATCTTCGACTGAGTAAAGTCGTAGCGCAGGCCGAGGGTAACTGTCAGATGTTCAGTCAGGTCAATGATCGACTCATGGAAGACGCCCACGTTGAATTGCGGTGTATGGAACAGGCAGGGAATATCCATTGCCATGTCAATATTGATGCCGCCACGTGCTTGAATGGCTGCCATAGCCTGTTCCTGGGTCATGCCTCTGCCCATCATGCTCTTCAGCATAGCCCCCTGAATCTGCATTTGAAGCATCTGAGGAAAGTATGTGCCAAACTTGTTGGGAGCCGTGGTCTTCAACCACTGATAGCTGCCAAAGACACCTGATGTCCAATGCCAGCGGCTCTGGTTGTTGCTCTTGAACGTAAACTCCTGTGTCAATGCATTACCCAGCTGATACTGGTCGACGGTAATAAAGTCTACATTGCTGTAGTCATTGTCCATCAGCAGATTATCCTTCAACAGTTGGTAGCTGGTGTTCGATGCAAAGTCGAAACCGTTGGCTTTATACTTGACAGCCAAACCTGTAGTCAGCATGTTACGCTTGTACTTGCTCTGGTGGTCTTGGTTCGGATCGGTCTGCACCTTGCCACTCTCGGGGTCAAGTACACCGTAGGGATAAGCCTTCTGGCGCACAAACTGATAGTCTGTCATCCAGTCGAAAGACAGGCGGTCTGTGGGTTGAAATACCAGTCTCAGACGTCCGCCAGCTTCGTTCATGTCATCAGCACGCTCATCTGTCAGCGAATTTTTCCAGAAACCGTTTGTACCGTTGTAGAAGGCTGCTACCGATAAGGCCAGGTTATCACTCAGCTTAGCGTAGTGGGCCACCTCTGCCTTACGATAGAAATGCGTGCCAATGCCAAGCTTGATGTTTGTACCCTGATAATTCATCGGGTTCTTCGTGTACTGACGTACCAGTCCTCCCTCAGTATTAATACCATAAAGCGTACCCTGTGGGCCCCGCAATACGTCGACACGGTCCAGCTCATAAATGTGGCCATTAAATGTCGACTTGTTCATCAAGGGTATATCGTCGATATAGATACCCATTGAGGGACTGTTGATACGTGAGCCGATACCCCTGACATATATCGAAGATGTAAAGCGCGCACCGTAGTCGGGCATCACAAACGAAGGCACGAAGTTGGCTATGTCCCTCAGGTCACGACTACCCAAGATACCAAGTTCTGTACCCGTCAGTACTGTCGAACTCATCGGTTGCAGACGCAGCTTCATATATTCCTTATTCTGTGATACGACAACCACCTCGTCCAAGTCATAGACACGTGAACTGTCGGCCAATGCTGTATTCTGCTCTGCCATCACTGGCAGCATAACAGCCATTGTCAATACTGATAAAACAATCTTTTTCATTTTCTAATTATTATTAATAGTGTTAATTATGTGGTTTGCAATTGTAGTGGCCTGGGTAATACGATGCCCCATGCCGATGCCGTCGCGCAGATTACCGCCAATGACCAATCCTGGGTAGTCTTTCTCTATCGCAGCAACGGCCTCAAAGCGACGACCGCTGTCTGCTCCGTACTGCGGAATGGCCCGACGGTGGCGTGAGATATGAATAAAGTCAGGCTTTGCCTCATCTGGGAACTTCAGCATCTTGTGCAGACACGTTGTTACAATGCTGCGTATCTCTTCATCACTCTTGTCTAGCATCTCAGGATGCTTAATGCCTCCTAAGAAGAATGAGAACAGTGCCCCACCCTCTGGTGCACGTCTGACAAAGCAGGCCGAGGGAAACAAGATGCCCAATATCTGCTGGCGCTCTACCGACGGCACCAGTCCGCCAAAAGCACAATAGTCGCCACCAAAAGTATCAGGCATACCGACATTCACCTCCATCACAGGGGCATACACCAAACCAGAGATGGCGTCCATGCGCTCCTTGTCGACAAAAGGCAGCAATTGTGGCAGATTGTAGGCTCCGCACGTAGTGACTACCCACCGGCTCTGCAATGTCCTGCTGTTGCCGTCGGCATCCACAAACGCCGTTTCCCATACCTTATTATTATATAGATAGCCAACCGCCACCTGACTGGTTCCCAATATGATGTTCTCCCTGCCAATGTAGTCGGCTTCAGCTTCAGGGATGTTGCTCAGACCACCCAGTGCAGAAAACACTTTCTTCGTTGCCAGACGATCACGGTCGCTTTTGGGTTGTTTCATCTTGGCAATACTGCCACGAACAAAACTACCGTAGTCGCGCTCCAAGGCATACAATTTAGGCAGCGCATAGCGTACAACCAACTGGTCAGGATTACCCGCATAGACACCGGATATAAAGGGGTCGACAGCATAGTCAACAAATGAACGACCCAACCGACGAGCAGCCAGCGATGCTACGCTCTCGTCGGGGTCGTTGCCACGTTTGCGCCAAGGCTCGCCAAGAATGCGCAACTTATCCGAAAAGCGGAACAGTGGTGTCGTTACAGCACTCAGCAAACCAGAGGGCAATTCCCGAAAACGATCTTCTTTCCATATCAATCGACGCTTCGACGAATCAGGAGCCGTTTCAATCTGGCATTTCCCCTCAGAAGTCTCAGCCAAGTCCATCATCAACTCGGCAACCTCTGGCGTAGACACAGCTCCTGTTGTAGGACCAGTCTCATATACATATTTATTATATTGTTGGGTCTGTATCTGTCCGCCAATACGACTGTCAGTCTCGACGACACATACCCGAACCCCCAGACGTTTCAACCAGTAAGCGGTGGTCAGGCCGGTCAATCCAGCACCAATCACCGTTACCTCTGATTGTTCAATATTTATGTGGTTTGTCATTTCGAGTGCAAAGGTACAGCCTTTTTTTTGTTTCTACAATCCATATTTATAGGGATTTTTACACTAAAAATATGCAGAAGCAACAAAAATACGCCCGAAATCAAAAAAAGTTCCGAAAAAATTTGGTAGTTACCGAAAAACTCCGTACCTTTGCACCCGCAAATAAGGAACGGAGGTTCCGTAGCTCAACTGAATAGAGCATCTGACTACGGATCAGAAGGTTGTGGGTTTGAATCCCGCCGGAATCACAAAATGCAAGAATAGCGAGCAAAGGTTTATACTTTTGCTCGTTATTTTTTTGGTTTTCTTCTCGCTTATTCGTACCTTTGCATGCAGAAAGTATGAGCGTATGAAAGTTATTGTTTCCCCAGAGATTGGTGCAGTGTGCCCTGAGTTTGTTGGTGTTTGCATTGAAGCATCCGTTGTCAACACCCCATATTGTGAAGCCCTTTGGCAAGAAATAGGACAGTTTGGTGTCCGTTTCCGCCAAGAGCTTACCACAGAGACGTTGAAGGATATGACCAGTATTTCAGCTACGCGCCGGATATACAAGGCTTGCGGGAAAGACCCATCACGCTATCGTCCCGCCTCTGAGGCTCTCATCCGCCGTCTGCTACAAGGAAAGGAACTTTATCAGCGCGATACACTTGTCGATTTGGTCAACCTGGCATCCATTGCTTACGGTTACAGTATTGGCGGTTTCGATGCCGACAAGTTTGTGGGCGACACGCTGACCTTGGGAATCGGTCGTGAAGGTGAGCCTTATGAAGGTATCGGTCGCGGTGAAATCAACATTCATGGACTGCCAGTCTATCGTGATGCCATAGGTGGTGTTGGCACCCCTACCAGTGACCATGAGCGCACCAAGATGACCATAGATACCCGTCATCTGGTAGTGCTCATCAACGGCTATGATGGTAACGAGCAGCGCGTAAAGGAAAATGCAGAGTACATTCAGGAACTATTACGCAAATATGCTCAGAGTGACGGCGGACAATATCACGTTTACAAACTGCTTCCAGGCTGCTCCTAAGCTGCTTCTAAGCTGCTCCTAGGCTGCTCCTAGGCTGCTCCTAAGCTGCTCCAAACATACTATTTGAGTATGGCTATAGCCTGCCTGCTCCGGCGCAAGACTCCAGGAACCGTAATTCTGCTTCCAGCATTTCCAGTTTCGGCATAGGACAGCCTGCCTCGCGGGCTATCTCCAAGGGACGGGTATAGAGATAGTATATCTCCATAGAACGATGGAAGTCGTAGTCCAGTCGCATTGACGGCGAATAGGGCGTCATGGCATCCGTCATATCTATCATCTTATCAATAAACGTAACGTCAAGGTTCTTTACGCCCAAGTGTTGGGCAGTACTGACAACCTCCATCATCTGCTCGCGAATCAGTTGTCTGGTCGCCTTGTTCTTCAGCAGCAGGTCAGTCTGCGTATGCAGAGCTACGGTCATACCGTTGAACGGCATGTTCCATACGGCTTTCTTCCATCGCGCCTCATGATATTCCACCAGTCCAGTCTCGATGCCCGCCTGACGGAACTCATCGACGACAGCCTGCATCTGCGCCTCGTCGCGGCATGAGTAGTTGGCCAGATTGATGCTGCCATAACACTGGTGACTGACAATGCCTGGCTGAGTCTTTGCAGAACATATAAATGCCAGTCCGGCAGCCAGCTGCACTTTGGGGAACATCTTCTGCACATCCTCCTCCACACCGATGCCGTTCTGAATGAGTACCACCAGCGTATGGTCATGGAGCAATGGTGGCAGCAACGACTGCAGTTTGCCGTTGTTAACCGATTTCAGACAGACGAGCACCACGTCGCACGGCGGCATGTCCTCCGTATGAAGATAGACATTGACATCAGTCAGATGGAACGAGCCGTCACAGGAGTCCACCTGCAGGCCATGCTGTCTGACATACTCATAGTCGCTGCGCAGCAGGAAATGGACTTCCTGTCCTGCATGAGCCAATTTGGCTCCATAATATCCGCCAATGGCACCTGCGCCAATAATTCCGTATCTCATATTGATAATTATATTCTCTGTTATATCGTTTGTCGTTTTACAAGAGCATGGTCAAATCAAAGTCATCATTCAGAAAGCCACTGGGCACACATCTCGGCACAGCGTTCGCCATCGACACCGGCAGAGACAATGCCGCCAGCATAGCCAGCCCCCTCACCACACGGGAAGAGACCCTGAATGCGTACATGCATCAGCGTTTCGCCGTCTCTGAGAATGCGCACAGGACTGGAGGTGCGCGTCTCGATGCCAATCATCGTGGCTTCGTTGGTCAGAAAGCCATGGCTCATGCGCCCGAATGCCTTAAAGCCTTCCTGTAGGCGATGACTGATGGTCTTTGGCATCCAGAAATGGAGGGGCGACGAAATCAGACCAGGAGCATACGAACTCTTAGGCAGGTCGTAGGACAGACGATTGTTGACGAAGTCGGCCATACGCTGTGCTGGTGCCGTCTGACGACGATTGCCTTGCTGCCAGCAGTCGCGTTCCAGTTGTTCCTGGAATGCCATCACGCGCAGAGGGTCTTCGCCCTCGACATCCTCGGCACGCAACTCAACCACCATACCGCTGTTCGACCACTGCCCACCACGATTCGAAGGGCTCATGCCGTTGACAACAATCTGTTCCTTGTCAGTGGCAGCAGGAATGACAAAACCACCAGGACACATGCAGAAGGAATAGACACCACGGCCATCGACCTGCGTCACAAACGCGTATTCGGCAGCAGGCAGATACTTGCCACGCCCCTGACGGTTATGATATTGTATCTGGTCTATCAATTCGGAGGGATGCTCCAAGCGCACACCAACAGCAATACCCTTGGCTTCGATATCTATTTTAGCCTCAGCCAGATAACGATAGACGTCGCGAGCCGAATGGCCTGTGGCAAGAATGACGGGACCAAGGAATTCCTTGCCGGCTGCCAAACAGCCGACTACACGATTGTCCCTGATGATGAGCTGGGTCATCTTGGTTTGGAAATGCACCTCGCCACCCGAACGGAGAATGGTATTGCGCATGTTCTCGATGACGCGCGGCAGCTTATCCGTTCCGATATGCGGATGGGCATCGGCCAGGATATTGGACGAGGCGCCATGCTGACAGAAGACGTTCAGAATCTTCTCGATAGAGCCGCGCTTCTTGCTTCGCGTATAGAGCTTGCCGTCGGAGTAGGCACCTGCCCCACCCTCGCCAAAGCAGTAGTTGCTCTCGCCGTCAACCTGTTGTGTCTTGGCTATCTGTGCCAAGTCCTTCTTTCGCTCATGGACATCCTTGCCACGTTCGAGTACGATGGGGCGCAGACCTAACTCGATGAGTCGCAGGGCTGCAAACAAACCGCCAGGACCGGCACCCACAACGATGACCTGAGGACGACCACTGACGTCAGGATAGTCTGTATGCACATACTCATCCTGCTGTGGTTGTTCGTTGATATAGACGCGCACCTTCAGATTGACAAAGATGGTGCGCTGGCGGGCATCGATGCTACGGCGCAGAATGCGCACAGCAGTCACCGTACGGACGTCGAATCCATACTCGTCGGCCAGATAGCTGCGTAATGCCTGCTCGTTGGCTGCCACATGGGGCTGCACACGAATCTGATACTCGTTAGTCATGCGATAGCGATGTCGTCACCTGTTCTCTTTTTACTTTTCACTTTCGAAAAGTTCGTTGATTTCGGCTATCTCGTCCTCGTCGAACCACTTCGAAAGGCGCTTCTTGGCCTTTACCTGGATTTCGGGGTCGACATCAGTCCACACCTTCTTCAAGACAAAGACAAGCACACCCAAGTCGTCGGCCAATCCTGCAATGGGAATAGCATCGGGCACCACATCTATAGGACTGATGAGATAGCCCAAAGCGGCAATAATCATAGCCTTATTGGTGGCACTGACCTTGTCGCTCTGCAAGGTGTAATACAAGATAAGAGCGGCATAAACCAACTTAGAACCAGCACCCTTGGCGATGCGTGCAATCTTCTCAGCAAAGTCCTTCTTCGAGAACTTGCTGCCATACTTCATAAAATCGGGTAATTCCATATATTTGTCTATTTTTATTATTTCGACTAATCGTTAATTAATTCTGACCACGCGAATGCCCGTATGGGTCTTGTGCTTCTGCATATATTGATAGAGCGTCATGGGTTCCTCGATCACTTTTTTGTGAATCATCGACGCATTGAGCAGATGAAGCCCGTTGCTACGCCATACGGCAAAGCCCAGGTGAGCAATGTCAAGGCCCTTCTTGTTGCAGGTAATAGCCAGTATGTCACCATCCTTTATCACCTTGCGCAGCAAGGCACTGTTGCGGAGCGAACGTTTGGGAATGTAGCGTACTTTCATACCCGTCAGCGACTGCTCGGCAGCACGAATCTCAGGAACCAGTGCAGCACTGGCCTTCAATGCCTTATAGGCTGAAGTGTGCGTTGACATGTAATCGACATTGACGGTCTGCACAGCCGAGAAAGGCGGATTAGGCTGTTGAATATCAGTAACCAGCTGCATCGCGACCTTATCGCGAATCCAGTCAGTGAAATAGTGCAGACGTGAAGGATAGCCGGCCATACGCCCCTGTCGATAACGCAGTTGGCGCAAGGCATTCAGATAGTCGGCAAAGCCATGCTTACCGGCCTGCGTACAAAGTTTCAGTGCTGCCACCGTCTCAACCAGCGTCGTACAATCCAACTGTCGCGTATTGATTACCAGGCGCTCGTCGTCGTTCACTTCGAGGGTATGAGCCACATAGGGCACACCCAGGAACTGACGTGCCAACCAAAGCACCGACGTCTCGCGATTGGCTTGCCGCAACAACTGACATATCTTCAAGCTGTCGGCCTGCTGATACGTGGTCTGAGCCTTCATGCCCTGCACGAGCATTATACCTATTATATATATAATGAGTCGTTTCATCTCTTTTTCTTTTTATATGCCTCGCGAGCTCCGAAATTGTAGCCCACATAGATATTTAACTTGCCAAAGATGTTGTTTGCGGCAAAGCGCGACTTACGATAGTTGTAGGCACGCACAATGGCCGCAGCACCGGCATACCAGCGATTGTTATTATAGACCAAGGCAAAGCGCCCAATGCCGTCGATATTGAAATTTTTAATGTCAAAGCCCGTCTTTTCCTCGTTGGCCGTCTCACCTCGTGACTTCTTGTAGGCCAATGCCAGCGAAACGCTGGAGCAGAACAGGCAGTTGCGGGCAAACACCCAGTTGTAGGCATAGCCCACTGAAGCGTTGATGTTATAGTACTTAACGCTGTTGAACATCAGACCGCTGTCCAGCTTTACTTCCTTATTGGTAGCCTTTTGCAAGGTGTTCTGCATCTTTTCATAGTCGAAGTCGAGCGAGTTGCGCATATAGCCCAACCCTGCCATCCACGAGCCGCAACTGATTTTCTGCATGGTGCTCTGAGCGAATGCTGCCGGATAGGAGAATCGGTGGTGGTTGAAGATATAATAGACGTTGAAGCCCGTGATGCCCACGCTTAGCCCGTCGAAAGCCAAATCCTCAAAATGCTCATTTTCCATATCCTTGCCCAGGCTGACATTGCGAATCTTATAGTCGGAACCCGTACGGCGATAATAGATGTCGGCACCCAGCTGAGCCGCATAGATACTGAAATCGAACTCCTGCTTGAGGTCGCTCACGGCAACATTCTTTATATCGAAAGCATAACCTGCAAATATCCAGCGCCAGCCAAAATAGGGTCCGAACTTAAACGTCGGTGACGGTGCGAAACTGACAGACTGTTCATTGCCACCAGTAGAACTGAGCCGGTAGAAGTCGTAGTTGTATGTGCCCTGTAACATGACAGACCAGTTGTAGTGCTGTGGCTCGACATAGTTCTCGTCGATATAGCTGAAACCGCGAATAGTGCGACGCAGCCAGCTGAGTTTCTTCTTGGGCTCCTCAACCTGAGTGGAATCAGGAGATTGAGAGAATGAGAAAATGAGAAAATGAGAAAATAAGACTGACGTCATCAATAGTCGGCGCCAACTTGAAAATCCCAATATCTCATTTCCTAAATATTTCATTATCTCAATTCTTCAGAATTTGCCTAACACCCGGTCAAGCACCCAGTTGACGGGGGTTGCTGATATACTGGTACACTCGCAGATACCAATGCCTTGCAGATGTTCGCACACACTCTTAATCAGTGGGAATTGTACGTAAGGCGGATTGGGTACTGCAAAACTCTCTTCGCCATGAATAGTATGCAGGCGAATGGGCTGATAGTCGAAAACGGAGAACGACACCGAGCCTCGATCGCCTATCAGATCGATACGGTCCTCGCGAGCCGACTCATGGGCCACAAAACACCAGGAGCCTGAACCAGGCAAACCGTTCTCGAACTCAAAACAGGCACTGACAGAATCTTCGGCCTTATACAGACCGCCACGATTGGCACAGATGCCGCGAGCTTCGATGATGACACCGAAGAAATGCTGCAAGAGGTCGAGCTGGTGGGGTGCCAAATCATAGAAATAGCCACCACCGGCAATATCGGGCTGCAAGCGCCAAGGCAGGTTCTCGGCATGTTCGTAATCCAACTCACGGGGCGGAACGGCAAAACGCACCTGCACATTGACCACCTTGCCAATGATGCCACGGTCCACAATCTCCTTTACCTTCTCAAAATACGGCAAGTAACGGCGATAGTAGGCTACGAAACAAGGTACACCCGTCTGCTCGCTGATACGATTGACACGTGCACAATCCTCATACGAGGCTGCCAAGGGTTTCTCGACATAGACGGGCTTACCGGCTTTCATGGCCATAATAGCGTAAGTGGCATGACTGGAGGGTGGCGTGGCAATATAGACGGCATTAACGTCAGGATCGTCAATCAGTTCCTGAGCATCCGTGTACCAACGAGGAATGCCGTGACGTTCGGCATAGCTACGTGCTTTGCGCTCGTCACGACTCATTACAGCCACTACACTCGACCCATCTACTTCGGAAAAAGCAGGGCCGCTTTTCTTCTCAGTCACCTCACCACATCCGATGAAGCCCCACTGCAATATTTTCATAATCGCGTGCAAAGATAATAAAATTAAGTGAAATTCCTATAAAGCGGCAGCAATTTTTTCACTTTTCACTTTTCATTTTTCACTTTATTTTGTACCTTTGCAGCGTCTAAAAAAAAGAACTCAATGGAAAAGACACATGATTTGACACTGATGAAGGCCCGCAGCTACCGCAGTATTCTGGCTGAGGGCTACCGACTGTATAACGAGAATTTCCGCAAACTTTTTAAGGCTTCATGGATATTGGCAATCGTCTATGCCCTTTGTTGCGGTGCCTTGGGAACGCTGACTGCCATTAAAATTCCTGAGCTGACGTTGGCGCTGACACAACAGCTGACATCCATGCAGGGCTTTTTCGTCGAGACTGCAAAGACGTATGCCCTCACCATTTTCGGCATCATAGGACTACTGCTGCTGGCGATTGCCGCCATGAGCATGGCCTCAGCCACAATTCTGAACAAATTGAAGGAGCACAAGGATACGGGTACCATCAGCACCCCACCCCACTGGCTGACGACATCGCCCGCCATGATGGGACGCTCGCTGAAAGGCGTATTCCTCACCATTCTCGTGCTCATCATCCCTATGGTATTATTCGCCGTATTGATGGCGATTGCTGAGAGTGTGAGTCCGAAGGCCATCATGAGCCACCTGACCACATTCCTCTCAGCTCTATGCGTTGTCTGCATCATCCTCTTCATCCTTGTCCATCCCCTGATGTATGTACTGATGAAATACCTGATGGAGGCACCCTGCAAATATTGGAAGATGCTACGCGCGAGCTTTGGTTGCGGCATGCGCCATTGGGGTTCGCTCTTCCTCGTCTTTTTCCTCAGCATGCTGTTTGTCCAGCTTTTAGGTCTGGTCATCATGCTGCCTGCGCACATTCTGAACTATGCCAACCAGCAGGCTCATGCGGGGCTACTCATCGGCGACCCTCTCGGCATGCCGTCGTACATGACGGCGCTTACCTTCGCAACCTTCACCCTCTGCTGCTTCATTGAATTTTACGTCAGTCAGGTGATGCTCGTCCACAACTACTACATATATGGCAGCATTGAGACGAAAGAACTGGAACGCGAACAACAAAAACAAAACATAAGATGAAAAAAATTCTCTTCATTGACCGCGACGGCACCATCATCCAGGAACCTGCCGACGAACAGATAGACGCCTTCGAGAAACTGAAATTCGTGCCTGGCGCCATACGTAACCTGATATTCCTGCGACAGCATACCGACTACGAGTTCGTGATGGTCAGCAATCAAGACGGACTGGGTACCGACGCATTCCCCGAGGATACCTTCTGGCCCGTGCATAACTTCATCCTCGATACGCTGAAGGGTGAAGGTGTTGAGTTCGATGACATCCTCATCGACCCACACTTTCCTGAAGACAATGCGCCTACGCGTAAACCCAATACGGGTCTGGTTGAGAAATATATTAACAATTCCGAATACGACATCAAGCATAGCTACGTCATTGGCGACCGCGACACCGACCGCAAGTTTGCCGAGAACATCGGCTGCGGATTCCTGCAGATTGGCAGTTGGGACAAGGCTGTCGAGATAGCCTTTGGCGGCGAACGGACGGCAGAAGTACAGCGTACCACCAAGGAGACAGACATATATATTAAGGTAGATTTGGACGGCAACGGACATTGCGACATCGAGACGGGATTGGGCTTCTTCGACCACATGCTGGAACAGATTGGCAAGCATGGCATGATGGACCTGACCGTGCATTGCAAGGGTGACCTGCACGTTGACGAGCACCACACCATCGAGGATACCGCACTGGCATTAGGCGAATGTCTGCTGAAAGCTCTTGGCAACAAGCGCGGCATAGAGCGCTATGGCTATTGCCTGCCCATGGACGACTGTCTCTGCTCGGTAGCTCTCGACTTTGGAGGACGTCCCTGGCTGGTTTGGGATGCTGAATTCAAACGTGAGAAGATTGGCGAAATGCCTACCGAGATGTTCCTGCACTTCTTCAAGAGCCTCAGCGACGCTGCCAAGATGAATCTGAACATCAAGGCTGAGGGCGAGAATGAGCACCACAAAATCGAGGGAATCTTCAAGGCTCTGGCTCGTTCGCTGAAGATGGCTGTACGTCGTGACGTGTACCACTACGAGTTGCCATCTACCAAAGGAACGCTATGAACGTTGAACAATAAACAATAAACAATAAACGTTAAGATTAAACGTTAAATCTGATACTTTTTCTTGCGTTCGCGTTTGGCCTTCTGAGGCACCGTGTTGGACGAGAACCCAGCTCGGATGGTCTTGACGCCACGGTAGCCGTTCCAGCGTTCATGAATTTTTCGTACATAATCCGTCGTCTCAGAGCCACGCATATAACCGTATTTCACCACTGGATCGTTATAGTATTCCGGACGAGCCAAGCCTAACACATACGCTTCCACATCGCCCCAACGGCGCGGATTACGTCCATTCTTTTTTGCCAAGGCCATTGCGTCGCGGATGTGGAAATGACCACCATTATAGGCTGCCAGCACAAACTTGATGCGCTCAGTACGGTCGCCAATATCGCTAAACGAACGTTCGAGTTCGCCTAAGTAACGCACAGCAGCTTCAATATTCTTCTCAGGGTCGTACATATCACTACGAGCCAATCCCAAATGGTCAGCCGTACCAGGCATAATCTGCATCAGGCCACAGGCACCAGCCCACGAATGCGCCTGCGGGTCGAAGGTCGATTCCTGATAGCACTGGGCTGCCAGCAATCGCCAATCCCAACGGATAGTCGAAGCATACCGCTGGAAGAAGCTGTCGTAGTGAGAGATGACACCGCCGGCACGATTCAGCATCGGTGAGAAGATGCGACGGGTAACGGAACGTGAAGACAACAAGAAGTCCTCTTCCTTCTTAACCTCAGCCAAGAGTGTCGGTTTCCACCATGCTTCCAGTTCGCGCGCCAAATTGTCTTTGTCGTTACCAACTATCCAGCCCGCCCCTTTTTTATTCATCGGATAACAGATAAGGTCGGCCTCGCCGTCAGCCAGACGTTGCAGCATCTCTGCCGTATCGCGGCACACCTCCATACGCAGCATGACACCTAACTTATCTGCAAAGCGCTGAGCCAACAAATACTGGACACCCAGGTGCTTGCCATGATAGTCATAGTAAGTCTCAGGGCCCGTCAGCGTCAAGGCAATAATCTCCCCATTCCGCTGAATCTCCTCCAAATCGAAGTTATCGTCCTGCGGAATGCTGTCCTGAATTTCACCCCACGGCGTCACCACAGGTTCCTGTTTCTTCTGTGTACAGGCGCAGACCATCAGCGCCCCTAAAAATATTACCACTTTAACAATCACGCTGCAAAGGTACGAATAAGTGAGAGAAATTCCAAATATATTTGAGAATTTCCGAACGTAATTCGCGACACGAATTCATACGTTATCTGCATTTTGTCGCGAAACACAAGGACTGTCGCAACAAGTCGAGAATGTAATCTGCTTTTTTCTTGCTACTATGAAATTCTTGCCATATCTTTGCATTGTCAAAAGAACAAAGCGATGTTCACTAAGGTATAGATTCATAATTTTCTCATACGCATAAATGTTTTAGTTATTGGTTTTTTCATTGATTTTGTTTTAGGTTATAGAAACACATTGGGCTCGCAGGGAATGCGGGCCCAATGTGGTTATTTACACAGCAGAAATGAATCACGAGAACCATCCCCATGATCCAAAGTGGACATATAGTTCATGATTATTCTTCCGTTCCTTGCTCTGCCGCCATTCCATACTGATGCATAGATACTTCTTTTGCCCTTGATTCAAGGGCATGTTTTACCAATGGAGTATATGCTTCAATGATATGGCGCCAATCGTTTGAGCTCATGCCAGGATAACGTTCTCCATACGTTTTCTGCACTTCTATTTGTAGTTCACCATCACTAACAGTACTATCCAAGTGCAGACGATCAAAGATAAGGTTACGAATATCCCTGTCCTCTTCAACATTCTTCAATTTTCTGAAAGACTTCAACAGTCCACTATAAACAGAATCGAATACTCGATTGTTGATAGCTGCCATAAAGTCAGGATTATCCAAATAGTAACGGCAGAATTCAGTATTCTCATTTAGCATGCCAGCCACAATCATCATTAGCGAAGCTGCGCATTGCTGCATGGCTGTTTCCTTGTTGCTATTCTTGGCAGCATTGACAAACGTCTCGTCAGCACGCAGGCGCTCTGGCAATTCCTCCAACTGCTCTTTAGCCTTCTCCATATTGCTGAAGTGAAGATTGTTCCATTCATTCAGGATATCGCTCAACTTGACTAAATCTGGCTCCTGAGGACCTTGGGCTGTTCCTACTGGTATAGGTGCTATTTCCGTATTCTTATTCTCCAGTTCTATCTTTTTCTCATCGTTCTTTATCAGACGGTACTTATCGAAATCGATAGACTCTAATAGTCCTTCAGTAAAGTCCTCTCCAGTCAGTTTGGGCAGTTTATGTACGAGCAATGAGAAATAGGTATCAAGCATTTCCCACTCTGTGCTCTTGAATGGCATTACAGCTGCAATGAAAGGATAGGTACGAAGGAATCCCTTTATACTGCTCTTCGTAGTTATCTGCGTATTATCATCAAGAGCCTTGAATCGTTCTACCGCCTTATTCACTATTGGGTCGAGCGTTTCTCTGGGTGCATTGCTCCAATATTTTTCATTCAGTTCCCTTACTTCTTCCTCTGTGTAGATATTGGCCTCTTCTATCTGCATCAGCAGCTCATTCAGTTTATTGGGGTCTGTTTCTTTAGAGAGGATTGTGGTCTTATAGAACCTTTGGAACGATTTCTGTATATCGTCAGCATCGTTAGCGAAATCCAGTACGAAAGTATCACGCTTCTTAGGATGGCAACGATTCAAACGGGATAGTGTCTGAACAGCCTTCACGTCCGTCAACACCTTATCCACATACATTGTATGTAGCAGGGGCTGGTCATAGCCCGTTTGGAATTTATCAGCAACAACCAAAATTCGATATGGGTCATGCTCCATATTCTCCTCAATATCCTTTGAGGGGAAACCGTTGATGTCTGCTTCTGTCACATCCTTGCCACCATAGTTCTTGGAACCAGAGAATGCAACAATTGCCTTATATGGGCTCTTGCGTTCCTTTAACAATCGTGATATTTCATAATAGAACTCTATCGCTCTAAGTATGCTACTTGTCACAACCATCGCCCTGGCCTGTCCTCCAACCTTTCCTTTGTCTATGACCTGTGTATGGAAGTGCTCAACGATGATATTTGCTTTCTGCTGAATAGTTTCTGGCCTGC
>JAEEGH010004740.1_pt1 | contig 34608 bp, 31 predicted proteins | sample 9134181 | NCBI WGS metagenome assembly JAEEGH01 (sample SAMN16246544, study PRJNA631951) | gut metagenome | biome: gut microbiome; feature: rumen; material: DP-attached | host: Bos | place: Iran: Karaj | collected 2018-10
CACGATGGTGGTATCGCTTTCGTAATGCGTCTTTTCGTTCTTGAAGTTCTTTTGGCCGAGCACGCGAACCAGGTCGAGGGCGACACTCGGTTTTTCGGCGATAATCAGCGTCTTGCCTTCACCAACGGCAGCCTTGGGCGCCTTCGTTGTCGCTTTCTTTGCAGCGGTAGTCTTTGTCGCTGCGGACTTGGTAGCGGTTTTCTTTGTCGCCGTATCGGCGGTTGCTTTTTTTGTCGTAGTTGCCATCGTTATTTCCATTTAAATCGTCCGAACAGGCCAAAAAGCACGGCCAGCACGGTAAAGGGGGCGTGGATAAATTCAACCGGGATGCACCATTTTAAAAGGTGCTGTTGCCTGAATATCCGAAGCCCGCGGAGTATTAAGATCGAATCGCCAATGCACTTGGCGACAAATGCGCTAAGGGTTGCGATAAAGACTGCAAAGCTGAACGGTGAAAGCACCGCCGCGACACACAGCATCGTAAGGAAAAGGAACACCATGCTGAGTACGAACACGATTTTCGGTGTATAGTATATAGTCTTCGAGGCCCAGCGCTTGCGCTGTTCCCAGAGTTCCTTCAGCGTTTCCTTGCCGTTTGTCGTCACGAAGGTGGATTCCGCGATGCAGTAGCGCATGGCCCAGGGGCGGTCTGCGGCGAGTTTTTGCATCAGCAGGTCATCGTCGCCGCTCTGGATTTTAATCACGTTGTCGAATCCATGCACGCTCTTGAAGAAACTCTTGCGGTAGGCGAGGTTGTTGCCGGTGCTGGTGAGCGGGAGCCTCATGGCAAGCCCTGCGGTTCCAGCTACGCGGTAAATCAGGGTTTCTACCGCCTGCATGCATATCAGTAGACTCGATTTTCCGGGAACGGTCGGAATGTAGGAGTGTCCGGCTACCAGTTCGATTCCAGGTTCAAATTCGGCTATAATTCCCGAAACCCAGGTAGGCTTTACGAGGCAGTCGGCGTCCGTAAGGCATAGGATTTCGCCTTCGCAGGCCTCTATAAGTTGCGATAGAGCGTGTTTTTTGGGGCTTACGCCTTCGGGAATTTCCTTGATGGTTAGAACATGCAGTCTAGGGTTCTTGGCGGCGTACTCGGCGAGAATCGTCGGGGTGTCGTCATCGCTTCTGTCGTCGGCGACCCACACGTCCCAGTCTCCACGGTAGTCCTGTGCAAGAACCGAGTCCAGTGTTTCGCGAATTCCGGCGGATTCGTTTCGCGCCGAAATCAGGATACTCACCTTGGGTGGCGGTTCCACGTCGGACGTGCCAGTGCGCACACTGCCTAGAGCCCGGAAAAAACGGACTTCGAGGACTATATAGAATAGTCCAAACACTGCCAAAAGGCCGATGACCAGGTATGTGAGCACCGTAAAAAACATTTCGCGCAAAAATTTAGTTCATCGGGGCGGATTTGCGAAAGCAACTTTTGGAAAATGGACGTGTTTTCTTGCTCGCCTTGCGTTTTTTTTGCAAAAACGGCAAATTTATATTTATATTACATCTGTAAAAAAGAAGGTTGTAATGAAAATACACGGATGGGTAAAAACATATAGTAGTTCGAATTTGGTGCTACGTATAGTGATTGCCATTTTTTGGGGAGCCATCTTTGGTTTACTGCTACCCTCACAAAAGTGGATCGGGGAACTGGGTGTCATTTTCGTGAGCGCACTCAAGGCGATCGCCCCGATACTGGTCTTTATATTGATCGTTTGTTCCCTTTCGCTAGGAAAATCGCATTTAGACCGTCGTTTTGCGAAAGTGATTTTGTTGTATCTGGTCAGTACGACTCTTGCGTCTGTAGTCGCCGTGCTGGCAGGGACGTTTTGTCCGCAGAAATTGTACCTGGTAAATGCCGTAGAGACGGGGGCTCCGCCAACGGATATTTTAGATGTCCTCCATAACCTGCTCGTCCGTGCGGTGTCGAATCCGCTGGCGGCCATTGTCGATGCCAACTATATCGGTATTTTGGTATGGGGGATGTGTCTTGGTTTTGCGCTGAAGAAGATGTCGAGCGATACGACTTTTGCGGTCCTTCGCGACTTGGCGAATGCCGTTTCCCTGGTGGTGCGCTGGATTATCAACCTTGCGCCCTTCGGCATTATGGGAATTATGTTTACGTCGGTTTCTACGAACGGTATCGAAATTTTCAAGACGTATGGTTCGCTGATTCTTTTGTTGGTGGGAACGATGCTCTTTATGGCTTTTGTCGTGACACCTCTCATTGTGGGAATTGTACTTCGTCGAGATCCTTTCCCCCTGATTCTTCGCTGCTACAAGAGTTCTGGCGTGACGGCATTCTTTATGCGCAGTTCGGCGGCGAATATCCCCGTGAACATGGCGCTTTGCAAAAAGTTGGAACTTGACCGCAAACTTTATTCGGTGTCCATTCCGCTGGGGGCGACGATCAATATGAGCGGGGCTGCCATTACCATTGCGATTATGACGCTTGCCGCGGCGCATACCCTTGGAATTCAGGTCAGCTTTACGAGTGCCCTGGTCGTGTGCCTGTTTGCAACGCTTTCCGCTTGTGGGGCGGGTGGCGTGACGGGGGGCTCTCTGCTCTTGATCCCTCTTGCTTGCGCCCCTTTGGGAATTTCTTCGGACATTGCCATGCAGGTGGTGGCTGTGGGCCTTATGATCAGCGTGGTGCAGGACAGCCTCGAAACAGCCCTAAATTCTTCGACGGATGTCATCTTTACGGCGACTGCAGAATATAGCTCCTGGAAAAAGCAGGGCAAGGAACTGCCGAAGGAAATTTTTAGGGAACATACCCAGGATTCCTTCGCTCCTAAAGTCGACCAAGAATGACTTTAAGAATGTCGTTCGTTAGTTCTTCAGCAGGTCCGGATGCTTTTCGGCGATTCTTCGGGCAAGGTAAACGAACGGTGTGTCCATTAGCGATGTCACGATAAAGATGGCGTAACCGAGAATAAGGATTTCACCGAGAGTTTTCCACGGGAATGTTCCTGCGAAGGCGAGCAGGTTGAAGGCAATCACGTTAATCAGCTGGCTTACCAATGTGGAATGCCTATCTTAACGCAGCGGCTCGCTTCCCTTTTGCCGTAGAGTTCGCTCATCATATCGGTCGCGAGGAATGTCGAGGCGAAAAGGACGTTGCCGAGGGTCGTGTCGAACCCGAATGCATGCACCGGCATGGGGTTTGTGTCCGCGGTGTTGGCGCTTATTTACGTCTGTCTATGGCGACGAAAAGTCTGCTTTTGGCGAGCGCCTCGAATTCTGTACCCGGCTTGCCGTAGTTTGCAAAGGGGTACAGCGAAATGCCTCCGCGCGGCATGAAGATGCCTTCGACTTCGATGTACTTCGGGTCAAGAAGCTTTACCAGGTCCTTCATGATGATGTTCACGCAGTCTTCGTGGAAATCCCCGTGGTTGCGGAAAGAGAACATGTAAAGCTTGAGCGACTTCGATTCCACCAGGAACTGGTCCGGAATGTAGTTGATCTTGATTTCTGCAAAATCGGGCTGGCCGGTTTTCGGGCAGAGGCTAGTGAATTCCGGGCAGTTGAAGGTGACCATATAGTCGTTGCCGGGGTGCTTGTTCGGAAATTTTTCCAACACTTCGGGGCTATAGGTGGTCTTGTACTGGGTCTTGTTGTTGCCGAGCAGCGTGACGCCTTCGAGTTCCGCTTCAGAACGCATAAAGTCTCCTAGTTTTGGTTTATAGGCCTATAGTAAATTCAAAAATAGAAAATGTCGAAAGGGGTTTCAATACTTTCAAAATGTCTTATGGATTGTAGCCGGCCCATTCGGCAACGATGCTTGGAGAGGCCTTGCGCAGTTTCTGAGTCTCTTCGCTGTTGTCAGCCGGGAGAATGTCGCCGCTTTCAATCTTCTGCTTGATTTCCTCGAAAGTCTTTGGGCGCTTTTCTTCGGGCTGCTTGTCGCCCGGTACAATGCAAGGGGCATCTAGGGCGGTTTTCGCCTTGTCCTTTACGGGAGCGTATTCCCGTGCGGCGGGAATCTCGTAGAATTTGTCCTCTTCGGGGCACCACGCCATTAGCTTCTTGCCGTAAACGCAGCCTGCGTCGAGTCCGATAAATCCGGGGCGGTTTACGAATCCCATTTTGGCCCAGTGTCCGAAAACAACCGTCTTTGGCCAATTTACCTGCTCGAACCAGGGCTTTTCATTCCAGTATCTTACGGATAAAATAACCTTCGGGTCCATGTCCTCTAGTCGAGTCTTTCCGGGTTCGAGTCCTGCGTGAACTAAAAGGGCGTACGGAGTGTCTCGCCACAGGGGCCAGGTGCAAACTTCGTCTGCGATGTACTTCCATTCTTCCATCGAAAATTTTGCGAACCGGCTGCGCTGCTTTTCGGTCCATTCGCTTTCGGGGAGTTCCAGGGCGCGTATCAGGTGCTCTTCGTGGTTACCGCGTACGGTGAGAATCCCGTTATCCTTGATAAACTGGAGGGCGCGCATCATGTCGGGGCCTTTATTGATGATGTCGCCGGTCTGGTAAAGGGTATCCTTGCCGCGTACAAAGCCGAAAGCGTCCACGATGCGTTCGAGTTCGTCGGCGCAGCCATGTACGTCACCGATGTATAATGTTCTGCTATTCATAACTAGAGTGTCATCCTGAGCGTGGTTTGCTTCGACAGTGCTCAGCACAGGCTTAAGCTCACGCTTCGCAAGCTCGCTAACCTTATTAAGGTCCCTGAGCCTGCCGAAGGGCCGTAGGTGCGGCTTTAAATGTGTACCGCTTGCTTCAGCTTGTTCTTTTCATCTGCCGTAAGTTCGCGGAATTCGCCTGCGGGTAAGTCGCCGAGAGTCAGCTTGCAGTAGCTCACGCGCTTGAGGTCGCGGATTTCGTACCCGACGGCGCGCATCATGCGGCGGATTTCACGGTTCTTGCCTTCGATGAGCACGAGTTCGGCAAATCCCTTTTCCAGGTAGATGTCTGTCGCGAAGGCGATTTCTTCTTGTTCGGCGCCTTCTTCGCGGATGTCGACTCCGTCCACCAACTTCTGGGCGGCATGTTCGCTGAGGGGGCGGTCTGTCCACACGTAGTAGCTGCGCGGAATTTCGAAACTCGGATGCGTGAGGCGGTGGAGCAGTTCACCGTCGTCGGTAAACAGCAAAAGTCCGCGGCTCTGCAAGTCGAGGCGCCCCACGTATTTCAGATTCTGGTAGGCGGGCGGCAAGTAGTCGTATACGGTGCGGCGGCCCTGCGGGTCGGTCTTGGTGCATACGCAGCCGGCCGGCTTGTGGAACATGATGGTGGTCGTCTTGCGCGGAAGCTTGGCGGGCTTTCCGTCTACTAGAACGTTGTCGGCGTTCTCGTCCACCTGGTGGCCGAGGTCCTTGATGGTTTCGCCGTTGACCTGGACTCGCCCTTCTTCAATCAAGGCGTCCGCCGCGCGGCGGCTTGCGATACCGCAAAGAGAAATGAATTTATTGATTCTCATATAACAACCCGAACCTTAAACCCGCTGTACTTATCTTAAATGTTTCGACGCGGAGCTTTTCCAAAAGCGACTTGAGCCAGAAGAGTCCGCAGATAATGACTTCGTGGCGACCGTTTTCGAGGCCGGGGAGCATGGCGCGGAGTTCCTTCGACAAGTTCGAGATGCGTGTCGTTACGGCATCAAGGTCGTTAATCGAAAGTTCCAGGCCTTCGATAGCCTTGTAGTCGAACTGCTGCTTGTTCAGGTAGACCATCGCAAGCGCCGTTCCGGTACCGCCAATCAGGTACACCGGCTTTTTCGTCATGCCCTTGAAAGAAACTTCCTTGAAGGTTTCCTTCACAAACTTCTTGTATTCGGGACCGGGGATAGGACCCATCGCCTTGAACATCTTGAGGGCGCCCACCGGAATAGAGAAGGTGTTGGCCCCGTTGCTAAGTTCCGTGGAACCGCCGCCGATATCAATCGTCACGATTCCATCTCCGTGCCATTCCTTGACGGAACGGTAGGTGAGCTTGCCTTCTTCTTCGCCCGAAATGATTCGCGGCTTAATCCACAGGGCCTTTTCCACTACGGCAATCACTTCGTCGGGGTTTTCGGCGTTTCTCATCGCTTCGGTCATGACAGCCGCCTTGAGGTTTGCCCCCAGGGCGTGCAGGTCCATGCGGAACTTCGTCATGATGGCTTCGAGTTCCTTCATGCGCTTTTCGGTAATTTTGCCGTGTTCGTAAATGTCTTCGCCCAGGCGGCAGACCTCGACTTTCTGGAGCTTCGGCACCAGCACCTTGCGCGGAGCGGTTCCATCGCCCTTTTCTGCGGACACTTCGGCGGGCTCAGTGTCCTTAGAGGCGATAGCTTCGGCTGGTGATTCGGTCCCTGATAAGGTTAGCGAGCTTGCGAAGCGTGAGCCTGTCGAACCAGTCGAAAGGGGCAACTCCTCGAAAGCCGCAATCAGGAGAATGCAACTGTGACTTCCGATATCGACGGTGGCGATCAGCTTGTTATCCATTGGACGCCTCGTCTGTGCCGCTAGAGGTTGCTTCGCCGGAATTTTCCTTTTCGTCTTTCTTCAGCATGCCGCTTTTAATTTTCTCGGCGATTCCCGCCGGATTCGTCAGGAATTCCTTGGCAAACGCAATGGCTTCTTCGATAATGGAATCAGGATGCCTTCCGTTCCAGCTGGCGACCAGGTCGCCGGATTCTGATCCGAGTTCTTTTCCTTCGCGGATTTCCTGTCCCATCTTGAGGGCTAGCAGGAGACCAAGTTCAAAGGCGCGGGGTTCACTCTTGCCTTCTAAAAGTTTTTCGACGCGTTCGATGCGCTGTTCGTAGGGGATATTCTCGAGTTCGGCGAGGTCTTTTTCTGAAATCATATCCCAAAAATAGAAAACGAGTCCCGCCTTTAATACAAAAACGGATCCTGAAACGAGTCCAGGATCCGCCAACAAAGGAGAAATTGTTGAAATTACTTCTTTGCAGCAGCTTTCTTTGCAGCCGGCTTCTTAGCGGCAGCCTTCGGAGCGGCCTTCTTGGCGGCAGCCTTCGGAGCAGCCTTCTTGGCAGCGGCCTTCGGAGCAGCCTTCTTAGCAGCAGCCTTCGGGGCAGCCTTCTTGGCAGCGGCCTTCGGAGCAGCCTTCTTAGCAGCAGCCTTCGGGGCAGCCTTCTTGGCAGCAGCCTTCGGAGCAGCCTTCTTGGCAGCGGCCTTCGGGGCAGCCTTCTTGGCAGCGGCCTTCGGAGCAGCCTTCTTAGCGGCAGCCTTCGGAGCAGCCTTCTTAGCAGCCGGCTTGGCGGCTACAGCCTTCTTTGCAACTTTCTTTTCAGCCATTTTTTTCTTCCTTATGGTTATGTTGTGAATTATCTGTGTATAAAATAATATATTTTCACAAATAATCAACACTTTTTTTCAAAAAAATTAAAAAAAGTTTATTTTTTTACAAAAAATCACTATTAAAAGAATGAAAACTCTTTAAATTGTGAGTAGTTAGTTTATCTGTAGTTGAGAAAATGAGGCTGAAATTTATTTCCCGCCGACAGGAAAAAGCGCGAATTGCAACTGGAAAACCTTGTCGCTCCCTTCGTCTTCTTCGGCGAGGAGCGCGATTTCTTTGCGGAAGGCATTGATGCGTTCCACGATGCGTTCGTAACCTTCCTGGCTGATGCCGAGCGTAAGCCCTGAAATGTGGCGCGTACCCGGTGGGTCGCGGTCGATAGAGTCCGCCGCAAGCTTGAGACATTGCTGGTGGTAGCCGCGGAGTGCGAGTTTAGAGGTGCGGTCACCCGTGGTAATGGCGCTTTCGGTCAGAATGTATTTGCCGTTGTCGTCTTTCTTGATCAACTGACATTCTTCGAGCAACTTTACCGACTTTTTCGCCTCGTCGGCGGTAATGTGCGGATGGACCCGCTTGGCGAGCGCGTCGAAGTCGCCGTCAAAACCGAATAGTCCGATAAGGCTACGGACGGTAAGGTGCCGCCAGTCCGAATAAACCATGTACTGGGCGTGTCCGAGCAAGTGCTGCTTTTCGGCAAAACGTACGACCTTGAGGGCGGCCTGCATCTGTTCGAAGGCCGCGTTCCTCTCTTCGGTCGTTTCGGCCTGGTTGAACTTGACGAGCGCGATAAAGAATTCTGTTTCGTGTTTGCCGAGGCGTAGCCCTGAGGCAACCTTTGGAATACTCTGGTTCGACAGGTTCTTGTCGCCGTTCATCACGCGGCTGATAAAGTCCTTCGCCTTGAAACCGATTCTGTCCGAAAACACGCGGAGCGAAAAGGCGGGGTTCGCCTCTTTCTTTGCGTTATAGTAATCTTTCAAGAATTCCCGGTAGTCCAGGTACTCGAAGATTTTCTTTGTCGGTTTCGTTTCGGCCATGCCCTAAATGTAAGAAAAATGTCTACTTGTGGGTATGCCTTTGATGTTTTCCCGTTGTCCAGAAACAACGCAAAATGTGACGCCCGTCAAAAAAAGCTTTGAAAAAGTCTCTTGCAGATGTAGATTATAAGGGAGGGGGAATAATCCCCCTGATTGCAGCCCGTTTCACGGTCTTCCATCACCCCCAATGCGGGGACACCCCGCAACGCCCCGGTGATATCGAAAAACGGAAACGGCTGAAGAGAGGATGTATGGGTGTAAAGAATCTTGGACATCTGGCCTTTGCGGGCGTTGTCTCGTTTTTTGGAATTTCTGCAGTTCACGCTGCTGTAACCCCAACGGAGGTGGTGACGCTTCCGTCAGATGATGCCTATGGTGGTGGCGACAGGGTCGGCTCCCAGCTGGTTGCGGCGACCTATAATGCAGGTAAAGGTCCCGGCATCTGGATCGTGGCCGATGGCGGCTATAGGCTTTACCACAATGGGGTGCTCCTTGCCGAAGATAACCAGGCGGGCCGTGTCCGTTTTATCCCGATGACGTTCCTTCCCGGCGAAAACGCAATTTCGGTCGTGGGTGTGAATGGTGCGGGGGCCCCTGGCGTGATGGTGCAGATTGACGAACTGGACAAGTCTTATTATTCCGGCAGTGGCTGGAAGTCGAAACCGAGTGTTTCGGACAACAAGTGGAAAAACAAGGGCCGAGACCTTTCACAGTGGGGTAGTGCTACGACGCTCAGCTACGCCAGCGACAAGATGCCGAGCGGTGGCGCCTTGAATGGTTTTGCCGCGAATACGCAGGCCAAGTGGATTTGGACGAGTGCGGAGGCGGACCCGACGGCGGTTCTGCTCTTTACATTCTACGTGAAGGCAGAAGGTTTTGGGGCTTCTACGACGGGTGGCGATGCCGGTAAGATTGTTGTCGCAAGCGATTCTGCGACCATCCGCAAGTACCTGCAGAGTAACGATGCGGTGACAATCCTTGTGCCCGAAGGGACATACGACTTTAGGCGGATGCGCAATGCGGTGACCGAGGCGAATGCGGCCGGACGTACCTGGTGCCGCACGACTTGCGGCGAGACGAACCGCGTGACGGGCAAGACGAACAAGTTCTACCGCATCGCCTTCGAAAAGAACAGCTGCGCGAGCCTCGGTGAATCCGGACTTGAAATTGTGAAGGAATCGGACAATCTGCAGGCGTGGAGCAACTGGATTACCACCAAGCCCAACAAGAGCCTCGTGGGCATGGGCCGCGGCGCGAACCTGCGTGGTGCCTCCATCGTGGTGCGTAGCTATGAAGGTTCCGGAAACCACATCTACCGCAACCTCGCCATTTACGATGTGAATCCGCACCTGATTGAAGGTGGCGACGGTCTTGAAACGGTGGGCTCTGCGTCGAACCACGTGAAAAAGTTCTGGGCCGACCACATCAGCTACAAGTGGATTAGCGACGGCATGGACATGGAATTCGTGGACGATGCCACCATCAGCTACCTGGATTTTGACGGCGCGAACGAATACAACTGCTGGGGAACCGACCCCTACATGGCGCTTGTCGAAGACGCCCACCTGACATACGCGAACAACTACTGGCACAATACCTATGGCCGCGTACCGAAGGTCACTGGCGAAAGCAATGGCTCGCAGGTGCATCTGTACAACCAGTACGTGGATTATAACCGCTTCTTTATCGCGGGTGCGAACGGCCATAGCGCAAACGCGAAGGCCTACGTGCGCTACGAGAACAGCTATATCGATAACGGCCAGGGCTATTTGGCCGAATGGGGCGACAACGGCTATGTTTACTTTAGTGGTGTCATGTTCGGGAGCGGAACAAAGCAGCAGCACCGCTACAACGGTACGGTGACGCAGGGCGTTCCGAATGCGGCGACGTTCAACCCGAGCTACAGTTTTGAAAAGCGCACCGTCGCGAACCTCCCGAAAGAAATCCCGAGCCTCGTAGGCGTGGGTGGCCGCTACGGCAAGATGCCCGAATACAACCAGGCTTTCGGCCAGAGCAACAAGGCGGCGACGGTCTCGATGACCGCCCCTGCGTCGGGGGCGAAATTTGAAGCCGGCGCGACGGTGACCTTGAAGGCCGATGCAAAGGACAATGACGGTTCCGTGAAGAAGGTGGACTTTTATGTGGGTAATACCTTGGTCGGTTCTGCGACGGCATCGCCTTACCAGGTCAACGCGAGTGGGCTTGAGCCGGGCGTGTATTCCGCAGTTGCAGTCGTGACGGACAATTCGGGTCTTTCGCTGATGTCCGCGTTCGTGACCTTCTCTGTCGAAGGGACTGCCTACCCTGAGGTTGTAAAGTGCGGTGGGGGTTCCAGCAGCCAGAGCATCAATCTGGGCGAACCGATTGTAGATTTCTGCTACACCTGGAGCGGAGCCGAGACGGTCGTGCCCGAGGGCTTCCCGGCGGGCGTTACGACAAGCATCGACAAGGAAAACCGCAAGATTTCTATCAGCGGAACACCTGCCGAAGCGGGCGAGTTTGCCTTTACCGTCACTGCCACCAACAATGATTCCACATTTATTAAGAGTGGCCGCATTGTGGTGACGGACCCGAACGCTCCCGAATCGTCTTCGAGTGCCGAACCGGAATCATCTTCGGGCGAAATCGTGGAATCGAGCAGCGGGACGACCTCTATCGCTACCCGCGCAACAAACTTCGCGACTGAGGCCGAAACCGCGTACTACCGCATCTTCGACATGCAGGGGCGCCCGCTTTTTGCCGGCTACAGGATGCCCGCGAAGATGCCCGCCGCCCGCGTCATTGTCGCGGAATACACCCGTGCGGGCCGTTTAATTCGTCGCTATTCCGCTGCGTCTCAAACCCTGCAATAAACGTTTGATGCCAGATTTGCCAATGACCAATGACTAACGACCATTGACTAATAAGTTCTCCTCCTAACACCAAGGAACCGCCTTTCGGGGCGGTTCTTTTTGTGCTTATTTTGTATGGAATTGCCATTTTTTATCGTTTTTCGCCGCTTTGTAAACGTTTGGTTGTGGATTTATTGTCCATACAACATTCATTCCGGTGTGAGCGATGTCACCTGAAATAGGGTAGTTTTTGTACTAGGTGTAACTCTTAAGGAGTGTTTGGTATGAAACGTACTCTATGGACAAGTGTGTCCTTCGGCGTCGCCATGGCTTTTTCTGCCGTTGCGGCAAATGCATATACCCTCACAGGCAAGGTGAAAGACGAAAGCGGGGCGGCTGTCCAGGACGCTGACGTTACCCTTGTCCAGAATAAACTCAGTACAAAGACGGATGCCGATGGCGTGTTCTCCTTCTACAAGGAAGACGCGCAGGCCCTGACTATGTCGGGTTCCGGTATGGTCGGCTCCCTCTCCGTGAATAACGGCGTGCTTTCGTACTCGCAGAGTTCAAACGCTCCGGTCCAGGTGCAGATTTTTGACATGGTGGGCAACCGCTTGCTCAATGAATCCCTGTATGGAACGGGTTCTGTCGACATGAAGGCTTCCGTGAAGGCTCACGGTACGTATTTCGCCCGCGTCCGCGTGGGTTCTGCCCAGCAGAATTTCAAGTTCACCGCAGATGGCAGTTTCAATGCCTCCTTTGGTGACAAGACTCCTGCGAAGGCTCTCCTCAAGATCGACAACTCTGATATCTTGCGCATTGTCAAGGAAGGGTTTGACACGCTCAGCGTGAAGCTCTACAACCTTGATACCAACCTCACGCTCACGCTCAAGAAGAAGGCCGCTCAGTCGCAGTATGCCTACGGTTGGGGCCTCAAGAACGATCCGGTGCCTACCCGCGGTTGTGGCAAGACTTGGAACCGTGTGAAGAACGGCAGTTACGAATTCAAGTGGAGCAAGGGCACCCGCACCATCCGTATCGACATGCCCGATAATTACGACAACAAGAAACCGTACAAGCTCATCTTCGGCATGCACTGCATGGGAGGCTGGGCCGGCGGTGTGCAGCAGGAAGGCTACTATGGCCTCAGACCGCTCGATACGCAGAAGACGGCAATCTTTGTCGCTCCCGAAGGCAACGGAAACCAGGCCCCGTGGGGTCAGGATGACTACCTCCTGTTCGACGAACTCCTGGCAGACTTGCAGGGCAATCTCTGCATTGACTCGAGCCGCGTGTTCTCTACGGGCTTCAGCTACGGCTCCATGTTCAGTAACGGTCTTTCCTGGAACCACCAGGACGTGCTCCGCGCTGTCGCCGTGTACGAGACTGCCGAACGCAACATCTGGCTCCCGCAGCGTCAGAACAAGGGCATTGGCTGGATGGGCGTGCTTGGCCTGGATGACAACCTCTGCACTCCCGAAATGGGACGTTCTGCCCGCGACATCATCTTGACGCTCAACTCCGAGAATGGCAAGGCGAAGAATGAGCAGGCCCAGGAAGCCCAGCGTAATGCAGCCCACAAGTGCTACGATTACACTACAGTTGAAGAGCGTTTCCCGGTTCGCTGGTGCACGCAGTCCGGTGGTCACATTTGGGATCACAAGGATCCGGGCCAGCAGAAATCCTGGGTTCCGCAGACCACATGGGATTTCTTCAGCAAGTTCTAGAAAGTTCACACATCCACACTCCAATAACCTTCCTGGCTTTACGGCCGGGGAGGTTTTTTGATTAACCCTCTCTTGTCTCATTTTCTATCTTTGTATATATGGAATTCAAGCGTTTTGAAGCTCTGATTGAAATGTTTCCGCAGGTGCAGATTTTCAGCACCGAAGGCGAAGACTTGGATAGGGTCATTACTCACTTTTTGAACCAGCGGAAGAATGTCTCCACGATGTCGGAGGCGATGCAGCGGAAAATCCAGCATGCGCTCGCGCCGTTCTTCCAGCAGCGATTCATCAGCCTGCACGACGAGGAAGCCCCGCTGGTGCGACACCTGCTGTTGAAGAAAAAGTTCTTCTTGCAGACGGACCGCTATATCGATGACATGGCATGGCCGGAGACGGATCCAAGCAAGTTGGAAGATGCCTTGAGGATTGCGGAACTTTCCGAAGAGATTCTGGACCGCAAGTTGCTGAGCCTTTCGAACGGGGAACTGCGCCGCGTGCTGCTTGCCCGCATGTGGATGGAAAGCCCCGAGTGGGTGTATTTCAACGACCTGTTCGGAGGGCTCGACCCGGAATACCGCAGGCACCTTGCCGCAAGCGTTGTGGAACTCTGCAAGCGCCCGGGCTTGAACGTTGCGGTGCGCCTTGCCCGCGAAGATGAACTGCTGCCGGAAATCCCTGCGTTCGTGTATGCAAACAAGACCTTCACGCAGTATGCGGGCGAGTTGCCTGCCGAAGTCGCGAAGCCGAAGTTCTCGAAGGCCGAGTTGAAGGATTACGAGATTGTGGAACTTAGCTCCTGCAATGCCACGGACAAGGTTCTCTTCGACCTGAAAAACGTGAACGTGCAGTTCGGTGACACAATTGTGCTCAAGAACCTCAACTGGACGGTGCGCAAGGGCGAACACTGGGCAGTGATGGGCGAGAACGGTGCCGGCAAGAGCACGCTCCTCGGGATGCTTACCGCAGACCACCCGCAAATCTACAAGAACGATATTACTTTGTTAGGGGAACGCCCGGGTCATGGCCTCAACATCTGGGACCACAAGGCGAAACTCGGGTTCTTCTCCCCAGAACTTGCCCTCCAGTACCGCGAGGACCTTAGTTTGTCTGAAGTCCTGTGCACGGGATTTACGGCGAACCTCTGCAAGGCGGAGAATACCACCTGGGAAGAGCGCGCGAAGGCGAAGGAATGGCTCAACTACCTGGGCTTCGAAGACGTGGAGGCCCGCTACCGCAGCCTCTCGCCGATTGACAAGCGCGTGGTGCTCATGGCGCGTGCTGCAATCCGCCCGCCCGAGGTGCTGCTGCTCGATGAACCCACGCAGGGCCTCAAGGGCGAGTACCGCGAAAAGATTTTTAACTTGTTGCAACTGCTTTCGAAGGAGACGACTATCATCCTGGTGAGCCACTACGAAGAGGAATGGCCCCCCTGCATGACGCACCTCCTCCGTATGCCCAAATTCTCGGGGTAATTATGCAATTGAACGAACAGACTATCTTGAAGGCCTTGCAGGCCGTGCAGGACCCTGACCTGCACAAGAACATCGTGGAACTGAACTTTGTCCAGAACCTGAAGATTGATGGCGACAAGGTGAGTTTCGACCTGCGGCTCACGACGCCCGCATGCCCCATCCGCGACAAGTTCAAGGACCAGTGCATCACCATCGTGAAAAGCCTTGGCGCAAGCGAGGTGAACGTGACGTTTACGGCGCAGGGCCGCGTGGGCGATGGCAATACCGCAGCGCAGGCACCGAAGGTGTCCTACATCAACGAGGTCGCACACGTGGTCGCGGTAGCGAGCGGAAAGGGCGGCGTCGGTAAGTCTACCGTGACGGCGAACCTCGCCATGGCGCTCAGCCTCTCGGGTGCCCGCGTGGGTATCCTCGACGCCGACATTTACGGCCCGAGCATGGGTCTGATGTTCGGCATCGACCGTGCTCCCGAGGTCTTTGACGACAATACGATTGCGCCTGTCGAGGCGAAGGGTGGCATCAGCATCGTGAGCATGTGCATGTTCGCCGATAGCGACAAGGCGACCATCTGGCGTGGACCGATGGTCTCGCAGATGATCCAGCACTTTATCCACCACGTGCGGTGGGGCAAGCTTGACTACCTGCTGGTGGATTTCCCTCCCGGAACGGGCGACATACAGCTCACCCTCACGCAGAACTGCCCGATGGCGGGGGCCGTGGTGGTGACGACCCCGCAGGAGGTGGCTCTCGCCGACTGCCGCAAGGGGCTCGCCATGTTCGACAGCGTGGGTGTACCCGTGGTGGGCGTCGTCGAGAACATGAGTTACTTCATTTGCGATCAGTGCGGCAAGCACCACAATATTTTCCGTCAGGGTGGCGGTGACCGCATTGCGAAAAGTTGGGGCGTGCCCCTCATCGCGAAGGTGCCTCTTGAACCCGCGGTTGCCGATTGCGGCGACGAGGGAACTCCGGCCGTGCTCCGGTACCCGAACTCCGAGTCGGCGAAGGCATTCTTGCAGGCTGCCGATGCCATGGTGCGCACACTCTCGGTATTCAAGACCGAAGGTGATGGTGTGCTCAAGAACTTCAACTACGAATTCGCGGAACTGCCGGAGGAGGAAGTATGATCCAGCCCAAGAAAGTTTTCCGTACCAGGGACGGTAGGCTCGGGTTCGAGTGGAACGACGGTACGCGCGGTGCGTGCTCGGTGCGTGAACTCCGACTTGCGTGCCCCTGTGCACTCTGTGTCGATGAACATACCGGCGAAAAATTGCTTGACGATTCCACTGTTCCAGACGATATAGTATTAGTGAAGGTACAATCGATCGGGCGATATGCGGCCGGGCTTACCTTTAGCGATGGTCACAACTCGGGAATTTACCCTTACGACAAGTTGAAAGAATTGACGAAAAAGGTGTAAAAAACCATATTTGTTTGACCGAAAGGTTATGGAAGATAGATAGGTGCAAAGTTTATGAGTGATTTTAACGAAGCGCTTTATTTTCGCGATCTGAATCGTTATCCGACGCTTTCTCCGCAAGAGGAGATGGCCTTGTTGACGATTATCCGGTCCGACGAGAGTGAAGAGATCCGCAAGTCCGCTCTCCAGCGGCTCATTCGCGGCAATCTTCGCTTTGTGGTCAGCGTTGCTCGTAAATACCAGGGGAGGGGGCTTGCCCTTCTCGACCTCATCAACGAAGGAAACCTGGGCCTGTTCAAGGCGGCCAAGCGCTTCGACATGGAGAAGGACGTCAAGTTCATCAGCTATGCCGTGTGGTGGATCCGCCAGTCCATTCAGAAGGCTCTGTTCGAACAGGTCGGTGCGGTCCGTATTCCGCCCAACAAGCTTGCCCTGGTCAACCGCTTCAAGCGTGCGCTTATGCTCAACGGCGGCGACTACGACAAGACCATCTCGATGGAAGAATTTGCCCCGTTCGAACGCGATATCGTGGAAGTCATGGAAAAGATCGTCGATATCTCGCTCGATGCGCCTATCGGTGACGATGTGGGCGGCGGCAGTGCCGACTCGGTGAGTACGCTCATGGACGTGCTCGGGTCCGACGGCAACCAGGACGACGACATGGAGAAGGACGAGCGCAAGAAGCTCATCCAGGAAACTCTTGCCTCGCTTCCGCGCCGCGAAGAAGAAATTTTGCGTATGTTCTACGGTCTCGACACCGTCGAGGATACCACACTCAAGGATATCGGCGAGGACCTGCGTCTCTCCCGCGAGCGCGTCCGCCAGATCAAGAACAAGACCTTGCGCCGTTTGCAGAAGAGCAAGGAACACAAAGAAAAACTCGCGGACTTCCTGGAGCTTTAATGTCCCATTCATCGGCTACGGCCCGTAAGGCCGCATATTGGTTTCTGGCTGTTTGCTGCGGAGCCCTCCTCGCTTTGGGCGGTTTCAGGCTATATGAGGAATTTGGCCCGTCGCGTGTCTCGGTCGAGGCCGTGCCGTTCGGGCTGCCTGCAGGTACCACGGTCGTGCGTGGCGATACGCCCGACCTCGACCTGGGATTGTCTTCGCTCCCGGTACAGACGCAGGCCGAACTGCGACGCGCGGTGGAACTTTCCCGCGGGGGCAACTACCCGGCGGCTATTGAGATTTTTGAAGCCATCATCATGATTTACCCGGACGTGCTGCGGGTCCAGTGGGAAGAACTTAATACTTTGTTCGAAATGGACTCGCTCTCCGACCGCGAAGACCTCCGCATGAAGCAGTTTGCCGACTTGCTCCAGAACAGGTTCATGAATGGTGGTGCCGCACGCTATATCGAGAGTAGGCTTGCCTACCGCCTGTCGAACCCGACGCTTGCCATGCAGCTCGCGCAGGTTGCGGTGGAGAAGGCTCCTGCACTTTACGATGCGCGACTGTGGCTTGCAAGGCTCTTGCTCAAGGAAGGCAGGCTGGCGCAGGCGTCTGGTGAAGGCCGCACGGCGATAAGCCTTTCTTCGGGCGCCGACCCGCGTGCCTACGAGGTTATGGCGCGCCTCTATCATGATCAGGGCTTGCTCGATAGTTGCTCTGCCCTCGTGGAATACGCGCTCACGCAGTTCCCGGTGAACATGGAACTTCATTTGCTGCAGGGCTACCTTGCCGAATACCGCGGGCACTTCGATGCCGCTGACAAGATTTACCAGCGCATGCTCGCGTTCAACCCGAACTACCGCAAGGCATCCGAGGCTCAGGCGACCCTCGGTGAAAAGTCCCCGCCGGGTACAGGCTCTGCGGTGAACCTCACACCGCGCGACCGCGCCCAGATGGCGGTAGATATCCTGTTGCCGCTCGTGGATCGCTACCCCGAGAACCTCCCGCTGCGCGAGGCACTCGGGCTTGCCTTCCTGAAGGGGCGTGAATTCGACCGCGCCCGCACGCAGTTCCAGGAAATCCTCAAGGCAGATCCCGAGTATCCGGATATTCGCCTGCGCATCCAGGAAGCGAATGTCACGAAGCCCGCGCCGGTCTCTGCTGCAGACGGGCTTGCGGCAAACCTGAACCGCGCGCTCGATAGCATTAAGGGTGCAAACCTCCCCACGAAGGAGCATGACTTCACGACGATGCTCGGGCATTACCTTGTCCGCTATGGCGCTACTCCGGGTGAATTCTTCAAGAAGTATGCCGTCGGGAACTTCAGGCCTATCCGTACCAACGTGTGGCAGGAATCCTTCTACGAACCGCCCTACAAGCATACCTATACCATCGTGTTCGACTCGCTCAACCATTTCCGCGAGGTGCACGTGGTGGTGTTCGATTCTTCTGCAAAGGCGAACCACATGGGCATGGCACCCGAGGTGTTCACGCGCCTCCTGAAGCAGAACTCGCGTATTTCCGGTATTGGGAGCAGCACCGGCGAAACCGATTGTGGCGATAGCACCGTCCTCGATGCTGCCGTCTGGGAAACGCAGGATAACTTCGAGATTCTCGCCCGCGTGGTGGGCAAGCCTGCCGAAGTCCGCATGGTCCGTTTCGACAAGACAGCGCTCCCGCCCGGCCTCAAGCTCTGCGACTACATTCCGTACCTGAAAGAGTTCTGAGTCTAATAACTAGCAACTAATTTTGTATCTTTATTCCCATGTTCCGTATGCGTTACATGGCGTATGCCCTGCTTGTATTTGCTGCCTTCCTGTTCGAGGGCTGCACCTGCTGTGCGTACCTGAACCACATGTTCAATGCGGAACGCCTGTACGACGAGGCGGGCGAGATGCGTACCGCGCGTCTCGACAGCGTGCCTGATGCGGAATCTTCTACGCCTTCTAGCGAAGAGCGCATGAAGTACGACAAGGTCATCGAGAAGGGCTCCCGCGTGCTCGAACGCTTCCCCAAGAACAAGAAGCGTACCGCCGAGGCGGTGTTCCTTATCGGCGAATCCTTCCGTCACAAGGGCGAGTGGGCTAAGGCGATTGTCAAGTACGACGAGTTCGAACGCTACTTTGCCGATCACGATTCCATGCGTACCGTGGAATACCAGCGCGCCTACTGCCTTTACAAGAATCTTGAATATAACATTAGCCGTTTTGCTCTCGAACCGGTCATTGCCGACAAGAATCACCCTTACTATTTCCAGGGCTTGAACCTGCTTTCGCTGCTGGATGAACAGTCCGAACATCCGGACCAGGCCATCGAGGCCCTGGAGGCCGTGCTTGCCGATACCGCGGGCACGCCCTTCATGAAGGGCAAGGCGCATTTCCGACTGGCGGGTCTTTACTTCAAGAAGGAAAACTGGGACAAGTCGCGCGAGCATTACAAGGCCAAGGAAATCGAGCTCCTGAACGTGCGTGAACGCCAGACTGCGGGCGAGCAGGCGGCGGAATGCCTCATCAACAAGAAGGAATACCTGAAGGGCGCCGACGAGTACAAGGAACTCTACAGGAACCCTGAGTACGAAACCAAGAAGGCGGAATACCTGGTGCGCATTGGCGAGGCTACCCTGATGGGCGACCGCTACCCGGATGCGTTCGTGATTTTCCAGAAGGTGAATACGGAATACCCGCGTTCGACGGCTGCTTCGCGCAGTTACTACAACCTGGGCGACTACGAGCAGAACAAGACGCTCGACTACGAGAAGGCGATTGTCTACTACGACAGCAGCTTTGTTTCGAGGAGCATTTCGGAATGGGCGAAGATTAGCCGCGAAAGGCGTGATGCCCTGCGCAGGTTGCTTGCGTTGCGTGGCCAGAGTGATGACATGAAGAAGGATTCCATCCCGAACATGGAGCGCTTCTTCGGTACGGAATTCCAGATTGCGGAACTGTTCCTCTTCAAGCTTTCGGAAGTGGACAGCGCGATTGCTCGCCTGACAAACATTATCGAGAGCACAGACGATTCCGCGAAAGTGCTGCGTGCATCGTACGCGAGGGCGTTTATCTATGACGAGTTCAAGGGCGACGAGGATACGGCCGAGGAACTCTACAAGGAAGTTATCGAGAAATTCCCGAACACCGAGTACGCGAAGCAGGCGCAGGTGAACCTGGGCATGAAGGTGACGATGAAGACGCCCGACGATGAGGCGCGCGAGATGTACATGCGCGCGGAAAGCCTCTGGACTATTGCTTCCGAGATGCCGCTGGACCAGATGGACCAGGTGGATACCGCATACGCGACGGCGTTCTATATGTTCGATAGCCTGTACCATCAGTATCCCGAGACAGAAGCAGGCATACAGGCGCTCTACATGAAGGCAATCTACTTCCAGATGAATCCCGAACGCCTCGACAGTGCTGCCGCTGTTTATAGGGTGCTGCGCGACAAGCATAGCCGTACGCGCTGGGGCCAGCAGGCGGCAAGCGTGCTGAATACGCGCCTCAAGCTTTCCGATATGGATCTGGAACGCCTGCGCAAGCGTGTGGCACAGAGCCTGGAACATATTAACAAGCTCTCGGAACAGTATTACGAGTCGCTTGCGAAAAAGCCCGAAGAAAAACAGGCCGAAGTCAAGAGCAAGGAAGACGAAGTTCTTGAGAACACGTACAACAGCATGTACGATTTTGAGTAGGGGTTTACGTGCGCGCAGTTTTTAGCCTGATGGTTTGCCTCGCGGTTCTGCTTTCGGGCTGTGCCGCCGGCAACGCGAAGATTGCATCGCGCAAGGGCTATGTGCGGTTCCCGGAAAAGCAGTATGCCTCGGGCGAGAAGGCGGAAATAGGCCTCAAGATCAAGGGCGAGGCCAGCTACTACGGGCCCGGATTCCACGGCAAGCAGACTGCGAGTGGCGAGATCTTTGACCAGGAAGACTATACTTGTGCACACAAGAGCCTGCCTTTTGGAACAAAGCTCAAGGTGGTGCGTGTCGATAACGGCAGTAGCGTGGTCGTGCGCGTGAATGACCGCGGGCCTTACGTGGACGGCCGCATTCTGGACCTGAGTGTCGCCGCCGGCAAAAAGATCGGGCTCGACAAGGTCGGGCACGCCGAAGTGGTCGCCACCGTCATAGAATAAAAAATTTTCGGAAAATGTCGCGAATGTCATAATATGACATTCCTATTACCTATATTTTACTGCACAGAGAGGCACTTGAACGTTTGTGTGCTTTTCTTTGAGAAAAAGAGGTAAAATATGGAAAGAAAGTACAGGTTTCGCAATACTCCCCGGGCATACAGCCTTCCCGAAAAGAGCCCGTGGGATTCGGGATTTTCCGTGTTCAAGCGGCGTATAGGCGAACAGTTGCAGTTGAGCGGCATCGATGGTACCATCGCCGATGACGAGACTCTGCTCCCGTTCTACCGCATGGGCGAAAGCGAAACCTTCGTGCTTTCTGCCCTCGGCTGCGCCGTCGGGATGTAAACTTGCTGTCATCCTCGAAGCTAAACGACACTTGGACATTTATGTCCTTAGTGGAGTTATCCCCTTTGGGGAGCAGCGGAGGGAATCCATACAGTTTTGTACCTGTAAAGCCTATTTCGCTTTGTAGCTTACGAAGCGGATATTCCCGCAGTAGTCCTTGTGGCTACCGGTAAATTCCAGCCAGGGGTACTTTTCGGCTTCCGCCTCGAGCATGGGAGCCTGTTCCGACCCGATTTCCAGGAAGATTGATGCACCCGCATTCAGCTTGCCTTCGGTCTGTGCGAGCATCTTGCGCACGAGTGTGAGCCCGTCGGGGCCGCCGTAGAGGGCGAGTTCCGGGTCGAACTTGTCTACTTCGGGCTGGAGTTTTCCCTTCTCGCTGTCGGGGATGTAGGGGAGGTTCGCGATAAGGCAGTTGATTTTTGCAGAAGCGTCGCTTGCAACCTTAGCAATGATTTCGCCCGTTACGGCGTCGAGCAGGTCGCCCTGAGCAAATTGCAGGGAGCCCGTGCATTTTTCACTTGCGCTCTTTTCGTCCGTGGTGCTGTTTTCGCCGGCGGTTTCCGGCAGCTTATTCGCTTCCGCGTTTTCCTTAGCGAGTGCCAGCGCGTCGCCGGAAATATCTGTCGCGAGGACCTTCGCTCCCTCGATTTCCTTGGCGCAGGCAATCGCGATTGCTCCCGTGCCCGTACCCACCTCAACGATGAAGGGGGCGGTGACGCCTTCCAGCGATTTCTTCGCCATGTCGACGAGTTCCTCGGTTTCCGGACGCGGGACCAGTGCGCGCGTGTCGCACTTGATGATGTGCCCGCGGAAGCTCGTGTCGCCGATGATGTGCTGCAGCGGTTCGCGGTTCGCGCGACGCGCTACCAGCGGACGGAGCGTGTCGAGTTCGGCCGCGGTCAGGGGCTTCTCGAAGTTCAGGTACAGGTCCATGCGGTTTTTCATGCCGAGGCCGTGGCTGATGATGTATTCCGCATCGAGGCGCGCGTCGGGCACGCCCTTCTTCTCGAAGAAGACCTTGGTGCGGTTCAGGATTTCTAGTACGGTCATCTGCGGCATAGGTCACCTTATGCGTTAAACTTCCCCAACTTTTCCTGGGCGTTCGCCATCTGGAGCCCGTTGATGATTTCATCCAGGTCGCCGGTGATGACCTTGTCCAGGTTGTACAGCGTAAGGCCGATGCGGTGGTCGGTCACGCGGTTCTGCGGGAAGTTGTAGGTGCGGATTTTCGCGCTGCGGTCGCCGGTACCCACCAGCGCCTTGCGGCTTGCGGCCTCTTCCTTTTCCTTTTTCGCGATGACCGCGTCCAAGATCTTGGAGCGCAGCATTTCCATGGCGTGCAATCTATTCTGCAGCTGGCTTCTTTCGGTCTGGCAGCTCACCACCACGCCTGTCGGGATATGGGTGAGTCGCACGGCGGAGTCCGTCTTGTTGATGTACTGTCCGCCCGCGCCCGAGGAACGGTAGGTGTCCATGTGGATGTCGGCTTCGCGGATCTCCACGTCGACTTCCTCGGCTTCGGGGAGGATGGCGACCGTCGCGGCAGAGGTATGCACGCGTCCCTGCGCTTCGGTCTCGGGCACTCGCTGTACGCGGTGTACCCCGCTTTCGAACTTGAGCGTGCCGTACACGCTGTCGCCCTCGATGAACACGCGGATTTCCTTGTATCCGCCCACGGTGCCTTCGCTTGCGTCCTGCACGGTCATCTTCCAGCCCATGCGGCTGCAGTAGCCCTGGTACATGCGGAACAGGTCGCCCGCGAACAGGGCCGATTCGTCGCCGCCGGTACCGCCGCGGATTTCGAGCGTGGCGTTGCGGTAGTCCCACGGGTCCTTCGGGACCATCAAAATCTGCAGTTCGTCGGTCAGTTCGGGGAGAGCCTTTTCGATTGTCGCAAGTTCTGCTTTTGCCATCGCGACCATCTCGGGATCGGAATCCCCGAGCGCCATTTTCCATTCTTCCTGGTCGTTAAGCATCTGCAGGTATTCCTTGGCCTTCAAAACGGCTTTTTCGATACCCTTGTACTGCTTGTGAATCTTGTTGTAACGGGCCTGGTCGGCCAAAACGTCGGGATTCCCGAGCTCCGATTCCAGTTCTTCGTACTTTTCAATGAGTTTGCGCGCTTTGTCTTTCATCAGGCTAAATTTAGAATATTCTCGGTTTATTGCCTACTTAGATGTCGGTTTCTTGGGAAAATGCCAATGTTAATTTTGTTTTTACATTGTAAAGTGTTGTATATCATACATTTTTGCCTTTGAAGCGATATAAAAATTTTTTTGAAATCAGTTCTTGAGAAAATGATATATATTTAGCCTTTAGAGAATGAAAAAACTTTTTTATAGAGGTTTACTATGAAAAAACTCATTGGTTTGCTGGCTTGCGGCTCTCTCTGCATGTTTGCCGCTTGCTCCTCTGGCGATGACGACAACTCTATTACTCCGATCGCTAATAATTCGACGAGTAATAATAATGGCACGCCGACAAAAGAGTCCTGCGAGGCTATGGGAATGGCTCTGAACTTTGACCAGGCTTCGGGCCAGCTTTACTGTGGTCCGGCAACGCAGTCTTCTCCTGACATGCAGACGGGCTTGTCCAGTTCCTCTTTCGATCCGTATGGAACTTCCCAGACCCCGACGACTCAGCCGGGCATTACTCCGGTGGCGCAGTCTTCTTCTTCTGGACTTAACATTGTCCCGTCGACGACCGTGAGCAGCAGCTCCGCGCCTGCTGCGCCGACCACGACGACACCGACGACTACTACGCCGACCACGACGACGCCGACGACTACTACGCCGACGACCACGACGCCTGCTGACGAAGATGATGGCTTGTTCAAGCTCGGTCTGTGGGACGGCTCTAAGGGCACGAACCAGGTCCCGACCGGCAACAAGGACGGTGGCTACTGGTACTCCTATACCGATAGTGGCAACAAGGGTGCCTCTACGCTCGAATGGGATGCTACGGCTGTGCCTGGCTCTACCTACAGCGACGATGATCTTTCCCCGATCATTACTGAATGCGGTGGCCTTTGTGGCAAGTTCGACCTGGTTGCCGGCGCCAACGAAGACTGCGCTCCCTATGTAGCGGTTGCCTTCAACTATGGCAAGACCGACAAGACTGCGGCCGATGCTACCAGCAGCAAGGGTATTTGCGTCACTTACAAGTCCACCATGGCTATCGAAGTCGACATGGGCCTCGGTTCCAAGGACGGTACCTACGGTTATAACCTCCCGGCTATTGTCTTGCCGAAGAGCTCCACTTTGACCACCGTAGATGCCAAGTGGAATGAATTCCAGCAGCAGTGGGAAGGTGCGAAGGATCTCACGGGTCCGGAAGCTGCAGAAATGCTCGCTGCCATCAAGTTCCAGATCAAGGGCTCTGCCGTCGGTGAAGACGAAGGCACAGGCACCTTCCTGATTACACAGGTCGGTGGCTGGGGCCAGTGCAAATAAGCCTTAGTCAAGGATAAATAATTGTAAAAAGGACACCTTTGGGGGTGTCTTTTTTATAAAGATTTATATATTTACTCATCATTCAAAAAAAACACTTTTGAGGTTCTTATGAAAAAACTTATTGGTTTGCTGGCGACAAGTTCTCTGGTTATGCTTGCTGCTTGCTCTGACGATGAAAGCAGCTCTCCCGCCGCTCCGGTGGATAGCGGAAGCAGCACTCTGGTGACTCCGGAACTCTGCCAGTCCATGAGCATGGTATTCTATACCGACCCGACCACGGGCGTGTCTGCCTGCATTTCGCCGGTGCAGTCCTCCAGCGATATGAATGGGACTTTGGGTCAGAGCTCTTCTTCGCTTGATGCCCTTCCGGCCCTCTCTTCCTCTTCCGATGCCGCACCGGTGGCTGCTTCCAGCAGCTCGCTTGCTCCGGCTCCGGCTTCTTCTTCTCCGGCTCCGACTTCCTCCGCTCCGGCAGCCGACGACACTCCGGCTGATGATGGCTTGTTCAAGATCGGTCTGTGGGACGGCTCTAAGGGCACGAACCAGGTCCCGACCGGCAACAAGGACGGTGGCTACTGGTACTCCTATACCGATAAGGGTAACAAGGGTGCTTCTACGCTCGAATGGAATGCTACCGCTGCGGTTGGCTCTACCTATAGCGACGACGACCTTTCCCCGATCATTGCTGAATGCGGCGGCCTCTGTGGCAAGTTCAACCTGGTTGCCGGCAGCAACGAAGACTGCGCTCCCTATGTAGCGGTTGCCTTCAACTACGGCAAGACCGACAAGACTGCAGCCGATGCTACCAGCAGCAAGGGCATTTGCGTCACTTACAAGTCCACCATGGCTATCGAAGTCGACATGGGCCTCGGTTCCAAGGATGAATCCTACGGCTACAACCTCCCTGCCTATGTCCTGGATCCCGCAACAAGCGAAACGACCGTTGATATCGCTTGGAGCGAATTCAAGCAGCAGTGGGACGGTGCGAAGGCTCTCACCGGTCCGGAAGCTGCCGCAATGCTCGCTGCCATCAAGTTCCAGGTCAAGGGCTCTGCCGTCGGTGAAGATGATGGCGAAGGCACCTTCCTGATCTCGAAGGTCGGTGCCCCTGGCCAGTGCGGCAACTAATATCATTTTCGCAATGCATTTAATGGAATGGCGTCCTTCGGGGCGCCGTTTCTTTTTATACTATGTTTGTTCTGTCGGTAACTAACCCGGCCTAGAAATATGATCGTTGAACCGATTGGTTTTTTTTACGGCGATGCCGTCTACAAGTACGACGCTCCGAGGCAGGGGCGCCTGTTTGCGGGGCATCCCGGGCGTATCGAACTTGCGCGCGGCAAGAATTTCGAGACGGCACTCCGCGACCTCGAGGGGTTTGAAAGGCTCTGGGTGATTTTCCAGTTCCACGAGAATGAGGGCTGGAGGCCCACGACGCGCCCGCCGGTCCCCGCCGAGGGGCGTGATCGCGTGGGAACGTTTGCGAGCAGGAGCCCCTATCGGCCAAACCCGATAGGACTCAGCTGTGTGCGCCTTTTGCGCGTGGAAGGGCTCGTGCTGCATGTCGACGAGGCCGACCTGCTCAATGGCACTCCTGTACTCGACATCAAACCCTATATCCCGATGGCAGATGCATTCCCTGACGCGAAGGCGGGATGGGTCGACGAGCAGGTGGGCGACCTGTGGACGGTCGGTGCATCTGAGGAGTTTGCCATGCAAAACCGCTGGATCGCGGAGCGTAGTGACTTCGACCTGTTCAGCTTTGCGCAGGTTCAGCTTTCTCGCGGAAATTTCTCGAAGGACGTTTTCGACAGTTCTCGCCGCCGCCTGACCATTGACGAAAACACCCGCACGGGTGTGCTCGCTTACCGCACGTTCCGCATCCATTTCAACTATGACGAATCCGCCCGGAGCGTACTTTTGCAGCGCATCACGAGCGGCTACACTGCCGAAGATTTAAAAGAAGGTGCCGAAGACAAGTACGGCGACAAACAACTTCATAGGGAATTTGTTAGAAGGCAGTAGATGTCTCTAACTTGAACTTCAGATACCCCGCCATTTGCAGCGGATGGTTAAAACTGCCGTCGGCCATTTTCTTTTGCAGTTCCTCGTCACTCATTTCGCAGGACTCGATATCTTCGGTGCTGTCGAAGTGCGTGTCGCCACCCTTGACGACTCCGTCGATAAAGACAACGTGGAATACGCCGCGATGCCTGTCCGGATTCACCGGATAAGCCCCAAGGTAGACCACTCCGTTCTTTTCCAATCCTTCGAACTTCGTTCCTTGCGCCTCGAACCTCGCGCCTCGAGCCTCTACCCCGTACCCGCATTCTTCCTGCAATTCTCTCAGTGCGGCCTGTTCGGGTGTTTCTCCTTTGTCTATAATCCCGGCAGGGAATTCCAGCGCAATCTTTCCGGAACCATGGCGGTACTGCTCTGTCATGACCCATTTGCCTTCGGCTGTGCGGGCAAGAATTAGCACCCAGTCGGGCTGCCATAGCGTATAGAAATCGTCGATAATCTTCCCGTTAGGGAGTTCGCATTTTTCCTTCGCGACCTTGAGCCAGGGTGCGTTTACCAGGTATTCCGAGTCAAGTAGTTTCCAGGGTTTCATAGAGGAGAATGTAGTAAATAAGGGACTAGAATCTAGGGATTAGTGGCTAGGGAGTGATGACTTTGAGATTGTCCGCTATTTGTATTACGCAACTCGGCCCTAGAAACGTGAGCGTGGTCAAATCATGGCGAGTCCAAGGTGCCGAAATTTTCAAATAAATTGGCTGTAATTTTTTTGAAGGTGACCCCAAACACATAGTTCGGGGAACTTAGGCTGGGTGTGGACATTTTTCAGGAAATAAGAGTATTTTATTCGTTATGAGCGTGTTTGTTTTTTATGCAGAAGTCAGTGTCGGGTGCGCGTGCATCCTGATGCTTCTTTTGTATAGTATAAACAGGCTCCCGACTCCGCAACTGAAGTTCATGTTGTTCCACCGGCTGGTGCTTTGCCATATTGCCTATTTTGTGAGCGATGCTTGTTGGGCCTTGGTGAACGACAGTGTCATTCCGAAAAACACATTCACGGTTTTGGCTGTGAATTACTCCAATGCGATTATTGCGGCAATCCTATTTTACAGCTGCTTTATTTATGCAGAAATGAGTACGCGGCCCGAAATGACTCGTATACAGATCCGCAAACTTCAGGCAAAGTTGCGAATCCCGATTTTCGTGGAAATGGCGCTGCTGTTCGTCTCGTTTTTGACAATGCCCGGATTCTGGCTTGACGAGAATCTGGAACCATGCGATCTCTACTACTTCATCCTTTCATTCATCCCGTTTGTGTATATCATGACGGTGACGTTCCGTTGCATTGCACGCGGGCTTAGACCGGAAAATCGTTCGCACTTGAGAAAGTTTCTGGTTGTGGCCAGCTACACGCCGGGTTGTATTGTGGCGGCTGGTGCGCAGATCTTCTTCTCGATGACAACCCCGATTTTCTGCTTCTGGTGCACGATGATTATCTTGTTTGTGTATTTGAGCTCGCAGAACATGTTGATTTCGACGGACCCGCTGACTTCGCTCAACAACCGTAACCAGCTGCGGCGTTATCTGTACTTGCAGCGCGATCCGAAGAGTTCCTATGTGATTATGGTGGATGTGGACCACTTCAAACAGATTAACGACACCTATGGGCATGTTGAGGGCGACCGGGCTCTCGTGCTTGTCTCGCAGGCGCTCAAGAAAGCGTGCAGCCGCCTGAAAATTTCGATATTCCTGTGTCGTTACGGTGGTGACGAGTTCATGCTGATTGCTCGGACAAAGAAACCCGAAGATGTGGTCAAGCTGATTCGCGAATGCCTGGATGAAGAAATCATGAACCGGAAAGGTTCGCAGACTTATAAGATCGAAGTGAGCATGGGCTATGCCCGTTGGAGTGGTCGCGTGGCAAGCTTTAAAGATAGTGTCGCCGCTGCGGACCAGAAAATGTACGAAGACAAGCGCTCTGCTGTCCAGCCCCTAGAGCCCAGCTTTCAGCCTCTAGCCTCTAGATCTTAGCCCAACCTCTAGCCTCTAGATCCTAGTCTCTAGATCCTAACCCCTATCCCTCTAATTTATTCTTCAGATAGTGCCTTGCGGTCCACGTGAAGTACAGAATGTCGGCGATGATGAGTGCTACGCCGCAGGTGAAAAAGACTTGCTTGTGCATGCCGAAGTGCGCCGCCATCGCGCCTCCCGCCAAAATTCCCGCACCGATGCCGATATCCCACCCGCTCAGGTAGGTGCTGTTTGCTGTGCCGCGCTGGTCATGCCGGGCGAGGTTCACGCACATGGTCTGGTAACCGGGGAAAATGAGCCCGAGGCTTGTCCCGATGAGGAATGCCGATACAAAGAACATAACGGGCGTGTGGCAGAAGGTCAGGATAAAGTAGGCGGCTACGTTCAGCGTCATGCCGGTGCCGACGAGATGGATCAGGTAACCTTTGTCGATAAGGCGCCCGGTCATGATGCGGTTGAGAATCAGTCCTGCGGCAATCAGTGCATAGAACCAGCCCGATCCCCCGATGCCGAGTTCCTTGGCGTAAAGCGCAATGTAGTTCGTGACGGGACCATAGGCGAAGCCAACGAAGATGAAGTTGATGAACTGCGGGACGGCTCGCGTGAGGAAGAACCGGTCAAGCGAAAGAGGCGCATGCGGCTTCTTTTCCTTGGGTGCGATTTTCAAGGTCTGCACCAGGATGAGCCCGATGATGCACAGGATAATCGAAATCACGAAAACGATGGTGTCGCCGAAGGCTTCGTACAGGAACATGCCTGTCATGGGGCCGGTGGCGAACGCGAGATTCACGCTGATGCCGAAATAACCAATCCCTTCACCGCGGCGGCTTGCGGGCAACGAGTCGATGGCGACCGTGTTGCTTGCTGTGGTGGAAATCCCGAAGAAGAGCCCGTGCGCAAAGCGGACTACGGCAAGGATGGCGATGATGCTTACCGCCTTGTATCCGACAAAGCATGCGGTAAATGCGAAGAACGTCCAGAAGTATAGAGGCTTGCGGCTGAGCGTGTCGACCAGGAATCCGGCGAAGGGCCTGCATGCGAGCGCTCCGATGGTGTAGAGCGAGATGATGATGCCTGCTGTTGCATTGTCTGTCTGGAATTTTTCGATGATGTAGAGCGGGAGAATCGGCAACAGCTGGTAAAAACTGAAGAACAGTAAAAAGTTTGCTGCAGCGACTTTTACGAAGGTCGCTGTCCAAAGTTTTGGAAGTTGCGTATTCTCAGAATATGTCGAGTTCTCCATCTTATACCTACAATTAACAAACAAAAATTAACAATTAACGCGCGTCCATAAATGGTGAGAAAAAAATAATGGGTGGTCAAAAACTCAAATCACGTTTTTTCGGCATTCATTTTTTTCGCAGAGCTTTTTTATTTATATTGTGTTCTATGAAGTTTCCCTCAAAGTTTGTTCTCTTGTGTGTGTTCGCCTTTTTGATGGCGTCGTGTTCTGATGATTCTTCGAGCAGTTCTGCATCCACTCAAGACGGAATATTGGGAAATGACCGCATCCCGGGCATGGTGCATGTTCTTGCTAATGGAAAGAGCGTTGTTCTGGGGACGAACGAACCGACTGCAAAAGTGGATGAACGCCCGCAAATGCGTGTCAATTTTACTTATGATTATTCCATTTCCCGTCATGAAGTCCTCTGCAATGATTTTAACGAAGTGATGAAGGATGTTTCCGGACTGCAATTGGAATGTGCCCAGGATTCCATGCCCGCATCCAATGTGACCTTCTTTGACGTGGCGCTTTATGCGAATGCCATGAGCAAAAAGATGGGGCTCGATTCCGCCTATGTTTTTTCGTCGGCGGAATTTGATGCCGGAAACCACTGCATGAACTTGAATGGTTTCTCCTTTAAGCCCGAGGCCGATGGCTTTAGGTTGCCGACCGAAGCGGAATGGGTGTTTGCCGCGGAACAGGTCTGGGATCCGGAAAAGGGCTGGAACTTCCTGAATTCGAATTTTACCTTCCATAAGGTATGCACATCTGCTGAAGATACCCAGTATCTCTGCGATATGGCTGGAAACATGTTGGAATGGGTAAATGATGGGCGCGTCCTGTATAACGATGGCGCAGTGACGAACTTTGTGGGTGGTGTCGTCAGCAGCAATACTACGGCGGGTGTTGTGAAGGGAGGCAGTTTCCGCAAGGCTCCCAATGAAATGTTTCTGTACAAGAGGGGCGACGATTATCCGATCCTTTATTCGAACAGGGCCGACTATGTTGGCTTCCGCCTTGCGTACGGCTCGATTCCTAATGCAACGTACCTTTCCGAGAATGGCGATGCTTCGTTAACTCCGATAACGGTTCTGGTCAGCGATGCCGAAATCAGGAGCCTTACGGAATCCTACAAAGCCAAGCTTGCTTTTAGAAACGAGGAATCCGGCAACCTGGTCTATGTAAGTTTCTCTTCGAAGGGCGCCAATGTTGTTGAAATCCCGGATACCATCGATGTCTACCACCCGGAAATTTCTCCTGACGGGCAGCGGGTTGCCTTCTGTACGTCTTCGGAGGGGGAATCGGGACGTTCTTCCATCTATGTCCGCGATCTCGACGACTTCAATCACAACTTGGTAAAACTCGATGTTGAGGGCGGCGCTGCCATACCCAGGTGGAGGGTGAAACCCAATGGGGATACGGTAATTGTCTATGTGACATCTCCCTACAATAACGAAGGCGCACAGTTTGAACAGGAAAGCACCTGGGAGGTTCCCTTCGCTAACCGTAAGTTCGGCGTTCCGCAAAAGCTTTTCAACGGGGCGTATCACGGGGGTATATCCGACGACGACCGGCTGGCTGTTTCGGGGTCGACTCGGCTTCGCGCACGCATCGTATCGGACCAGGCGCTAGGCAATGACGTTATCTGGTACGAGGGGGAACAGGCTTGCAATGCCTCGTTGTCGAAGGATGGTTCCAAGCGCACCTTGTTCCTTGATTTTGGTGGCAATGCCGGCCGTACCTTTGTCGGGACAAATTACAGGGTCCACGAGGAATTGCTGATTGCCGATAGCACCGGAAACTTGGTGCAGGCCGTACCGACCCTTACGGGATTCCGATTTGATCATAGCGAGTGGGCCGGCGGCGTATTGAAGGATTCCGCCAGCAACCTGGTTGTTGTGTCGCTGACCAATGTCAACGAGGCTCATGAATATATCGCGCTGGTGGACTTGAAGGACAATAGCGTCCATCTCCTTGTCCAGGGCGGCGACCTTTGGCAGCCGTGCCTGTGGGTCCGTCAGGAAAATGCTAGCCACCCGAAGCCTGTTGTCGACAAGGACAGTGCCGGCGCCTATTTCGAGTACGATGCTTCGAATCCGGTGGTGTTCTCGTCCGTGGAACTGGCGATGCACCTAAAGTCGTTCTGGAAATATAGTGGCGAAGTGGAGGCGGTCGCCTTTGGAAGCTCCATGGTATTGGATGCGGTTATCGAAAATGCCATGACGTCTTACTTTACCTTGAACATGGGCGTGTCGTTGAGCGATATCCATCTTGCGGAATACCTGCTGAGGCACTATGTCTTGCCGTACGCTCCCAAGATTAAGGTCGTTGTCGTGGAACTTTCCCCGGGACTGCTTTTCAGAAGCTTCGAGGAGAATGCCGGCTGGCTAATCGACCATTCGCCGGGAATGCTGTACGACCAGAATCATCTGACCGAGGAGACGAAGAACGAGATTGCCGATTTCAGCTTGGACCAGGAATATCCAAGGGATTTGTTCTCGCAGCAATATCTCAAGAATACGTTCCTGTTGCCTCCGGGTGGTTGGAACTCGCCCGAAATAGCTGTTGATATTTCGATGATGACTTCGGATTTGCCGAATGTCCAGGCTGGCTTGGAAGCCTTCCGGTCCATCAAGCAATTGACGGACTCCTGCGGCATCGCGCTTGTTGCCGTGATTACTCCGCGCAACCCTGCGTATAAAGATACGGAAGCCTTCGATATTTTTGGGCCCCCAAGGGACGTCGCTCACGAATTGATCCAGACCGTTGCCGACATGGGAATCCTAATCTTTGACGAAAACAAGGATGGCCTGCACGACTATACGGACGAAATGGCGGCCAACTCGTATCACGTGAGTTACCTCGGCGCCATCCAGTTCTCCGAACGTCTGGATTCCTTGCTGAAGACTTTGCCTGTCAAGAATTAATTCTTGGTTTATTTCTTTTCCAGCATCACAATCGTTTCGAGGTGCGGGGTACCGGGGAATAAATCGAGCGGCTGCACTTCGCGGACGCGGTAGCCGTAGCGTTCCCATTCCTTGAGCGAGGCGGGAATTTCATCGGTGCCGCAGAACACGTGGGCCACGCGAACGGGTTTGCGCATGGCGAGCGCATGAATCACGCCGGGTTCGCAGCCCTTGCGCGGCGGGTCCAGCAGGATTTTTTCCGGTTCGTTCGGGATGGGGCGCGGGAGCCTGGTTTGGACAAAGTCCTCGTCGATCTTGCCCGCGACAAAGCGGTAGTTTTTCTTGAGGTACTTGGCCGATGCCTTCGCGCTTTCGATGGAAAGCCCTTCCCATTCCACGCCGAGCACGGACTTGGCCGCTTCGCCGAGCGCAAAGCTGAACAGGCCGTAACCGCAGTACAAATCCAGGAAGTGGTCTTCCTTGGTGAGCGAGAGCATGCGGCTTGCAGCCTTGATGAGGTTGTGGATCTGGCTTTCGTTAATCTGGCTGAATCCCGTGACCGGATACTTGAGGCTGAATTTCCCGAGGTTGAGACTCAGTTCGCGCGGGCCGTAGAGCTGCTTGAAGTTGAGTCCGTCTGCCGGGCGCTTCGCTTCCAGGTAATACGCAGATTCGGTGGTGTCCACGTAGGCGTGCGCCGCCGTCACGTGGAGGGGGGAATCCTTCAGCGCGTCCGAAATCAGCTTGAGCTTGCGCACGATGCTCGCGTCAATCTTCTTGATGTTGAAAATGACGATGCGGTACTTGTACGTGCCGCGGATGATAATCCAGTTGAGCGCGTAGGCGAGCGGCTTGTACGCAGGCGAAATCAATTTTTCAAAAAGGAAATCGTAAATCTTGTTGTGCTCTTCGGGCTCGAGCATCGATTCCTGGCGGTCGAACTGGAGGTTGCCCGGCTCCATGAACACGCGACGCTTGCTCGTGGTGCGGTAGCCGCGGGGCATGGGGCTTGCGATGACCTTCTGCGGGTTGCCGGCGAGGCGGTTCACTTCCCAGAATTCGCGGATGGCGAGGTCCTTGATGCGGAGCTCGTCCTTGTAGTCGAGCATGGCGAGCGATTCGCCGTGGGCGGAATCGGCTTCGCGTGTGTAGTTCGGAATCTGATGTGCGATGGCTTGTTCGAAGAGCATAGCCCCAAATTTAGAAATTTCGGCACAAAAAAGGACCCCCCGAATGGGAGGTCCAAGAGCGGCGGACCGGGATCGAACCGGCAACCATTAGCTTGGAAGGCTAAGGCTCTACCATTGAGCTACCGCCGCGAGCATGACCAATTATACAAAAATATGTCCGTTTTTAAAGGGGTCCCCAAAAAGCTATTGGAGTTTTTTTCAAAAAATGCTATCTTTAGCCCCACATTAACCATTTTTTCAGAGGTAGCTCAACTTGGCGTTCCAAAACCCCCGCGACCGTCGCATGCCCAACAGGCCGAGCGATGGGACCCGTACCAACGAAGATATTCGTATTTCCCCGATCCGTCTCGTGAAGGAAGATGGCGAGGCTGTCATCATCGAGACCAGCAAGGCTCTGCAGATGGCAAAAGACGCCGGACTGGACCTGGTGGAAGTCTCTCCCAACGCCAAGCCTCCTGTATGCCGTATCATCAATTACGGCAAGTACAAGTTCGAGCAGCTGAAGAAGGCCAAGGCCGCCAAGGCCAAGCAGCACGTGGTGAAGCTCAAGGAAATCAAGATGCACCCGAAGACTGCGACCAACGACTACCAGTACCGCATCAAGCAGGCCGGGGAGTTCCTGCAAGATGGCATGAAGGTCAAGCTTATTATGCAGTTCCGTGGGCGCGAGATGGCGC
>JAEEGH010004741.1_pt1 | contig 34608 bp, 33 predicted proteins | sample 9134181 | NCBI WGS metagenome assembly JAEEGH01 (sample SAMN16246544, study PRJNA631951) | gut metagenome | biome: gut microbiome; feature: rumen; material: DP-attached | host: Bos | place: Iran: Karaj | collected 2018-10
AAAAGAATGCTCCTATAGCCAAGATGACCACTCCTACCGCCAGTATGGCGATGATGCCCGTCTTTGCCCGTTCTGCCTTTTGCTCTGCTTTCCGTGCCATCTCTTGATGGCGGGTATAGTCATACATAGCCTGCATACGTTCCACCTCGCTGGTAGTCATTTGAGCATACATGGAATCATTCATAGCGTATGCATATTGATAGTATTTGGCAGCAGAGTCAGGCTGGTAACGTTGCTCATAAACCATTGCAAGGCCGAATGCGCCGCCATTTTGATTATTGAAGTCTTTGCCATCTTGCAATTCTTTTCTATACCAATATTCAGCAGAGTCAAGTTTATTTTCCTTTAGATAAAGAAGACCTTTTGCATTGTAATATGCCTCTCTGCCTTTAATAATATCTCCATCTTTATCAAAAAAGCCTGATTCAGATTCGTAAATAGATATATACTTCTTTGCTTTTTCTATTTTTCCTATATTTAGTAGAGTTGGTACTATGCTGCCCAATGATATTGCCGCATCAGATGAATAACCAAATTTAGAAAAAAGTTGGGCTGTTTCTTCTATAACAACAACTGAAGAATCAAAATTACCTAACTCCCTATAAGCTACACTTTGCAGCTCATGACATATTAATGCAGTAATTGTGTCTTTTGCTATCCATGAAAAATGTTCAGCATCCTTTTCAATAATTAAATAGTTATGATATAAAGATTGGTTATAGAATATATTTCCCATCTGGGCAAATACTCTGCTCAATTGTGCGAAGTCGCAATCTGTAGATAAAGTATCTGCACATTCTATGGCTTGCTGATAGCATTGAAGGGCCATTGGTGCCTCACCCTGTTCATGGTAGGCACGGCCGAGAAGGTAGTGGGCGAGCAAACGGTCGTTGGGTTCACCGTGACGGTCGAAGTAATCGACATAGGGCTGCACGTCGCTGGCTGTGAAGGGTTCGTCGTTGCGGTTACGTTCGTTGATGCTGTCAAGACCCTGACGCATGGTGGTATATTCCTGTCGGGTGGTACACCCGGCAAGCACCAGCATCGTGAGGAATATGTATATGAGTCTCTTCATCTTGGCTGCAAAAATAGGGTAATGCACACTGCCCAGTGCTACTCAAGTGAAAGTATCACTTATTCAATCATAACTTTCCTCGTACTTCCATCACTCATCTTGACGATGTTCAGACCGTGTTGAGGTGTTGTAAAACGCTTACCATCTAATGAGTAATAACACTCAGTTGTTATTGCTTCACTATTTACACCCTTGATTTCCGTTGGATTGGGGTCATCGTCGGTTAATGCTACAATGGTGCCAAACGCTCTCCAAGAGATAGTATTTCTATATGCATCCAATGATTCCTCCGGCACATGCAGCGTAGCGTTTTGACAATGGGATCCATAGAAAGCGTCGACGTATGCAGAGGGAACATTAACGGCATAGCAATAAACATGAGTCAGATTAGGACAAAAACCGAAAGCATAATCCATTATATCCTCAATTCTATTTCCTATGGTGACTGAGGTGAGGCTTGTACAGCCAGCGAAAGCATACCATTCTAACCTCCTGACGCTGTTAGGAATGGTGATGGAGGTGAGGCTTGTACAATCAGCGAATGCGTCACTACCTATTATTGTCACGCTATTGGGGATGGAAATGGAGGTTAGGCTTGTGCAATTAAAGAAAGTATATTCGCTAATTCTTGCAAAGCCATTGGGGATAGAAATGGAGGTTAGGCTTGTGCAACCAGAGAAAGCATATTCATCCATCTTTGTCACACTATTAGGGAAAGAAACAAAGGTTAGGCCGGTGCAACCATTGAAAGCATATTTACCAATGCTTGTCACGCTATTGGGGATGTCAATAGAGGTAAGGCTGGAGCAATCCTGGAAAGCATAAGCACCAATACTTGTCACGCTATTGGGGATGTTCACAGTGGTCAAATTGCTGCAATTCTTGAAAACAAACCAATCAATGTTAGTCACGCTATTGGGAATGTCAATGGAGGTAAGGCCCGTACAGCTACCGAAAGCATAACCACCAATGCTTGTTACGCTGTTGGGAATGGTAATGGAGGTAAGGTCTGTACAATTGTTGAAAGCAAAATCGGCAATAAGGATGACATCACACGTCACTCCTTCATATTCGATGGTAGGAGGAATAACTACGTCACCAGAATAACCATCACTTTTTGGCCTGACTTCAGCGGTTTGTTCATCTGTGTTGACAAAGAAATTGATGCCGTCAATCTCTGCCAGACCAATAAAACCTTCCTCAATATTCACAAAATTCTTCCAGCCTTCAGCTGCCCTGTATTTATCTATTGTTCCAGCTGGCACCATCAACTTTCCGAGGTTATATGTTTCAGTCATGAAACAGTTTTCTGCGATATCATGAGGTTCAGTAATAAATGATTCTACCAAGGCAAGAGAGCCACAGATAAAAGCTTCATTGCCAATTTCTGTCACACTGTTGCCGATAACAACGGAAGTCAAACCGTTGCAGTTATAGAAAGCCTGAGAACCCACTGTTGTCACACTATTGGGAAGAGTTACAGAAGATAATAATGGACAAAAACTGAATGCTTTTTCGCCTATTGAGGCCAAACCGTTGCCGAAGGACAAGGATGTCAACTTTTCACAATGAGAGAAAGCCTCAATGCCTATGGATTCCAGACCGTCACCGAAGCTAACGGAGATTAAGCCATTGCAGAGAAAGAAGGCTCTGTCACCAATGGTTTCAACACTATTAGGGATAGACAGGTTTATAATGCCTGTACATCCATAGAAAGCTTGCTGGCCTATAGACAACAAACCGTCACCGAAATTTAAAGAGTAGATACCATAGCTATATGCGAAAGCCTCATCTCCTATGCTCGTGACACTATTGGGTAAGGTGAGAGAGGTTAACCTAAAGCAATTATAGAAAGCCTTCTCTCCAATGGACGTTACACTATTGCCGAAGTTCACAGAGAGTAAATTCTCGCTGTCCCTAAAAGCCTCATTTCCGATAGTTTTCACGTTGTTTCCGATGCTCACTGATATCAAATTATTTCCAAACACGAAAGCCATTTCTTCAATAGCTGTTACTTTCAATGTTGTCCTCATATAGGTAACTTCATCAGGTATGTTCACATCACCACTATAAATACCCCTGGCTACTGCCAATTCTGTACCATCATTTATATAATTATAATAGATGGTTACACCGTCAGCATTCTCCACTGCTATGTCATGGGCGGAGGCCTTTGTAGATACCATGCTCAGTAACATGACGATCACGAATAATAAGTTCTTTTTCATAATCTTATTGTTTTTGTTCATTTGCAATTTCGCTGCAAAAATATAGGATAATAACGATATTACCAAATAAAATCGAAGGTAATTTTACACCGTTTTTACACCAAAACATACCTTTTCTTTATCAAAAGCGCCCATTTCATCGAAGAAAAGGGCTCTCATTAGTGGAGGGGAGTGTCAGCGTAATCTTTGTGCCAACTGATAAAGAGAATGGAGCAAACGAATAGGGAGGCCGGCGAGGACTTGGAGAGAGGCCGGGGGAAACGGGGACTTTCGACGGGGGAAACGGGGACTTTCCCCGTACACCCGAAGACTTCAGCGCCCGCTGAAAAGTATTACAGCGCCCGCTGCAAAGTATTGCATGGGGCGCTGAAAAGTGTTTCACCGAACGCTGAAAACCTGTTTTAAGAATAGTTCTTTCGGAAAGCCCTATTCTGCCTCGCTTTGCAGCATCTTAGCTTTCCATTTGCAAAGGTACGAAAAAGTGAGCAGAAATCCAAGAAAAAGAACTACTTTTTTTTCTTGATTTCTAGAACGGAAGCGCTCGGCTCCACCGCTTTGTACCTTTAAGTCAAAGAACCTTCGACAATCTGTCAAAGGTACGTCGTTCCCAGCAGCGTGGCGCTTGTGCTGCCGGTGATTCTCACGCGGACCGTCTCGCCAATATGGTGAGAGCCCTTGTCAAACACCACCATCTTGTTCTGCTCCGTACGGCCGCAGAGCTGTTCACGGCTACGCTTTGAAAAACCTTCCACCAGCACGTCAAACTCCTTGCCTACGTCTTTCTGGTTCTGCTGGGCGGAGATCTCCGTCTGCAACTGGATGAGCTCGTTCAACCGGCGAATCTTCTCCTCCTCGGGCACATCGTCAGGCAGGTGCTTGGAAGCGTAGGTGCCCGGGCGTTCCGAGTATTTGAACATGAAGGCAGAGTCGTAGCCCACCTCACGCATCAGACTCAGGCTCAGCTGGTGGTCCTCCTCAGTTTCTGAGTGGTAGCCCACAAAGATGTCTGTGCTTAAACCGCAGTCGGGGATGATGCGTCGTATGGCTTCCACGCGGTCCAGGTACCACTCACGAGTGTATTTGCGGTTCATCAGCTTCAGAATCCTGTCGGAGCCGCTCTGCACGGGCAGATGGATATGCTTGCACACATTGGGCATTTCGGCAATCACCCTCAGCGTCTCGTCGCTCATATCCTTCGGATGACTCGTGGTGAAGCGTATCCGCATTTCCGGCGCCTCCTCTGCCACTAATCTTAATAATTCAGGGAAGGCCCCCCTCTCATCTCCCCCACTCCTATATGAATTGACATTCTGTCCCAGCAGCGTCACTTCCTTGAATCCTCGGTCACGCAGGTCGCGTACCTCACGGAGGATGCTCTCCACGTCACGGCTACGCTCACGTCCACGGGTATAAGGCACGATGCAGTAGTGGCAGAAGTTGTTACAGCCACGCATAATGCTGACGAAACCGCCAATGCGGGCACCATGCAGGCGCTGCGGCACCACGTCCTTATAGGTCTCTGTTGTAGAAAGTTCAATGTTGATGGCCTTATGGCCCGTCTCTGCCTGTGCAATAAGGTCAGGCAGCGACAGGTAGGCATCAGGGCCTGCCACCAGGTCACAGTGATGATGTTCCAGCAGGTCCTGCTTCACGCGCTCAGCCATACACCCCAACACACCGATAATGAGGGAGGAGCCTCTCCCCTTTCTTAATGCATTCAACGCCTCCAGGCGGTTATAGATTTTCTGCTCCGCATTGTCACGTACCGAACAGGTGTTCAGGAACACGGCATCTGCCTCTTCCAGACGTTCCGTCACCTCGTAGCCTGCCATTTGCATGATGCTGGCCACCACCTCAGAGTCGGCCACATTCATCTGACATCCGTATGTCTCAATATATAGCTTTTTCATACTCTTACTGTTTTCGCCTGCAAAGTTACTACTTTTAAGTGAAAAGTGAAAAGTGAAAAGTGAAGAATTTATAATTTCTTACAATTTGTACGTGACCTGCAGGTTGAGGTCAGTCATGGAGGAATGGTTGATTTCCTGGCGTCCGGTGCCGATGACGGGACGGTCAAAGTAGTTGGTGACACCCACTTTGGCCGTCAGCACCAGACGCGAGAAAAGCGTGGCGTTAACCATCAGCCAGTAGCGGATGCCTTCGCCATAAGACATGGGGAAGGAGAACTCATAGCGTGGGGCACGCTCATAGAGGTAAAGGCGGGTGTCGTAACTGTCTGTATGGAAATAGCCGAAGCCGGCATTTGTCTTAATGCCACTCATTTCCCAGCTTACCCGCTGGCTCAGCATAAATCCCCAGTCAGGGCCGTTGTAGTCGGTATGGGCAAGGTCGGCTTGCGTTGACAATTGAAAATTGTAAATGGATAATTGATAATTACGGGAAAGGGTAACCCGTGCGCGGTGTTCCAGACGGTTGGTGAGCAGCGTCTTGTCCTCATTGTCACGCTGACGCAGGTGCAGACGGTAGCGTCCCTTCAGCTTCCAACGGGAAGCGGTGTAAGAGGCGGTAAGCAGGTTGTCCCAGGCATAGGACGATGCCGACACCATATATCGGGGCCAGGCAAAATACGCCAGGTCGGTGTAGGCTGCAACGTTCAGGCGACGGGTGGGTCGCCAGGTGGCTCCGAGGTAAAGTCCGCTCTCGTTCTGGGTACGTGAGCCTTCGGCAAAGCTGCGGGCATGGAGGGCAGCATAGCGGTAGCCATAGAAACGCTGCAGCAGCATGACACTCCAATCAGACGAAGGCTGGAAACTGAGGGAGTTGACGGTGGCCAGCGAGCCATGTCCGTCGATGGCGGTCTCACCGCTCAAAGACAGACGATGAGCCGTATAGCGATAGTTGACGGAGGCGTTCAGGAAATTACTTCCCGCAGGATAATAACGGCGATAGACAGCTCGGGTGTCGGGCTGGAGGGTGCGGCTCAGGTGGGTATAGGCTGCGGTGGCTCCCAGTCGGAAGGCGCCACGCCGCCATTCTATGTGTGCCCCAGCGTCCGTCTGCGTGAGGTTATGCTTCTTCTCCATCTCCAAGGGGGTGCGGTGGTAGCCGTCGGCCAGCAGCGTACGCACGGAGCCGTCATCGCTTAACGTGCCGTCGGCAGGTCGGCAGGAGGCGTAGAGGGTGAGAAAGCCCCCTCCCGACCTCTCCGAGGGGAGGCCATTGCTTCCGATGTCTATCGTCACTGCTGCTCCTTGCAAATAGCCGCTCTGCATGCGGGAGCTGTTGGGACGGATGGCATTGGTGGCACGTCCGAGGTTCTGGAGCATGGTAAGTTTGCCGAAGCTGAAACCGCCGTTCATCACCAGTCCCATGCCGAACGAGAGGCGATATTGCCCAACGGCAAGTGCCTCAATACGTCCCAGGCGGCGTACCATGAGATACCAGGCGTAATGGTCATAGCCGGTGCTGTTGCCAGCCGCAAAGAAAGGCTCGCCGGCATCCTGCGCTCCCAAGAGTCCGAACTGCAGGCGGTTGCCGTAGTTGAAGCGGTAGCGTACGGTATGCTTGTAGGGATAGCCCAAATAGCCGTTGCTGTCGCCCTTGCGCTTGTAGAAGGGGATGTTCAGCGAGGCTGTCACCTCCTGCTTCCCCCAGTGCCACAGGCTGTCCAAACGGGGAAACTTCGGCTCTGCCGGCCGATGGCCGATGTAGGTGAAGGTCTGCAGCAGCTGGCGATGCTCCACGGTGAGCGAAGGAATCATCTGCAGCTCGCCCCACGTCAGCAGCTCGCCGTGACGGTAGCGGTAGGCGATGATGTCCTCCACCTGCTGGTCGGAAAGAAAGGGCAGCGACTCCAGTTCCTCACGGGAGGCGCTGTTGATGTCGAGCGGCTGACGGGCAAGCTCGTCAAGCAACTCGTGAGCCTCCTCCCAGGCCCCTTCCTCAAAGTCCTCCGTGTCGGCCTGGTCGTAGAGCGTCTGCTGCCAGTCGTCCTGAGCCATGACAGATTGCGTCGTCAGGCCAAACCAGATGATAAGGAAGATATAATGTTTATAAAGAGCTTTCACGAACTGCAAAAGTACAAAAAAGATTAAACATTAAACATTAAACATTAAATTTTATGCTGCCACCACGTAAAAATAACTAAAATCTCTCAACACTCAACGCTAAACTCTCAACTTTTTCATACCTTTGCAGGCGAAATGAAGACGCGTAACATCATACTGACAATGGTTCTGCTGACGCTGACACTATCGGTAGCAGCACAGTCGGAACGTGCCCGCCAGCGCATGGAGGACATGGAGAGCGCGTCGTTTGTGCCCCTGGTCAAGGTGGGCAAGGTGCTGGAGGGCGGCGACTCCATTCAGTATATGGAGATGTACAACGTCTATGTCTATCCGGAACTGGAGTTCAAGAACGAGCGGCAGAAGCAGTCGTATCTGCGGTTAGTGAAAAACGTGAAGACGGTACTGCCCATTGCCAAGGAGGTGAACGCCATTCTCATTGAAACGGCGGAATACCTGGACCAGCTGCCTACCGAGGAGGAGAAGAATGCCCATATCAAGCGGGTGGAGAAGAGCATCATGCAGCAATATAAGCCCAGGATGAAGAAGCTGACCTACTCACAGGGTAAGCTGCTGATTAAATTGGTTGACAGGGAGTGTAACTCGTCGGCCTACGAGATGATCAAGGCGTTCTTCGGTCCCATACGCTCCGGCTTCTATCAGGCTTTTGCGTGGGTTTATGGTGCCAGTCTTCGCAAACGGTATGACCCTGACGGTGCCGACAAACTGACCGAGCGCGTGGTGCTGATGGTGGAGTCAGGACAACTGTGATAGATTAAAAATTTAAGATTAAAGATTAAGGATTATACATGAAGATGAGGAAGTCAATTGTAGTTGATAGTATATTGTTGATGGTTGGTTGTTGGCTGGCTGTCGGTTGCAAGAACCCACAACCCGCAACCGTCAACCCGCAGCCTGTAGTGAATATACAGTTCCTGGCCGACTCCGCATTTGCCTACTGTCAGGCACAGTGCCACTTCGGCCCCCGTATCATGAACAGCGAGGCGCATGAGCGTTGTGCACAGTGGATTCAGCAGAAGTTTGAACAGTTTGGCTGTAACGTCGAAATGCAGCAGGCCAACCTCATAGGCTATGACGGCACCACACTACGCTCCACCAACATCATTGCCCACCATTCTTCACCAGACACCACTCACCAAGTTCCAAGCATCCTCATCTGCGCACATTGGGACAGCCGACCCTGGGCAGACAACGACCCTGACGCCGCCAACCACCATACGCCCGTCATGGCAGCCAACGACGGCGCCAGCGGCGTGGGCGTGATGCTTGAACTGGCCCGACTCATCCAGCAGTACGGCGACAGCCTGAATGTCAACGTGGATTTCGTCTGCTTCGATGCTGAAGACTGGGGCATCCCACAGTGGAGCAACGCCCCTGATAACGGCCGTTCATGGGCACTCGGTTCCCAGCACTGGGCAGCACAGTACGCCCAAAACAAATCTCAAACTTACCAATACGGCATTCTACTTGACATGGTAGGCGGCCAGGGTGCCCGCTTCTATCAGGAGAGCATGTCGCTGAAATATGCCCGCAGCGTGGTGGACAAGGTATGGGCGGCTGCTTCTGTCGCCGGCTACGGCAGCATGTTCCCCAACGACGAGGGCAGTGGCATTACTGACGACCATATCCCTGTGAACCAGGTGGCAGGTATTCCCTGCATCGACATCATCCCCTACTATCCCGACTGCCCCCAGAGCTCCTTCGGTCCTACCTGGCATACCGTCAATGACGATATGCAGCATCTTGACCGCGCCACCCTGCAGGCTGTCGGCCAAACCCTGGTACAGCTGATTTTCTCGGAGTAGTGGTGAGAGGTGAGTGGTGAGAGATTACCGTTCCTTGGTATAAAAATGCAATTTTGCGCAGAAAATGAGGGCAAAATTGCATTTTTATTGCAAAACGTTTGGCTGTTACGCGAATATTTACGACCTTTGCACGCAAAAGCGTGCGAGGCTGCTCACGCTCGGCAATCATCAAGTGAACTTGTGACTGCTCTCGCTCACTCGCAGTCGTGCAGCGCGTTTTTCTAACACAAATATACCTATTTATATATAATTATGGCTGAACAATTAGAAGTAAAAGAACTCGAACAGGTAGTTGTTCGTTTTTCTGGTGACTCCGGTGACGGTATGCAGCTGGCCGGAAACATTTTCTCTACGGTATCGGCGACGGTGGGCAACGGCATCTCGACGTTCCCCGACTATCCTGCCGACATCCGTGCCCCGCAAGGTTCGCTGACGGGCGTCAGCGGTTTTCAGGTACACATAGGAACCGGTAAGGTCTATACGCCTGGCGACAAGTGTGACGTGCTGGTGGCCATGAACGCCGCCGCGCTGAAGACACAGTATAAGTATGCCAAGCCCCAGGCAACGATTATCATTGACACCGACTCGTTCGGACCGAAGGACTTGGAGAAGGCGCAGTTCAAGACTGAGGACTACCTCGGCGAGATGGGCATTGATGCCGACCGCGTCATCCAGTGTCCGCTGACGCAGATGGTGAAAGACTGTCTGGCCGACACTGGCATGGACAACAAGGCGGTGCTGAAGTGCCGTAACATGTTTGCACTGGGACTGGTCTGCTGGCTCTTCGACCGTGACCTGAGCCTGGTGAACAACTTCCTGCGTGACAAGTTTGCCAAAAAGCCGCAGATTGCGGAAAACAATATCAAGGTGGTGCAGGCCGGCTATGACTACGGTCACAACACCCACTCAAGCGCAGCCTTCGTGCGCCGCATTGAGTCGAAGCACAAGGAGCCCGGCCGTTACATGGACATTACGGGTAACAAGGCTACAGCCTACGGCTTCATTGCCGCTGCCGAGAAGGCTGGACTGAAGCTCTACTTAGGCTCCTACCCCATCACTCCTGCCACCGACGTGCTGCACGAGCTGTCGAAGCATAAGTCGTGCGGTGTCATCACCGTGCAGTGTGAGGACGAGATCAGCGGTGCAGCCTCTGCACTCGGCGCTGCGTTTGCCGGTGCCCTGGGCATCACCTCAACGTCAGGCCCTGGCGTTTGCCTGAAGAGCGAGGCAATGAACCTCGCCGTCATTATGGAGCTGCCGCTCGTGGTGCTCGATGTACAGCGTGGCGGTCCTGCTACAGGTCTGCCCACGAAGTCGGAACAGACGGACCTGCTGCAGGTGCTCTTCGGCCGTAACGGCGAGAGTCCCATGCCAGTACTGGCAGCCACCAGTCCTGCCGACTGCTTCGACGCAGCCTACCAGGCCTGTAAGATGGCCTTGGAGCACATGACTCCCGTGGTGCTGCTGACCGATGCGTTCATCGCCAACGGCTCTGGAGCCTTCAAGCTGCCAGAGATGGCTAAGCTCGATACTATCAACCCGCCATACGTTCCTGAGGAACTGAAGGGCAAGTGGACACCGTACATGCGTGCGGAGAACGGTACCCGCTACTGGGCAGTTCCAGGTCGTGAGGGCTTTGCCCACATCCTAGGCGGACTGGAGAAAGACAATGAGACAGGTGCCATCTCTACCAACCCAGAGAACCACGACCTGATGACGCGTCTGCGCCAGCAGAAGATTGCGAACATCCAGGTACCCGACCTGGAGGTGGAGGGTGACGTACAAGATGCCGAACTGCTCATCGTGGGCTTCGGATCTACCTACGGACACCTGCACTCGGCAATGGACGAGCTGCGTGCTGCCGGCCACAAGGTGGCTCAGGCACAGTTCAAGTACCTGAACCCGCTGCCCGCGAACACTGCCGAGGTACTCATGAAGTACAAGAAAGTGGTGGTGGCTGAACAGAACATGGGTCAGCTGGCTGCCTACCTGCGCATGAAGGTTGACAACTTCGTACCCTTCCAGTTCAACCAGGTCAAGGGACAGCCCTTCGTGGTCGAGGAACTCGTCAACGCATTTACCGAGACATTAAATAAGGAATAGATAATAACGACAACGAATTAAACGAATTTCACGAATAATGGTACATCATCAGAATCTACTCTTCCCCCAGGAATCCTATAACATTATAGGTGCTGCTATGAAAGTGCACGATTTACTGGGAGCTGGATTTTCAGAAAAGGTGTACCAAGATGCGCTCTCTGTGGAATTCACAGAAAGAGGAATTCCCTTTCAACGTGAAGTTGAACTTCATGCTTTTTACAAAGGAGTGAAATTATCTGCCACGTTCATCCCTGATTTCATCTGCTATGACAACATTATTGTTGAGTTAAAAGCAGTAAAGGAATTGGACGATGTGCATCGCTCGCAAGCATTGAATTATGCAAAAGTTGCCAATATGAGATTAGCTTTGCTTATTAATTTTGGTGCTTATCAGCTGGAACAAGAGCGTCTTCCTGTATTCAAATAATTCGCATAATTAGTTCAATTCGTTGTCGTAAAAAATTAGAAGTTATGAGTAATTACAGTGCACAAGATTTCAAGAAGGGACAGCCTCGTTGGTGTCCCGGGTGTGGTGACCACTTCTTCCTGGCTTCGCTCCATAAGGCGATGGCAGAGATTGGCGTAGCCCCAGAGAATATTGCCGTCATCAGCGGCATCGGCTGTTCGAGCCGTCTGCCACACTATATGGCCACATACGGCATGAACACCATTCACGGTCGTGCAGCAGCCATTGCAACAGGTGCAAAGGTGGCCAACCCTGACCTCACCGTATGGCAGGTCAGCGGCGACGGTGACGGTCTGGCCATTGGCGGTAACCACTTTATCCATGCTAACCGTCGTAACATCAACCTGAACATGATTCTGCTCAACAACCGCATTTACGGTCTGACCAAGGGACAGTACAGCCCCACCTCACCCCGTGGATTCGTGTCGAAGTCGAGCCCCTATGGTACGGTGGAAGACCCGTTCCGTCCTGCCGAGTTGTGCTTCGGTGCCCGTGGCCATTTCTTCGCCCGTGCCGTTGCCACCGATGCAGCAGGTACCGTCGAGATACTGAAGGCTGCCTACGAGCACAAGGGTGCCGCCGTCTGTGAGATTCTGCAGAACTGCGTCATCTTCAACGACGGTACGCATGAGGCCGTCTATAACAAAGAAGGCCGCAAGAAGAACGCCATCTACGTGCGTCACGGCGAGAAGCTCGTCTTCGGCGAGAACAACGAGTTCGGACTGGTGCAGCAGGGCTTCGGCCTGAAGGTGGTGGAGATTGGCAAGGACGGCTATACGCTGGACGATATTTTGGTACACGATGCCCACTGCGAGGACAACACCCTGCAGCTGAAGCTCGCCCTGATGGGTAACGGCGATGGTTTCCCCGTAGCCCTTGGTGTCATCCGCAACGTGGATGCTCCTACCTACGACGAGGCCGTGCATGCCCAGATAGCCGAAGTGTCAGCCCAGAAGAAGTATCACAACTTCACGGAGCTGCTTGAAACAAATGATATTTGGGAAGTAAGCTAACTGAAAAGAGCCTCGCAGTTGCGGGGCTCTTTTCATATTCATTTAACCTTACTGGTAAGAGGTGAGCGGACACCCTTCATGCCCGTAAGATAGGCTTTGGCAGAGCCGAAACGGAGGAACATGTCCAGACGGACGGGCAGGTGGTTCTGGTCGTCGGTGACGAAGAAACGGATAATCTCCTTGGCCTCACCGTCTTCACGCTCCATGAACGAGAGCACGAGGCAACGATACTTGGAGGACGAGTTCTTCATCTCGATGGTTTCCTTACCCTGATAGACGAGCCACGTGTCCTGCATCTTGCTGGCATCGGCAATGGGCAGGGTTATCTTCTGACCCACCTTCATCTTCGAGGCTTCGAAATTTCGGGCACGAAGATAGATACTCATCATGTCATAGACACACTTGCCAGGATTGGTGTTCTGCCAGTTGTGCTTGCCTTTGCTCGTGATGGCATGCTGACGCAGGTGGCACTGTCCGTCAGGATAGCTGTACCATATCTCATCTACATAGTAACGGTCACCCTCCTTGGCACCCTTGCGGTGATAGAGCGGAGCAAGGTCGAGCGTGGTATAGGAGAGCAACGTATCACGCATGACAAACACATTGTCAAGCTTGTTGTTGCCACGGGTAATCAAACTGCTGCGGAAAGCATCCTGACCTTTGTAGCGTGACTGGACGGTTGACATGGAGGCCGTACCCACCTTCACCCATACGAACTGCCAGTTGAAATAGAGGTCGTAGGAAAGAAACTCACCTGACTTGAAAGCGGTGTTGGTGATGCCGCACTGCGCCACGGCGTGGCTAAATGATAAATGATAAATGATAAATGATAAACCGATTATCATCATCCACCTGTTGACTATTCTATTTTTCATATTCTCTTCGTTTTATAGGTTTGCCTACTAATTAGGCTTTTCTCTGGTCATAATGTTTAATGACGGCCTTTCCTTTTAAAGATTTTTACCTTTTAAACTCAGCAGGAATGGGAATGCCCAGCTTCTTGGCACGGTCGGCATTGCGGTTCTGCAGCTTCTTCGCCTGTTCGCCCTTCTGCTTGGTGAGTGCGCCGGGCTTCTGCTCAGTACGTGGACGTGACGTGAGATTCCAGCGTTCCGTAACGTCCCACTTGGCCTTACACTCTATGGCGTCTGGATAGTAATAGACATCCTCCGGCTGACGGTCGGCAGCATAGTCGCCCGTATCCCACATGCCGTTGTCGTTGACATCGTTGAACGCTTTGAGGTAGTATTTGCCTGGATCCACGTAGTAGAATTCTGCCGAGCCGTCAATGGGCCGTGCCTGTTTAACGACGCCACCGCTGTTGTTCAGCAGCTGCACCACCAAGTGAGAGGCGTCCACGCCGCTCACCTGCACAAAGAGGGTGGAGAAGGTTTCTGTCTCCCCTATCTTGATGCCTTGCTTGATGGGGCCTGAGGCCAGACCATAGATATCAACAAGGGCGGCAGAATCCACCTCCAGACTGTATTCCATGCCAGCACGCCACTCGGCCCGCAGCTCGTAGATCCGAGGGATGGAGTCCTTGGGCCCGAACTCGAACGGGGCGTTATACCACAGGCTATCCACCATGACATAGAGATGAATGGCCGACGTGTCCAACTTCTCCAGCGGCTTGGGGAACTTGATTACCACGTTTTCATCAGGTGCCTTGGGCATGGTGAAAGAGGGCTGCAAGGGCTTTTCCTGATAGATGCTGTCGTAACGCAGGCCGCGTTTCTTCTTCTTCTCCTGGTCCTTCTGCCACTTTTCCAGCTCTTTCTTCTTCTCCTTGAGGCGTTTCTCGTACGATATCTTGGGCAGCACCTCAACCGTATCGGTCATACTGATCAAGGCTCCTGCTGAATCAGACACCAGATACTGCCGTTCCATCCGCAGCGTGTCCTGATTGACCAGCGTGGTGTCGCGCAGCCAGTAGGTAATGGTGTCGCGCTTGGCGCTATGCTCTACCACAAAGGCATTGTCACTATTGAAGTTCAGTCCACGGATGACGGGCAACTCCGGATTGCCGTAACTGAAGAACATCTGGAACAGATGGGCTTCAGTGCGCTCCGTTTTCACCAGGTAACGGTCAGTCTGCTGATGGGTAAAGGCCAGCAGGACAAGGTCGTCAGGGTAATAATGGATGTAAGGCACCTGTATGATGCTGTCAATGTGCAGAGTGTCGCGCCATATCGTGTCTTGTCGGGTGTCAGGACGGCAGGAAGGCTCGAAGGTATGATGCGAGAAGGCTATCATCTCGCTCATCTGATTGAACACATAGTCGCCGTCGGCATCCTTCAGGGCGTAGGCCCGATAGGTACCTGGGGCAATGCCCTTGACCACAAAGTGTCCGCGACTATCGGTGCGTGACACCCGCAAGAAAGGCTTTTTCTGGAATACCGTGTCGCTGAGGTCGTCATACAGACCGACCATGATGCCCTTGATGGGTTCCAGGTCCTCAGCATTGAGTACCGTACCCGACACCTCAAAGGTATCAATCTGCTCACCCGTAGAGAACGAATAAGTATAGCTGCCCAGCGGATTACCCTCGTTATTGTCAACGATGGCATCCGAGAAGTCGATGGTGTAAGTGGTGTTGGGCTTCAGCGAGTCTTTCAGCTCCACCACAATCTTCTTGCCGGCTCCCTTGATTTCGGGCATCTCCAACTGAGGCGGTGATACGATGACCTTATTGGTTGCATCCTCCACCTTGACGTACTCATCAAACTGTATGGTAATTTTCTGGGCCTTAACATTAACGGAACGGTCGGCCGGCGAAGCACCGACGATACGCGGCGGCTTGTCGTCGTACCATCCTCCGTCAGGCGAACCCATGCGGGCACATCCTGAAATGAGAAATGAGAAATGAGTAATGAGAAATGCTGCGCACAGCAATCCCATGAACCCTCTCAGGCTCATTCCTGTCCGCTTTCTGATGGCATCCTTACATTCCTTTATTTCTTCATTTGTATTTCTCATTGCTCTTCACTTTCATTTCTCATTTAGCTTCAGCAGCTGCTCTATGTGCTCACGGCTGTTGCTCAGACGAGGCACTTTGTTCTGGCCGCCTAACTTGCCACGCTGACGCATCCAGTCGTTGAAGAGGCCTGGACGGGCCTGAATCAGTTCCAGGTGCTGCAGCGTGATGTCCTTGTAACGCTTGGCCTCGTAGTCGCTGTTCACCTCCTGTAGCTTGCTGTCAAGCAACGAAGCAAACTGCTGCAGGTCAGCAGGAGCCTTCGAAAACTCAATGAGCCACTGGTGACGACACTTGGCGTTGCTGTCCATGAAGACGGGGGCTGCCGTGTATTCCAGCACCTCGGCACCGGTCTGCTGACAAGCGTAGGCCAGTCCGCGTTCGGCATTATCTACAATCAGCTCCTCGCCAAAGGCATTGATAAAGCTTTTCGTGCGGCCCGTGATGACAAACTTATAGGGATTGGTGCTCGTAAACTTCACCGTGTCGCCCAGCATATAGCGCCAGAGGCCACACGACGTAGAGATGACCATCGCATAGTTCTTGTCCGTCTCCACGGCCCAAAGAGGGATGGGGGAATTATGATTATTTCCCGATTGAGAATTGAGAATTCGGAATTCAGAATTATGATTACTTCTATAGGCGGCATCCTTTCCTGTAAGGCTATCGCTTGCAGGTGCGCTTGTTTGGTAATTCTCCATTCTCAATTCTCCATTCTCCATTGGAATGAACTCATAGAACACACCATAGTCGAGCATGAGGAGCATCGACTTGTCTGTCGGGTCGTCTTGTATGCCGAAGAAACCCTCACTGGCATTGTAGGTCTCCATGTAGTGCATGTTGGGCGAGGTGATTAGCTGCTCGTACTGCTTACGGTAGGGCGTAAAGGCCACGCCGCCATGGAAGAACACTTCCAGGTTGGGCCACACCTCCTCCAGATGCGTCTTGCCGGATATCTCCATCAGGCGGTTCAGCACAGAGAGCATCCACGACGGTACGCCGCTGATGTTGGTCACGTTCTTGTGGAGCGCCTCATGGGCGATGCGGTCACGCTTCAGCTCAAAGTCGCTGAGCAGCGCCGTCTTCTTCTTGGGTACCCGCACCAGATTGGCCAACGGGTTAATGTTCTCAATGAGGATGGCCGACAAGTCACCCACCAGCGAATCGGGAAGGTTATAGTTGGGCGCATGACTGCCGCCGAGTATCAGCGATCTGCCATCAAACAGTCGTGACTGGGGGTTGTTGCGCAGGTAAAGCGTCACAGCGTCACGTCCTCCGGCATAATGCAGGTTCTGCAGCCCTTCGCCGCTGACGGGGATAAACTTCGACTTATCGTTGGTGGTGCCGCTTGACTTGGCGTACCATCTCACGCGGCCCGGCCATAACACGTCATGTTCTCCATGACGCATGCGGTCAATGTCGCCCTTCAGCTCTTCGTAGGTGTTCAGGGGGATATGCTTGACGAAATCATCATAACCCTTCATCTGGTCAAAGAGATGATTCCTTCCATATTCCGTGTTTTTCGCTGCCTGTAAAAGACGCGTCAGCACCTGCCTCTGCAACTGCTCGCCTTCGTTCTGGTGTCGCTCCAGTTCCTTCATTCGCGACGTGAACGCATGTCTTACTATACTTGTCAGATTCATTGTTTCTGTACCACATGAGGCCCATAAGGCCGTTTTGAAAGGCAAAGATACGCATAAACTTTGGTAACGAGGGAACATTTTACGATTTTTTTAATCTTTTCCTGCATTTTGCGTCAAGATGTCTGGGATTTTTTCTAACTTTGCAAATACAAAATCAAAGCATTGGCATGAACGAACTAATCACCTCAATTAATGATGCAGTATGGGGCTATGTGTTGATAGCCGCATTGGTAGGCTGTGGACTGTGGTTTACGTGGCGTACCCGTTTTGTACAGTTCCGCATGGTAGGAGAGATGTTTCGCCTGCTGACCGACTCGGCAGTTGATACAGTAGTAGAACAGACACAGGAGCGGGATTGGGGGAAAGGTCGCAAACACATCTCATCGTTTCAGGCTTTTGCCGTTTCCGTCGCCACTCGAGTGGGTACGGGTAATCTGGCCGGCGTAGCCTCAGCCATTGCCATCGGTGGTCCTGGAGCCATCTTCTGGATGTGGGTCATTGCCCTTTTAGGCGCGGCAACAGCCTTTGTGGAATCCACGCTAGCGCAGCTGTTCAAGCAGAAACATAAAGACTCGTTCATCGGCGGACCGGCATACTACATCCAGCGTGGCCTGCACCTGCGATGGATGGCCATTCTGTTTGCCGTACTTATCACTTGTCAGTTCGGTCTGTCCAACAACTCCATCCAGGCCAACACCATTTGCGGTGCCATGCAGGAAGCCTTCGGATGGTCGCCCCTATGGGTGGGTATCTTCCTGGCCTTGACTGCATTGTACATTGTCTTCGGCGGCATACAGCGAATCGCCCACGTCAGTGCTTTTCTGGTTCCCTTCATGGCGATAGGCTACCTCATCCTGGCGCTTGTCATTATCATCATGAACTACGACCAGATTCCACATGTGCTGAAGGTCATCGTGACCAATGCGTTTGGCTTTGAGCAGGTTGCAGGCGGCGGGCTGGGAGCTACTATTATGTATGGTGTGAAACGCGGACTCTTTTCCAACGAGGCGGGCGAAGGCAGTGCGCCCAATGTGGCGGCTACGGCAGCCGTGAGCCACCCTGTGAAGCAGGGACTCATCCAGGCCCTGGGTGTGTTTACCGATACGCTAGTTGTCTGCTCGTGTACCGCTTTCATCATCCTTATCAGCGGACTCTACCAAGTGCCTGAACTGAACGGCATTGCCCTCACGCAGTCATCCCTCCAATCGGAAATCGGCTCTGCAGGTCCTATCTTCATCGCCATTGCCATTTTCCTTTTCGCCTTTTCCAGCATTATCGGCAACTACTATTACGGTGAGGCGAACATCCGCTTCATCACCCCCAACCCTACCGTCATGACCATTTATCGCATTTGCTCGGCAGGCCTCATGGTCATATTCGGAGCGCTGTCCAGTTTCGAACTGGTGTGGAACATCGTCGATTTCTTCATGGCTTTCCTCACGGCCTGCAACCTGGTGGCTATTGTCCTGTTGGGCCGCTATGCCTTTCGGTTGCTTGACGACTACCGCCAGCAGAAGCGCAAGGGCATAAAAGAACCCGTCTTCCACCGCCGGCAGTTCCCAGAGATAGAAGACGAGTTGGAGTGTTGGGAATAAGCCCTACCCTACTTGCATTCGCCGTCGCCGTAGATGAAGGCCTGAGCGTTGCTGACGTAGCTGAAGATTTCTTCCGGCTTGAAGAAACGACGCAGCTCAATGGCTGCATTCTCCACCGAGTCAGAGGCATGGACTATGTTCTGCTGATTACTCATGGAGTAGTCGCCCCTGATGGTTCCTGGTGCTGCTTCACGTCCGTTGGTGACACCAGCCATCTGACGAACCACCTTCACAGCCTCAACACCCGTCAGGGCCAGAGCGATAACGGGCGATGCCTGCATGGAGGCTTGCAACGAAGGGAAGAAGGGCTTGTCGGCCAGGTGAGCATAATGCTCGCGCAGTATCTCATCGCTGAGCTGCATCATCTTCATGCCTGAGATGCGCAGTCCACGACGCTCAAAACGATTCACCACCTCACCAATCAGCTGGCGCTGTACGCAACCAGGCTTCAGTAATACCAATGTTGTTTCCATACTATTAAAATTGAATATAAAAAGTTACAATGCTTGATTCAGATTCTTGCGTTACTTAACTTTCCAGACATTGAGTACAATGCCTTTGAAATTAGCCGAGAAGTCAGGAGCACAGACAAAGAGGGCATTGTTCAGCCAGCCGTATTTGCTGTCAGCAGGTGCCTCAAACTGCGGTGCTGCCTTGAAGTAGAACGAGGGCTGTCCGTTGGCATCAGGAGCGTTGGAGATAATGCCGCGGTTGCGAACGTGGATATAGACGCCATCGTCTGTCTTGATGCAGTAGATAGCCTCCAGCTCCGTACGGCCCTGGGCGTTGGCTATTTGGTAGTCAGCACCACCGTTGATGATAGTGCCTTTCAGTAGTGGACCTTCAAAGGTGCCACCAGTGATGGGGATAACGGTACGACGACCGTGCTGGGTGTTCTCAATGGAGAAAGTTTCTCCAAGCGTAACCTTCAGTTGCAGGGCAAACTCCAACTCGGGAGCACTCTGTGCACTGATACTTAAAGGTAAAATCACAAAAAGACAAATTAATAAAACCGATTTTTTCATCTTCTCTTCTCCTTTTTTATCTTTAAATATTTTAATCTTTAATTTTTCATCTTCAAAGCCCTTCCGTCGCTCATGATAACGATGTTCAGACCCCGTTGTGGTGCCAAAAGCCGGCGTCCGCAAAGGTCGTAATAACCCGTGATGACAGGAGCCTCAACGTTCTCTGGACGTATCACGCCTGAATAGCCTTCCTCTCCGTAGTAGCCCTTGATGATGGCCTCCTTCAGGTCGGGCTGGTTGAATTCGGGCACGCTGCGGCTATTGCCATCCGACAGTCCCATCCAGTAGAAGGTTCCTATATTGTTCGCTTTGGCCTGCTCGACGAAATAGCGGACAAAGGCCAACATGTTGCTGCGATAGTTCTCATAGCCGTTTTCTGTGCTGGTGCCCCATTCGCCGAAGATCACCGGTGCGCCCTTTGAGGCAAGGTGGGTATTGATGTCGTTAATCATCTGGTTGACTTCGTTCTTGGCATAGGTGAGGTTCTTGATGTCTAAGTAGCTGTGAACCTCAAAGATGAGGTGTCCGTCCACGTTGTCGGTAGGCAGCTGCATCTGTGTCAGCGGCTCTTTCAGGTGCGAGCTCCATGTGCCGCTACCACTACAGGCGCCATAGGTAGAGACGATGAGGTTACGCTGGGCATTGTTGCCACCCGTGGAGCGTACGGCATTGACAAAACTCTGCGCATAGCTGTTGATGGCGTTATAGGCAGAGGCAGCCACCGTAGCATTATAGTTGGAGGGTGTAGCAAACGAGGCGAAGCACCAAGAGTTGTAGCTGTCCAGCATCTCGTTGTAACCCTCAAAGAGCAGGTGTTCGTCGTAATCCTTGAATTCCTCAGCTATCTGCTGCCAGACGGCCTCAAAGCGTTCCTTCTCCTGGGCATACACGGCATTGTCGGCCACGAGCCAGGCCGTCGAGGAGGCACCTGTGTCGTGGTGGATGTTGAGAATGCAATACATGCCCTGGCTGATGACGTAATCCACCACTTCATGAACACGTGCCATCCATGCTGATTGTATCTGGGTGCCTATATCGTCATTGTCCTTGTCCCACACCGTACCATTCAGCAGGAACTGCGCCTCCATGTGGGGATACCAGGTTACGGGTACGCGAATGGCATTGAACCCAGCCGCCTTGAACATCTGCATCAGTTCTGGTTTGGTAATGGGCTGTCCCCATGCCGTCTCGTAGTCCGAGGGCCTGCGGTTGGTCCATTTCTCAATCCACATATTGTTCACGTCGCCAGAATTGCTGTCGAGCGTGTTTCCCAGGTTCCATCCCACTCGCATGTTAGCAACAGCCGAAGCCGCACTTTCGAAATCGGTTGCCGCTGCCTGCAGCCAGCTGACAGCCAATACTGCCAACATCATCACCACCCTCATACCTGAAAAGATTTTTGATTATACTTCTCAACTTCCTTACGGATAGAATTCTTGATGGTCTCCCACTCTACTTCTTCGTATATGAATGGGATAGGCTGGGGTTCAGCATCATCGAAATAAGCCATGTTCAGCAAAGCCCTATATTCAGAACTTGTCAACTCATCGATGTCTTCGGTCGTATGACCAAAAAAATCCAAATCAACAGAGCGTCTGTGCCCATATTGCAGGGCTAACGATGTTCCACCAACAAGTCTGGTATGCTTAAGTATCGGTAAGCGCATCAGCACCTTCAGGAGTTCCAGTGTGTCGGGAAGGACTGTTTGAAATGATAGCATCGATATTCTTCTTTTTGGGTATGAGAAATAGTACAAACAAAAGCCAGACAAACGGGATCGAGCGTGCGCATCTTCTTGCATTCATCAACAATCTTTTCTAAACCATAATATTTATTGATAAGACGCCAGTCGTTCATCTGCCCATATTCAAGAACGCGCTGTATGATGTACGAGGAATGCTCATCCATTGACATCTGGGATATGTCAGCATCCCAGAACAAATTGTCAGAAAACTTATTCAGACATTCCTTGCTACTCATATTCGTATTATTTTGATTTTGCAAAATTATACATAATTTCTGAAACAACAAAAGAAAAGGCAAAGATTTTGTCTTTGCCATGACTATCCAGCCCGCCTTAAAGCTTACCATTCAACCAACCGCACGATGTTGATGTCTTTACGAGGTGTCAAGTGATAGTGGCGTTTGAGTCTAATGCTCCCTCAGGCGGAAGCGGGCAACAAGGGGAAGGTGGTCGCTGAAGCCACGCTGGTAACGATAACCGCTGTAGGTGCGACGGGGCTTGAAGCCGCCGTATTGCTCATCGGGTTCCAGTAGGAAGGGGGCATCGTTGATGTAACAAGTGTCAAGCGATGCGGCGAGGGAGGAACTGGTAAAGATATGGTCAAGGCTTGCCCACAAGCCTTGAAACCGGTAAGTGGCACGGGCACCATGATGGCCTGTGGCAGAACAGGAAACATGCGTCAGCTGATGCGCTTCCAGATACTGTAGGGAGGCATCACCTGTATAGTCGTTGAAATCACCGGCAATGAGAATCTGAGCATCAGATGAAAGGGAACGTAGGGAATCAACAGACAGCATCAGACGGTCAGCAACCTGCTGGCGGTAAGGCCGCGTCTCACGTTCTCCACCATAGCGACTGGGTGCATGAACTACAAAGACATGTAGCGTGTCGCCCGTTATCACACGACCACTCACATAAAGGATGTCACGCGTGGGACGCATCCCTTCCAAAGGCGTCACACGAAGGGGGTAATAAGTAAGCAGTTGGAAGGAGAAGGGCTGATAGAGCAAGGCAACGTCAAGTCCTCGCTCGTCAGGCGAACAGGTCATGACATACTCATAGCCTGCATGGCGTAGCAGGGATCGGCGGGTCAAGGCATGAATGACCGAGTCGTTCTCAACTTCAACCAATGCTACAAGGTCAGGCAACTGATAGGAAACGGTGTCTGGGGTACAGGAGATGATTGTTCGCCCGATGTTGTCAAGCTTTCGCCAGTAACGCCGAGGTGTCCATTGCCGCCCTGCTGTAGGCAGGAACTCTGTATCGTTTTTCAGCGAGTCGTGCCGGCAGTCAAAAAGGTTCTCACAGTTGAGCTCCACAAAAGTGAGAAAACCTGAAAGCAGCAGGGCGGAAAGGGACATTTTTGTTGAGAGTTCTTTGTTATGCAAAGCGGCAGAGCCGAGCGGAGAGTTATGCTTCTTCCTCTTCGGCAAAGGCGGCTGCCTCGGCTTCGGCTATAATCTCCTCACGTGTTTTCTCGACAGGGATGGCGGTAATGTCATCTAGCGAGAATTCTTCGTCAGCCCCCTCCATCTTCCCCCCATTAGGGGAGGCTCTTTGCACTTCGGGACTTCCCCCCAATTGGGGGCATGAGAGGGGGGCTTGAGCCTGATCTTGGGGGGCTATAATAAAGTCCTCCTGTCCCTCCACATCGGGAACGGTCTGCACAGGCTCTTCCTCCATCTTGGTGCGCTCGGTCTTGGCGGCAAAGATGGCATCAATGAACTGTGGCTCACGACGAAGACGCTGCAGGGTGTCCTTTGAGGCCATCTGCTGACTCTCCTTCTTGGAATAGCCCTTTCCTTTGCAGCCTTCAATACCTTCGATGATGACAACACATTCAAAGACGGGGCTACCGCTATTGTCTTTCGACTGGCTCACCTGCCTGTACTCCATGCGTACACGGTTCTTCTGCGTCCACTCCAACAGCTTCGACTTGAAGTTCACTTCCTTGTAGGCCACCTTGTCAATGTTGATGAGCTGCTTAAGAATGCGCTTCTTCATGAACTTCATACAAGCCTGATAGCCACGGTCCAGATAGATAGCTCCGACCAGTGCCTCAAAGGCATTTCCGCCCATATAGCTGTTGTGCGACGTGGAGTGGTCACTCGACTTGATAAGCTGTATGAGTCCCATCTCCTGAGCCAGGCGTCCTAATGTTTCACGCTGTACCAGCTTTGAACGCGTATTGGTGAGGAAGCCCTCACGCTTGCCATCAAAGTGACGATAGACAATGTCACCCACCACAGCATCGAGGATGGCATCACCCAGAAACTCCAGCCGCTCGTTGTTAAGGGGGCGTCCCTTGGCATTACGCTTGGAGACGCTGCGGTGCATCAGGGCCAGCTTGAAAAACTCAATGTTGCGCGGATAGAAACCCGTTATTTCGTAGATAGCAGAAAAAAGCTCCTTCTCCTTGCGGAAAGGGAGCCTTATTCTGTCAATGAGGTTACTGTTATTCAGCATACGTATCACTCAGCGTACTTTTTGAACACTACGCAGGCGTTATGACCACCGAAGCCGAACGTGTTGCTCAAGCCGGCACGTACAAGGCGCTTCTGGGCCTTGTTGAAGGTGAAGTTCAGATTGTAGTCAATCTCCGGATCCTTATCATCTTCCTCGTGGTTAATCGTCGGCGGAATAATATCATTCTGAACAGCCAATACAGTGGCCATAGCCTCAACGGCGCCGGCAGCTCCAAGCAGGTGACCTGTCATAGACTTGGTGGAAGAGATGTTCAGCTTGTAAGCTGCATCACCGAATACCTCCTTGATGGCCTTGGCCTCAGAGATATCGCCCACGTGAGTCGATGTGCCGTGTACATTGATATAGTCAATATCCTCAGGCTTCATGCCGGCATCCTCCAGCGCATTCTGCATGACGAGCTTGGCACCCAGTCCTTCAGGATGAGAAGCTGTGATGTGGTGAGCATCAGCACTCATGCCGGCACCAACCATCTCAGCATAAATCTTTGCACCACGGGCCTTGGCATGCTCCAGTTCCTCAAGAATCAGACAGCCTGAACCTTCGGCCATGATGAAACCATCGCGGCTGGCACTGAACGGACGACTGGCCTTCTGGGGCTCATCGTTACGTGTTGACAAGGCATGCATGGCATTGAAACCACCAACACCTGAGGCACAGATAGCTGCCTCGGCACCACCGGCTACAATGGCATTTGCCTTACCCAGGCGAATCAGGTTGAAGGCGTCAGCCAGTGCATTACTGGAAGAAGCACATGCAGAAGAGGTGATGTAGTTGGGACCATGGAAACCATACATAATGGAAATCTGGCCGGCAGCAATGTCAGCAATCATCTTCGGAATGAAGAAAGGATTGAACTTCGGACCGTCTGCCTGGTGAATACCATAATACATCACTTCCTCTTCAAAAGTCTTAATGCCACCGATTCCTACGCCAAAGACAACACCAATACGGTTCTTGTCAACAGTTTCCAAATCCATGCCGCTGTCCTCAACAGCCTGTTTGGCTGCTATCAGGGCCAGCTGAGTGTAACGGTCCATCTTACGGGCCTCTTTGCGGTCAATATAGTCGTTTACGTTGAGGTTCTTCACCTCGCAGGCAAACTGAGTCTTGAACAATGACGCATCGAAAAGTGTAATAGGTGCAGCACCGCTGACTCCGTTGAGCAGGTTATTCCATGTCTCTTCGGGAGTGTTGCCTAAGGGCGTGACAGCACCCATACCTGTTACGACAACTCTTTTTAATTCCATGTTTTTTAAATGAAGAATGAAGAGTGAAAAATGAAGAATAAAATGAAGAATGAAGAATGAAGAATTTGCTGCCGCCCTAACTTCACCAATTGTGGAGCGCGGTTGCAAATTCTTCATTCTTCATTCTTAATTCTTCATTCTTAATTATTTTGCGTTTTCCTCGATGTAAGCGATAGCATCACCAACGGTACCAATCTTCTCAGCCTTGTCGTCGGGAATAGAAATACCAAACTCCTTCTCGAACTCCATAATCAGTTCCACTGTATCCAGTGAGTCAGCGCCCAGGTCGTTTGTGAAACTTGCTTCAGGCTTTACTTCTGCTTCGTCAACACCGAGTTTATCAACGATAATTGCTTTTACTTTGCTTTCAATTTCTGACATAATTGTAATTTTTAAAATGTTAATAATTAATTTCTTATTCTGTTTTATTTCTCGTTATCTCGAAAAATCGGGTGCAAAGTAACACATTTTTTATCATTTATGCAAATAAAAAAGGCAAAAAAGCACACTTCCTTGCACAATCACCCCCCCATTGTGCAACTTTTTTGACATAAAACAAGTACTTTTTACACTTTATCGGTCAAAAATCTCTCTTCTAACCGGATAATTGCCTCTCAACTCTTCAAACATTTCTGGATGATTTTTCAACTTTTGGCTATCTTCCATGACATTATAACCTACTTTTTGGTAAATGGTAAGGGGTGAAGGAGGGAGGGAGGAGGGAGGAGGGAGGATACGCGGTGGAAGGGGTAGATGGAAATGACGGCAAAGGGCTTCAATCACCATGTTGTCGGCATTTACCTTGCCGTCAGCCGAATAGCCGGCAATGTGAGGCGTTCCTATATATACCTTATTTAATAATACGCGCGAGATATCAGGTTCATGCTCCCAGGTATCAATGACCGCCTGACGTACCAGCCCTTCGTCCATAGCCTGCAGCAAGGCCTGTTCGTTCACTACGCCGCCTCGGCTTGAGTTAATGATGACGGGCTTCCGCTTCAACCGCTTGAAGAAAGCCTCATCAGCCAAATAGCGAGTACTGTCGTCCAAAGGCACGTGGAACGTGATAATGTCTGCCTCACGGGCTATGGTTTCTAAAGGGACGAAAAGCCTCACCCCGACCCTCTCCGAAGGGAGAGGGAGTATGGAATCCGTAGGTAAGTCCCTCCTTTTGGAGGGATTTAGGGAGGCCAGCACCGACTCTATATACTGTGCTACGGAGCCGGAGTTACAGCCAGGACAGTTGGTCCATGTGATGCCGTTCTGTTCCAGCCAAGTGGTATCCAGATGGTCATAGCCGATGGTTGCCGTAGCCACAAACTGCACCTTGCTACCCTTCAGCAGCTGTTCATTACATAGTGTTCTGGTGCGGACTATCAGCGCATCAGCATCTCGGACATCCTCTGGGCCTATCTCTGAACCTTTCAGATACACTACTTCATCCGCCAGCTTTGCCAGCGTTTCACGGATATAGGGAATCTTATCGTCAACAACTATCTTCATATCTGCGTGCAAAGATAATTCTTTCTTTCTGATTACCCAAGAGAATCACCTAAAAAAGAAAGGATTTAGGATTGCTTTACTAGATATTCAAACTCGTCGAAATGCTGAAAACCCAAAGACTGTAGTTCCTGACGACTGGACAGCACATCGTCGGGAGTGTTGTACTTAGGAATAAGAGGAAGACGGATGAGGACCGTTTCCAAGTCCACATGGGCAGCAAGCCACTCCAGGTTCTGACGGACGCGGAGGTTGTCAATGCCTGAATAGGAACGATAGATGGTGGGGTTCATGTCCTTCACGTCGATAATCCATTGCCGGATGAAGGGGGCAACAGCCTCCACACGCTGCAAAGGCACATTGAGGCTGGTCTCTATGGTTACTGCCCATTCCTCAGGCATCTGTTGACACACTTCCACTATCATGTCAGCACGCAACAAAGGCTCACCACCACCGAAGCACACTCCCCCACCCGTTGCACGGAAATACAGGTCGTCCTTCTGTAGCTCTTCCAGAATCTCCTCTGCCTCCATCTCACGCCACACCTTCCCACTGTCCAAGCATTGTGCATTCAGACAATACTTGCAACGCAGGGGACAGCCATGAAAAGCGACAAGCGTAGTAACACCTGCACCATCAACTGCCAGTCGGTGACGACAGATTCCTATCAGGGGAGCGGTGGACATGGAAGATTAAACATTAAACATTAAAGATTAAACATTAAGGCTGCGATTAAGCGAGAGCAGAGCGATGCTTGTATCAGCTATGCCGAGCGAGAGCAGGCTCGACCGAAGGTCAAACATTAAACATTAAACATTAAAGATTAGTGCTACTCTTTTTTGAAGATGACAGGAAGGGTGTATCTCATGACAGAGATTTGGCCGTCTGTTGCTCCAGGACTCCACTTGGGCATCATCTTGACAACGCGGAGGGCCTCCTCATCATAGGCAGGATCCAGTCCTTTGACAACCTTGATATCACTGAGTGAGCCGTCACGTTCAACCATAAAACTCACAATGACTCGGCCCTGTACATCCAACTCCGTATCAGGATAGCGCAGGTTCTCCTTGATGAACTGCTTGCAGGCTTCCAAGCCGCCTGGGAACTGTGGCTGAAATTCCACAACACCCGTCATGACCTTCTCATCATTATTAATTGGCCGTATGGTGTCAACAGGCGCAGGTATCTTGCCCCTGACGATTTCTTCCTGCTCCTCTTCAGGTTCTGGCTCCATATAACCCTCTACTGCAACATCACCAGCCAGCTCTGTTTCTGTAGAATCGTTCTCACAACCCTTCGGCAGCTTGCTCTGTCCACAAGCGGTCAATGAGCTCAGTCCTGCTGCAATGCCTGTCAACATCACAGCACGGCCCAACATTCGACGAATCAGTAACTGCTGTTCCAGGTATTTCACTTCTGCCTCACAAGCCGGACAGGTTCCTGCGCACGGACCTTCATGATGACACTCATGCGGTTCATACTTAATCTCATTTGCCTTTGCAATCTGAAGCCTTACTTCCTTCAGCACATTGCACGTTCTTTTACCTTTTTCCATAACGCATTCGTTTTAATTTTTTGCAAAGGTACGACAAAAAAAACATATTTGCAATACCTATGGTTACTTTGACATATATTCACAAAACCAACTGGCTGATAATCAACAGTATTCATTACTGCTGAAACCATACATTGACACACTGCAGGCAAAGCGGCAAAAAGCCGAGCGGAGCAAATGCGAAACTAAAAAATAGATAAAAAAAAGCCTGTTTAGTTGGATAATTGAAAAATTTTGCGTTTCTTTGCAATTTGAATAACAACAAATCAAAAATAAAGGTATGGATTTTACAAAGATAGCTAATGAGATTTTCAATCTGGCCATTCGTGATTATCACTTGAAAGATAACATTGACACGCCCATCAATAATCCGTATGACAGAGATACCATAGAATATGACCTCTATCTGAAGTGCTGGATTGACACCGTTCAGTGGCACTTGGAAGACATTATCCGTGACCCGCATATCAATCCTGAGGAAGCTTTAGGACTGAAACGTCGCATTGACCGTTCCAATCAGGACCGCACAGACCTGGTAGAGGACATTGATACTTACTTCCGCAAATACTATGCTGACGTGAAGCCTGCACCTGATGCACGACTGAACACAGAAAGTCCTGCATGGGCTGTTGACCGTCTGAGTATTCTGGCGCTGAAGATTTACCACATGCAGGAACAGGTGAACCGTAAGGATGCAGAACCAGAGCACATTGCACGCTGTCAGGCAAAGCTTGACGTGTTGCTGGAACAGCAGGTAGATCTTTCCACAGCCATCGACCAGCTGTTAGAGGACATTGAGGCCGGACGTAAATACATGAAGGTGTATCGTCAGATGAAGATGTACAATGATCCCAGTACGAACCCTATCTTGTATCAGAAGAAGAATTAAAGATTAAAGATTAAAATTGAAGCACGACCATATACTCATTATTCGTTTTTCGGCACTTGGCGATGTGGCTATGACGGTGCCTGTGGTGTATTCATTGGCTCAACAATACCCCGATGTTCGCATCACCATGCTCAGTCGTCCCTTTGCACGTCAGTTGTTCGAGAACATTGCTCCTAATGTCAACTTCATGGAGGCTGACCTGAAGGCGGAATATCATGGGGTGAAGGGGTTGAATGCACTGTATCGCCGTCTAGTTGCCAAACAGTTCACTCATATTGCCGACCTTCACAATGTGCTGCGTTCTGAATACTTGCGCATGCGTTTCAACTTAGGACGCTATAGGGTAGAACATATCAACAAGAACCGTAAGGGAAAACGTCAATTAATCTCGAAAAACAAAAAACTGCTCATTCAGCAGCCAACCTCCATTCAGAATTATCTGGATGTCTTTGAGCGTCTGGGATTCCCCATTAACCTGACGTTTAAGAGCATCTTCGATGAACAGCAGGGAGGTGACATCAGCAAGTTGCCTGAAGTTTTTGGTTCGAAGGATGCTGATGAACGTTGGATTGGTGTGGCACCTTTTGCTGCCCATCAGGGAAAGATCTATCCTCCTGAGAAGATGCTGACGGTCATTCAGCAGCTTATAAAGAAACATCCCAAAGCCCGTATTTTCCTTTTCGGACGCGGTCATCAGGAAAGCAGCCATTTCCCCCACTGGTGTCATGAGGTGCCCCAGTGCGTCTATGTCAGCCAGTACCTGGAAACCATGTTTGAAGAACTCATACTGATGAGTCATCTTGATGTCATGCTGTCCATGGACTCTGCCAACATGCATCTGGCATCGTTAACCAATACCCCTGTGGTCAGCATCTGGGGAGCCACACATCCCTACGCCGGATTCATGGGATATAACCAGTCCATCGACAATTCCATTCAGCTTGACATGCCCTGTCGCCCCTGCAGCATCTTTGGTCAGAAAGCTTGCCAGCGTGGTGACTATGCCTGTATGAATGATATCGACCCTGAAATGATTATCAAGAAGATGGAAAGCTTCTTACAATAACTAATTTCTAACCCCAAAAAAGCTATTATGAAAAAGTATGTTTGCGAAACTTGCGGTTACGTCTATGACCCCGCAGTAGGTGATCCTGACAATGGTATTGCCCCAGGTACAGCATTTGAAGACATTCCCGAGGACTGGGTATGCCCCATTTGCGGAGTAGGAAAAGACGATTTCTCAGAGGAGTAACAGCTGAGAAGCAAATTCCCAGATGATGATGCCAGCCGTAACGCTGACATTCATGGAGTGTTTGGTGCCTGACTGCGGTATTTCCAAACAGCCGTTGCAGGCATCCACCACTTCTTGATGCACGCCCTTTACTTCATTTCCCAATACTACAGCATATTTCTTTCCCTTCGAAGGAGTAAAATGCTGTAGCTTGGTGGAATGTTCCACTTGTTCCACCGCCAGTACCTCATATCCCTGCGCTTTGAGTTCCTCAACGGCTTCCAATGCCGTCTTGTAGTATTTCCATGCTACAGCATCCTCTGCACCCAGAGCCGTCTTATGGATTTCCGTTGCCGGTGGTGTACTGCTAATGCCACACAGGCACATACTTTCCACACGGAAAGCATCACAGGTTCTGAACACACTACCCACATTATACATGGATCTCACATCATCCAACACCACCACAAGGGGCAGTTTCTCTGCCTCACGATATTCCTCTATCGTCAGGCGCTGCATTTCTATGGTCCTAATCTTACGCATCTCTGAAAATTTCTCGCTGCAAAGGTAGTGAAAAAGGTAGTGAAAATAATCAACTCACGCAAAAATATTTGCATGAGTAACAATAATTTTGTATCCATGCTGCAGATTTAAGGACTACTGACGCAAAAATAATTGCATGAGCTACTAAAAGAAAAAGGCCCCCTGTTTCAATTGATTAAAAAAAACTGAAAATATTTGGATTGTAACTGAAATTTAGTTACATTTGCAGGCGAAAAGTAGAATTAACAAGAATGGGAACAAAAGAAAAACTGCGTGAGAGGTTTCTGAGATTACCTTCAGACTTTACGTTTGACGAGATGCAAAGGCTGTTGGAAGGCTATGGCTACGAGCGTAGCAATAAAGGCAGGACATCAGGCTCACGACTGATTTTCAAGAATGGCGACAAGCGCCCCATCATGTTACACAAGCCACACCCAGGCAACATCGTAAAGGAGTATGCCATGAAGCAGGTGCTGGATGATTTACGTGAAGCAGGTTTTATTAAATAATCATAGGAGGACAAGACATGAACACAATGACTTACAAGGGCTACATCGGCTCAGTGAACTATAGCGACAAAGACCAGGTGTTCTTCGGAAAGATAGAGGGCATCAATGGTCTGGTGAACTTCGAGGGCGAGAGTGTCAAGGAACTGACAGAAGCCTTCCACGAAGCTGTTGACGACTATCTGGCCTACTGCAAGGATGAGGGCATAGAGCCCGACAAGAGCTATACAGGTGTGCTAAACGTTCGACTCACTCCAGCCATTCACCGCCAGATTGCCATGCTTGCCCTTCAGGCTGGCATTTCCATCAACGCCTACATCAAGGATGCCCTGGAAGAGAAGGTTGAGGAATCCGTCACGGTGTAGTTACCATTCATCGTAGGAACAAATGAATAAGGGCAGGTTACAATCACGTAGCCTGCCCCTTTATGTTTCTATGAAACAAGTTGTGTATTCTAAGGAATATAGGAATCTGGGAATTCCTTGCGCAGCCACTGGGTGAATTCAGGGAACCATGTATTTTACTGACTTGTTACCTAACTTGATGATAGCAATGGAACCAGGCTGCATGCTGGTGCTGATAGTAGCCACACCATTCTTGCTGACTGCGGAGCCTGCCTGAATGCCTGCGGAGGTCAGGCTGGAGCAGTAAGTGAAAGCACCATCAGCAATAAGAATGACATTACACGTCACTCCTCCATATTCAACGGAGGGCGGGATGACAACGTCGCCTGAATACCCAGAATTCTTTGCCCTGACTTCAGCTATTTGGGCACCAGTCTTGATGAAATACCTGATGCCGTCTATCTCGACCTCACCCGTGAAGGCATGGGCCAGCAGGGGCAGGAAAGCCAATAGGAATAAAAGTATTTGTTTCTTCATCATCATATAGTTTTTTATGCAGGCAAAGTTACGAATAAGTGAGTAAAAAACAAAATAATAAATGCATTTTCTATTAAAGTTTTTGTTTCCTACTTGATTATTTGTTATATTTGCACTCAAAATTGATTAGCAAATGGCAGAATACGAAGTGACGGGCGTCAGATGGCAGATGGGCGATGGTCTGACCATGGAGCAGCGAACCCAGAAGGCCGAAGAGTTTATCAGAACATTGAAGGTGGGCACACCGCTCATTCTGGCAGCCGAGCCTGACAATCCGAAGGACTGTGAGGCCATAGCGGTATATATGGACTATACGCGCCGTGTGGGATACATCAAGCATGAGAGTTGCAAGGAGGTGAAGCCGTTACTCGACAGCGACGGACAATGCGACGCTGTGGTCTCTGGCAACGATGGCCACGTGACGTTCTACGTGGAGATTCCTAATGCGCCAGAGGTTATCGTGTCGCCCGTTGAAACGACGAGGAGGTTGCCTGAGTGTCCGCTGCCGCAGGGCATTGGGCTGGCTTTCAGCGACGAGGAACGGGCATTGCAGGTGGTGGCTCCGCGACTGGTAAAGCTAGAGGTGTCGGCTGATACGGCAGGCAACCTCTTGAAGTTGTCTGAACTCTATATACCGCTGTCGAGACTCTCGTTTTGCCGTGAGGATAACTTCTGGCGCGACCATGTGCTGAAACTGCTGCGCAAGGCTTGCAAGTTAGAACTGCCTCAGGACGAGAAGGAGCGTCTGGAACAGCTATATCAACAACTGCGCGAAACGGAGGGTGACTTTCATTTCACGGACGAGCATTTGCAGCAGCAACTGTTCGACCAGCAGCTGGACGTGCTGCGCAAGCAAGCTGAAGGCAAGGATGGCTTGTTTGCTAAATATGAAAAGTATATTGAGAGCCAGCCGGACATCATCGGGAGCCTTGTAGAATGGTTTGGCAATATGCCACACGCGGAATTGTGTAACTACAAGGAGCACGGTTGCTTAGCCCAGCGGCTGAACTATTTGGGCGTATCGAGACAAGAGCTGTATGAGGTATATGCGGTCATCTTGTTGCTTGACAAGTATGGCAGGGGAAGGATTTATTTGCCGAAGGAACTTGATACAGAAAGGGCAAAGATATACTTTGCCAAAGCCATTGAAAAGGGATACATGGAGGCCATAGATGGTGGAAAGTACCGTTGGTTAGGCACTTGTGAGAAACCGAACAAATCTGAACTTGCTTATTTTCTGGGCAAAGTATATAAGTACAAATATTCCATTTCCGGCAATACTGGGGAGAATTTTCCCGAAGAAAGCCTCAACCAGTTATTTGGTGTAACACGCCTGTACTCTTCATTAACGCAGGTTTATAACGCCAAGAAAACACAAAGATGGCGCCCGCGGATCGATGAATTGTTTGAGGAAGACTGACGCCTTAATCACGGTGGTTTGTTTTTTATAGTACATTTATAGTACATTTATGCACTATAGTTTAGTTGGACGATAGTGCGTACCTTTGCAGCAGAAATTTCGACATCGGAGTTTCTGCTGCTTTCTTTCTAAGATGTCAGCCAGCAGTCAAAAACTGAGCACGGCTCCGAGCACGAGATGAATAACGCCTATCTATATCATCGTGAAGTGCTAGAAGGCATTTTAATACTTATTATTATTATGTCAAATTTAGTAAGAAAAAACATTGTAGTTAAAGACTTCTATCCAGACACGCATCTGGATGTTGACTTGAAATTGATTTCTCGTGAACCGGGTCGCATGCCTGTAGGTACTTACCTTGATGGTGTTATCACTCGCGATGGCGAGGACCACTTCTGCTTCATCCAGAACGACGAAGAAAAGAAGAGGTTGGTGGTGACGCAGCGTAATCCGCATGTTTACTTGGGCAAGCGCATCAACGTTAACCGTAAAGATGACGGTTCACTTTACCCGACGTTCAACCGTCCGCGTTACATTAGTTTCAAAAACTTCTGCCTCGAGGCTGCTGAAGAGCTTATCGCCGTGGCTGGCCTTGTAGGGAAAGAGTGAGTGTTAATAGGCGGAGCGTTTCA